>Ga0157361_1000815_pt1 | contig 11310 bp, 4 predicted proteins | sample AttlaeALBM2_FD_111481 | JGI IMG/M metagenome (GOLD analysis project Ga0157361, IMG submission 111481) | Fungus gardens microbial communities from leaf cutter ant in Ribeirão Preto, State of São Paulo, Brazil - Atta laevigata ALBM2 | ecosystem: Host-associated > Fungi > Mycelium > Unclassified ...
CTAGCTTTTTTCAAGAGACTCGCTGGAGGAGATGGATGGATAACTGCAAGAGGCTGTGATGAGTGTGTACAAGGTCAGATCATCGAAATTCTAACAACCCTGACCCAATATGGAGGAAAACAGAATCCTAACATGCGTCCATATCTGCAGTAACATAGTTCACGAGCCGTATCACAATTCTTACAATTCTTATACAACACATTCTCTTCCGTGACCTGTCTTGAAACATCGCCTTGGTTTCATGACAAAGGATGTATAGGCATGAGAACTATCATCAAACTGTTGAAAATATAACTTTATCCACTCAATAGAGGTTCTTCAATTGATATCAGTCAGGGCCGAGGGAGAGAAGGCAAGGGGAAGTGTTTCGGTCGCGAGCGGGTAGAATTGAAGAGTGATGTTGACTTTGAGTGCCACAAAATATTTTGAGTCCTCGATTGTATTACCTGCAGGCAAATCAAAATGCCGACACGTTCTTCCCAGGAAACACCTTCTCGGCTTCTCTGGTGGCTCTTGCATACAGAGAGACAGAGTGGCCAATGTGAGTCATCCATGTGCCTCCCTTTGCATACACTGGAGTAGTTTCTTTGCGCTTCTCCATGTTGATGGTCAGGAAGTTCCTTCAGGTTTACCTCTAGAAAATCCTGTTGTTCACTTGTTTTCCTGGCTTAGTGCATCGAGTGACGTGCGCATTCGCTCCTCAGCAGGATACTGAATTCTAGAAAATAGTTCATCAAGGAACAATCAATGATAGAGAAGCCAAGCATTGATCGAGGCACCAATCAACCGAGGAATAAATCCAGGAACCGAGATTGGTCAACAAAGTATTAGTACAAAAGTCTCTACGGGTGCCCGAGTTTGTGATGGGTAGTATACATTGTGTTTGTACATTTTCCACATATTACATAGTGATTGCAACATGGCTTTCAGTCCATTTCTGCGTCTATTGTGAAGCACCTCATTGGCAGTCATATCACATTTAGAGACGTCTATTGGCACTGCCACTCATCGAGGAATGGTGATCGATCACACTTTGTTCCGTTTAGTTGATCGGTCATTTCAGACACTTTGTTTGCCAAGGCTTGACTCTCTTGCCTTTTATGGATGGACTTTGACATCTATACTATGTCTTGATGGCCCTGCCCTGTAGAATGGAGACAATTACCATAATATATTTTGCTGGCAAGCTTCTGCTTATATTAAATTTTCAGTCCTGCTAGCTTTTCCAGAGTTGACAAGCACCGAGGCACGTGATAATCTTACATCTGTGGATTGCTACAGGAATCACATTTGTTTCAGACTAAAATAATACTACACTTCTATAATTTGGCATTCAGTTTCCATTGTCAGCTTATTTCCCGGCTATCATCGAGTTGATGCTCATGGTTTGTCTCTTATTTACAGTTGTTGTGTTTTCATCGATAAGACGCGCTTTCAACTGATTCTGTGTGCTGAACTTTGTTCGCATTCCAACGCTGCTGACAGGTTGAACTCATGATGTTCTCGTTTGATTGGCTTTTAAAACATTCTGTACACCCAAGTGGCATCTGTACGTGCGTCTTCACAAAATCAAGCTTTTTATGCACGCGTATGGGCATCTTGTTGCATGTTCAACTACTGTGCATAAAGAGGTGAGAGCTTTTTTATCTACAATCTTGAAGCTGATGATTTGGGCACTTGATCTCTCTCACTGACCCTCTGATAGGTTTGTCTCTTCTTACTGTGAGTTTCCTATGATTTACCAGCCGTGTTGTATTCTCCTCAAGGTATGTTGTGTGTCTTATACTTCTGTATCCGTCCGATAATCTGATACTTGATAGTTCAAAAGCCTTTACAAAAGAGTCTACTATGCAAATTGATAAGCGTGTTCAAGATCAATTTCTCTCTGAACGTCTATAATGCACACATTTATATTGCACTTGATATAGGTAGCTCTCCCCTCGTTTATTGCATTATCTCATCTTTTCTAATAGCGGGAATCATTTGCTATGCTTGTAGAATAACAAGATGTCTCGAATCAGTTGCTATAGTGCCTAACCTTTGATTCAACAATCGGCTCAGTCAGATAGGATCTTCCAAGTGTCGTAGAAGCGCAGTTGCATGTTGGTTTAGCTTGGAGTAGAATTTATTCCTTTGCAAACCAGTGAGTATATACAATGAAAAATATCATATACTAAAGAAGAATTCCAGAAGGTTCCTGAAACTTCAGCTGGATCACGGCGTTGGCTTGATATCCCAACGTCAAGTGTCTCCTATATCTAATGCTGAGTAATTTGTCTCAGGAACAAACACCATTTGCCTTTCTACAGCTCTCTTGTGCATTGAGTCAGCCAAATTGTGTATTATCTTTCCATTGTTGTGAATCAAATACATGTTCTATGGCATAGTCATCAGGGCTATTCTAGAAGACACAAGTTTACATATCTACCAACAATCATTTGAGTAATAGGTCTACAATAAGCTGTAGTCAACTCTCAACCAAGCTGGCACAAAACTTGGACTATGGCTGCTTTGAGAAAATCATAACTGAATCATTTTGTCAGGGACATTACATGAAACATTGTACCCGGTCACTTGATCTAGAGCCGGACAAAGACCTGAGTGACCGGATATCAGCTTGGAATCACATCACCACCGATCAATGACCTGAATCACCTGTATATTTGAGGGAAGGCAAAGCTGAATTTGTGAAGTATTGTAAGTGGATCAATAGGGCCAAAATAAACCAATGCCAAGCATTTCCCGATATCGTCACTCAATTCGCTTTCAGAACAGACCTCGCTCAAATAGGTACAATGTCGGACATTCTTTCTAGGTGAGGATAAAAGGTAGTATATTTCTAAAGAGGGTAATGATTTAGATATATCCAGCTGCACAAGAAGAGTAAGGTCTTAAGAACAGTAATTGAACAACTCGAACCCACGTCGACGTCTAAGGGTTGTATCTGGCCCAGTGGCTCGATCCCCACCCTCTTCATGCTCTTCACCTGGCTTTGCGTTACCAGAAGCTAGCACACCTCCACAAGTACCGACAACTCTCCGCCTCCCCTCCTAATCACACTATCCAGGGTCGTGACTCCCCTTGGGAGATAAAAGCGAGGCAATACGGAGCTCCAACAGCAATGGCGTCCTAGCAATTCTCTGGATTTCGGGAATACAAAGGGGAGTCGAGCCCGAATGCTGTCGTCCACGAGGCAATCAGCCCCTCCTTGATTCAGCCTCCGCCTGCGCGACGCACTCATGGACAACCTCATCTTTGTCCGACGCCCTCACTGTCTCCCTGTCTCCCTAGGAAGTGTGCAGAAGCGACTTAGAAAAAGCGTCGAAGGGTCTGGGGTTCTCGCATCTGAGCTGGGTGTAAAATGCCGCGCCCATTTCCGCAAGGCGATCTTATGGACTCGGAGTACGCTCAAAACTCTCCCCAAGCTTCTTCCATCAACGTATACTGTCGTCCGGTGGTAGTGCAAGCACTTGGACGAAATGGAGTGGCCTAGAACAGGTAATGTCGAAGTTGAAGTATAGAGCCATGTTTCAATGTCAATGGAAAATTATATCTTTCGTGCCAGATCACCTACTGGGGTGAACACCGAATATTCTTGTTATGTCTTCGTCCCGAAGGCCAAGGGGTCAGCATATCCTGCATCAGGAAGTCCTTGGTTGTTATTTTGTCAAGTATTCAGAACCAGCAGGCAATATTCGGCGGTGTTGCTCTGTCCTTCACTTTCTGCTTGCAGTTGAACCATGCAACTGACGTTATCTTGCGTCTTTTTACCTTGATATGAGGCTTAGACTGTTGTATCTCACCTTCACTACATCTACGAAAACACGTTGAGACCTTATAATTGCTTGGATAGAGGCTTGCAGCTGTAGGTACAGGAAATTGGGTGTCTAGAGACTCGCCGAAATGAAAACATGTCTTGAGACATCGAGAGGACTAAAAGTTGAGTAGAGCAGCGAGCACGTCCTACTTTCCAGTTCACCTATTCACTTGAACACTTTGAAGCACTTTAGCTGAGGACGGGACACACCTTGATTTCTTACTCCAACAGGATTCCTATTTCTCCTTTTTCTCGAGTTCTCTCAACTACTCTTTGTCGACGCATTCTGCCCACTTTCTGCCGAGTCTTGAATTTGAAAAGTCCAGAATTGTTGAGAGTTCGAACCCCTCAATCACGACCATACAGATATTCACTGTGCTCGACTGGGACCCAAAACAGTGGCTCATCGTCTTGACCCATCACTCATCCACCCCTCATGCCTTGCAGCATATGCATATATCCATCAATATGTTTCTGGTACTCAGCTGTGAGATCTGCTACGTCCCAGATTCTCAAACCAAAATTGAAGGAATAGTATCGAAGAGACGTATTGCGTTCTCGCGTGGGAACCTAGGAGGAATGAGTCTGTCGCCAAGGGAATGTTCAGAGCAGGTGAAAGGGTACACCTGTGACATTGGATAATTGGAAACGAGTTAACCAGTTCGTGTATTCCAGATTCGGATGTGAGAAAAACCAACATGCGGGTACTTAGGAATAAGCACTTGATCGTCAATGTGGACAGGATCAGTCTCGTGATTCCACGAATAGCACGTGGGGTTAAATCCGACAAGGACGGTCAAGCCATCGGGTGCCTAACAATTAAGACACATCCGCCTGATGAAAAAACGACCTTGAATTTCGACTGTATCGTTCGACAAGACCTCTGTTGCGTCATTCCACCTCATTCAAGTGTTTGCACTACCCGACGACCTTATGTGTCGGTTGAAGAAGCCTGAGGAAGGTTTCGAGCATGCTCTTGAGTCCATAAGAGATCTCCTTGACTCGTGGAAGATGGGCGCGGCGTTCAACACTCCACTCGGGTGCGAGAACCCCAGACTCTTCGACGCTTCTGCTAAGTGGCTTCTGCACACATCTTAAGGAGACAGGGAGACAGTGAAGGCACTGCGCAGAGATGAGGTGGTCAATTAGTGCGTCGCAAAGGGCTGAGTCAAGAGAGGGGTAACAGTCATGTCCATTGGTGAAACAGCTTAGGAAACGCACTGTATGGATTCGGAATTTGTCAAGTAGCACCATGATAATTTATGTGAATGGACGTGCCTTCCGACCTGTTGTTGATGTGCAACACTTCTGGTTTTATCTGATATTTCTACATTCTTAAATTCATTTTCTGGTTGCCAAAACAGCGCCTGAGATGACAACGAGATTCGATCCTTCAACATGATACTATATAGATCCTGAACCTGCCTCCAGGCCTGCAAAGACTGGTTACGAAGGATGTTAACGGATACAGTCGACTTCTTTACGACAACCTTGCCCCAGTGTCCTTTTTTCAGGGAACGAAAACCAGCTCCTGGCAGAATTATATATGCACCGGCGGCTCAACATAGGCGTCTTTTTGTCTCTGGAAAACGACGACGAAATGGAATAATCCATTTCGCAGGAATCAAATACCACCAGATTCGTGAAAGTTGCTTCAAAATCACAAAATCATCGAAAAAAAACCATGTCAGTCCATTACAGAAAAGAGCCAGCATTGTGTTTGCGTCAGATAGAAAGAGCAAGAAAGTGGCAGCCACGAGTGAGAGAGAAATTGGAAAGGGGGAAATGCGATTCTGCGTTGTCGGTGACCGTTCTTATGAAACCCTTTATGTAGTCCAAGAGATTGTTCATAATTGATTATCGTCACGTGGGAGACTTTTTACAATAGTTGTATTTGTGGTGAAAAAAACTGATCTCGGTCGCTGAAGATTTCATCTTAATAATGACAATATAAACTAAATGATAAAACAGCGATTCAACAGAGAAACAATTTCAACTTTGACCAAGCGAGCATATGCCAAAGAACCCCAGATCCGAGAAATTCTTTACTACTCAACAAACAAAAAAACATCATTCACAACTGGCTCTCAATTCATATAACACCAACCCCAACTCAACGTCAGTATTCCTCCTTCGCCTTGACCCATCGCAACGAGACCATAAATTCTACCGGAACGTTGATCTGAATCACGGTCGGAAGAAGTGAAAGAGTCGGAAGTATCTAATGAGAAATGAGGAGGACCGAGAATAGCTTCTAGATCAGAGGGGCGGACAATTGGGGCGTACATCACAGTTGTTGATGATGACCTCGATGATTCCAATTCTTCCGACGAAGGAACATACCCATCGCTCTCATGCTTCTCCTCCCATTCGGCCTACTGTACAGCTTTGAACCTCACAACATCGGTAATAGCCCACTCCAACATCCTCCCAGCCTCTCTTATCCATCTCAGTGTTTCCTCACTCATCTCCATATAATGTTTTTCAATCCATCCATCCCAACCTGGTTAGGCACCAAAACCCTGTTCGCAATTACCACTTTTTCATCGAACGAAAAACCTGCTACATGTACTATTTCACATCGACTGAGTAACGGCAAAGATGTAGTGTCGAGAAAACTGGCAGTGTAAATGAATAAATCTTGAGATAGATAAGTTGGAACGTTGATATAATCATAATCGAAGTTCCAGTTTTGTTCGAGATCCAAGACTTCCAGGAGTACAGCCGAAGGACCCCCATGCAGATCACTCTGTCCAATTTTGTCAACTTCGTCGAGAAGAATGACAGGGTCAACACATGAGGCTTTATAGAGCGCTTGAACGATAAATCCGTGACTGGATCCAACATAAGTACATATTTGGGGTTCGTCACAATCACTGCCAAAAGAGATACGCTGACAGAGATTTTGCCAGCACCTGGCGGCCCAATTACAACAAGTATCGAGCCCTTGATCGATAATGAGCAAGGCTTGGAAAAAGGAGCAGATGACGATGGATTTGCTGAAGGTGAATTCATGAGATTTTAGCTTGCTGACAGGCTTCTCGGCTGCAGCAGGGATAGTTGCTGCTTTTCGTGCTCCCTCCACATTGAGCTCTCTGAGACGGACCATTGCAAAGTACTCAATTAGTCGTTTCTTGAATTTTAAACTGTGGCAAGTCGAGTTCGGGTTTCCGTGAGGAACGGTTTCGTGAATAACAGACGAAGTAGTGGAGAACGATGATGTTGATGAGTTGGGCGAGGGAATTGAGGTTAGCCACTCGAGCTGCATAGTGTATCTAAGTGGAGTTATGATGAAAAAGGATGAGACGGCATACCTAGTTCCTGATAACACCATTTTCACTGCTCCCTTGAGGGATTCTCTTTAGTCTTCTCCATCTCTTAATGCCCATCTTCCTCTCCTCAATACCAGATTGCATGACCTCGATCTTCTTCAGATCGACCAACTTATCTGCCTCATGCTGGTCATCGTCATCCAATTCACCCGTGATACCGTTGCTGGCGGGGTATATGTAGCTGAATCACTGACACATCTTTGGAGATCCGACAATTCGCGTTGAACAGTTGCAAGTTGTTGATGCAAGAAAGATTCTTTCTGTTGCCTAGATGGGGACTCGTCTGAGGCTATTTTTTTTGATAGGGAGGCTTCCTTGAGGAATATATCAGGGCAAGAGACAAACGAACTGGGATGTTGAATACGGCCAAAGGGATGGTGTGAGGAAAGGGAAGGAAGGCGGCAAAGATCAACCTCATTTGTCGTTGTAGTCAGTATCGATGCTGACTGGTCATCGAGAAGGTACGAGCATTGGCTATGTCTTTATGGATGCGACCTTGATGTAGCTCTTTTTCATAGCTGGTTGCAGGGCATTACGAGGAAGTTTGTCAAAAAGTCTAAGAACAGCCTGTTTACTCCTGGCGGTTGTTTCTCTATTTGGGACATTGTCGACAGGGAGATATTAGACCTGGAAAGGGGGCAAAGAGGATGATTGTAGGGGTGAGGCTGGAGGAGTGTTATATGGGCGAGGAGAGAGAACCAAGACAGGGCTGTTTCGAGCTGCGTGTTGGAGGCTTTGGGACGCGAAGGACTCGTGCAGCTGTGCCCCACTATGCGAAGGCTGGGGTTGCATTGTTAAGTGGAGGGAAGGGGGTAAGGCGACGATGAGAAAGGCGTTGAAGTGGCCGACAACGTCAATGACGGCATCGCCGACACTGTTTTTGACAGGGGCTGTGAGCCTCGACGTCGAGGATATTTGGCTACGCAGCGAGCAGATGCAGCACAGGTGGAGTGGTTCAGCTGATTGCAGAGAGTGAGATCGCATTCCCATCCAATGTTCAGTATACGACCACAGAGAAGACAGACGCCAGGGTCGTGGCTCGAAGCTCCAACCACGATAGCGAGTCTAAGTCTGTACAGCATGTTGCTTGAGTTGTTTAGCCAACGGAGATGGCTGTTACCCCTACCCTTGACTCAGTCCTTCACGACGCACTCATTAACTACCTCATCTTTGCCTAGTCCCTCGCTATCGCCCTGGTCCCTTTGAGATGAGTGTGGAAGCAGCCCGAGTGTCGAACGTCGTAGCCATTTCTTATTCAGCTCTCCTCAGGCTTCTTCAATCGACAAGATCGTCTGGTGGTAGTGCAAACACTTGAACAAGTTGGAGTGGCCTAGCAGAGGGGTCATGTTTGTACTGATTTGTAATGCGCAAACGCAACATTTGTCGGCGTTACTCTGCATTCCACCCTCTGCTTGTAGTGAACCATTCAACATTATCTTACCTCTTTTTCTTTGCACCTTGATATGAGGCCTGAATTGTTGCATCTCATCTTCACTACATCTACCAAAGCACGTTGTGATCATTCATTATAATTACTTTGATAGAGGCTTGGCAGTGATAAGTACAGAAAATACTAGGCGGTTCCCTCAGTCGCTGAAGCAAATATGTCCTGAGATACCGAGAGAGAAAGGTAGAGCAGCGAGCTCTGTGGGAGTCGTCCTTCTCTCCAATTCATTTGAACACATTAAGTACTTCAACTGAGGACAAGGCGCACCTTGGTTTCTTACTCCAACAGATTTCCTACCTCCTTTTCCTTTTTCTCGAGTCCTCTCAACCATTCTTTGTTGATGCATTCCGTCCACTTTCTGCCAAATCTTGAGTTAGACAAGTCCAGGATTGTTGGGACTTTGGGTGCCTTGATCATCACTCTGCACGGTGGTGCATACACATCTTTCCTGTGCTCAATTGGGACCCAAAACAGTGGCTCATCACCCTGACCCATCACCCATCCATCCATCATGCCTTGCATCATAAGCTCAAGTCCATTGGTGGAATGCTGGCGCTCAGCTGTGAGGTCTGCTATTTTCCATGTTCTCAGACCAATGTCGTTGGAATAGTATGCCAGCGCTGTTCCATCTTGTATAAACGCCATACGTGCATTTTCTTGACCCAAAATTTGACTGTAGAGATGACCGTTATAGGCATCAAAGAGGCATATTGCGTTCTCATGTGTGAACCTTAGAGCAATGAGTCTGTCGCCAAGGGGATGGTCAATCAGAGCAGGTGAGAAGGCAATCCGATACACCTCGGACGTTGGAAACTTGGAAACGAGTTGGCGAGTTCGTGTGTCCCACACTCGGACATGGGAATCTTCGTCAGACCAACATGCAAACAGTTTCCCGTCGGGTGAGTACACAGGGTAGGAATCCCAGGGAATATGCACTTGATCGTCAAAGTGAACAGGATCAAACTGGGCATTGTCGTGATTCCATGAATAACATGTGGCATAGGAAGAGGAAGAGAAAGGCACGATGACGATGGTCAAGCCATCGGGTGCCAGGAATGGGTTAGAGTTTCTGTCCACCTTCAAGTCTAAAGAATAGGTGCATTCAAAACCTGTGAGATCCTGCCAATGCCAAACTTGGAGTAATCCTGAGTCATCACCAAAGACAGCGCATATAACCAAGTCGTTACATGTTTGGAAGGTGACCTTCCAAAACCGGACATCTTTTCTCGGCCAGGGATCAAATGAGACGCGCTCCTCCGGGTGCATTATATCGCAGATTGTGACGAGAGATTTAGACAAAAACACTGCCTGGTTGTCATCTGGGGAAAATGCAATCTCCATGCCATCTTCGTACTCGAAATCTGTGCGTGCTATGACTTCCCAAGTATTTGTATCCAGGAATTCGACGTTATAAGATTGCAACAATTGTTTAGCCACCACCTTTCCAGAGGGTGAGATTGTCCAGACTCGTCGCGTATCAGTATCATCTTGAGTATTTATAGTGTCAGCCCGATTTCCCGTCGAATCCTCTGGGTCCACATTCCACATCCTCACACTTCCACTATTATACCCAACTAAAAGCCTGTGGCCATCGCGCAATGGACAGATACTCGTTAAAATTAAATTGGCTAGAGACTTCGTCTCCCAGATCCATTCTGAGCCGGTCATAGACACATCCCGCATCTCCACTATGTAAAGTCGTCGGATAAATAGGTAATTGGTGAGAGGTGAATGAACAACATGTGGGTCGTAGTCGAAATCATGGCTGAAGGATACCATCTCTTGTGTGTCCAATCTCCAAAGGTAAATATGACGAGGCTTTTCCCTAAAATCGGCCATCAAAGTGTCGCTGGTTGGAGAAAAGTAGAGTGATGATAGTTTTCCAGGAGGATATGGGAATCGTTGGGGATCCTTTCCATCTTCCAAGTTCCATAATTCAATGACATCCTCAGACCTGCGTCCTACGGCCAGAAAATGCCCATCAGGGGAAAATTGGGTGAGAGCAACGTCATTCACCTCCAACAGCCTGTTGGGTATCAGTGCACCGTTGCTAGAATCCCAGAACTTGACCTGAATACGAGCTTCATCTATCCCATGTGTAGAGGCAATTGTTTCATCATGATGAATGAAAGCGAAACCATAGCCCTCGATTTGAAATTGCTCCTCACCCATCTCAATGTCCCAGACCACTGCATAAGAGTAAAATCTGAGTAGAATACGTTTCCCGTCACGACTAAAGCATGCATTATATACCTCCCCATTAGTAGACAGCTCAAATGGGCCTGAAATACAATGTCCGGTTTCAGAGTCGCAGACATACATAGTTTGAGGTGATATCGAAGCAAAGGTGCTTTCATCTGGCGAGAAGACCAAACGCCGCACACGATCCTTGTGGTGCTCTGCAGTGAATACCACTGGGGACCAGTAACTGGGTTTCCCTTGAGTGATTGCAAGAGTGTTGGGAAACCTCGGACAGAACTTTCTGGAAACAAGAGATTCCTCAGGTGCAAAGGGCAGTGCTGAGATGTAAACATGAGGGGCGCGCTGAGAGATTGGAATAAAGAATGTAGAAACAAATCGGACAGCATCGTGGATAAACAATGTCAGCTCATGATCAGGGTTGAGGGACTGGCCAGCCAACATTAGATGTGTTGCAAAGAAATGACCTGGAGACATACCTTCCATGTTGCAGCCCTTCTGAGGATCAAATATGC
>Ga0157361_1000816_pt1 | contig 11302 bp, 7 predicted proteins | sample AttlaeALBM2_FD_111481 | JGI IMG/M metagenome (GOLD analysis project Ga0157361, IMG submission 111481) | Fungus gardens microbial communities from leaf cutter ant in Ribeirão Preto, State of São Paulo, Brazil - Atta laevigata ALBM2 | ecosystem: Host-associated > Fungi > Mycelium > Unclassified ...
AGAGAAAGGTAGCATGTAGAATAAGACTTCAAAAAGCACAATAGAAAGAGACATAAGAAGGACAATGAAAATATTGAGAGATAGATAGCTAAATATTGGAATAGAGAAAGTAGACATGCATAAGGGAATAATAGTCAAAATGCTACCAGATAGTGCCATGGGGATATTCATAGACAAGAGGATGGCAAAAAAATATAGCTTTAAATTACAGAAGTTAGAAAGACCACTTACAGGGAATAGTGAAAAAGCTATAATACATAGGGTAGAAGTAAATGTGTCCTACAAGAACCATATAGAAAGGATAAAGATGAATGTATGTAACCCAGGAAAAACAAAAGTAATATTGGGTATGCTATGGTTAGCTGCCCACAACCCAGAAATCAACTAGGAAATAGGAGAGATAAAAATGCCTACCATTATGTGAAAGAAATCTAGCTGTGAAAGAAAATATAAAAAGAAGAAAGCAAGGGACAAAGAAAGCAAAAATAATAGAAAAGATAGACAGAGATGAATGAAAGTAGACAATGGAGAAAAACTTCAATAAGAAAGTATAGATAAATAAAGAAAAACTAAAAGAAATGGTGCCAAATTGGTTCTCTAGGTGGATGAAGGTGTTTGAAAAAGTTGAGTTTGAAAGGATACCAGTAAGAAAGCCTTAGGATCATGCAGTGAACCTCAAGAAAGATTTCATACTAAGAAAGGAAAGGATATATACTGTTTAGAGAAGAAAAGAAAGAAGTCAGAGAATTTGTGGAGAAGCAGTTAAGAAAAGTATATTAAACCCTTGAAGTTGCCCTAGACTTTACTAGTATTCTTTGTAGGAAAGAAAGACAGAAAGAAACAAATAGTATAAGATTACTAGTACTTGAGTAAAGAAACAGCCAAGAACAATTATCCATTACCATTGATTTCAGACCTCATTGATACTATGGGTACAAAAAAGGTATTTACAAAGATAGATCTAAGATGGGGGTATAACAATGTATAAATAAAAAAGGAAGATGAGTAAAAGACTATGTTTACAATGCATTTTGAGATATATAAACCCATAGTGATGTTTTTTGGTCTTACAAACTTGCCAACAACCTTTCAGGTAATGATAAATGATATTTTGAGAGATCTAATAAACACTGGACATATGGTAACATTCATTAATGTACTAGTAAGGACAGAAAATAAGAGAAGACATGATAAAATAGTAAAGAAAGTATTAAGAAGGATAAAAGAAAATGACTTTTAGATAAAACCAGAGAAGTACATCTAGAAGGTCAAAGAAATAGATTTTCTGGGATTAGCAATAGGGGTAGAAGGAATAAAGATACAGAAAGAAAAAGTAGTAGACATACTTGAATGGCTAAAACCTAAAATAGTTAAAAATGTACAAAAGTTTTTGGAATTAGCCAACTACTATAGGTAATTCATCTAGAACTTTACTGACATAGCTAAGCCCTTATATATAAGAAGTGAAATTGGAAAAAAGAACAGGAAATGGTATTTAGAAAGTTAAAGGAGATGTTTATAACACAGTCTTATTAAAGCAATGATATCATTATATGTCAACTTATTATCACTATGTTATTTCATTTCTCTCTACTTTTACTTATTACTCATTATATCACTATAGCTACACCTGAGTCCACATTCAATCCTACTAGTATATAACTACAGTTATATTGTTTACTAGAACCTAGTCTTTGACACTTGGTCCTAGGTATGTTATCTCATATTCTGATCTATTTACATACCTATTACTCTGCTGTTAGGTTATGGGCCTCACAGGCACATACATTCAGGAATCATCCTCTGAGGCTCTCCAATTCCCAAAGCTCAATGGTACTAACTACTATGTTTGGTTTGACAATATAAAGGCAGCTTTGCAAGCTCACCTTCTATAGCTCTTTATGAAAGGATTAGAAGATTGCCCTCCTATACTCTCTATGACTCACCCTCTTGACTTTGAAGGCAAGCTCTTTGTTACTACCTTTGCTCAATATAGGAACTAGATTACTTCTAAAAAAATATCTTGACTAGCTACAGTTTAACTCTGCAGCTATGGGTTTGATATGAGATACTATTGAGTTTGGTCAAAGGGAACATATTCAGGATACTACTACCTCAAAGAATATATAAGATTATCTCTGGACAATCTATGTTATGCAATGGCAAAGAATAAATGTCCATTATTATTATCAGAAATTATATACCAAGAGATAGGATAAACATACTGCTATGTTTGATTACATTGGCTCCTTCCTTTAACTTTGCTGTTATATCACTGAATCTGGTCAAAAACTCAAGGACATTCATATTATTCATGCTATTCTTCTTTTACTTCCTTGTTCTGGTATTTGGAATATTATGAAGCAAAACCTCTTGGATAAAGGCAGTGGACTTATCCTTAATGCTATCATTGCTGAGCTGCTGTTAGTATTTGATCATACCAAGAGAGAACATCAACTTGATGAATCTAAAAAGAAACAAAAAACTAACTAGTTGGCCCTACTTGCTAAGTTGTTTTCAAATGCTAACAATTCTGGAAAAGCTAAAAATTTAAAAAAGGGAAAGTTTAGACCAAAGTAAAGGCCTACTGGATCAACTTGTCATACTTTTGGTAAAAAAGAACACTAAAGTCCCAAATGTCCAAAGAAGGGAAAAAATAAAAAATATACCAAGCCTAGTAGTTTTACCTATATAGTGTTAGGAAAGCTAACTCCAAGCTAAAATTAAGCCAACTGCTCTTTATCAGCATTAGACAAAGAGAACTCGTTAGAGTCCTCACTGTATTGAATCTATTTACTTATACTACTTTTAGTTGGTCTATACACTCTTTACCCATGATCCCAACTAAACTCTATGACATCCTGTACCATGATATGTGATGTGACTTCCTTGTGACTATTGTCACATCTTTTGTCACAAAGTGTAACATGACTTTCCCATGCTATTTATAGAAAATAAATGAAATGAAAAAGAGAAAAAGAAAAATAACTTAAAAAGGCAATTCATGACATATAACTATTAAATTATCTATAAATCATGATGAAGGCAAAAGAGACTATTAGCCTGGCACAAGCTAAAGATGGGGTACTATGTCCCAATTACATACTAAAGAGCTTGTGGAAATGAATTAAGAATAAAGATATTAAAAAAAGAATATAGAAACTTAGTATAATAATTAAGATAAAATTGTTTAAAAGGATAGTAAGCTCAATCTAGATTCTCCTTATATGGTGTCCCTAAGGTAAACATCTTAGAAATCTATCTTTATACATCATAACAAGCTCACTATCAAAGTAGTCAATAAACTACTCATAGGCCTTATCACACTTAATTAAGCTCTTATCTATATTTCTATATCAAATCCTATGGCTATGATACAGTTTGAGCTGATGATTAGCTAGACTTTTTAGCCCTGCTACTCTGTAGAAGATTGTCTAAGTAACTGCTACATCTTGTCTTTTGATTAAGTAGGATATATAGTTCTAGTCTTCTTAATAACCTAACTACTTTACTTAGAACTCAGAAAAGTACCATAAGACAACTTTTAAGCCCTTGAGATGGCAGTAGGTATCAAGATTCTATTACTCTTTCTCTTAGACTCTCTAAGTGTTATATTAAAAATACAAACTGATGAGACTCAATTAAAAATGGATAAAAAAGAAAACTCCTTCTTCTAGCCTCTCTCATATCTCTCCTCCATAACATTACTATGTAGATATAACAGATGTTACCTTCCTATCCCCTATATCTACTAGTCATAGCCATGTGATCCTGTTCTATTTCCATACTTTACTTCTGTTCAATATTTCCTAACTTCCAAACTAGCCTTTTTCTACTCCAAATATAATCTAAAAACACATGCTAGTATATACAAATGTTAGCAATATGTTTGATGCCCTATAGCATATCTACTTGACTAAGTCTAGCAGTGATAGGATCACTAGTCACTAATAGACTTTTGATCTATTGTCTTGGTATTATATTTGTTATAAATCGCCTTACCAAGATATTTTATTTTTCTATAAATGGCATGGGAAATTCATGTCACTTTGTGATAGGATGTGATATCAAAGTCACATAAGTCATATCATATATCATGGCACATAATGTTACAAGAGTTTAGTTGAGAGCATGAGTAAAGAGTATACAGACCAACTAGAATTAATATAAGTAGATTAACCCAATACAGTAAGGACTCTAATGAGTTCTCTTTGTCTAACCCTGATAAAGAGCAGTTGGCTTAATTCTGGCTCGGAGTTAGCTTTCCTGATACTAGAACTTGTTATTACTACTATTCAACTTTACACCATGCAACCTTGTATTCCACTTACTCTCTAATCTACTTGCTACCTGTCACAGCGACAGGAAGCTTCTTGGATAGCAGACCCTAGCTGTAAAGGGGTACTACCAGTGGGGAGACACTAGAGGAAAATATACTTCAATTAGCTCAGAATAGTTGTATAAAGTCCAGACCTAATCAATCTGAGGAAGTAGTCAAAGTAGCATTTTACTAAATACTTCATGCTGTTGTGTGCATTGTCACAAGTCCATGCAGGGGATTGACAGTTACTCCTTAAGAAGCTGTTTAGAAACTAAGAGTGTCCTTTTTAGGGCCAATATTGTTTTATCCTTTCTAGTTAATCGAGTTTAGCTACAATTCTCTCAAATGAAGAAAACCATGTATTTTTATACGAGGAAACCTCTGACAAAGAAGAAGAAGAATTTTCACCTTCTCTATTACCATTACTTGTTCCTATGTCACAATAACAACAATAACAAAATGTCACTTCTACTATGGAAAAATTTCTTGTATTTATGTGTCACAAACTTTATTTGGCCATATCTCCATCAAATCTTTGACAATTTTCATGGTCTTATAGGCTACAAAAAGCCCTTGAAAAAACCTTTCAATCAATACTAGTCACATCTTGAGGCAATTAATATTGGCCAAGATATTAAGTAGATCAACTGGTAACCACCATGTTACTGTTTATTAAATCACTAATATCTCAGAAACTGCCACAATCAATGCTTTGGTTCTAGGCTCAGCAAAAGCCTTCTTTATAATGCTCAGAATGAGCCTAGAACAACCTCAAGACAATTAATATTAGTGGAGATATGAAGGCCTCAATATTTGCACATAGACTTTATTAATTACCCATAGATAGTCATCTGTTCTTTTTTAGAATAAAGGACAGTCTTCATATGATTAAGTTATTACTATTTTAAGTACAAAGGCACTACCATATATAGAACAATAGGTAGTAGCATGTGATAATCTGTTCTAGTGCACAGACCATCACAATTCTATATTTAAGAACTCATAGTCTGAGGATTAGACCTCAGACTTAATAACTTCTTTTGTCACTATCTAAACTTTACATTTTTGAACCACTCAAGTTCTAAAGCACCAATCACAAATAAGTAAGTGACCATTTATGATACAAACTATTACAGATGCTTTGTGAAAGACTTTGCAAAAGTAGCATTACCTTTGAATAAGCTAACAAAAAAGGATGAAAAGTAGAAATAGGAAGAGAAACAGCAAAAAGCATTTAAACAACTAAAAGAAATCTTCACAACAAGACTAGTCTTGGCAATACCAGACTTAAACAAAGAATTTAGAGTAGAAACAAATGCCTCAAACTTTGCAACTAGAGGAGTCCTGTTCATGAAGTGTGAAGATAGTCTTTGAAGACCAGTAGCATTTATCTCAAAATTGCTAAACAAAACAGAACAAAATTACAAGATATATGACAAAGAAATACTAGGAGTCATTAGATGTTTAGAAGCTTGAAAACACTTCTTGGAAGGCACAAGAAGTAAATTTGAAATTTGGACAGATTACAAGAATCTAGAGTACTTTATAACTAGTCAAAATTTAAATCGTAAACAGGCTAGATAGGCTCTATACTTGTCCAGGTTTGACTTTGTACTAAAGTATATGCCAGGAAGCAAAATGGAAAAAGCAAATAGCTTGAGTAGGAGAAGTGACTAGGAGAAGGAAAGAGAGAAGGATAATGAGAAAAGAATATTGTTAAAACTAGAGTAGTTAGAAGTCAGAATAGGAGAAGTGATCGTAGAAAGAGTAAACATACTAGAAAAGATAAGGAAGTCAGAAGCAAAAGATGATGAGGTGATTAAAGCAGTAGAAGAAATAAAGAAAGCAAAAGTAAAAATGTTAAGAGATAAGGAATAAAGAGAGGAAGATAATATTATATTGAAAGAAGGAAAAGTGTATATTCCAAAGGATGAAGCATTAAGAGTGGAAATAATCAAATTACATTACAACACATCTATAGGAGAACATGGGGGACAATAGAAAACAGTGGAGTTGATAACAAGAAATTTTTGGTAGCTAGGGGTAACCAAAGAAGTGAAAAGATATGTAGAAGGATATGATTTCTACTAGAGAAACAAAAATTGCACAGAACAACCAGCTAGAAAGTTGATGCCCAACTCGATACCTGATAAAGCCTAGTCACATATATTAGCAGATTTTATCACAAAACTGCCATTGATACAAGAGTATGATAGCATACTAGTAGTAGTGGATCAGTTTACTAAGATAGCACATTTTATACCTACAACTGAGAAAACTATAGCTAAGAGGCTAGCAAGGATGTTCAGGAATAATGTGTGGCAGTTACATAGACTACCTGAAAGTATCATTTCAGATAAAGGTCCACAATTTGTAGTAGGAGTCATAAAAGAACTGAATAAACTATTGGAAATCGACACTAAATTGTCAACAGTATTCCATCCTCAAACAAATGGGCAAACTAAGAGAATAAATCAAGAATTAGAACAATACCTCAGAATGTTTATTGATCATCAACAAGAGCAATAGCCTAAATAGCTAGAAATAGTAGAATTTACATATAATAATAAGGTGTACTTAGGAACTAAAGTGTTGCCTTTTCAGGCAAATAGTGGGCAGAATTCCAGAATGGGCTTTAAAATGAGAAAGAAAGAAATATTTGAAAGCACAAAAAGATTTGTGGAGCAGATAAAGAAAATTTAAGAAAAGACTAAAGTAGTATTGGCCAAAGCTCAGGAAGATATAAGAAAGTATACAGATAGACATAGATCAGAGATAGTAGAATATAAAGTGAAAGACTTGGTACTGCTTAGTATAAAGGATCTCAAATAGCAAATAATTGGAAAACAATCTGAAAAACTAACAGAATGCTATATAGAACCTTATAAAATAAAAAAAGTAATATTTCTGAATGTAGTTGAGTTAGAACTACCAAACACTATTAAAATACATTTAGTAGTTAACATAAGTAGAATAAGAATGTATTTGAATCAAGTGCCAGGACAAAAAGCAAAGGTACCAAAACCAGTAATCATTGAAGGAAAAGAGAAGTGGAAAGTGGAAAGAGTATTGAATAAAAGGAAAGTATGAGAGAAGGACAAATACCTGGTGCAATGGAAGGGCTTTACAGCAGAAAGTGATACATGGAAAAGAATAGAAAACTTGGAAAATGCAAAGGAATTGGTAAAAGAGTTTGAAAAAGAATATAGAAGATAGGAAAGCTACAAAGAAAAGAATGAATATTAGAGAGGAATCTTCTCTGGAAGATTCACAGCAAGAAGGTTATATAGATGGGATAACAAAAGATATAATAGGGAATATTGGAATAAAATGGAGAAAAATTAGCAAAAATGAAAGGGAATAAAACCCTTGAAAAAAAAGAAATTGGAAATGATTAAAGAAGAGAAAGAGTATGAAGGGAAAAAGATTAAAGAATAGAATAAAGAAGATGAAATAGGGAAAATGGATGATTCATATGAAGAACTATAACAATCTTGAGGACAAGGTACCTTGAGAGAGAGGTGATGTCATGAATCACCTCACTAAGATATTTTATTTTTCTATAAATAGCATGGGAAATTCATGTCACTTTGTGATAGGATGTGACATCAAAGTCACATAAGTCACATCATATGTCATGGCACATGATGTCACAAGAGTTTAGCTAGGAGCACAAGTAAAGAGTATACAGACCAACTAGAATTAATATAAGTAGATTAACCCAATATAGCAAGGACTCTAATGAGTTCTCTTTGTCTAACATTGATAAAGAGCAGTTGGCTTAATTCTGGCTCGAAGTTAGCTTTCTTAACACATGGTCTATGTGTTGTTGAAAATCCCTAAGCTAAGTATATAGTTAATAGAAAATATAGTAAATGCTTTCCTAAAAAGTATAGAGAGAGAACAGATTGGGCTAAGGACAGTTATTCACTCTATGCTAGGCCTAACAATGGCTTGGTTTTTGAACGCAATGGGACCAGATTTACCAATCAATATGTAGTCCCTTATTATCCTCAACTTTTTCTTCTTTTTAATTGTCATCTCAATGTTGAGATCTCTGCTGGATTGGGAATTGTCAAGTATCTGAGCAAGTACATCTACAAGGGTCCTAATAGAGCAACTATGGAGATTAGTGATAGAATACAGGATGAAATCAAGGCTTATTTAGATGGTCACTTTATTGGTCCAACAGAAGCTTACTGAAAGATCTTTAAATTTAATATGTATAGAGAGTTACCAGCAGTCCAATGTCTTCCTATCCATCTTCCCAATGAATACTATGTCAACTTCCATGCACACCAGACTATTAATGAAGTATTAACCAAACAAAATGTAGAGAAGACTCAGCTGACTACTTGGTTTGACTACAATTCTACACATGATAATAGTTTGGGCCTTATCTATTGGCAGTTCCCTCAGCACTATACCTAGAATGCTAAAGTCAAATCATGGCATTTCAGGCGACAGACCAAGGTGATTGGAAGGATATACTTTGTGTCACCATTAAAGGGAGAGCAGTTCTTTTTATGACTTCTTTTGACTATATTTGAGAGTGGAAAGAGTTGGGAGCATCTGAGGACCTGGAATGGCCAAGTATTTGCTACATTCAAGAAAGTATGTATGGCAAGAGGATTACTGGAGGATGATCATGAGTAGAGAATTTGCTTGGAGAAAGCAATTGCAATGTAGCCTAGAATGGCATATTGTTAGTTGTTGGTAGTTATTTTGCTGACTGATGAAGTAGCTGAGCTTTATTTACTCTGGGATCAATTCAAGGCTAGACTATGTGATAATGTCAAGTATAAACTACATCATATGAACCACTACCAAGCTGACCAGGAGATACTAGAGAATGATGTTTATAATTATAGCCTTTGGGATCTTAATAGAATATTAGTGGGAATAGGAAGAAGTCTTGCTAATTTTCTACTAATGCCTTTTCTATAGCAACAGTAGGCTCACAGAATTCCCAATCTTCTCTTGCAGGCTGAGTAGTATGATGTAGATGAAATGGCAACTTTGGTGGATGAGCAAAGGGCAATCTTCAATCCTGATCAAGCTGCTGCTTTTAATGCTGTTCTAGAGTCTGTTACCAATAATCAAGGTTATCTTTTCTTTATTCATGCTGCTGGTGGTTGTGAGAAGATATTTTTGTATAACACTATTGCTGCTGAGGTTAGAAGAAGAGATCAGATAGCACTATGTGTGGCATTATCTGGAATTGCTTCTCTTTTGTTAGATAGAGAAAGAACATCTCACTCACGCTTCAAAATTCCTCTTTCAATCCATGAAGACTCTGTGGCTAGGCTCAAATACAATAGTTACATGTTCCCAGTCCTCTAACAAACCAAGGTTATCATTTGGGATAAAGTTTTTATGCAGCACAAGTATGATATTGATGCTGTTAATCAATGTCTCAGAGTGTTGCTGAAAGTAAGTAATCACTTGTACTTAATAGCTCTTAAATTGACATATTATCTAGAATAACTATCCATTTGGTGGAATTACAGTGGTATTTGAAGGGGATTTTTGTCAGACTTTACCTATAGTACCCAAAGAAACATGTCAACAAGTGGTAGCTATTATGAATATTGAGTAGGACTACAACTATTATCAGCCATAGTCTAATAATTAGTGGCTAGTAGACGAGATGTTAGCAATGTTAGACGAGGACATTATAATATAGTAATGCATTAAATGTCTAAGGACTCTAAGAGATAGCAGACTTATAGAATGTATAGGACTCTTTAGAGAAATCTCAGACTATCCTTTCCTTTTTATCTTTGGACTTGCACTAAATGGGATAACATCAGACTAACCTATTATTAGACAATGACTCAACTTGTCACTTTCATTGCTTTTGTTACTAGACTATTACTTAACTAGTCATCCATAGTTACAATTAGTGTTACTACATTGTAATATAGTCACAATACCTAGTTAGGATAAATACAGACCAGAAAGAGAAGAGAATGGTAAGTTCTCTCTTTCTGTATTCCTCTCTATATTTCCTATCTTACTCTGAGGAATTGGTACTCTTACTTGTCTTAGGACAATCTCAAGGATGCTACTCAAAGTCCTGTTGACATCTCTCCTCCAATATAACTTCACTGAAAACCTTAACTGGATCTTTTAACAAGGAGCATGAAGATATTAAGTGTTAAATATAGGCTTTAAGTTGAAATGTATATTCAACTATAAGGTCTAGAGTCTTAACAGTAGTAGTATCTCTTTGCAGAGGAAATTTATGGGGATATATCAAGTTCTTGCATCTCAGACAAAATATGCACTTGGGTCACTTTGAAGCTAACAATCAACATGCTCAGTAGTTGCTGGAGATTGGTGCTGAGTCAATTATGAATAATAATGAGATGATTCAAGTTCCTCAGTCTATGGTTTATGCTAATCTCAATGGTCTTATCAATAGGATCTATCTAGGAATTGGCAACTCAAGGACTCAAGATAACCAGTACTTCTTGGATTGCATTATTCTCTGTCCTAGAAATGATTAAGTCTATGATATCAATAAGGCCATTCTTCAACAGTTCAACCCAACTGCAAAGGTCTATATGCTAAGAAGTATGGACTCTATATCTGAAGAAGATAAAATACATTATGCTTATCCTGCAGAGTTTCTTCAACAACTTAATGCTGGTGGATTGCCTCCTGCTTTACTCAAGGTTGGCTCTTCAGTTATCTTATTAAGGAACTTGGATCCAAGAGAAGGACTTTGTAATGGGACAAGAATGGTGGTGTTGAATATGAGAAGAAAGGTGCTCTAGTACAGGATTATCAGCAAGGACAGGAGATTTAGAGGCAAGGTAGTATTGATTCCAAGAATCAAGTTATTACCTAATACAGAGACATTGCCTGTGCCACTCAAGAGACTTCAATTCCCAGTTAGGCTGGCCTTTGCTATGACCATCAACAAGTCTCAAGGACAGTCAGTGGAGCATATGGGGATTAATTTGCAGACATCAG
>Ga0157361_1000817_pt1 | contig 11297 bp, 12 predicted proteins | sample AttlaeALBM2_FD_111481 | JGI IMG/M metagenome (GOLD analysis project Ga0157361, IMG submission 111481) | Fungus gardens microbial communities from leaf cutter ant in Ribeirão Preto, State of São Paulo, Brazil - Atta laevigata ALBM2 | ecosystem: Host-associated > Fungi > Mycelium > Unclassified ...
AAAAAGACAACAAAGAAAGTGAGACAAAGAAAACCTCTGGATTTCCAATTCTAGCAAGGCTGTAATGATGGTACGGCGCTCCTCCCGGACACCAACTAACCCTACCCCAACGACCCTTCCTCGCACAATGATCGGGCCTTGAACGTTTCGACGGATTGTAGACAGAGACGGCGGTCTTGAGCCATCTCGTTCTTGCACGCATTCTCTTCATCTAACCTCCTTACTACTTCTCTTCTCAGCTTCCCTGTCCTTCCTCTTACCTCTGTGATGCACTTCTTACTCTTCTACCTGCTAGCTTCCTCCTACCGTCACTACGAGGCGCCTTCGCGATGGTACGGCTCTCTTGATCTCGTTATAATTAGCCATCAGTGATGATGGCCTACATCTGATCGTAACTGTTCTTTAAATAGAGCCTCTGGCGGCTGTGGCATGACGTCGTTTGGTCCGCATAGTCCGTTCTAAGTTCCTTTCCATCCTTAAGAGCACTTTTAGAAGGGAGATCCGTTAGGTATCCGATACAGGGCACCTAGGCAAGCGTCTATGAGGCGTATGTAGCGGTGGTCACAGCCGCTACTCTACTACTCGAGCTAGATGCTCAAGTCCACGACTAGGCGTCTAGAGGAAAGTTTCTGGGGGGCTGAGCTTGTCTCTCGAGCTGGTTATTCCTGTTATTAAGGTGCAGAATGTCACTTAGTTTGCCTAAAGATTTGTACAGCGTAACAACGGTAGTAGAAGGAAACTGGAAGTCAGAGAAGTGAGAGTACATAGAAGAGATAAAAAGAAGAACAGGGAAGCTAAGAAGAGAAGTAGTAGGAAGGCTAGATAAAGGAAATGTGCCTGAGAGCAAGACAGCTCAAGATCGCCATCTCTGCCTATGGCCCATCAAGAGGCTTGAGGTCTGACCATCGTGCGAGAAAGGGTTCCCAGAGTAGGACTAGAAGAGCAGGGAGCAGTTAGCCAGTGTTCAGGAGGGGCGCCGTCTCATTATTGTGGCCTTACTAGGTTTGGGAATTTGGAAGTTTTCTTTGTCTCACTTTCTTTGTTGTCTCTTTGCTTTGTAATCATAATAAAATATTCTAGGGCACAGAGGAGAAAGCAAGCATCGTACCCCCATCCTCATCCCTCTCTGTTGCTCTAGGACTTAATGGCTATTTTGAGTGACTAAGTTTCTAGTTTTTCTAAGTGCTCTACTTTACTTTCTAAAAACCTACCAAAACTCTCTCTCAATGGGAATTCAAGCCCCAACGGACTTGGGCATTTGCTTATGCTAGGAGTTAATAGCTTGCTATGTGTTATTGAAGTCAGCTTCTAGTTGTATGGTCAGCTGAAGAAGAGCCCATATGACGGTACAGGAGTTCTAGGTAGTTCTGCTGTATTGACGGTGAGCCAGACTACTAGACTAGGTAAGGGCAGTAGTGTCACGACATGAGACAAATGTGCATCTTGGAGATCCTATTATGGTGAAATCTACCTCGAGTGAATTCTTAAATACGTTATTATCATTTCTTTCAGTCTTTTGAATTGTACCCCATTATTTTCCCTATTCCTAAGTTCTCTTTTATATTTGATCATCTCTCCAGTGCCTACTTGTTAGTGCACAACTATGAAATATCTAGGGGATATTTTACATTCCCATTTGTTATCACTTTTGTTCTGTAATCAATTCCTTGTAATTCCCATCATCGGCATTATAGTTATTTTGCCTTCCAGTATTCTATCCAAAATGTCCTCTGCCTTGATGCCCTCTTCTATTAGTGCCTTCAGTTTTGGTGGTATCTCTTTCTTCTAGAACTATTTGAAATATTTAGCAGGCAAGGGTGGAACTTCCACTACCAGCTTCTGAGTTAGTACCCCTCAATACAGAAACTTGTTCCATTTAGCGAAAGTCTTTCCTGCTCTACTCCCTGGGGCTCTAGAACTGGTCCTAGGCTCTGTTATGACTTCTGTTTCTTGACTTTCTATAGGATTCTCTGAAATATGTGACTCTCAAAAACGAACTACTTTCTTGAGAGACAGTTTCTTTCTTGGTTCCTCTAAAAATCTGACCTCTTCTTTTGCGATCCTTTTAACTGAGTATACTTAGCCACCATCCTTCTGAGGAATCCTTCCATATCTTTCTCTTCTGGCTCTGGTTCGCTATCTATCTGTAGTTTTTGTAACATCACTTTTAGATCTTTTACTTTATTTCTCAGCTGTGCTACTTCCAGCTACTGTTGTTTCTTTCTAGATGGACTGACTTGCAGTCTCTTTAATATCGTCTTGGGCAATATATTCTGATTATACCCAGTATTGGGCTCTCTATCCAAAAATTCTGCTAATTCTGGGTCTGGATTGCTTATTAGCATTACTGCCACTAATGATGGCAGATGCTTCTTTACGCATTCTCTTATGGATAGATTAGGGTCCATAAGTATCAGATCCCCATTTGCAAATCTGATAGTAAAACTGTTTACTAATATTAATCCCTTTTGCTCGTCTTTATTCTTTATCATACAGTTCAGGAACAGATGATTTGTTCCGAAATAGTAGTAGCATTTCCTAGACAATCTCAGTGGCACTGGTCCCAAAGGACTGACATATCTGTTCTGATTCTAGTACTGATTCTGACTTGGAGGAGGTAAGAACTCTCTCTAATACCTGCTTCTACTGACCGAGGCACAAATACTCTCGATCAGGCTCTGAATGTGCTTCTTGTGTTTTTCTTGTCCTTTTTCCTGTTTCTCACACATAGTTTTTAGTATGTTCATATCCATTTGTAAACTCTCTAGATCTGGAAACAACTCTACTTTTCTCATTGCCTCTTGCTTCATAAACAGCACGAGTACTCTCAAGTTGGGATCTAACTTCCTTGTACTCATACCTGGTATTGTACTATGCTGCAAGGCTCTAGCTATGGTCTTACTGCTGACTAGGTCAATGGCCTTCTATACTACTTGGTCTAAGACATAGGGATCCTCAATACAACTCCCCTCCAGTACGTCCACCCTCAGATGACCCTGAAGACTCAATCTCAAATTCAAGGCTTCCCTGAAGTTGGCGTCTAGGCATCATATAAAGTATTCTACTAATTCTCTATTTCCTATGATAGCTAGCTGCTTTAGACATTTCTGCGCTATAAAAAAATTTTTCTATTTAAAGTTCAGCAGATGTTCCTCTTTGGCTAGGCTGATCTCTGGGGTTTCTCAGCAAAGCTGTCTGAGCTAGTCCATAAAACCCTGCTCTTCTATAGTTATCTCTGGATATTCTGATTTGAGGTGGCCCATAAAGCTGTCCCAGTCTTCTCTCTTATATTCCTCGAAACTCATCCACTGGTTGTTTATATCTGGGTCAACATATTCTATTAGCCATCTGAGTTTTTGTTACTCCTCCATAATCTCCATTGCAGCAAGCATTTGTTCAACAAGTCTGATATAAGTTTGAAGATTCCTGGCTCGACCATTCTATCTTGGAGTACTTGGGCTTAAGGCTAAGAGCATATGTGGGGTTGATGGTATTCTTCTATTATTTCTTGGTGATGGTGAAGTCAGGTTTTGTTGTGGTTATTGTGAGTTTGAAGTGTTGCCAAGAATTTTGGGTGAGAGAATAGATGCTTCTTCTGGAAGTTTTTTTTCTAGATTTGGTTCCTCGACAATGGTTACTGAAGGTTTGTTCCTAGATATATTGAAAAGTCCTAGTAAAGACAGTCTACTTCTGTCAGCTCTGACAAAGGGATTAGGCTCATGGTCTGATAGAGAACCCAGTTTTGGCATATGATAAATGGTTATTTCCACAACCAAAAGGTTTAGCATGGCTGATCTGATGCATTAAGATGGTGCTGTTCTTCCCAATAGTCATTCTGAATCTAGTACTGGTTCTGTCATTCTGGCACATTGTGCTGCTAAAGTCTATTAACTTCTCATTTTAGTTTCTCAAGGAATATTCTCTTGGGTAGAGTTATTAGTGTTGTTAGCTGTTTTATCAGATGTTTGTTTGGAAAAAAATGAAGAAGAATAAGTAAACAGCATGGTAATAGTGAAAGCTCCCTAAGAAATCTGAAACTCCCCTTGCAGTGGGCTCCAGATGATGGGGATCAAAGGGAATTGATCACAAAACAAAAGTGATAACAAATGAGAATATAAAAGATCTCCAAGATGTCTCACAATTGTGCACTAAATAAGTAGACACTGGGGAGATGATCAAATATAAAAGAGAGCTTAAGAACAGGGAGAGAATAGAGAGGTGCAACTCAAATGACCAAAAGAAATAATAATAAAATGTTTATGAATCTACTCGAGATAGATCTTACCATAATAGGCTCTCTAAGACATGCGTTTATCTCGCGTCATAACACTACTGCCCTTACCTAGTCTAGTAGTCTAGCTCACCATCAATACAGCAGAATTACCTAGAACTTCTGTGCCATCGTGTGGGCTCTTCTTCAGCTGACCATACAACTGGAAGCCAACTCCAATGACATGTAGCAAGCTATTAATTCCTAGTGTAAGCAAATGCCCAAGTTTGTTGGGGCTCAAATTCCTGTTGAGGAAGAGGTTTGATGGTTTTTAGAAAAGAAAGAAGAGTACTTAGAAAAATAGAGACTTAGTCACTCCAAATAGCCATTAAGCTCTAGAGTAACAAAAAGGGATGATGATAGGGGTATAATGCTTGAGTTCCTCTCTATGCCCTAGAGTATTTTATTATGATTGCAAAGCAAAGAGATAACAAAGAAAGTAAGACAAAGAAAACCTCCAAATTCCCAAACATAGTAAGGCCAAAATGATGAGATGGCACCCTTCCTGAATACTAGGTAACCACTCTCTGATCCTCTAACCCTACTCCAGGAATCCTCCTTTGCTTGATAGGCAGTTCTCAAGCCTCTTGCTGGGCTATAGAAAGAGACAGCAATCTCGAGCTATTTTGCTCTTGAGTATATTATCTTTGTCAATCCTCCTTTCTACCTTTCTCTCTAACTTTCTTATTCCTCTCTCTACCTTCTCTATGTCTTCTCATTCCTTCAGAACCCAGTTTTCTTCCTTTGCCATTGCAATACAACTCTGTACCAACTCAACTCTCTTGATCTTGGTATAATTAGCTATTAGTGATGATGGCTTGGATCTGATCATAACCCTTTGAAAATAGCCCCACTGGCTACTAAGATATAACATTGCTCTGGTAGTGCTAGGTCACCTAAGTTTGCTTCTGTCCTTGAGAGTACTTTTAGAAGGAAAATCTATTGTAAATCCAATATAAGGTACCTGGGCAAGTGTCTATGAGGTATATGTAGTGGTGGTCATAGCCACTACTCTGCTACTCAAGTGAGATGCTCGAGTCCATGACTAGACATTTAGGGAATATCTTTGAGGAGCTGTTTATCCTGGTTATTACAATGAAAAATGTCACTTATTTTGCCTAAATTGTTGTATAGTATGACACTAGGTTTAGAGTTCAGGATATAACTAGATATTCTTGGAAGAGGGGAGTGGGGTTAATAGTAGTATAGAAGTTAGTTTAGTTTCATTCTACTGTTAGAAATGACTCCAGGAGAGAAATTTACTCTAGGAGGGCTTGGTCTCAACAACAAGTTTGTCATGACTTGGCAAAACGGCTAAGTCATTATTTATATTTCTTTTCCTTTTCTTTTCTTTTCTTATTGGACTTACAACTACAAGATAGAGCATGGGAAAGTATCACATGACTTTGTCACAATGGTGTGACGGATGGTCACAGTCACAGTGTGTCACACGACTAGAGTAACATAAGGACTATGGGAAAGCAAGCGCATAGCCACAGTAGTAAAATGTATAAGTAGTAGAGAATTAAGCAAGAACTCCATCAAGTTCTCTTTATCAAACTCTGAACAAAGAGACAGTTGGCTTAATTCCAGTCATCGGACTTTAGACGCTGACAAAGTTGTGCCTACCTCTATACTTGCCCCTTCTGGATTTCAGTAGGATTATATTTGAGAGGAAGAAGTACGAGTATCAAGCAAAGTAGAGTTTTCCCAAGTAAGAATGAAACTAAGGTAAATTACGATAAATGGAATTATTTAAATAATTTGGAAGATTCTGGGGTGACTGATAGTCAGGTGACTAAGCCATGCATACATGTCACACATGTGCAGTCCGCATCACAGTGTCACCATTGTGACATTCTCCTTGAGAGTCGAGTAATTCACTAAAATTCTTTGTTAGTTCAGCATTTCTCTATTTTATTATACCTTTCTTCCAATCAATAATTGGGTTATGTTTCTTAAGCCATAGAATTCCTAGTATATATTCCATATTGAAAGGGATTTTTTGAGTTTTCTTTTTGGTAGGCTCCAGTCCTTGATGAGGGTCTTATTGATTAGGTCAAGTCTTGCTCCTAAATCTATTAGTAATAGAGTGTCCACAGTTTTCCTTTCTAAAAGTTCTTGTATAGGGGAATAAAGAGTATTAGATTGACACAGTTTCAACTGCATTTCTATAATGTCTTTTATATGTAGTTTGTTTACTTGCCTGTTATTGTCCTTTGTGCTGGAAGCTTTGAGTTAGGCATAGTTTCTAGTTGCTTTGGGAAAAATCCTTCTCTTTGTCATCAGAGTTGAAGTTAGTTGTTGAGGTTTCTTCTTCTAGGATGTTTTCTGTGAGGTCTCTTTTTTTGTTATTCTTTTTGGTGAAGAGATTTTTCTTAGCCTTGTAGGTCTTGTTACAGAATAGAGTTTTGAAGTTGGGTTTCCTTGGACATTAGGCAGCAAAATGTCCTGGTGTTCTACAACTGAAGTATTTTCCTTTTTTGAATGACTTCTTCTGATCTTTGGTAAGAATATTGTTGAGGATTTGATGTACTAGCTTCTGGATATGTTGGTTGGTAATTTCTTGTTCATTGTCAGAGTCTTCTTGATCCTAGAGAGTATTCTTGTAGTTCTCCAGTATGGCTTGTATATTATCAACATCCATAGTATTTGGGTCTTTATAGTTGTCATGGGGTCGAAGCTAGTTCAGATTCATGTAGTGTTTTTCTTTGGCCAGAATTCTATTGGGGTATTTTGTTTGTTTTCTACCCAGATAAATTTTTTTCATATAGATGATCTCTTCTTCTTATTTTGCTGCTTTAATCCATGCTTGGAGATTGTTATCAGGTCCTTGTTGAATGGCTTATATGGCAATATTGGGATCTAGGCCTTGTCAGAATAGGTGGATGAGTTGTGAGATATCTGTAAGTTCTGCTTGGGTGGCAAATATTCTGAATTCAGAGACATATTTGTCTACTGGTCTTGATAGTTGTTTGAGAGCATGCAATTGCCATAGGGCATTCTCTTCCATATTGAATAGTTAAAAAGCTGAGTCGAGAGCTACAAGGAAGTTGTCTATGGTTCTGAGATAGATACCTTGTCCTGAGACTATATGGGCTGCCATGAATTCTGTTCTCCAAACCAAGGCCTTCTTGTCTATGTGATAGAGCATAAACATGATTACGGTATATTCATCTGGGAAATTGTTGTTATGGGCAAGCATATAGAGTGAACAGTCTTCTTTCCATTTCTGGTAGTTCCTTGGGTCTCTATTAAATTTGTCAGGTTGAGCATATTTAGGTTGATGCTCTTAGATTGTTGTTGAGGAGGTTGTTGTCAAGATATCAGGTGAATCTATTGATGGTTTTCCAAAATATTATAGAACAAGTTGTTAGTATTCTTTGATGACAATCCAAAAGTTCTGTGTCCAAGAATTCCTGTTAGGTTAATAGAAGTCAAGAGAGATGTTTGTTGATTTGCAGAGTATTATGAGAGCCCCAAGAAGAAACAAGTTTCCCATGCATTCAAACACTTGATCTACAAATATCAAGTCATACAACGCAGACAAGATATAAATAGCATGGGAACTTAAGTAATCATACCACATGACAAGGTCATGTGATTGTAGAACATTCTAGAAGAACATGTGATCATGGACTAGTAGTGTACAGCCACTTGTAAAAGTAGTATAAGTAGGTAGTCAATCTAACAAAGAACTCCATCGAGTTCTTCCTGAACATCCACCTAGGATGATCACTAAGGACATTCACTGTCTATCAATAACATAAGAACTTAATACCACTCCCGAGCACTGATCATCTCAATTCCTGCTCATACTTGTTCAACACGTAGTTGGCTTAATTCCAGCACTGTGAGCCAGTATCCCCACTACTACTTATTCTCTCATCTCCCTCGCTAGTGAGCATAGCACTCACAAGCCTCTTGGATAGCGGGCCCTAGCTGTAAAGGAGACTTCTCAGTCAGGAGAGACTGAGGGAGGAGACTGGATACTAAGTCTGAGTGCACTGTTCAAGTCCTGACCTTGCGATTAAATATTATTCTTTACCTTTTCTCTGTATAAGCTTCATGCTGCACTCTATTGTGAGTGGTACATGCAGGAGATCGGCAGTTACTTTTAGAAGGCTGCTCAGCTTAGGAGTTCCCTTCTTAGGGGCAATCATTTACTTTTGATTAGGGCAGTAGTTAATAAGGTAGTAGGAGTCTAGACAAGAGAAGATTGCACTCTCTATTAAACGTAGCCTAAAGTCGCTCTGGATCAGGAATCATCTGAATATGAATCGACATCCCCTTTCAATTCACCATCACCATCACCATTGCCCTATGATATGTCATGGCAACAGTAACAACCACAATAACAAGGGGAACCCTCTTAGACGCCTGTCTCCCACCAACCACCACCAACCCATGAGAAGCAACTCCTCGCAATGATCGCCACCCTGCAGTAGTAGGTCAACACCATGCTTCTCCAACAACAGGGGAGCAAAGTAGAGATCACAAAGCCTCAAGTCTTTAGTGGAAGGATGGAGGAGGTGAGTGTATTTATTAATGCAGCTTGCATATATATTAGAATGAAGATGACAGAGAAGGCAGCAATAACCCAGGTGGCCTGGGTATTATCATACATACAGGGAGGAGTGGCAGAAGTGTGGAAAGACAACTTGTTGGACAAGTTGGCAAAGAGAGAGTCGAAGGTGGAAACAATGGAGTAGCTGTTTTCAAAAATTAGAAATGATTTTGGAGAAATATCAGAGGAAGAAAGAAAGATTGAGCAGCTGAGAACGATAGAGCAGGGAGGAAGAATGTGCAATGAGTATGTCCAAGAATTCAAGAAGGTCGCCAGAGGGAGTGGCTATGAGGGCCAACCTCTTATCAAAGAGTTCAAGAGGGGCCTCAATGGGGCCATTAGAAGAAAATTAGCAGAGGCAAAAGAACTACCATCCACTATAGGAGAGTGGCAAGAAAGAGCAGTGAGGTTGGATAGGAATCAAAGGTAGAGCAGGGTAGAGGAGAGGATGTTGGGGAGAAACATGGCATGCCCAGGGGGAAATGCGTAGCAAAGGGGAGGTTATGAAGGAGGATTGTATGGAGGAAGAAGAGGGCAGATAACCTGGAGGGCAGGGGACCAATAAACAGGAGTAGGAAATAGGGGAGGAAGTTCATTTAATAGAGGAGAAAATCAGTCAGGTCCATAGAGAGACCCAAATGCAATGGATGTTGATAGAGGAACAGAAGGAAATAGAAGGTGTTACTATTGTGGAAAGTTTGGCCATATGGCCCAGAATTGTTGGGATAAGAATAAAACAAGGGTAGTAGAGATACTGTAAGAGTTGGCAAAAGAAAATAGAGGACAGTGAGCTCTTGACTGGTCTCTAACAATTTGTACAGTGTATTGTACCCAGAAAAATTAGGCAATAAATCAAAATTTTCTAATAACACTAAGAGAGTAAGAGATATGTGGCACACATTATAGCTGCTAAGAAAAGTGTAAATGAAAGTTGGGCTAGAAAAGCTAGAAAATCATGAAGGAATAGCAGTGAAGGCCTTGTTGGATAGTGGGGCAACAGATTTATTCATGGATACGACCTTTGCAAAAGAAAAAGGGTTCAAAATGGAGAGAATGAAGAAACCCCTAATGGTCAAAAATGTGGATGGAACAATAAACATGGGAGGAGCAATAACGCACTAGGTCGAGTGCAATATGTTCTTCAAAGGATATATGGAAAGAGTCAAAATAGATATATGTAACCTAGGGAAGACAGAAGTTATACTTGGGATGCTATGGCTAGCAGCCCATAACCCTAAGATAGATTGGGAGAAAGGAGAAGTAAGGATGATAAGGTATCCACTTATTTGTGGAAAAAGAAAGCAGAAGGAAAAGAGAGAGAAAGAAGTAAAAGGGATAGGAAGAAACGAGGATGAGAAAGCCCTAAAAAAGTTAGTACCAAAAAGGTTTTGGAATTGGAAGCGAGCATTTGGGAAGAAAGAGTCAGAAAGAATGCCAGTGCAAAAGCTCTGGAACCATGCCATTGAGCTAAAAGAAGGATTCATACCAAAGAAAGGGAAGATGTACTCATTGTCGAGAGAAGAAAGAGAGGAAGTACAAATGTTCATAGAGGATTAACTGAGGAAAGCATATATCCAACCCTCTAAATTGTCCCAAACGTCATCAGTACACTTTGTAGCGAAAAAGGATGGAACGCGATGAAAGAGACAAAAGGGAATTTAGCTGTGACAAGCAAGTAGAAAGGGGCGGTGACAGTTCCCAATTGTGTGCTAAAGGGTTCATGGGGAGAAGGAGGAAGTGGGAGTATCAGAAAGAAATTAAAAAGAAAAAGCGTAGCTTGTCTGTAATATAAAAATAGATGGAATAATTGGGAGCTCAATCTAGATCCACCTCGCATGGTGTCCCTAAGGTGTCCACCTTTACACACCATAACAAGCTCACTAGTAGAATAGTCAGTAAGCTACTCATGGGCCTTACTACACTCAATCAAGCCCTCATCTGCACCCCCACACCAAACCTTATGAGTGTGATGCAATCTGAGTTAATGATTAGCCAGGCTTTTCAGGCCTGCTATCCCATAGAAGGTTGCCCGAGCGACCGCTGCGTCTTGGTTTATGAAAGAGTAGAGTATATAGTAGAAAACATGCACCAACTCAACCTCTTACCAAGATTACCCCTTACACACTCAAGAGAATCGCATTTACAACCTTAAGAGCTTCTGAGATAAAGGCAAGGGCCAAGGAGGCTCTCCTATCAATCTCCACTCTGAGAAATATATTATAATCTTACAAATGTTCGAGACTCAATTAAAAAGAAATAGAAAAGGAAACTCTCCATTCTACTACTCTCCCTCGCGTCTCTTCTCTATGACACTACCATGTGGCTATGACAGTTGTCACCTTCCTGTCCTTTATACCTCCTGGACATGACCATGTGATCTTGCTCCACCTCCATACTTCACTCCTGTCCATTGTTCCCCAAACCCCAAACCGGTTTCCTTCTACTCCAAATACAGTCTAG
>Ga0157361_1000820_pt1 | contig 11274 bp, 13 predicted proteins | sample AttlaeALBM2_FD_111481 | JGI IMG/M metagenome (GOLD analysis project Ga0157361, IMG submission 111481) | Fungus gardens microbial communities from leaf cutter ant in Ribeirão Preto, State of São Paulo, Brazil - Atta laevigata ALBM2 | ecosystem: Host-associated > Fungi > Mycelium > Unclassified ...
AGTCTGAGGATTAGACCTCAGACTTAACAACATCTCTTGTCACTGTCTAAACTTTGCATTTTTGAACCTTTCAAGATTCTAAAGCACCAATCACAAATAAGTAAGTGACCATTTGTGATACCTAGTATTTTCATGGCACTAAGAGTGGAAAGGCATTTAGTGGCATAGAAGTGGGTGTGATAGTGAAAGTTAAGTTTTCGGTCGAAGAAGAACCCTAGGTATCTCCAGATAGGTTTAGAATTGATGATGGGACCCCCTATGGATGTTAGGTTAATGGAGGGGTTAGGGGGGTGCCATGCTCTCATGAAGTGAAAGACTTTGGTTTTGTTGTGTTCCATAACGAGGCCAGCGTCGATAAGGATTTTTGATATGATGTTGTAACTACATAATAAAAAGGAATTAGAAAGGGAATAGCTCTTCTTCTGAGAAATCAAAAGTCCATTGTCAACAAATGAGAGAATGTCTGTAGGAATTTCTTTATTGAGGTTTTTAATTCTTTTTTTGAATGTTTTTATAATTGGAGCTAGATATAAGGCTGATAGGATAGGGGAGAGGGTAGAGCTTTGACCAACACCAACATTTACATTAAAGGGAGGGGATGTGAAAGAGTTACATGAATATAAGGTAGAACAATTTGAGGGATAACTGTTGAAAAACTGAACAATGTTAGTATTAAGGCCAGCTTTTTTTAGACATAGTAAGAGGAATTGGTGGTTAAGAAAAGGAAAGAATTGAGCAATATCAAAGGCAAGAATGCTTGTGTGGCATTGTCTGAGCCAACCAGCCCTGATAAGATGAGTGAGGTATATTCCTGCATCTATTGTGGAACATTGCTGGATACCCCCAAATTGATGAGAGTCGAGGAAGCCATTGGCTAACAAGTGGAATTGAAGCCTATTGCTGATTGTTTTCTTGATGAGTTTGCCCATGGTGTAGAGTAGGACAATTGGTTGAAACAATTTGGGGGAGTTGTAGTTGTTTTTGTTTGGTTTGGGTATTACCACTGTATTGGACAATTTGAAATAAGATGGCCAGAATTCTAAGTCAATGCATACGTTAGCAATTTGTATGATTTTTAGTAAGCATTTGTTGTTTGTAATCAATGATTTGAGGTGTTTCTAGGAAATATGGTCTGGACCAGGAGTTGACAAAGATGAGCACTTAGCTATAGTGTCTTTGAATCCTTATTTCGAGAAGAGGGGCCATAGAATTTGATTGGCTTGTGGGGTTTCATTTAGGAAAGATGCATTTATGGGTCTGTTTTTGGCTAAATTGTAAAACAAGTGTAGGGCATACCACAGGTCTAGTAGGGTGTTGCATGAATAACCTTCATATAGAATGGATTCTATAGCTGGCAGATTTTTCTTCTTAACCCAATTCATAAGGTCCCATGGTCTCTTATTTGAGGAGGTGATTTCGTAGATTTTGTTGTCAAAGAATTCTCTCTTTGCTATTTGGGTATTTGACTTGAATTCTCGCCAATGTTCAATATTGCCTGTGTTGCAATACCTGTTTAGACTTTCAGTACATGCATGATTCCACCATTCTTTAGTATGTTTTGTTATGTATTTTTTTTTTGCTTGGGAGTACCATGCTTTGTTGAAGATGCTTGCTAATTGTTGGACAATTGCTTCCAGGTTTTCTTTGGACGTGATGTTCAAGGTATCAAGAGTAAGAGTGTTATCAGTAATAGCTTTGATGAAGTTCTTTTCTTCCTCGCTATCTTTGCTTATGGACTAGAAGGAATTGTCTATGTTAGTCTCATTGATACTCACTTCAATAATAAGGGGGACGTGATCTGAGGGTCTGTGCAATTTAGGGTGGAGGGAGTGTTGGCTGAATCCTGAGTTGTTGGGGTTAATGAAAGCAAGGTCTATGATAGAATTAGTGTCACATAGATTATCTGCAAACCTTGTTGGACCTAGGTTAATGGGTGGTGAGAGATCTAGACCTAGGCTTTTGGCTAGAGTGAGTAGATCTTTGGTATGAACAGAATGATGAGGATAGTTGGGGTCCCAATCATTATCCCTTATATTGAAATCATCTGTCATGACAACAGTATTGTTTAGGTTGATGATGTTTCGATTGAGGAAGTTGAGGGCACTTTGGTTGTCATTAGAATAGACATTTATGATGTAGTTGATATGTTGGCCTAAATGGAAGGCTAGGACATTAATGTCTTGGTGATTTATTATGTTGAGTCTGAGAGTGAATCTCATTTTTAGCAGCTTTTTGTTGACGTATATTACAACTTGTGTATAGTTTTCTTGAGCCAGGTCCTGTCTGATGAATAGGGTCTAGTTGGGGTGGTTAGGGGTGCCATATATTGGATCTCCTATAGGGTCAGTGTGACTTGGGACACAGCAAATGAGGGATTTGGGTGGTTCTTGAACTAGGATAATATCCATATTGTTTTTGCTGTTTTCTAATATGGCATTCATTAGAGTTTTATTTTTTCTGATGTTCTGTGAAAATATTTTTAGGGTTTCCTTAATCATAGTGTCTTACTTCCTACGGTTAGGTGAATTGAGTTGGCCTTGGTTTCCCAGGCTTTCTGTGCTTTTTTTGAATGCCAATCTCTATTGAATTGGTTTCTCCAGAAGGGGCATTTGTAGTCATCAGCCATGTGTTCGCCTTTGCAATTAATGCATTTGAAGGAATGAGAACGAGATAGGCCTTGGGCAGTTTTAAGTCGGGGGGGTTTGATTTGGGGTTGGCTTTGCAGCACCATGCTAGCTCTCTGTGATGTTTGAGTTTGTGTGAGCCACTACACTTTTGGCATTGAGAACTATGAGCCCTGCATGAAAAGATTGAATGGCCCTATTTCTAGCAATTATGGCACTGGGGGACGCCAGGGTTCATGTTGGTTGCTCTAACCATGGCAATATGGTGACCTAAGTTGAAAGAATGGTTAATTAACAATTTAGCTTTAGAACCATTTTGAGTGTCCCATATATCAAACTATATGATAGCCATGTCTGACTTGGGCGAGGCTTTGATGATACATGGTTTAGTGGCTAGGGAAACATTTTTGAAAAGATCAATATGCTTCACAAAGTCTGTGACATTTTTGCTGGTGATTTTGTTGCCGTTAGCTCGCAAGTAGAGAAGGCCCATAATCTTCAAGTATAATTTGGACTGTGGGAGTCTGGGGCTTGGAATATCATTACTGTTAATACCTTCAACTGACTTGAAATATTTTTCTATGACGGAAAGGTCACTGGGGTTTGGTACATTGTTAGTAACAATGGCGATTCCACCAGAGCAGGAACGGATGAATTTGGAGCATATCAAAGATTTAACATTTTTCAGTAGAGCATTGATTTGGAATACATGTGTGCTGGCATTGCCCATGATGCTTTCTGCAAGATTGTTGTATACTGGGATAATGGCCTATTTTCTAGAAGGTCCTTTAGTAGTGAATTGGACTTTCTTGGCTCTGTTGGCATGTTGACCAAAAGCTGCCTTGTGCATTTTGAGAACTTTCTTGTTTGGTAGGGCTGGGAAGGCTTCCTTGATCTTGAGGACATTTATAACATTTGATGCAATTTGAGTGTAGGACAGAGGGGATTTTCCTTTAGTGGAGATTTTTTGTTGATGGGCCTTTGATTTCTCCAAAATTTCCTTGGAAGAGCAGGGTAGGATAGGGGGTTTACCTTAGTTATGTGAGCACCATGACAAATGTTTACACTTGATGAGAGTTTGGTAGTTTTGCCAAACTCCTTTGCGAAGTTGTCCCTGATGGATGATTTGTTAGCAGTTGTGAGAGTATCCCATCCTGATTCAAAGATGGCTGATATGAAGTCCCATGCAGATTTGCTGAAGGGATCTAGTTGTCTAATGCTGTTAGCATCCCAGTCTTTAATGTTTTGTTGTCTTAGGAAACAGACCATGCATTTTAGGGAACATATGATGTTATTAATATCACTGTTGAGAAATTTGTTGGTGCCAAACAAAGATATCACCATGAAATTTCCATCCCATAGACTAGGGTCTGCCAGAACGTTAGCGCTATATGAGATGACTTCGGGGGAGGAGGGTTCTGTGGAAATATCAATATTACTGGTGATTGCAGAGTTAGGCACCTCCTCAAGGGGGACACATAGGTTTGATGCTGGAAGGGAGAAAGAGAAACAAGTAGCATTTTCAGCCAAGAGAAGGAAGGGATCTGTTATTTCTATGTCCATATTGCAGTTGGCAGCAACATGTTCAGCATAGTCAACTTTCAAAGAGGGGGAGGAATCGTCCATTGGGGAGGGAGAGTTGCTACGGGGTCCATTGGTGCTGGTGCAAGAAGTCGAGCGTCCACGTTGTATATTGTAGGCATCATCTTCCAGCCTAGCCAAGGTAGTGTTGGGATTTATATTTGCAGTGAGACTATTGAAAACTAAAATGTGAAGGTTTATTTGCTAAACTAAACTCAGGTGCTACCAACAGTGTTGGTGGTACAAGTAAAAGAAGCAATAAGAAAAATAATAGTCAGAAAATAAAAGAAAAGAAAAAGAAAATAAATATAAATATTGACTTAGCTGTTTTGCCAAGTCATGACACCACCTTCCTCTTAAGTTTCCTCATCCCAAGGAATTTTCCTACAACTCATAGTATGGGTCAATCATGTTGTCTATCTTGTTATCATCATCTTTTGTCTATTCTCTAGCTCCCAAGTTTTCTTCCTTGATTTCTTCTTCCTCTGTGATTATTTCCATTTTTCTTTCCCCTAATTGTTTTCTTTTCCACTGTCTCCAATTTCTTTCCAATCTTTTCCAATATTCTTAGTCATATCTCTTGTCTGACCATCCAAATAGTTTTCTTGCTGTAAATCTCCCTGGTAAATCTCCTCTTCTAAAAATTCTCTCTTTGCATTCTTGTTTTGCCATATTTTCCATATCTCACCAATATTCTTTCTCAAATTCTTCAATTGCTTCTTGAGCATTCTCCAAATTCTCCTTTCCTTCCCAGGTATTAGATTCCGCTGTGAATCCCTTCTAGCATACCAGGTATTTATTCTTTCCTCTTACTTGTTGCTTATTCAATATCTTCTCTACTTTCCACACTTCCTCTCTCTCAATTATGACTAGAGCTGGTTGTTCCTTCTTCTGCCCTTTCACTTGCCCTATGTATTTATGTATTCTACTAATTTTTACTACTGGATGTATCTTTACTATGCTAGGTAGTTCTAATTCCACCACATTTGATGATACAATTTTCTTAACTTTGTAAGGCCTGATGAACCTCTTCGTCAATTTTTCTGTTCTTTTTCTGACCATCTGGTACTTTAGATCCTTAGTATTTACCATTACTAAGTCTCCTACTTTATAGTCATTGGCTTCTCCTCTCTTCCTATTTGCATACTTCTTCATTTTTTCTTGCACTTTCCCTAGTATTGCTTTGGCTTCCTTCTGTATTTCTTTTATCTTCTCAATGAATTTCTCCACTCCTTGATATTTCCCCTTCTTTCTATCTTTGAACCCCATCCTGGGATCTTGCCTGTAATTTGCCTTAAAAGGCAATGTCTAAGTACTTGAGTGTGTTTTGTTATTATATGCAAACTCTGCTGTTCCCAACCATTCTGGCCACTGTTCTTGCCTATGGTCAATGAACACTCTTAAGTACTGTTCCAATTCTTGGTTTACTCTGTCTGTCTGTCTGTCTGTCTGAGGGTAGAACACTGTTGACAGTTTACTTTTGATTCCCAATATCCCATTTAACTCTTGCATTAATCCTGCTGCAAATTGTGGTCTCCTGTCTGATATGATACTCTTAGGTAGATCATGTAATTTCCACACATTGTCTCTGAACAACTGTACTAGCTCTTCTGCTAATGTTTTCCCTGTTAAAAGGGGCAAAAGAGGGTTTAACTGTGACAAGCAAAAGTAAAAGGCAGTGACAATCCTCAATTGCATGCTAAAGGGTTTGTGGAGAGAAAGAGAAAGTAGAAGTATCAGAAAGAAATTAAAATGTAAAGCACAGCTTATCTGTAATATAAAAATAGATGGAATGAATGTAGGTTTAATCTAGATCCGCCTTGCATAATGTCTCTGAGGTGTCCACCTTTACACACCATAACAAGCTCACTAGTAGAATAGTCAGTAAACTACTTATAGGCCTTACTACACTCAATCAAGCCCTCATCTGCACCCTCATACCAAACCTTATAGATATGATATAATCTGAGTCAATGATTAGCCAGGCTTTTCAGGCCTGTTACTCCATAGAAGGTTGTCTGAGCAATTGCTGTGTCTTGTCTCAAGAAAGAGTAGGGTATATAGTAGGAAACATTTACCAACTCAACCTCTCACCAAGATCACCCCTTACATACTCAAGGAAATCACATTTACAACCTCAAGAGCTTCTGAAATAAATGCAAGGGCCAAGAAGGCTCTCTTCATCAATCTCCACTCTAAGAAATATATTAGAATATTACAAATGTTAGAGACTCAATTAAAAAGAAATAGAAAAGGAAACCCTTCATTCTACTATTCTCCCTCATGTCTCTCCTCTATGACACCACCATGTGGCCATGACAGCCGTCATCTCCCTATTCTCTATATCTCTGGACATGACCATGTAATCTTGCTTCACCTCTATACTCTACTCCTGTCTATCATTCCCTAAACCCCAAACCAGCTTCCTTCTACTCCAAATATGGTCTAGAAATACATGACAGTATGTGTGAGTATCAGCAATGCAATCGTCATCTGGTGGCATGTCCGTTTCTTGACTGAGTCCAGCAGTAATGGGATCACTAGTCACTGATAGACTTTTGATCTATTGTCTTGGTGTCATATTAGTCTAAGTCTGCTCTAAATCAAAATTATCTCACATTTCAAAGATGTTCTTAAGCCTCTGATTTCTAGAGCTTTAACATTGATAGTTTGTAACTGAAAAACCTGATACTAGCTTATCAGTCTTGCTTTCCAAGATATATAATATTCTAGCATATGACAGCTTGGCAACTGCCTAATAAAACCAATCTTGGGTCTAGATTATGTCTGGGGCTTGTAAGAGGTCTCTAGAGTGGGTTACAATAGTGAAATCCAGAGGTATAAAGTGTATTCCATGCTACATTTCTACAGAAAATTCTCTAGCAGTATAACACTGTAGTAGGTATAAAGTGTACCATTTTTGTTAATCTATCGACAACTACTAAGATTGAATCATATTCCTGAGCTAATAGTAGCTTAGTAATAAAGTCTGCCAATATATGCGTCCAGGGTTTTTCAGGTATAGAATTGGGCATTAGCTTGCTTGCTAGCTGCTCTATGTAGTTTTTATTACACTGGCAGGTGTCGTATTCTTCCATGTACTGCTTCACTTCTTTAGTTACTCCTAGCCACCAGAAACTCCTAATAACCAATTTCACTATTTTCTACTGTCCTACATGGCCTTCTACTGGCATGTCATGATGTAACCAGATGATTTCCACTCTCAGCTTTTTGTCCTTTGGTACATACACCTTCCCTTCTTTGTACATTACACCATTGATGAAGATCAAAGGGTTTGATCACAAAACAAAGGTGAAAGCAAGGTCAGAGAGGCAAAATCTCTAAACTAGTTCACAATTATGCACTAAAAAAGTAGGTACTGGGGAGATAAATCAAATAATAGAGAGCTTACTAAAGGTGAATGTCCAAAGAATAACCAAAACATATAAAATAGAAGCCTAAAAAGAAAAGAAAAGTTTTTAGTATCCACTCAAGTGAACCCTTATCATAATAGGATCTCTAAGGTACACGTTCATTTTGTATCATGATACTACTGCCCTTACCTAGTCTAGTAGCCTAGCTTGCCATCAATATAGCAGTACTACCTAGAACTCCCATGCTGTCATGCAAGCTCTACTTCAGCTGACCATATAACTAGAAGTCTACTCCAAAAACATATAGCAAGTGATTAGCTCCTAGCATAAGTGAATGCCCAAGTCCATTGAGGTTTGAGTATCTCTTCAAGGGAAGTTTTATAGATTTTTCATAAAACAAACACAAAAAAAATCCTCAAATCACTCAAATAGCCTTTTAGGTCTAGAGCAACAAAGGGAGAGACAATGGGTGAAAGAGTATTTTTTTGTCCCTTCTGTGCCCTAGAGTATTTTATTAGGATTACAAAGCAATGATACAATAAAAAAAAAGAAACAAAGAAAACTTCCAAATTCCCAAAGATAGTAAGAGTAAAATGATGAGACAGCACCTCTCCTGATCACTTGGCTACTACTCCCCACTTCTCTAATCCTACTCCTGGGGTTCTTCTCTAAACAATAGATGGCTCTCAAGCCTTTTGATGGGCCATAGAAAGAGGCAGTGATCTCAAGTCATCTTGCTCTCGAGCATGTTGTCTTTATTAAATACCTCTTCTTCTATCTCTTTATCTAACCTCTTTGCCTGACCTCTCTAGTCCTTCTACTACTTCTCTATATCTCATCACATCTTTAAGCCTCAGTCTTCTTCTATTAGATTTGCGATGTAGCCCTCGAGAGGACTTATCTCGCTAATTCTTGCTATAATTAGCCATCAGCAATAATGGTCCTGCTCTGATAGTAACCTAGATATTATAAATAAGTCACTGTTACCAAGATATGACATCATCCTTATAGAAAATATCTTCTAAGGTCCTTTCCACTCTCGAGAGCACTTTAGAGGGGAGTTCTATTATAGATCTGTTATGAAATTCTCTAGACAATGCTTATGAGGTTTCTGTAGTAGTGGTCACAGCCACTACTCTGCTACTCAAGTGGTATGCTTGAGTCCATGACTAAGCATCTAAGAAACATCTCTGGGGGGCCAAACTTGTCTCTTGAGCTGGTTATTCTTGTTGTTATGGTGAAAAATATTACTTTTATTATCTAAATGGCTGTCTGGCATGACACTGGCACATGTTTGAGTATGAAGTCAAATCTAAACAAGTACAATGCCTATCTTGCTTGTTTTTGGTTCAACTTTTAACTACTTATAAAGTACTCTAGATTTTTGTAGTTGCTCCAAATCTTGAATTTACTTTATGTTTCTTCCAAAAGATGTCTCCACTCATCTAAGCATCAGATTATTGCTAACATCTCTTTATTGTGAATTTCATAGTTTCTTTCTGCCTCGTTTAACAATTTTGAGATAAAAGCCACTGGTCTCCACTTCTTATCCTCATATTTCATCAACAACACCCCTTCTATTGCATATTCTGATATATCTGCCTCCACTCTCATTTCCTTATCTGAATCTGGTACCACTAACACTGGTCACATCATGAACTCCTGCTTCAACTGCTTGAATGCCTTCTTCTGCTCTTTTCCCTAGTTCTACTTTTTATTTTTCCTGACCAATTTGTGCATTGGTTTGGCTATTCTAGCAAAATCTTTGACAAATTGCCCATAGTAGTTTGCTAGTCCTAAGAATTTTTGCACTTCTTTTACTGTCCTTAGTCTTGGCCATTGCAGAACTTCTGCCACCTTTTATTTCTACATCTTAATTCCTCCTGACCCTATTACTAGCCCTAGGAAGTTGATTTCTCTTACTCTCTATACACATTTTTCAGGTTTTACATAGAGGTCATTTTCTTCCATTCTTCTTAATACTTCCTCTACTATTTTGTTGTACTTCTCCTCCTCCTCTGTTCCTATTAAGACATCATCCATAAATACTGCTACTTCTCCTATGTTTATAAGGTCTCTCAAAATGTCATTCATCATTGCTTAAAGGGTTTCCAGTAAATTTGTGAGACCAAAGAACATAATAGTGGGTTCATAAACCTCTAAGTGCATTGTGAATGCCACCTTCTACTCATCTCCTTCTTTAACCTGCACATTATTATATCCCCATTGCAAGTCCATTTGTAAATACTCTTTTTGTTCCCATGGTGTCAATAAGGTCCAAAGTTAAAGGTAGGGAATAATTGTCCTTGACTGTCCTCTTGTTGAGGTACCAATAGTCTTGTACCATCCTCTTCTTTCCATCCTTTTTCCTCACAAAGAATACTGGTGAGGTTTGCAGTAATTTTGAGGGTCTAATGTACCCTTTCCTCAGTTGTTCTTCCATGAACTCTCTTACTTTTTCCTTTTCCTGTCTTGATATTAAGTATGTTCTTCTCTTCTTTGGGACGAAATCTTCTTTTAGATTAATTGCATGGTCCCATGGTTTTCTCATTGGCATCCTTTCCAACTCTACTTTCCCAAATACTTTTAGCCACTTGTGAAATTTTCATAGCACTATCCCTTTTACTTTCTCTTTATCCAGTTCGATCTCCTCATCAAACTTTTCTTCTATTATCCATTTCCATTTATCTTTGTTTGCCTTCTCTATGTTTCTTATCCTTTTTCCTGCTTTCCTTTTTCTCTCTATATTTTCTTTTACTGCTAGGTTTCTTTCACACAAGAGTGGACATCTCATTATCTTTACTTCTTGTCACAGAAAAGTGACTACTAAATAGTATCATAGAGGTATAACAAAATACCTGTTCAAATAAACTACATAAATAGCTGGACCCTCGTTAGCAAGTAGCCTTGCTAATGTCGCCCTTTTGGTGTAGTGGTAAACTATACAGTATGTGACTACTAGTCCATAGCACAACTGTGACACTTCTTTTGTTTCCCAATTTATTTCTGGGTTATGTGCTTGCAACCAAGGTATTCCCAGTATCACCTCTGTTTTTCTAAAATTACACACATCCATCCTTATTCTTTCCACATGGTTTTTGTAGAAGATATTGACTTCTGCCTGATATGCAATACTTCCTCCACTGTTTTCTGTCCCATCTACATTCTTCACTTTTAATGGCCTTTCCAACTTGGTCATTTTAAACCCATGCTTTCTTGCTATTTCTCTGTCCATAAATATTCCCATAGTGCCACTATCCAAAAGCACTTTGACTGTTATGCCTTTGTGTATATCTACTTTCCCTATTCTAATGTCTAACTATACCTCTCTTAAGATTTTGAATGTTCTCCTGACGTTCCTTTCCCTTTCTTCCCCTTTTACTATACCTTTTGACTCTCCTGGTCATGTACCACTTTGCTGTGCTTTTCCCTCTACTGGGTGCTGTTATGCCACAAGCAAATTTTCTGTAGAAGATAACATTTGATGTGCTTCATAACAATGGATTCTTAATTAGAATTTGCTCTAGAACTCTTTTATTACAAATGGCCACTTACTATTTGTGATGGGTGCCTTGATACTTTAAAGAGTTCAAAAATGCAAAGTTAGACAAGTGACAAAAGATGTTGTTAAGTCTGAGGTCTAATCCTCAGACTATGAGTCCTTAAATACAGAAAAGTGATGGTCTGTGCACTAG
>Ga0157361_1000824_pt1 | contig 11240 bp, 10 predicted proteins | sample AttlaeALBM2_FD_111481 | JGI IMG/M metagenome (GOLD analysis project Ga0157361, IMG submission 111481) | Fungus gardens microbial communities from leaf cutter ant in Ribeirão Preto, State of São Paulo, Brazil - Atta laevigata ALBM2 | ecosystem: Host-associated > Fungi > Mycelium > Unclassified ...
ACTACCTATTGTTCTATATATGGTAGTGCCTTTGTGCTAGAAATAGTGATAACCTAACCATATGGAGGCTGTCCTTTGTTCTAAGAAAAGGACAGATGACTATCTATGGGTAATTAATGAAGTTCATGTGCAAACATTGAGGCCTTTATATTTCCACTAATCTTAATTGCCTTGAGGTCGTTATAGGCTCATTCTGAGCATTATGAAGAAGGATTCTGCTGAGCCTAGAACCAAAGCATTGATCGCGGCAGTTTCAGAGATATTAGTGATTTAATAAACAATAACATGGTAGTTACCAGTTGATCTGCTTAATATCTCGGCCATTATTGATCGCCTCGAGACGTGACTGGCATCAATCGAAAGGTCTTCTTAAGGGCTTTAAGCTGGCTTTGAGACCGTGGGAATCGTCGAAGAAATGGTGGAGATATGATTGAATGAAGTTTGTGACATTACCTCCTCTCTTAGTTCGAGCTCCGTTGAGAAGTTATCTAGATTTTTGGTATACTCTGAAGATATTCCTACAGCTTTTCACCTGAATTTTGTAAATTATCCTCAGGTTTCCATGTGTCATCTCCTTGAGTGTATCCTTTCCATCTAACAAGGTATTCATTTTTCCCCTGTCTTTGTCGTGAGTCCAGAATTTTTTCTACCTCCTATTCTTCCTGGCCCTGTATCAAGGTCAGTGGTGGGGGAGTGGCTTTCTGGCCATGGATGGTAGATTCGGAGTACTGAGTTAACTTGCTTGCGTGAAAGACTAGGTGTAGTGCTCAGTAGCGAGGTGGCATCCTAAGCTGGAACATAACCAAGAACAACTTTTCTATTATTTCGAATGGTCCTTCGTACCAGGGTTGTAATGCTTACTCTATAATCTGGTAATCCTTCAAATTGAGTAGCACTTTGTCACCAACTTTAAATGGGACACTTTGGACTTTCTTGTCATAGTACTACTTCATTCTTTCCGCTGCAAGAGTAAGAGCTGCTTTTGCCTGCTCTAAGGCTTCATGACATTTATACGTCAGGTCATTCAAGTTCCTTTGCAGCGACTCTTTGACTAAAATTGGACCTGCTCTCAGGTGTCTGCCATATTCAAGGTAGAACGGACTTTCTTTAATTCCTTTGTGTGCTTGATTGTTGTATATGAATTCTGCACTTGGTAGTAGATCCGACCAATTACTAAGATTGTAATCGATGTAGCACCTAAGATATTGCTCTAGAGTCTGATTTACATGTTCTGTTTGTCCATCTGTTTGTGGATGGTATGCTGTCAACATAGTAGATTCTATTCCTAAAATTTGGCACCATTCTTGAAACAGCTTGGCCAAGTATTGTACTCCTCTATCCAAAATGATTTGTAGGGGCAGTCCATGCAATGGATAAACCTTGTCATAAAGTAACTGCACCATATCCTTGGATAAAAACCAATTATTAATAGAAATGAAATAAGCTCTTTTGGTAAGCCTATCGACAATTACACAGATAGCATTGTAACCATTTGACTTTGGCAATTGAGTGATTAAGTCCATTGATATAATTTCCCAAGGCCCATTAGACACCTTGTTAGGCATGAGTGGTCCAAAAGGTTGCTGTGGGTGATTTTTCATCCACTGACACATATTACAACCCATAACGTATTTCTTGACAAATGTAGTTATCCTAGGCCACCAGTAATTTCTGGAGACCAACTCATAGGTCTTCCACTGACCTGGGTGTCCAGCAGATGGCAAATCGTGGTGTATCTAAATGATCTGTTGTCGCAAAGTGTCATTCATTCTATAAGGGATATAGATTTTCCCTCTGTACAAGAGTAGTCCATTCTCATAGTTCTAGTCTTGCAAGGATTTTTCGAATTCTCTGGGACCAGACTTGAGTAACGACTTATAGTCTTTAGTGACTTTACCCAATAAGAGTGCAGCTTTGACCTTCTTTAGGATTATCTCATCATTTATTGGCAATTCATGAGTAGCCTCTAGTACATTGATAGCGAAGAACTCAGGTTTTAGCAACACCTGGTTTGTATTATCGAGGTCTATCCCCATCTCATGATCTGCTTGTCTGGACAAGAGGTCTTCTGCCTGCATTGTCTTTCCCGGTTTATGATAGAGTACAAAGTCAAAACGAGTTATGAATAATGCCCATCTTGCTTACCTCCTGGTCAGCTTTTGAGCTGTCCTAAAATATGTGAGGTTCTGATGATCCGACCAGATCTCAATTTTATGTGAATGTCCTTCCAAATGATGTCTGTATTCCTCTAGTCCCTGAATTACTACAAGTAGCTCTTTGTTATAGATTTCATAGTTCCTTTCATGGACATTTAACAATTTGGAAAAGAAAGCTACTGGGTGCCACAGGTTAGTTTGCATATCTTTTTGTGATAAGACTGTACCTGTTGCAAAGTCGCTAGCATCAGTGGATAGCTTGAAGGGATCTTTGTTATTTGGTATTCTCAGGATTGGAGCCGTGGTAAAGGCCTTTTTCAGCATCTCAAAAGCATTTTGTTGCTCAATGCCCCAATTCCAGGTACAATTCTTCTTGGTCAAGTCAGAGAGTAGCTTTGACATCTTGGCAAAGTTCTCAATAAACCTATGATAGAAATTCGCAAAGCCTAAGAATACTTGTACTTGCTTGACTTTTGTCAGTACTGGCCACTCTAGAACTCCTGAAAGTTTCTCTTTATCCATCTGTACTTTATTTTCCAACATTATTACGCCCAAATATTTGATGCTACTTTGCTCAAAGAAACATTTCTCTGCTTTGGCATAAAAGTCATTAAATTGAAGTCTTTTCAGCACTTCTTTGACCAGTCGCCTATGTTCCTTCAAACATGTCCCAAATATTAAAATGTCATCTAAATACACTATTACTAATCTAATGCGAATCAAATCTCCAAGTATATCATTCATCATACTTTGGAATGTCGCTGGTGCATTGGAGAACCCAAAATACATAACAGTTGCCTCAAAGAGGCCTCGTCTTATGATAAATACTGTTTTCCATTCATCTCTTTCTCTGATGCGAACATTGTTGTATCCCCACCTCAGATCTATTTTGGTAAAGATTGAGGCCTTGCTGAGTGATTCAATCAAGTCGGCTATTCTAGGGATTGGATAGTGATTTTTGACGATTATTGCATTAAGGGCTCTATAGTCTATGACGGGTCGTAAGCTTCTATCGTGTTTCTTTACAAAGAAGAATAGAGCTGCTATTGGGCTAGTAGATTGACAAATATAACCTTTTCTGAGTTCTTCATCAATCCATGTATCAAGAGAGTTTCTTTCTACTAAAGATAACGGATAGACCTTTGCTGGCTTGGGAAGCTTTGCGCTTTTTATAAAGTCAATAGCATGGTCATATAGTTTCTGTAATGGCATTCTCTCTGACTTATGTTTTGAAAACACATTTCCATACTTGTGTAACCATTCTGGTACATGAGCCTTCCAGGTCTTTGTGTCTTTACAATCTGAGTCCTTATACTAGTCTTGATTGTTGAGTATAGTTGCAATCATCATCACCTGTTGACGACTGCCTGGGTTAGTCGTGTCTGCCCAGCTAAAAATGTGGTTGTCAGGGTCCTCATCTCCTATGTCATCCAATGAGGGGAATCTACTAACATCTATTTCGAGGTAAAGCTCATTAGCTCCTACTTCTATATCTCATGTTTTACGGACTTTACTAGTGCATGTATTCAGGCACCTAGTAAACTCCCATTGACCTTTTTGCTAATCGATATTTGGATTATGCTTATACAGGTACGAGTAGCCAATCATCATCTCCTTGTTCCCTAGGTTGGTGACAAAGAGGTGTTGGGTTGTCTTGTGAGATCCAATTTCTACATAAGCTCAGACATACTCTGTTATTTGTCCTATCTTGTTGGGAGTGCCATCTGTATTGATTACATGATATGGATTTGCTAGTTTGTGTGTTACCAGGTTATTATTTTCCATAACGACTCTGTCGACAAAGTTTGTAGTAGCTTCCAAATCAACTAAAGCCTTGGTCTGTACTTTTTTGCCATATACCCAAAGTGTAACTGGAATTTTAAAGGAGGTAATCTTGTTGCGTGCTATATTATTACAAGATTCCAGTACTATTTCTGACTTTTGTAAGCTAATTGAGGGTATACTATCCTCTGACTATAGATCACAGACGTTATACTCTACAGTCCCAAGAGAAAATCCAATTTGGGAGTCCCTTTTCCTTTTCTACTCAGAGGAACAGGATCAGGGATTTCCTCAATTGACACGCTATTTACATTGATGGCCTCAGGAGGGGATTCTGGATTATCACTTTCTTTCTCCAATAACTTCATCAGTCATGCTCTAAATGACTGATTTTTATTCTTGCTTGGACCTGGTGGAGAAGATTTCTGAGAAGAGGATTTCTGAGGACATTTGTCCTCATTTCCAGGTTTGTCATAACAATCTATAGTATTGTGTGATTTTGCCTTATTCTTAAAGCCTTTTCCAGCACATATCTGGTAGTACCGTAAACTCTTTCCTTCTTTCTTTTGAATCTTATCTATTTCCATTGCATCCAGGTCCTTCTTTTCTCCACTTTTCTCTCCATTTGCCTCTGGACCAAATATTACGCCCTGGGCCTTGTCTGGATATAAGGCCTTATATGCTTGCATTAACAATTTTAGATAGTCATCCCATGTTTTTGGAGATTGATTTGTAATTTCATATATGACAAGTGTATTTCGCAACTCGTCAGGGATAACTTCTTTCATCTTGTCAATGTGAACCTCGTCACTATAGTTGACAATTCTTGCCAACATCCTATATTGTTCTGCATACTTGACGAAGTTCTTTTTAGCTAGGTCTTTGTTGACCCAGAGCACTGTTAATTCCTTCTTTGCTCTCTTCTTGTCATCTCTTTGTCCATAAATATTTTTGAGTTCCTGGGCAAAGTCGCCCCAGGATCCAACACCTTGTCCTACTTGCACCTTATTATAATATGACTTCATATATGTGCTGGCGGAAGCATATAATCTAGTGAGGACACACACAATTTTCTAGTTGTTCGTAATAATACCAGATGCCAAACAATATAGAGCAATCTAGCTCAACCAATCATGTAAGTGCATCTTGTTTTCAGAGCCTGCAAATGTTGGAGGCTCTGGTACCTTGGCCTTGGAGGCGATGTTTTCTCCAGGGAGCCTTGTCAGCTCTCCCTGGAGACAGGTAACTTTTACCTCCAAAGTGGTAATTCTATTGTATGCAGTGGTCAAGGCACCGTTATAGTAGTTGATTGCTCCATTGAGCACCTGATCAACATAGTTCTTAAGGGTATGAGTGGTACCCTGATGTGCATTTCACAGCATTAGCATTTCCACTTTATCCCAAGAGGTGTTCTCAGGGTTTGTGCTATCCCTAACGAGTGCTTCCCAATTTTCAGCACTGAAGTCAGTGAAGGGAACAGTGACAGTAAAGTTGGTGAAAGTCGACATGTCTAATTTAAGTAATTAATTATGGTTCTTGAGTATGTTTTCAAGGAGGTAAAAGGAAAAAACGTCCAATTTTAGTCTCTTAATGCCATTATATTACACCTGAATGCCATTCCAATTATATTATGTCTATAGAATAGTAATGTTAAGCTCTAGGAGAGCTTTACAAATTTCTGGTACTCTAGTAGCTAGTTTGAAAAAATCTACATTTTTGAGATGCTTGCAAGTGTCTTTTAATATTCTCCACTCTTTAGCTGTAAGCTTGTGACCAATCTCATCTAGCTCTATGATTATATCCTGCAATTGATTGAACCATTTCCACAGAGAATCATATTGTGGATCCTCAGCCCAGGTCTTGTTTTCACTCATTTTAGTAAAAAATAGTGATATTCAATCCAAGGTGGGTTCCAGGAGTTCTTTGTACTCCTTTATATGTAATAATTTCTTGTTTTTGCAAAAATGTAGTTCTGGGGGGCAGGATGCAAAGTAGAAGTCATCTACTTTGTGCTAGCAAGGGTCTGCTTCAATGAGTTTGTTGTATAATTTAGTAGATGGAGTGGGGTCCATTCCAATTCTCTCCAGCAAGGACTTGTCCTTCACACTCTCCTGTTTCAGTGAGAGGTGTTCAACAAGTGATTTCTTGGTGTTTCTGATGGCGGGCATGGCTTGGGGGCAAAAGTGAGCACAACATCCCTATTTTAGCAGATGAAGTGTGTAGGCAGAAAAACTATACTACACTACTCTAAAAAGTGTCCTTCCATCATCAATGAGAGGTTCTGTCTTGAGGGGGTAGAGTTGACGTCATGTCCAGTTTCTCTCACTGGCTTATGGAGAAGGAATGGGGATCTCAGAGTGGTTCCAGCCACCTGCAAGGGTTTTTTAGACTTGTTTACACAAATCTAAAGTCTTTCAGGACTAGCTGTTATGCACAAGCTAGCCTGCTCTCATTATTCTGAGAGACAGACCTTCCTCTTTATGCCTGGGATCCAGCCTATTATAGAGATAGGTCCTTGACAGAAACCCACTCTGAGCCCTTAGTAAGTCTTTTGTCCTTTTACAGAAACAGAAATACTTTCAATGCCCCAGAACCCTCATCTGGAATAAACACAACCCCCAGGTTCTTTACAGAAACCAGGGGGACAGAAAACAGTAGACTTAACAAACTATCACAAATGGCCACTTACTGATTTGTGATTGATGGTTTGGATATTTGAAAAGCTCAAAAAAGTGAAGTTAGACAAGCAGCAAATGATGTTATTAAGTCTGAGGTCTAATCCTTAGGCTATGAGTTCTTATATACATAATTGTGATGGTCTATGCACTAGTATAGATCATCACCTGACTACTACCTATTGTTCTACATATGGTAGTGTCTTTGTACTGGAAATAGTGATAACCTAATCATATAGAGGCTGTCCTTTGTTCTAAGAAAAGGACAGATGACTATCTATGGGTAATTAATGAAGTCTATGTGCAAACATTGAGGTCTTCATATCTCCACTAATATTAATTGCCTTGAGGTTGTTTTAGGCTCATTCTGAGCATTATGAAGAAGGCTTCTGCTGAGCTTAGAACCAAAGCATTGATCGTGGCGGTTTCCGAGATATTAGTGATTTAATAAATGGTAACATGGTAGTTACCAGTTGATCTTCTAAATATCTTGGCCATTATTGATCGCCTCAAGACGTGACTGACATCGATCAAAAGGTCTTTTTAAGGGCTTTAAGCTGGCTTTAAGACTGTGGGAATCGTCGAAGAATTGGTGGAGATATGACTGAATGAAGTTTGTGACATCATCTATTGCTTATCTGATGATTTTTTCTTCCTCTAGGGTTACTACCCTTTTGACTTTCTCTTTCTTTGGACTCCTTCTACCACACAGGGATAGGCATCTCGTCATTTTGACTTCTCTAGTTTCCCAATTTATCTTTGGATTATATACTACCAACTATGGCATTCCCAGAATCACTTTTGTCTTTTCTAAGTCATACACATCCATCCTTATTCTTTCTACATGGCCTTTATAATACAAATTGCGCTCTACTTGGTGCGTAATGGCCCCTCCACTATTATTTGTTCTATCTACATTTCTGATGGCTATTGGTCTTTCTAGTTTTTGCAGCCTAAACCCATGTTTTGCTTATCCATGAATATCCCTATTGTGCCACTGTCCAAGAGTGCTTTTACCATTACACCTTCATATGTGTCTATTTTCTCCATCCCAATATTTAACCATATCTCTCTCAGCATTTTGAAGGTTCTCCTGACCTCCTTTTGGCTACTTCTCTCTTTTGCTACACTTTCAAACTCTCTTGGTTGTATGCTGCCTTACTGCACTTTTGCCTCTCTGAACTGTGCTGCCTTTCTTATATACCCACACTATCTCTGCCTGTCCTTGATCATCCCCTGCCTTCTATTTTCTTCTACATGGCATCCTTTCTCTCTATACCTTTTGTACTGTACATATGTTACTATCACTTCTTTTGTGTACTATCCTAACTCCAGTAGGCATGCTTTTTCTGGCACCCTCTTGCCACAATACTCCTCTGTTCTCTTTCTTAACTCTGCTACTGAACTCCTTCTCTACCCTCCTTGCTGCACTTCTCGTGGCTCAGCCACATGCACTACCTCTCTTTTCTCTATTCTCCTCAACCTCCTTTTCTTTTCCTGCACTTTTCCCTTTATATGGCATACTGGCTTCTCCTCTTGCTGTGCCTTTTGTGGCCTTACCACATGCGCTACCTTTTTCTTCCTTACTTACAATAGACACTCCTTGCATTTGTACCCCTTCTCCTTATACTTAAAACACTCAACCTCTATTACCTCTACTCTCCTTATTGTCCTCCTTTCCACTCCACACTGCATTATCCTACTTCTCAACACCTCGAACTTATTTTGGGGAATGATTGTCCTCTTCTTTTCTTCTCTCTTATTCCTATAGTTACGGGCTAGGTGCCTAAACCCTTTGCAACTGAAACACAACTTTTCTCTCCTCCCTTTAAGTTCTTTCCTCAGTTTGGCAAGGGAGCATTTTTCTTTGAGCAAGTTGCTCATCAGTAAATTGTATTGTTGTAAAGACATGGTGTTACGTCTCTGTAAGGGATATAGATTTAATGATTGATCTTACTAATATTACATCTGTTGGGATACAAGATCTTCACCCAACCAGACACCTACTGCCTTACTTACTACTGCCCTAGTAATATGGTTATACGATTACTCCACAGAGGAGATCCCTACTCTAGATAATCTCTTAGGAGTAACTGTCAATCCTTTGCGTATACCACTCATAATAGAGTATAGCACAAGGTTTATACTAGAAAGCAATACAAGTAAACTACTAAACACCACTTGATTGTGAGATTAGGTCTTAGTAGTAATACCCAAGCTTGGTACTACACTTTTATCTACTGTCCCTAACTAACAGTGAAGTTCTTTTAAGCCAAGGGCCTAGCTATGTATGGAGATGGCTACTGATTATGATGATCAGCAGCCAAGGGTTGATTTAGATGAGATAAGAGATTGAGCAAGGTCCAAGGTGAATGGTGCTCAGATGTGAATTAAGTTCTAGTATAAGAAAGCTAAACTCCAAGCCAGAATTAAGCCAATTGCTCTTTGTTCAGTGATTAACAAAGAGAACTCAATAGAGTCCCTGTTAGATTTGCTATACTATATATACAATTACTATTGTGGCTATGCATCTTGTCTCCTATAGTTCTCATGTCCATCAGCTGACTTCTTTGTCACATGTTGTGACCATGACCTGTGACTCCATTGTGACATGACCATTCTGTGACTATCATCACACCTTTGTGACTCTGTGACTTGTCACATGATATTTCCCATACTCCACCTTAGTAATAAAAGAAAAGAAATATTAAATAATGACTTAGCTGTTTTGCCAAGTTATAATAAGAAGTGTGGGAGACAAGAATGTCATATGGAGGAGAACAGAGGACAGGAGGTTGTCAGGTTTGACTCTAGGAAGGAAATTCTTCTATGGGGGCTTGGTCTCAATAGTGAGTTGTGCTTGCTTCTACACTTGCTCCTTCTAGGACTCAAGGAGATTTATTAAGAGAGGGAGAGAGATGTGAGCTAACAAGGGTGGGGTCCTTCTGAGAGAGAACAAAACTAAGATAGTTATAACAATTGGTAATTATTTAAATAATTTGGAGGGTTCTGAAAAGACTGATAGTGAGCTAACTAATCCCTGCACATATGTGTGACATGTGTGGTATGCATCATGGTGTCACTATTGTGACAGTACCCTCTCCTTATGGTCATACCCTTGTGGCCATAGATTAGCTCGTGATTTCTTTATTTGTGACTAGTGGTATAGTTTTGGAGGTTCCTAGGATTATGGTTCAGAGTCTAGTGCATAGTCTAGGTTTCCTTGGGTAAAGGGAGTGGAATTCAGACACTAACTTGGCTGCATTCTCTAGATCAGAGGCTGGTGTCCATGAATATTTGTTTGGGATGCTCTTGTACCCTAACCATTGGATGAGGTATAGCAGTGGGTTTCTTTTTCGCCAGTCAAGTTTGGAGTCTAGTATCTAGACTATCTCAAATTCCAAGTTACCATTAATTTTTATGGGAGATGGGGAAGAATTGATGTAGTTAGGGATGTTGTTGAGGGGCACTGGCTCAATCTGCAATATGTGGAAGACAAGGTAGATAGCATGGAGGTAGTTGGGGAGTTTAATTAGGTACAAGTGAGTATCTAGTTTCCTTATAACCTTGAAAGGACCTAAATACTTTTCTGATAGTTTTTTGGTAGGCCGGGTTGATTTTATGAATCTGGCAAGTATGAACACATAGTCATGTCATGACTTGGTAAAATAACTAAGTCATTATTTATATTTCTTTTTTTTTCTTTTATCTTGGACTTACTATATAGAAGAAAGTGTGGGAAATGTCATGTCACAAGTGTCACATAGTCACAATCACATGACAGGAGGTCATAGTGTCACATCACATGATGTCACATGATGGGTCACATAATAGGCATGGGAAAGTAGTGCACAGACCATGTAGTAGTTGTATAAGTAGTATAGAAAATCTAACAGAAACTTTATTGAGTTCTCTTTGTCAATCACTGAACAAAGAGCAGTTGACTTAATTCCAGCTTGAAGTTTAGCTTTCTTACAAGTTGCTTACCTTTATCTTGGGTGCTAGTGTCCTTCTCTTGTCTACTGGTATTTGGTAGTGATACTGCATGTCTTCAATTGCCCCTTTCAGATCATCGTGTACTAATCTCAAATCTGTCACAAATGAGTCTGCCTCTATGATCTGTGCATTGTTTTCCACCTATAGTTGCATCTTGGGATGGTAATCCTTATTTGCATAAAAGGAGAAGACACCTGTAGTAGATAATGACATGTTGTTGTAGATGAACTTAGCCAAGAGGAGTAATTACAACCAATCCAACTGCTGGTAGTTGCAATAGATCCTCAAGAATTGTTCAAGTGTTTGATTAGTATGCTCAGTTTGGTTATTAGCCTCCAGGTGGTATCCTGAGGTAAAATGTAGCCTCATATCTAGTGCATTAGCCAAGGATCTAAAGAACTTAGACACAAATTCTGTTCCTTGATCAAATATAACATAGCTGGGTATACCATGCTTTGAGAAGATATACTTGATGAACAAATCTGCCAGCATAGTGGCGTTGTCATGCCGGTGATGGGGATCAAAAGGTTTGATCACGAAACAAAGGTGAAAGCAAGGTCAGAGAGGCAAAATCTCCAAACTGCTTCACAATTGTGCACTAAACAAGTAGGCACTGGGGAGATAAATCAAA
>Ga0157361_1000825_pt1 | contig 11237 bp, 6 predicted proteins | sample AttlaeALBM2_FD_111481 | JGI IMG/M metagenome (GOLD analysis project Ga0157361, IMG submission 111481) | Fungus gardens microbial communities from leaf cutter ant in Ribeirão Preto, State of São Paulo, Brazil - Atta laevigata ALBM2 | ecosystem: Host-associated > Fungi > Mycelium > Unclassified ...
AGCGGCTGGCCAATCATGCGGTTATTTTCAATTTGCGGTAACAGCGAAACCGAGGCGGTATCGGCCAGCATCACCACCAGGTGCATTTGCGCCAGCGCGCTCATCGCTTTTAGCGCCGGGCCGGGGCCGGGCGGAAAGTCGGCGACGATCACCAGACCGGGATAGTTCAGCACCGTATCCAGCCCGCGCCGCAGGAAGTGAGGATCTTTCGCCAGGTTCTCTTCAAAACGCTCGCGCTGCGGCTCGGTCACGTCGCCGTAGGGCAAGACGAAAATGTTGCCGCCGGTGGTAAGGATCGACTGGCTCCAGTCCGCCTGCTCTTCCGAGCGCGCGACAAAGCCGCGGCCGTCGTTGAGCGGCACGCCGAAATGCAGACGCAGGGCGTTCTGCACGTCAAAATCGATCGCTAATACCTTGCTGCCCGCCCGCGCTAATCCCCAGGCCAGATTGGCTGCCAGCGTGGTTTTCCCGACTCCCCCTTTTGGCGAGCACACACAAACTAACGGCATAGCGCAATCTTCTCCAGTAACGGTTTGAGCAGGGTTTCTTTCGGCAGGCTGACCGGCTCGCTGTGGCGCGCGCGAAACAGGCCGCTAAAGCGGCGCATGGGCGCGGTTGCGGGCAGGCTAAACGCCTGAACGGGCGGCGCGGAAACGGATGCGGCGGGTACGCTAAGCGGCGAAACAGGCGACGGGGAAACGGGCGCGACGGCGGGCGGTGCGACGGCTTCAGGCGGCGCCGGAAAGAGCGAAGATCGGGGCGTCGCAGCAGCAGGCACGCGATCCGTCAGGCTATCGAGAATGCTGCTGCGTGCGCCGACAGGCTGCGACGCCGCGGGCTGACGCATCAGCGGCGAGGCGGCTGACGCGCGAAACTCATCGCCACGCAGCGACTGCGGCTGCGGCAGATCGATACGCTGGCTGCCGCTGAACGGCGTTGAGGCGTCTTCATTCGCCAGCTGGCGAATAAGCGCCCACTGGCTATTTTCAGCGGGTTCCTGCAGCTGGCCTGACATATCTTTAAAGGCGATATCGAGCGTTTGCGTTTTTTCTTTGAAACGCTGCAAATCGTCGTAATTTTTCATCGGGCCATGGCCTGCATTCAGGAAAAAATTTGCCAGGAATATATCACATTCATTTAGGCCCGGTGAGAAAAATCTGATTATAAAAGACGCACATTCAATAAAAGAGTTTTATCTTTATGATTGATTTAAAACTCCCACAAGCCATTCTTGTCGTTTTTGTTAATAAATTAATTAATTAGCCTTAACTGAAATAGATAAGCAATTTTTGGGGGTCCAGTAATAAAAATTACGCCTTACCCTTTGATGGCGCTGCCAATAGCGTATCGAGGCTTTTTTGCGTTTTTTCTTAATGCAAAGCTGACAGGCGTTTTACGCTTTAGACAAAGCGTCGCGACAGTCGCTCACGTCAGCGACGATAATCTTTTACCTAAATGTTATTACGGCAGCTGAAGATGTATCAGATGACATGAAGAGTGGGCAATAAAAAGGCTCCTTACGGAGCCTCTGTGTTTAAACAATCCCTTCCGCCGCGCCGACCGGCTGGTTTTCATCCTGGTCGACGGCGAAGCAGGCGATTTGCTGATCGCCGTAGCGCTTCAGCTTCGGCTGTAGCTGCACGCAGGTCCCGAAGCGGCGACGGCAGCGCGCGTTAAAGGCGCAGCCCGGCGGCGGATTGAGCGGGCTGGGCAGTTCGCCGGTCAGCTTGATGCGTTCGCGCCGGTCGTCTGGATTAAGACGCGGCGTGGCCGACAGCAGCGCCTGAGTATAGGGATGACGCGGATTGCTGAAGATCGCCTCTTTGCTGCCCTTCTCCACGCAGCGGCCCAGATACATCACCATTACCTCATCCGCAATGTGCTCCACCACCGAGAGATCGTGCGAGATAAAGACGTAAGAGAGTCCCATCTCCTGCTGCAAATCCATCATCAGGTTAAGCACCTGCGCACGCACGGAGACGTCGAGCGCCGAGACCGGTTCGTCGGCGATCAGCACGTCGGGTTCGAGCATCAGCCCGCGCGCGATGGCGATACGCTGACGCTGGCCGCCGGAGAACATATGGGGATAGCGATCGTAATGCTCGGTTTTCAGGCCGACCTTCGCCATCATCTCCAGCGTCTTCTCTTTACGCTCGGCCTTGCTCAGCGCGGTGTTAATCAGCAGCGGTTCCTCAAGGATCTGGCTGACTTTCTTGCGCGGATTAAGCGAACCGTAGGGGTTCTGGAACACAATCTGGATTTTCTGACGACGCAGCTTCTGCGCCTGCGGATCGTGCTTCAGCAGATCCTGACCGTGCCAGAAGAGCTGACCTTCGGTCGGCGTTTCAATCATGGTCAGCAGGCGGCCGAGCGTCGATTTGCCGCAGCCGGACTCGCCGACCACCGCCAGCGTTTTGCCGCGCTCCAGATTAAAGGAGACGCCGTCCAGCGCTTTCACCAGGCGCTCCTGGCCGAACAGGCCTTTCTTCACCGGATAGTGTTTTTTCAGGTCAATCGCCTGCAGCAGGTAATCCTGCCTGGTATTATCAAGACTCATAGGTCGGTCTCCCGGCATCATCCAGCGGATAGTGACATTTGGACTGACGCCCCGGAATGTCGCGTAAGGCAGGTTCTTCTTTACGGCAGCGATCGGTGGCGTAAGGGCAGCGCGGATTTAGCAAACAGCCGATCGGACGGTCGTATTTGCCCGGCACCACGCCCGGCAGCGACGCCAGACGCGCCTTATCGGCGGCGAACTCCGGCAGCGCGCGCAGCAGTGCCTGCGTATAGGGGTGGCGCGGCGCTTTAAAGATATCGCTCGCCTTACCGCTCTCGACCACCTGACCCGCATACATCACGATGATGTGGTGCGCGGCTTCCGCCACCAGCGCCAGATCGTGCGTAATCAGGATCAGCGCCATATTCTCCTGCTGCTGCAGCTCCAGCAGCAGCTCGATAATCTGCGCCTGAATGGTCACGTCCAGCGCCGTGGTCGGCTCGTCGGCGATCAGCAGCTTTGGCCGACAGGCGATCGCCATAGCGATCATCACGCGCTGGCTCATGCCGCCCGACAGCTGGTGCGGATAGACATCCAGTCGCGACGCCGGGTCGGGAATGCCGACCTGCGTCAGCAGATCGATAGCGCGCTGACGGCGGGTGCGGCGGTTGCCGCCCTGATGCACCTTAATCGCTTCCATGATCTGGTAGCCGACGGTGTAGCAAGGGTTCAGGCTGGTCATGGGATCCTGGAAAATCATCGCCACTTCCGCGCCCACCAGCTGGCGGCGCTCTTTTTCGGAGATGCGTTTCAGGTCGCGCTGGTTGAACTCCAGCTTCTCCGCCATCACTTTGCCGGGAAAGTCGATCAGGCCCATAATCGCCAGCGAACTGACCGATTTGCCTGAGCCGGACTCGCCGACGATCCCCACGACCTGCCCCTGCTCAACCTGATAGCTGATGCGGTCGACCGCGCGGAACGGTGTCTTATCGTCGCCGAAATGCACCGATAATTTATCTACATTTAATAACGCCATCTCGGTGCCTCTTACTGCTTGAGTTTCGGGTCGAGGGCGTCGCGTAAGCCGTCGCCCATCAGGTTAAAGGCCAGCACGGTGAGCAGAATGGTCAGACCGGGAAAGGTCACCACCCACCAGGCGCTTTGCGCATACTGCAGTACGTCGGAGAGCATGGTGCCCCACTCCGGCGTCGGCGGCTGCGCACCCATACCGAGAAAGCCCAACGCCGCCATATCGAGAATGGCGTTGGAGAAGCCCAGCGACGCCTGCACGATCAGCGGCGCCAGACAGTTAGGCAGAATGTTGACGAACATCTGACGCAGCATACCCGCACCCGCCACGCCGGAAGCGGTGACGTAGTCGCGGTTAACCTCAACCAGCACCGCGGCGCGGGTAAGACGGATATAGTGCGGCAGCGCGACAAAGGTCAGCGCGATAGAGGCGTTGACGATCGACGGACCGAAGATCGCCACCAGCACCAGCGCCAGCAGCAGGCTCGGCAGCGCCAGCATAATATCCACGATGCGCATGATAATGGCGTCCACTACGCCGCCGAGGTAGCCCGCCAGCAGGCCGAATACCACGCCGAGGATCAGCGACAGCACCACCACCATACAGCCCACTAGCAGCGACAGACGCGCGCCATACATCAGACGCGACAGCACGTCGCGGCCCACATCGTCGGTGCCAAGGATATAGCTCCAGCTGCCGCCTTCCTGCCAGACCGGCGGATGCAGCAGCGCATCGCGGAACTGCTCTGCGGGCGCATGCGGCGCCAGCGCGCCGGCGAAGATGGCGATCAGCAGCATCAACACCACATAGACCAGGCCGATGACCGCGCCTTTATTGCGTTTAAAATAGTGCCAGAACTCCTGAATGGGGGTCATCGGCTTGGGTGCAGCGGGTACGCTTGCGGGATCAACAACAGACATGACGCCCCCTTATTTCTTATGTCGTATGCGCGGATTGACCACGCCGTACAGCAGATCAACCAGCAGGTTGACCAGGATAATCAGCACCGCAGTCAGCAGCACGCCGCCCTGCACTACCGGATAGTCGCGGCGTTGCAACGCTTCGATCAGCCAGCGGCCGAGGCCAGGCCAGGAGAAGATGGTTTCCGTCAGGATGGCGCCCGCCAGCAGCGTGCCGACCTGCAGGCCGATCACCGTGACTACCGGCAGCATGGCGTTGCGCAGCGCATGAACCACGATAACGCGCATGCGCGTCAGGCCTTTCGCGCGCGCGGTGCGGATATAATCTTCGCCCAGCACTTCCAGCATCGCCGAACGCGTCATACGCACAATCACCGCCAGCGGGATAGTGCCGAGCACGATAGCGGGCAGGATCATATGCATCACCGCATCCTTGAAGTCGCCCGCCTCGCCCCAGAAAAAGGTGTCGATCAGCATAAAGCCGGTAAGCGGATTGCTGTCGTCCAGGAACACGGTATCGCTGACGCGCCCGGAAACCGGCGTCAGGTTAAGCTGCACCGACACCAGCATGATCAGCATGATGCCCCACCAGAAAATCGGCATGGAGTAGCCGGTCAGGGAGATGCCGACCGCGGTATGGTCGAAGATAGAGCCGCGCTTCACCGCCGCAAGAACGCCTACCGGGATACCCACGGCGACGGCGAAGATCATGGCGCAGATGCCGAGTTCCAGCGTGGCTTTAAAGCGCGGTACAAACTCATCCCATACCGGGATGCGGCTCTTGAGCGAAATGCCCAGGTCGCCATGCAGCACGCCGTAAATGTAGTGAACGTACTGTTTCCACAGCGGCTGGTCGAGGCCAAAGGCCGCCATCAGCTGGGCGTGACGTTCCGGGGAGATCCCGCGTTCGCCCGCCATGATCAGCACCGGATCGCCGGGGATCATATGCACGAATGCGAAGGTCAACAGGGTAATGCCGATAAATGTCGGGATGACAAGTCCCAGACGTCGGAGTATGAACTGCAGCATAAGCCGGATTCTCAGTCTTTTCCCGCCGCGATAAGCTGCGGGATCTATTGCTCACAACTCGCTCCCGAAAAAAATCGCGGGGGCGACGCAAAGTGCGTTAACCGTCATCTTTCGCTGCGCAGGCGCGAGGGCCCCGGCTCGACGTTTACCGCAGCAAATGTCGGAGACTGGTCGGCTCGCCGCTTTCCTGCAGCGTGAAGATGTTGGGTTTTATTCGAAGAAATTAGCCGAAAATGCGCGTCGACCGAGCGGGCAAGCGCCCGCTCAGGGGCCGAACAGGTCGGCCCGTACCGCAGGCGTTATTCCTGGATATCGACGTTTTCGAAATGGTGTTTACCTAACGGATCGACCACGTAGCCAGAGACTTTTTTGCTCACCGGCTCAAACACCGTAGAGTGCGCGATAATCAGCGCCGGCGCCTGGTCATGCATCACCACCTGCGCCTGCTTATAAAGCTCAATACGTTTATTGTGGTCTGACTCCGCGCGCGCCGGCTGGATCAGATCTTCAAACGGCTTGTAGCACCAGCGTGAGTAGTTGGAGCCATCTTTTGCCGCCGCGCAGCTAAACAGCGTGGCGAAGAAGTTGTCCGGATCCCCGTTGTCGCCGGTCCAGCCCATCATTACCGACTGGTGTTCGCCCGCTTTCGCGCGCTTCAGGTATTCACCCCACTCGTAGGTCACGATTTTGGCTTTCACGCCGATTTTCGCCCAGTCAGCCTGAACCATTTCCGCCATACGGCGCGCGTTCGGGTTGTAAGGACGCTGAACCGGCATCGCCCACAGGTCGATAGAGAAGCCGTCCGGCATACCCGCTTCTTTCAGCAGCGCTTTGGCTTTTTCCGGATCGTAGGCGTAGTCCTGAATCGCGTCGTTGTAGCCCCACATGGTCGGCGGAATCAGGTTCTTCGCGGCCTGGCCTGCGCCCTGATAAACAGCGTCGATAATCGCTTGCTTATTCACCGCCATGGTCAGCGCCTGACGCACCTTGACGTTATCCATCGGCTTCTTCTCGGTGTTGAACGAGAGGTAGCCAACGTTCAGGCCCGGCTGCTCCATCAGGTTGATCTTGGTGTCTTTCTTCATGCTGGCGATGTCGGCCGGGTTCGGGTACGGCATCACCTGGCACTCGCCCTTCTGCAGCTTGGCATAACGCACGGAGGCATCTGGCGTGATCGAGAAGACCAGACGATCGATTTTCGGCTTGGTGCCCCAGAAGTCCGGGTTGGCCTTATAGAGAATGCGCGAATCTTTCTGGTACTGCTGCAGCACGAACGGGCCGGTGCCAACCGGGTTCAGATCCAGCTTCTCCGGCGTACCGGCTTTCTGCATCTTGTCCGCATACTCTTTCGACAGAATCGACGCGAAGTCCATGCCGAGGTCGGCAAGGAACGGCGCTTCCGGGCGCGTCAGGGTAAAGCGCACGGTGTAGTCGTCAACTTTCTCGATTTTGCCGATCAGCTTCGGCATATCCATGCCTTCGAAATATTCGTAGCTGCCGCCAGAAACGTTGTGGAAGCTGTTGTTTTTATCCAGCTGGCGCTCGAACGAGAACACGACGTCGTCGGCGTTGAATTCACGCGTCGGCTTAAACTCTTTGGTAGTCTGCCACTTCACGCCTTTACGCAGGTGGAAAGTGTAGGTTTTACCGTCATCGCTGACGTCCCACTTCTCCGCCAGGCCAGGCTGCAGCTCGGTGGTGCCTATTTTGAACTCAACCAGACGGTTATAGATTGGCACGGAGCTGGCGTCATAGGTGGTGCCAGAGGTGAACAGCTGCGGGTTAAAGCCTTCCGGCGAGCCTTCTGAACAGTAAACGAGGGTTTTTGCCTGAACACCTGCGGCGACGGTCATAGCAATCAGGCTCAGACCGACCTTCAGCATCCTGGATTTGGCCAGGGAGTTGATCATGCTTTTGCTCCATTGTGATGTGATGTTGTGTGTATTGCCCGACCTCTGTTTTTTTTATGCGGTTCAGGCGGACCACTGACGTGGTCGAAAGTGCGGAGCGTTCTTGTTGTGTTTTCCCGACGCCGTGGAAACTGCCGGATCACGCCGCTTCTGCAACTTTATTGACGCATCAATTTGTCAACAGTTGCAATGAACGTCAATACAGCCGTGAGTTATTTACACAGAGTGTGAGGAATAGCAAGCAACGGTAAAAAAAAGCCTTCTCGCTTAATCGCCAGATATTGCACAGCGCTTTTCGCCGTCAGACCATATATCTCACTAATCATGACGATAATTGACAGTGATTCTCACCGCTAAAAAACAGCGGCGCTTGCGCGATAAATGTTGAATAACTGAACGATTTAGCGTGCGTTATCGCGTCCAACCAGTGGAAAATGCTGGGATTCAGGCATAAGCAATCCGCATGACGATAAAAAAGGTCATAAGAAAAACGTGATGCGAAATAAGCGTCTGGGCCAGACGCGGCGCGCGTTAGCGCGTTGAAAGCGGCAATAATCAGATGAAACCCGCCGGAATGGCGGCAATGAGGAATTTTGTGAGGTTTTTAATAAAACGGTGGGAAAAAGCAGAAACAATCACAGGCGATATTATTTCGAAAAAAAAGTCGGCGAAATTGTTTGATACGTGCGGTTAATGCCTCACAAAAACTTATGCGAATGACGTTTTTAATCGTGCCTGTTTTTTATTGGGCAGCACATTCAATCATGAAGAGAATGACGTTAAAACAAGAGCGAATGTGGATAACACAGATGGGTACGGCACAGCAGTAGTTTAAACAGGCGGCACCTGAGCTTAAACGCGGATGGCATGGAGGGAAGAGCAAAGCGTCCCGCGACAGAGACAAAAACGCCGGGAGCGTTTTTGAACAACGTACAGCGTTGGCCCGTTTAGGGGCGCACCTCAGGGATGAGGTGCGTATCCGCGCGGGCCGAGCGAGCATGGATGCCTTGAGCGACTTTGCGATCCATCCATGCCATTCGCGTGAGCACCCAAATCCACAGCGCCGGTTTTTATAACAGTACTCATTTTCTACAGACGAAAAAAAACCTGCTTTTTCAAGCAGGTTTCTTAAATTTGGTCGGTGAGAGAGGATTACGCTTATCTTCGATAAGCGCCCTTCGGGCCGTTGCTGCGCAACGTTGTCTCGCTATGCTCGGCGCAAACCTCCTTCGGAGGTTCTCATCCTCTTTTCTACAGACGAAAAAAAACCTGCTTTTTCAAGCAGGTTTCTTAAATTTGGTCGGTGAGAGAGGATTCGAACCTCCGACCCCTTCGTCCCGAACGAAGTGCGCTACCAGGCTGCGCCACTCACCGATGGGGGCGCATGTTACTGCGCCCGATTGTCAGCGTCAACCGCTTTTTAGCGGTTTAGCCGCGTTCGCCTGGAAAGCAGCCTGCCCGCCAAAATTCTGGTGCTTCTCAGTCACATCGCGCGCGTCGCTGTGCGGCGAAACCGGCGCCTGGCACCAGTTATTCGCCGCTTTAATACCGCCGTTCGGCGAACTGTAGCCCAGACAGCCCAGAATCGTATCGAACAGCTCAACGTGGCGATGCGTCTTCCCGACGCGCTGCTGCGCCTGCAGACGCTCGAAATTAGCGCGGTTATTGGCATCGGCCAGATACTTATCCGACGCCCACACCATCATCGGCACGCGGAACTGCTCCGGCGGCGCCAGCTCGCGCGGCGTACCGTGCAGGTGCATATTCTCGCTAATCGACTCGCCGTGGTCGGCGGCATAAAACACAATCGCTTTCTTATCGCGCAGCTGATCGAACACGCTATCGAGCATGCTATCCACGTAAAGAATCGAGTTATCGTAGGCGTTAATCAGCTGCGCCTTGCTGCAGGTCTCATCGACGCCCATACACTCCGGCTGATAGCGCGCGAAACTGCGCGGATAGCGCTGCGAATAGAGATAGTGCGAACCTTTGGTATGCAGCACCACCAGATGTTTGCCGTGCGGATAGCGATCCAGCGACGCCTTCAGCTCCGGCACCAGCAGCATATCGTCAACCGACTTACCTGCGTTGCGCGGCTCCGAGCCAATCTGCTCGCGGAAGGCGAAATTATCGACCTCTGCATTATCGTAAAACCAGACCTCGCTCTGCATGGCGAACAGCTCGGACGAAAAGCCCAGCTCCTTCATCACGGCGAAAATATTCTTCTCTTTCAGCGTGCGTCCCGGACTATCCTCGGTACCGCCTTCGCGCACGAACATACAGCGCAGCGACAGCTTGGTGGCGGTGTCGCACGACTCGCCGCGGAACGCCACCAGATTTTTCTCTTTGGAAAGCTTCGGTGTGGTATCGCGATCGTAGCCCAGCATGCCCATATGATCCCAGCGCGTGGTCTCGCCGATCACAAACACCACATAGGTATCGTCGATGCCCGGCGGCGCGACATAGGTAAACTTCTTCGCCGGATCGAGCAGCTCCTGACTGTCCAGCGTCTCATCAATGCGTGTCCAGGCAAACAGCCCTACCGCTGCCAGCCAGTTTGACGGCAAATAAGAGTGCGCCACCACGCCGCCGTAGCTCGGCAGATCGATATTGGTGATCTCTTCATTGGCCTTTTGCAGCTTGTCGAAATAGCGGATCGGCAGCCACACCAGCGCCACGCACAACACCATCAACAGCGCAGGCTTAAGGCGCTGTCCCGGCGTGCGCAGCTGCTCCATCAGCGTCTGGCTGAGGTTATTACGCCAGATCATCAGCAGCGGCAGCGCGCTGACACCGACCATCCAGAGCACGAAGTGCAGGCCGACCACCTCTTTCGACAGGTCAACGTCGGTGGTCATCACCGAGGCAACGATGCCGTAGCCGATGACCACGTTAAAAAAGGCCATATAGTAGGCTGCGGCGACGGAAATCAGTACCAGCAGCGTCGCGAGTACGCGATAGAGCCGCTTGCCGCCCAGCGACAGCAAACGCATCAGGAAAAAAGTCAGCACGACGATAGCCATCACTTCCGTGAAAGCCGTCAGCCAGTTGGTGGGTGTGGATTTGGTAAGAAAGCCGTCAAAACGACGATAAAAGATCGGCAAATTCAGCAGGATGCCGATATATAACGCCAGCAGCAGCGACAGCTTTTGCTGAGTTATGGTCTTAATATAATTCATCTTAAAGGGTTTTCCCGGGACTTGAGCACGATGTTGAACGCTATTGTGACTATCGCAACGCGGAAGAGTTCGCTGAATTAGCGCAGAGACATGACGATTGTCAGGCGAACAGGAAGAATCTGAACGGGATCGGACGGCTCTTTCACGAGGCTGCACAGTAGAACATAAAATAACCAGCGAGGCCAGAAAAGACGGCGGCGAACAGGCGCCAGAAAGCGGGGAAAATGAAAGCGGGCCCACTGCCGGGCCCGTAAAACTTAGCGAATGATATTCAGCGTCACGTCGATGTTATTGCGCGTGGCGTTAGAGTACGGACAAACGATATGCGCGGCGTCAACCAGCTTCTGCGCTTCCGCTTCGTCCATCTCCGGCAGGTGAATATTCAGTTTGGCTTCGATGCCGAAACCGTTCGGAATCGGGCCGATACCGACTTCGCCTTCAATCCACACGTCTTTTGGCATCGCGATTTTGTCGCGGCCCGCTACAAATTTCATCGCGCCGAGGAAACAGGCGGAATAGCCGGCAGCGAACAGCTGCTCCGGGTTGGTCACTTCGCCGCCGGCGCCGCCCATCTCTTTCGGCACGCCCAGCTTCACGTCCAGCACGCCGTCAGAAGAGGTTGCACGACCATCACGGCCGCCGGTTGCTTTGGCTTTTGCGGTATAAACAACT
>Ga0157361_1000826_pt1 | contig 11230 bp, 5 predicted proteins | sample AttlaeALBM2_FD_111481 | JGI IMG/M metagenome (GOLD analysis project Ga0157361, IMG submission 111481) | Fungus gardens microbial communities from leaf cutter ant in Ribeirão Preto, State of São Paulo, Brazil - Atta laevigata ALBM2 | ecosystem: Host-associated > Fungi > Mycelium > Unclassified ...
GCCACGGGCAGCAATTCGCTGACCTGCTGGAAGCCCAGCGCGTATTTCCCCTGTGCCACTTCAGAGGCCACCGGAATGCGCTCAACCTTATGCGCTTTCCCTTTCACCTGTTCCTCGATGCCCAGCTTTTTGAACAGTTGGCCGCTGACATAGCGGCCGCTGGCGCTGTCGGAATAGGCGAAAGAGTTCGCCTGCAGCAAGACATTGCGCAGGTCGGCATCCGTTTTTATCACCGGCTTGGACGCGCCCTGTTTGACCACCATGCCGATCGGCGAATCGGCCAGCTCCACGCGCGAACCCGGCTGGGTCCAGCGCTCTTTTTCCAGTTGGGTGAGCGCGTCACCCACCATGATCACCACATCGGCTTGCTCTCCGCGCGCCAGCCGCGCGGGGATCGCCTGCGGCGTTTTGCCCATCGAGGGGCCGGACACCAGAATGATTTTGTCGCCGCTTTGGGCTTCATACTCCGGGGCCAGCTTCTCCAGCGCGGCTTTGAAGCCGCCAGAGATCATGACGGTCACGTCTTTGGCCAGCGCCGCCGTACTGCAGGAGGCGCACATGAGCAGGGTGATGATCGAACGAGTGAGTTTTTGCATGGCATCATTCCTTTTGAGATGGCGGCTTAGCGCGCGGTTTGCAGCGGCATGGCGATGCGGCGATACATATACAGCGTCGCCAGCAGGGCGCACAGCGCGGCGAAGCTCATCCAGTAGCCCGGTGAAGCCTTGTCGCCGGTGTATTCGATCAACGCGGTGGAGACTACCGGCGTAAAGCCGCCGAATACCGCCGTCGCCAGGCTGTAGGCCAGCGAGAACCCGGCCACCCGCACTTCCGTTGGCATGATCTCCGTCAAGGCCGGGATCATGGCGCCGTTGTAGAGGCCGTAAATGAAGGACAGCCACAGCAGCACGGCCAGCATCATGCTGAAGCTGGGGGCGGCGGCGAGCAGGCTGAGCGCCGGGTAGGCGGTGGCCAGCGTCAGCAGCGTCATGGCGACCAGCACCGGTTTGCGGCCGAAGCGATCCGACAGCGCACCGCCGATGGGCAGCCAGATGAAGTTGGAGATCGCCACCAACAGGGTGACCAGCAAGCTGTCGGAAGCGCTGAGCAGCAGCACCTTTTTGCCGAAGGTCGGCGCATAGACGGTGATCAGGTAAAACGCGGTGGTGGTCATGGCGACCATCAGCATGCCGGCGATCACCACCGGCCAGTTTTTCAGCAGGGTTTTAAACACGTCGCGCATCGCCAGGTGGTGACGGCGAGCGGTAAATTCCTGCGTCTCTTCCAGCTTGCGGCGCAGGAAGAAGATGAAGGGAACGATCAGGCAGCCGAACAGGAAAGGCAGGCGCCAGCCCCATTCGCGAATGGCGCTTTCTTCCAGCGCCGCATTGAGCGCGAAGCCCATGGCCGCCGCCACCATGATAGCCACCTGCTGGCTGCCGGACTGCCAGCTGGTGTAGAAGCCTTTACGGCCCGGCGTGGCGATTTCAGCCAGATAGACGGACACGCCGCCCAGCTCCGCGCCCGCCGAGAAGCCTTGCAACAGACGCCCGCACAGCACCAGCAGCGGCGCCCAAAGCCCGATGCTTTGGTAAGAGGGGATCAGCACGATCAGGAAGGTGCCCGCGGCCATGATCGACAGGGTCACGATCAACCCTTTGCGGCGGCCGACTTTATCGATGTAAGCGCCCAGCACGATGGCGCCGATCGGGCGCATCAGAAAACCTGCGCCGAATACCGCGAAGGTCATCATCAGCGAGGCGAACTCGCTGCTGGCCGGGAAAAAGGTGTGTGCGATGTAGGTGGCGTAAAAGCCGAACAGGAAAAAATCGAACTGCTCTAAAAAGTTGCCGGAGGTGACGCGCAGGATCGCGCCGGCTCGGGTCCGGGTGGTCATGGGTGAGGTAGAGGAATGCATCTTTATCTCCAGTTTGCTATTGGCGCTTGACGCCACGCCTGTTGCTGAAGACTCGCTCAGGAAAATAAACTAAATAAGCGCAATAAACGCATGGCGCTATGCGTTTGGCGCATCAATCGGCGTTAACAATACTGCCTAACCCGATGTAACGTGGCGTTAACAAGTTTGTCGCTCATCGCCCGCGGCGTAGAACGCCGAAAACGTTATGCGCTTTTTGTGACAGGGTTCATAAAGGGGCGGCGGGGAAAGAAGGCAGTGACCAGGCAGTAACGGTTTCTGGGCCAGAGGGTTGTGCCGGCTGGGTACGGCGATACTTACCCGCTCACATGATCCTGCTCTGGCTTCAACCTAACCGCGGGATCGCCCAATACGACATAATTACGAATATCATCGCGCGCGATTTGCAATGTCAGCAATTCAGCGGCGGGGACGGTTTGTCCATTCAGTTTGTTATTCAGTTTTTCCAACAGCCTGGTGCTTAGCACCCCCCACTGCCCGTTGAACGCGTCGGTGGCCATACCGACGCGTTGGCCGGCAAGCAAGCGATGGATGACGTCTCGAAATCGTTGGGGCTGCGCCATACCGATTTCAGAAAGGAAGCTGGATGCCCACACCCGATCAATATGCCCCAGAGAAGCCAGAACGCCCCCCTGAGGAAGCGTCATGAGTTTTTGCGGCAGGCGGGCCGTCATCGCATGCGGCGCAATGCGAACGCGATCCGCGTCAGAGAGAAAGTTATCGAACGCCGGTGTACCGGCGCCATAGCAGGCAAAAAACAAATGGATCATGCCATGAACGTTGGCATGCTCTGGAATATCTTGTGCGGCAAACCAGTGTTCATGGGTGATATCGCCATAAGCGGGCCAATCCTGACACACCAATGCCCCTTGATGTTCTGCCAGTCGAGGGTCGCTGGCCTGAAAGGCCATGCCGTGCGTGCCCGTGATCAGCAGCGAAGGCGGGTTATGTGGGGCGCTGAGCAGGTGGCTCAGGCAGGCTTTGGTCGCTTGCTCGCTTAATGAACTGTTTAACGCAAAGCGATATTTTTCCCCCAACGGCCCGAGTGAACCTGTGCCAGTGCCAAAGGGGGTGGCGACATGCTTGATGAACAACTGGGTGGCGCGATCGAAATCATGGCGGGTCGCGAACAGTTCGATACGCCGAGCTGTTTTGCGAGTGGCATCTGTTTCATGGGCCACGACGCTGTCTGCATAGGCGGTAAATTCTTCAAGCGTGGGGAAATCCAATCGCCCAACCCCGGCGACGAGATCCAGCGCATATTGAAATTCAAACGGAATGGCCTCTGGCGAACCGATCAGGACAAGATAATAAGGCATGCCGAGATCGGGGTTAATCATGTCTAATGAGGAACCATGGCGATTAAGCCAGCCGCTGGCGCTTTCACCCTGTCGGTAACCGTCCGGACCGGCGAAGATGCGGAGTGTGCCGCCGGCCTGCCGCCGTCGCAATTCAATCAGGGGGGCCAGCGCGGCCAAATGAGGTGCAGAGTCCCTATTCGCGGCGAAGATGAGCCCCCAGCCACTTTCGGACAGTTGGTCGGCATCGAAACCGAATTGCAACCCCAAATGCGCTCTGTTGGGAAATGCCGCGCCGACGGTTTGTCCGAGCAGTGATTCAGCTGCAGACTGATGCTGCTCGTGCTGGCCCATGCCCCCGGTTTCCAATGGCAACCCCGTATCAGCGTGAATGCCGAAAGCCAGTAGCGGCATCTGTTCTTCGTCAATCATGATGCGTCCGCCGTTTTGAGCGCCGCTTGCCAGAGCAGATGAGCCACTTCGGGGCCGGCAATATCGCTGTGCGAGCCGGAGATGCCGTCGCCATGGCAAATAAAATTGCTGCTGTTCACGTTATAAATGTGAGCCGGAACGAAGGCATAGGCGCCGGCACCTGACAAGAGGGTAATATTGTGAACGGTGGGTATGCCACAAATGCCCAACGCGCCAATTGCGGCATAGAGCGGGGGAAACATATAGGCGACCTGGCCTGCCACCCCTGCAGCCCAGGGATAAAGTTTGCCGACGGCCATGTCGCTGTCAGAGCGCGTAGCCACTAAAGGACCGCTGATTTTCTTTTCCACCAGGATGTTATTGAAGAATCCGGCCGTTTCATGTGATGTAGGGAGTGATGAGGTAAAGGACCAGATCGACATGGCGCCTTGGACCAATACGCAAGAGTTTATCGGGAATGGCAACGGCGCAGCGCCTGCGGGGCCCGCAATGGCCGCGCTGGCGACAATGCAACCGAAACTGTGTCCCATCAGGTGGATGCGTACGGCGGGTGAGGCTTGCTGCATAGCGCGCAGCAGAGGATGCAGCCCTCTTTCGCCGACGTCTTTGGCTCTTTTCTTCATCGTCCAAAAGGTTAATTGCCGCAGAGGCGCCAGTAACGGGTTGTCGCCGACATCATTACCGAAGGCCACATTATTGACGGCTTCAGCCACGGTTTGATCGGGATCGAAAGGCAGACGATCGGCGGAGCCTTCACCCGGTGCGCCGTTGGCACCCAAATCCAGTGCGGCATTGAGCTCTAAATAGGCCGCACGCAATGTGTCGGATAATGTCATTGACGCGGAGTCTGTGCGTATTTCATCAAAGATTTTATACAACGCTGCCCGGACTTCCGGTGTGCCGCCGAGCTCCTCGGTATGGCTGTCGACCCTCTTGCTCAATGTCTGCCCCTTAGCGGGGGAGAAACTGATGTCTGAGGCCTCTTTTTCATCCCCCCATGCCAGGCTGGGCCAGTGAAAGCCAATGTGCATTTCTTGAAACGAGGGGATTTGTTGCTGCATATGCCGGCGATCTTCATCCAGCGAGGCAAAAGCGCCGATCCAACTGTCAAATTGAGCGAAGGCTTTGGCCTTATCCTGATGCCAGCCGTGGCAGCGAATGAACACGTCGGTAATGTCGTTCTCCACCAGGGATGACAGCATCAACTCGCTCAGTTTGCCGTTAGGCGCATCGGGATCGTTATCTTGCTCCGCGCCGTTTTTATCAGTGACAATCATGAAATAGCGGGTGTCCGTTGTCGGGATCGTGCGGTATGGCATACAACCTCCTAAAAAGTCATTTCGGTTGATTGTCGGGGCAGGGGGCGTTAATGGACGCGTAGTGGAAGTATTTGTTGATTTCTTCACGATCGAAGTTCTGGCGATTGGCCAATTTGCAGGCCTGTTTTACCCAACTTTCCATGCGCAGATCCCAAATGGCTGTCCCGGCGCTTGATGAAGAAACCAGCCATTTTCCGTCTTGGGAAATGGCGAGGGCAGTGAGTGGCGTAATGTGGAAATCTTGAACGATGCGCATGGCTGAACCTGCGAAGATCAAGGACAACTGCCCCTTGTTGTCCGCCATGGCGACGATGTCGTTACCACTGGCAGCCAAGAGATGGGGGATAAAAAACGAATCGTTTTTCTTCTGTGTGAACGACCAGTCCTCCCCACTCATTGTTGTGGAATATATCTTGCCTGAAAAGTTGCTCAGCAGCAGGGTGCTGCCTGAAGCGTCGAACGCCAGAGTTTCGATCGGTCCGAGAGTATCGGAAAGCGCGTTTTGAGCCAGAATGGTACGACTGGGGACGAACTCAAGCGTATCACGCGACTTCGGGTTGAATACCCATGAGACGATTTTATTCTTGTCACTTACGGTGATGATCTCTTCACTGTCGGGTCTGAACCAAGGCAAGGGAAAAGCGATGCCGCTCGGGGTTTTAATTTCTTGGCACGTGAATCCATAGGCGGCTGATGCGGTGAGGCGATACAGTTTGTTGGCGGGCTTTCGTCCGTTCTTGCCGACGAGGGTGATCGCCAGCAGGGAGCCTGCGTCATTAACGCGAATGGCGACGATGCGGCGGCCTGGCGGTTGCCGCAGGCACGCCAGCGGCTCGCCATTGGAGGGTGAGGTCAATATATTGCGAAACACCGTAACGCCTTGTTGTTGTGCGGCAAAGAGCGTCACGGTGGAGGGTGACCAGGCGAGAGCGACGACGTCCGATACCGGCAACTGCCGAAGGCGCGTTGGTTGGCCGGTATTGGCGTCCAACCGATATTGCGTCAGCCCCGTAGCCTGCACGGTGAATATTTGACGGTTTTCTGTACCGTCGACAAACAGTGCAGGCGCGCGGGAGCTCAGCAAAAATTGCCCGAACGGATGCCTGTCAACGCGCAAATTGACTCTGAGTATGTCGCCGGCTTCACTGGTGACATAGGCGTTTTGCTCATCAGGCTCGGTCGCGACGCTGACCAACTGCCGCGGAAATTGCAAAAGGGTGCGGTTGGCGGGAGCGGCGGCATTATTGTTCGAAAATGGCCACAATTTGAGGCTTCCATCCCAGCTTAACGACAAGAGGTCTCCATTTTGCAGATACTTGAGTTGTGCGACGGTTTGCTGATGCGCGTTGATAATTGTAGGCGAGTAAGAGAACGACGATTTTTGCAAGGGGGCGTCGGCTCGCGGCGAAACATCCTTTTCGACGTTATTCTTGGTCGGAGAAAGGTGTGAAGTGTCCCAGATATAAATGTAGCCATCCCTGCTGCCGGCTGCGATAAATCGTCCATCGGGGCTGATGTCGATACTGTAAAAAGTTTTGCTGTACTCGGTCTCTGGCTCGATGGCCGCCAATGGGACGGACTGTTGCGGTTTACCTTGACTAAACGTCTGCCATTTGACTGTCATGCTGGTGGCGATGGCGACCTTATCGAGAGCGTTCTTGGGGGTTGTGGCGGCGATCGCCATTACGGCGTTGGTTTTCTTCTTGGTGGGTTGTGACAATAATTCAAACTTGGCCTCGGATATTTTCCAGGTGGCCAGCGTACCGTCTTGATATCCGGCAAAAAGCCAGTTGTCGGTGGCTGTGATGGTGCGTACCTTGCTGCTTACAGGTTTACCCTTGTCACTCACGGGTTGATTCAGCGGAGCTCCCACGGTTTTTTTTGTTGTCAGATCCCAGATGCGGATCGTTCCGTTGATATCACCGATCGCCAAGAGTTGGGGCGTAACGAATGCTAATGCCGCAATGCCTTTGGGATGCGCTTGCTGTATCTCTCTGAGGGGGATTAGTTCGCTATTTTCTCCACAGCTCTTTATCGAGTAACGGCCACTGCCGATCTTGGCGCTAACGCATTCGTTCTCGCGGATTCGCACTACGGTGGTTTTGCCATCGCCGAGTGTATCAATGCGCTCAAGTTGCCTATAGCGGCCGAGATAGTCGCCGAGAAACGTTTGAAACTTGAACGTTGGCAGATTGCCTGAGTTGGCTGGTAACCGTAACTGCGCGCCGGCCGCGGTGGCTAAGGCTTCCAAACTTGGAATGGGGTGATCGTTGAGAATGGAAAGAATACCGGTTTGAATGGCGATATAATTCAACCCGAGCTTGGTTTTCTGTTGTTCAGCCTCGGTTTTCTGTTGTTCATCGGCGATTTTGTCAACAAAGAAACCAATAATTATCGCCAAAACGGCAATGACCAAACTTGAAGCGCAAAAAAGCTGCCGTTTCCTGCGGCGATACGACGCATACGCCGCGAGGAATCGCGCCTCGACTTTTGAATCAGGAGCATCGCTTTCCGCCAGCCTCATTTTTCGTTGGGTACGGTATGGCAGGGCGCGAAAGTAATCTGTTTTTTCGCCGTCCATATGCCATATATGTGCCTGTTTTTGCCATTCTTTCAGATTGTTGTTGCGCCACTCTTCTATGCTGCGGCGTACGGGACTGGCTAAACGATCGTGCGCCAATTCATACCACATGCCGTCTTCACGGCTTTGGCGACGGATGAGATGGTGCTCCTCGAGCTTTTGAATTTCCTGAAGTGATGGCCCGTCTGTGCTTTGCGGGCTGAAAATCACGGCGGAGCGGCGCCCACTTAACGTCAGCAGATACCGGTCTATCCAATCTCCCAGCGTTCTGCGGCGATGCGGGTCTTGCGCCGCCAGATTGAGCGTATTGGTGCAGTAATCCAGTAAGGCATTGTCCGGGTTATATCCCGTCACGTCGGCGACGCGAACCTCACAGACCTGCCGCTCGGTTTGGCTTAAGGTGTTCCACAGATCCGTGCAGACAACCTGCAGCTGTACCGGTTCCACGGTCTTACTCGGGCGTGCGCCTTCCGGCGCTTTAATCAATTCGCTGACCAGCACCTGCGCCGCATCTGTTCCGTCTTGCTCTGGAAAAGCGACGCCCATGGCTTCTGCCGGTCCCTTGATGGCGGCGACGGCTTGCTCAACCGACAACAGGTTTAAACGGTAGGTATTGTTAAGGCGGGTCGGAATGTCATCGCGGAAATCATCAAGCCAGGAGAAGTATTCTTCTCGCATGCTGATGATGAGCCAGATGGTTCTGTCATCGTTTGACAGCAGTTCTTTCAACTGTTGGAAAAAGGCTTTTTGTTTCTCAGAGGGGACATTACCGGTTAACACTTCCTCAAATTGATCGAGCACCAACAGCAGGCGCTTCGGCGGATCAGATTCAGGCAGAGGGATACGGTTGAAGTAGGTAAGGAGCGTATCATCGGGACGAAGAGGGCCAAAACTATCTTGGTCCAGGCGCTGCAAGAGGGAGTTGACCGGATCGGTATCATAAGCCTGTGCGATGCGCAGCACGGGTAAAACATGGAACAGCGTTGTCAGTGTGGATAAAAGGCCGTTCTTGGCCATCAAAAGCGAGGTTTTACCCGCCCCGGAAGGGGAGTACAGCACGATTATCCGATCCGAGATTAAGCGCCATTGCAGCTGTTCAATGTCTGCGTCGCGGCCGAAGAGCGTTTGTTCGGCGCTAAAAGGGCTGGGGCCTACGTAAGGAACGTTCATGATTTCTTCCTGGTGCGGGTATTTAATTCCGCCATAAAGGTGGTAACGTCTCCCCAGTACAGACGCCATTGGGCCTTAGTCTGCAGGTATTTTTCGATATAGCGGCGTGCGCTGCCGGGATCAAGAATGCTGTTTGGATCAATTTGCACAGAGAAATGTTCGATATTTTTGCGCAGGTCATGGCCTTCCAACAGTAAAAGGCTGCGAAACAGTACCCGAAACTCCCAGGATTCAGCCTGCAGGCCGACAAACAGCAGCGCGCTGCTGTTCAGCCTGGCGCGCACGTAAAGGGGAATGGCGTCTTGGGCGGAAGAGACTTTGGTCAGGTAGTCAAAAAAGTCATCTTCGGTTAATACCAGCGATTCTGGCGTGGATAAATCCCCGAAGAGCTTGAGCACAATCGGATGGGTCTCGGTGCCTTTGTCCGCCAGGCCGACAGGGGCTCGGCTGACATAGTCGGTATCGCAAATTTCAGCGTGTATATTCCACCTCAGCAGGCGCACTGTCGGCGTCGTGTTCTGTTCTTTGAGGGCATCGACCAGTAGATCGCTGGGATCGGTGGTGATATAAACCGGGAGTTTATAGCCGGCCAAGATCCGCAACGGATCAAGAGGGGTGCGGGCGCGGATTTTTTGCCCCACCACTGAAACCAGCTCTCCTAGTGATGTGTAGATCTCCATTTGATCTAAACCTTTTAACCGGTCCGGCACATCGTCAGGATATTTCTCAAGAATTCGCTCATAGACGTACTTGTAAAATTCCTGACAGGGGTAGTCGTCTTGCCGCGTCACGGCAAGATATTGCGCAATCTGCGGCAGACCCGCCACGTCGTGCCCACCTAACGGGTAGTGGTAGATATCCCCCCATTCACTCGCCAGCTCTCGCCGCGAGCCGAACAGCGCTTCGTTCATGCTCGGGCCGAGGATTGGGGTGCTGTAGCGAGTGTCAATGTTATTGACGATCTGCGTCCAGGGATCCTTATTTTCGGCGGAAACACCGAATCCGGGTGGATACCAAATACGCGCATTATTCAACCGGGTAAAAACGACCGGGATCCACCAATCCGGTGAGTCCATGATTTTTGCCCGCGCACCGGCGGTCGCGCGATCGACTTCACCATGCTCCGCCAGCTGTCTGAAAAACTCCGGGATAAATTGCGTTGCCGCTGACATCGACAGTTTGCCCTGCATAGCAAGTACCGCCGGCACGCCCTCTTTGGCCAACATGGGGCCCAGGGCGACCAGCGCGTCGCGTGCGGGATTGCCGGCACCGGCGCTTTGGCAGGAGCATAGGACGACCAAGCTGGGAATTCTTTCCAGCGCGCCCAAACGCGCGGCGAAATCTTCGCCTGTGACGCTGGCGGCATTCCCGGCCTCATCCTCCAACCACAATACGGCACCTTGCTGCCCGACAATGCCGTGGCACATGAGATAGAGAATGTCGGCTCCCTCTTTTATGCCTTCGATAATCGCCTGCAGCGTCGCGCTTCCGCGCCGCGTGAGCGTGGCTAACGGAACATGACGCAGGGCATTTTCAGCGAGTTCCTGCTCATGAGGAACGTTGATGGACGGAAAGGTTTCCGACAGGTCCTGAGGATTGGCGATGGCCAATAGTGCCTTAATACCTTGTTTAGGGCGCAACATCGGCAGGCGGTAAGTTCGGGCCGCCAGATAGCGTGAAAAAACGCACTGATTGCTGCGTAAGAGATGCGTGGCTGGATCGGAGGGGTCAACCAGCGTTTCCCAAGGGAGGCTGTGCAATATAGATGCGTTTGAATCGATAAGTAGGCGTATTTTTAGCGGGCTTTGTTGATGGCCGGAAAATGCCCGGGCGGACGTGAATGCATCACGCAGCGCAGGTGGCATAAACAGTGAGTCCGATAATAATCGGCCCATTCTTTGCGGGTTGCCGGAATAAAATGTCGGGTCGTGGATATTTAATGCCAACGGGATGAAAGGGGTAATATTTTCGCTTTCGTCAAAGCGCTGTCGAAAACTGGCTTGAAATTCATCGAGTGAATTTCGTTGAAACACGATTTCAAGTTCCGCGTAGCCTTTCATGAACGCACCCCCGACAGTAGCGTTGTCGACAGCATTGACGACCAAAACGAGAGAGGGAGGCGGGAGTCTATCCAGCGTATTTCAGCACGTAGTTATTTAGATAACTGATTTTTTTATTTAATCTTTTGCTGAGATACAGGGTGTCCAGAGCGTCGCCGGCCAGTTCGTGACGGTATAATATACATCTAGCTTGAATAAGGATTTCTGTCCAATACGGCGCGGTGTTAATGAAGAGCGCTTCGCTAATGAAATAAAATAAGGACGGAAATTAATAGATAAATAACGATAGGATGAGTGACATCGTGTTATGCAAAGCAAAAAGCCCGCTCGGGTTTCCCTGAGCGGGCTTCTCTAAATATGGCTCCTCTGACTGGACTCGAACCAGTGACATACGGATTAACAGTCCGCCGTTCTACCGACTGAACTACAGAGGA
>Ga0157361_1000828_pt1 | contig 11222 bp, 10 predicted proteins | sample AttlaeALBM2_FD_111481 | JGI IMG/M metagenome (GOLD analysis project Ga0157361, IMG submission 111481) | Fungus gardens microbial communities from leaf cutter ant in Ribeirão Preto, State of São Paulo, Brazil - Atta laevigata ALBM2 | ecosystem: Host-associated > Fungi > Mycelium > Unclassified ...
AGTTTTCATTACGGTCAGCGGACCCTGTTCCGGCGCCTCTTCTCCCCGGTGATAGACAAGCTGCTGTTTGCCGCGACGAAAGCCGATCACATCACCGCCGATCAGCACGCCAATATGGTGTCGCTGCTGCAGCAGCTGGTACAGGATGCCTGGCAGAACGCCGCATTTGAAGGTATCAGCATGGATTGCCTCGGACTGGCCGCTATACAGGCTACCGAAAGCGGCCTGGTGGATCACCGGGGCGAGAAGCTGCCGGCACTGCGCGGTGAGCGGCTGACAGATGGTGAGCCGCTCACCGTTTATCCGGGTGAGGTGCCGCCCCGTTTGCCGGGGAACAGCTTCTGGCAGCAGCAGGGGTTTCAGTTTGAGCAATTCCGGCCGCAATCGCTGGATATAGATCGGCCTCTGCCGCATATCCGCATGGATGCCGCGCTGGAATTTTTACTGGGAGATAAATTGCGATGAGTGATGAGACGCCGTTAAAAGCGCGAATCGATTTTGCCCGTCCGCTCAGCAGCGATGCGCAGCCACCGCTGCGTGCTGCGCAGACTTTTGACGTAAAAACCGCCGATTTTGTCGCAGCGACCGGGGCAGATCCGCTGCCTGAAGGCGCCGGTGAAAAGATGGTGGAGGCGGCGCTGCGACCTAAACGCAGCCTGTGGCGTAAAATAGCCGCTGCGGGCGTGGCGGTGTTCACCGTGAGCGTGCTGGCTCAGGGCGTACAGTTTATGCACGATGCGTGGCAGGCGCGCGACTGGTTTGCCCTGGGCAGCGGGGCGGCAGGCGGGCTGATTGTGCTGGCTGGCGCCGGCGCACTGATTGCGGAGTGGCGGCGTCTGTGGCGGCTGCGCCAGCGCGCAGAATCGCGCGATGTGGCGCGTGACCTGCTGCAGAGTCACGGCATCGGCAAAGCACGCGCCTTTTGTGAAAATCTCGCGCAGCAGGCGCGGCTCGATCAGGCGCATCCGGCGCTGCAGCGCTGGTATGCCGCGCTGCATGAGACGCATAACGATCGCGAGATTGTCACGCTCTACGCACAGCTGGTGCAGCCGGTACTCGATCGCCAGGCGCGCAGTGAAATCAGCCGCCACGCCGCGGAATCGACCCTGATGATTGCCGTCAGCCCGCTGGCGCTGGTGGATATGGCGTTTATCGCCTGGCGTAATCTGCGGCTGGTGAATCGTATCGCCGCGATTTACGGCATCGAACTGGGTTATTTCAGCCGTATCCGTCTGTTTCGTCTGGTGCTGCTCAATATGGCCTTTGCCGGCGCGTCCGAACTGGTGCGCGAAGTGGGGATGGACTGGATGTCGCAGGATATCGCGGCGCGTCTTTCAGCCCGTGCCGCACAGGGTATCGGTGCCGGGTTGCTGACCGCGCGGCTGGGCATAAAAGCGATGGAGCTGTGCCGTCCGCTGCCGTGGCTGGAAGAGGATAAACCCCGCCTTGGCGACTTCCGCCGCGACCTGGTGAGCCAGCTTAAAACCTCGCTGGCAAAAAGCAGCTCCGCCTCAGAGCAGAGTGCTAAATAATCAACGTTCCTGTCACTTTCATTCTGCTCCCATGCTAAAAGGCAACGTAAACGTTGCCTTTTTCGTTTCTTCCCGGCATAAGCAGCTCTGTCTGACCCGGCGAAAAGGGGAATCTGTGCTGCACTGTCAACTTTTCATGACACAGCCCTTCTGGGGTGCTGCAAGTTAGCGTATTATCTCTGAAATCAAAACCTGACTAAGGCTTACTGCCATGCGTTTGGAAGTTTTTTGTCATGACCGAATCGGTCTGGCGCGTGAACTGCTCGACCTGCTGGTCGCCCGCAATATCGATTTACGCGGCATCGAAATTGCCCCGCAGGGCCGCATCTATCTCAGCTTTTCTGCGCTGGAGTTTGACGCTTTCAGCAATTTGATGGCAGAGATCCGGCGCACGCCCGGCGTCACCGACGTGCGTACCGTGGCATATCTGCCCTCCGAGCGCGAACATCGCGCGCTCAGCGCGCTGCTGGTGGCGATGCCGGAGCCGGTCTTCTCTATCGATCTTAAAGGCAAAATTGAGCTGGCCAATCCGGCGGCGCAGCATCTGTTTGCGCTGGATGAGCAGAAAATCCGCAATCACAGCGTGGCGTCACTGATTGGCGGCGTTAATTTTCAGCGCTGGCTGGAGAGCGAACGGGTAGAGGCGCAGACCCAGCATGTGGTGATTCAGGGGCGTGACTTTCTGCTGGAAGCGCGACCCATCTACCTTGCAGACAGCGATGAGCAGGGCGATAACCCGGTGGGCGCAATGATCACGCTGAAGTCCACGGCGCGTATGGGACGTCAGCTGCAGAATCTCAGCGTCACGGATGAGTCCGAGTTTGACCATATCGTGGCGGTGACGCCTAAAATGCGTCAGGTCATTGAGCAGGCGCGTAAACTGGCGATGCACGATGCGCCGCTGCTGATTGTGGGCGATACCGGCACCGGCAAAGATATGCTGGCGCGCGCCTGCCACCTGCGCAGCGCACGCGGTAAAAAACCGTTTCTCGCGCTCAACTGCGGTTCGATTCCGGACGACGTGGCGGAGAGCGAGCTGTTTGGCCACGCGGCCGGCGCCTATCCCAACGCGCTGGAGGGGAAAAAGGGCTTTTTTGAGCAGGCCAGCGGCGGCTCGGTGCTGCTGGACGAAATCGGTGAGATGTCGCCGCGTATGCAGACCAAGCTGCTGCGTTTTCTCAACGACGGGACCTTTCGCCGCGTAGGCGAAGATCATGAAGTGCATGTTGATGTCCGGGTGATCTGCGCCACGCAAAAGAACCTGATTGAGATGGTACAGCGCGGGGAGTTCCGCGAGGATCTCTTTTACCGGCTCAACGTGCTGACGCTGAATCTGCCGCCGCTGCGCGAGCGTCCGCTTGATATTCTGCCGCTGACAGAGATGTTTGTGGCGCGTTTTGCCGATGAGCAGGGGCTGCCGCGCCCGCGCCTGTCACCGCAGCTGCTGCCGTTCCTGACGCGCTACAGCTGGCCGGGCAATGTCCGGCAGCTGAAAAACACGCTCTATCGGGCCATGACGCAGCTGGAAGGTTATGAGCTGCGTCCGCAGGATATCGTGCTGCCGGAGCAGGCGCTGGATGTGTCGCTGGGTGAAGAGGCGCTGGAGGGATCGCTGGATGAGATCACCGGCCGCTTTGAGCGTTCGGTACTGACCCGGCTCTATCTCTCCTATCCCAGCACGCGTAAGCTGGCCAAACGTCTGGGCGTATCGCACACGGCGATTGCCAATAAACTGCGTGAATATGGATTAGGGCAGAAGCGCGGAGAGAGCGAGTAGCTGCGCTGGCCTGTTCTGAACAGTAAAAACCGTCCCATAAGGACGGTTTTTTTATGAGCAACTTACTTCAGCGCGGCCAGCGCTGCATCGTAATCGGGCTCTTCGGTGATCTCATTGACCAGCTGGCTGTAAAGCACCTTGTCATTCTCATCAAGCACCACTACCGCACGGGCGGTCAGGCCTTTTAGCGGGCCGTCAGAGATAGCGACGCCATAATTCTCTTTGAACTCAGAGCCGCGCATAGCGGAAAGCGTGACCACATTGGCGACGTTCTCCGCGCCGCAGAAGCGTGACTGGGCAAACGGCAGGTCAGCTGAAATGCAGAGCACCACGGTGTTGCTGGTATCACCGGAACGCTCGTTAAACTTGCGAACCGAGGCGGCGCAGACGCCGGTATCGATACTCGGGAAGATGTTCAGCACTTTGCGCTTTCCGGCATAGTCTGCCAGCGAAACATCAGCCAGATCTTTAGTGACCAGCGTAAAAGGCTGCGCCTGCTCGCCTGCCTGCGGGAAGTGGCCGGCAACCGGAACAGGATTACCCTGAAAGTGAACGTTCTGTGACATACAATCTCCTTTTTAAATGAAAAGTCAGCGCAGCGCGCGACTTTACGAAAACCGTTAAAGTTTATGCCATAATTTTTAGGGGTTTACGATTACCTTTCTTACAATAATCGCTCAGCTTCACATCAGGCGCACAATTTTAAGGTGTAAAAATGAGAACAGTGAAGAGTTATCCTGAAGCCTGGCCACTGCATTCGCCGTTCGTTATCTCGCGCGGCAGCCGGACGGAAGCGCAGGTTGTGGTGGTGGAAATTGAAGAGAATGGTATTAAAGGCACCGGAGAAGCGACCCCGTATGCCCGTTATGGTGAGAGCGAGGCCTCAGTGCTGGCGCAGATTGCCGCTCAGCTGCCCGCGCTGCAGCAGGGCTTAACCCGAAGCGCGCTGCAGCAGGCGATGCCGGCGGGGGCGGCGCGCAATGCCATTGATTGTGCGCTCTGGGATCTGGAACGCCAGCAGCATGGGCAGACGCTGGCCGCGCTGTGCGATCGCCCTCTGGCCGGGCAGGTAGCCACGGCGCGCACCATCAGTATCGATACGCCGGAAGCGATGGCCAGCAGCGCGCTGGCGCTGTGGCAGCATGGTGCAAAGCTGCTCAAAGTGAAAATGGATAATCATCTGATCAGTGAGCGGCTGGTAGCGATCCGCAGCGCGGTGCCGGAAGCGACCCTGATTATCGACGCAAATGAATCCTGGGAAGCGGAAGGGCTGGCGGCACGCTGTCAGCTGCTGGCGGATCTCAATATTGCGATGCTGGAGCAGCCGCTGCCCGCCGGGCAGGATGCTGCGCTGGCAAATTTTGTCCATCCGCTGCCTATCTGCGCAGATGAGAGTTGCCATACGCGCGACAGCCTGGCGGAACTGGCGGGGCGCTACGAGATGATCAATATCAAGCTGGATAAAACCGGCGGCCTGACAGAGGCGCTGGCGCTGGCCGCTACCGCGCGTGAGCAGGGATTTACGCTGATGCTGGGCTGTATGCTCTGTACCTCGCGCGCTATCCGGGCCGCGCTGCCGCTGGTTTCACAGGCCGCCTTCACCGATCTGGATGGCCCGACCTGGCTGGCAGCAGATGTCGATCCCGCGCTCTCATTCAGCTATGGCACACTTAATGCGGCGCCTGCCAGCGCAGCAGATTAATCATCGCCTCAAGATAGCGTTCGGTCGCCTCATCAACGGAAATCGGCGGCATTTCCGCCGTAATGCAGAGTAGCCCCAGATCGGCGCACCAGCTGCCAAAAGAACCCGGCGTGGCGTATCCCACGCTGCTTACCACCGGCAATGCGGTCTGCTCACCCAGCCAGCGCGCCAGCGCGCTGTGATGGGGATCGTCGATACAGGCCAGCGGTTCATGCCATGAGACCACCCAGCGCGGCTGCAGCTGATGGATCAGCTGGCACAGCGCGCTGGTTTCGGGTTCGGAGGCGGGCTTCTCACCAGTAGAGAGCACCACATCGCGTGCGTCAGCGGCGCTGTTCCAGCGGTAGTGCGTATCGCCCCGCTGCCAGTTAGCGGCGGGAAAGTTACGGTTGAGATCGACGCCGCGCGCGTTGGCGCGCAGCCCGAGCTGACAGCCGTCCGGATTCACGGCCAGAATGACATGATGGCGGCGCAGGGAGGCTGGCAGCGTCCGCAGCGCGGCGGAAAGCGTGGCGATTGCGGCGTTCTCATCGCCGTGAGTGCCGGCGATGATCAGTCCGCTCTCTTCATCAGCTGACTGCGCCGGAAACCAGAGCAGCGGGGCGCCGAGCGCCGAGCGACCATACTGCTGCCAGACCGCATCAAGCTGACCGCGCTGCGGTCGCGGGTGATGAAATGACATATCAGGCTCTCCTGTGAGCGGCTCTGCAAACGAGCGGGGCGCGCGCCTGTCCGGCACTACATTAACGGTAAACAGCAAACCGGGAAATAGCTACATACCAATCAGCAATTTGCGTTACAGTTGCCGGAGTTGCTGGCGACATTACGCACTTCAGGTCGCCCTTTTTTCTGTTAAGGAGTGATGATGAAGCCTCTGTTTTTCCCCACGGCGCTGGCGCTGATCGTCAGCAGCACGTTTTTTCCGGCTACTGCTGCTGAGATACCGGCGGGCGCGCAGCTCGCCAGCCAGCAGACAATTGTTCGCCACATTAAAGATGAACCCGCCTCGCTTGATCCCATGAAAGCCGTGGGATTGCCGGAAATTCAGGTCATGCGCGACCTGTTTGAAGGCCTCACCAGTCAGGATGCAAAAGGCCAGATTGTGCCCGGCGTCGCTGAGAGCTGGAGCAGTAATGACAATAAAATCTGGCTGTTTACGCTGCGCAAAGATGCGCGCTGGTCAGATGGCAGCCCGGTCACTGCGCAGGATTTTGTCTACAGCTGGCAGCGTCTGGTCGATCCGAAAAACAGTTCGCCTTTTGCCTGGTTTGCGGCGCTGAGCGGTATTGAAAATGCGGAAGCGATTACCAAAGGCAGCATGAGTCCGGAGAAACTGGGCGTAACGGCCACCGATGCCACCCATCTGAAAGTGACGCTGTCACGACCGGTGCCGTGGCTGCCAGCCATGATGGCTAATGCCGCGCTGTTTCCCGTGCCGCAAAAAGTTATCCAGGCTGAAGGTGACGCGTGGACCGCGCCGGGCAAGCTGGTGGGAAATGGCGCCTATCAGTTACAAACGCGGGTCGTAAACGAAAAGATTGTTCTGGTGCGCAATAAACATTACTGGGACGACAAACATTCAGTGCTGACGCAGGTGACCTTTCTGCCCATCAATGAGGAGTCCAGCGCCACTAAGCGCTACCGCGCCGGGGATATCGATATCACCGAATCATTCCCGAAAAATATGTTTGCGCTATTGAAAAAGAGTCTGCCGGGTGAGGTCTATACCCCTGACCAGCTCGGGACCTACTACTACGCCTTTAATACGCAGAAAGGACCGACGGCTGATGTGCGCGTGCGTAAAGCGCTTTCGTGGAGTATCGATCGCCGCATTATTGCGGAGAAGGTGCTGGGGACCGGCGAGAAGCCGGCGTGGCATTTCACTCCCGATGTGACGGCCGGTTTTACGTCACAGCAGAGCTATCTGCAGCAGCATAGCCAGCAGGAGCTGAATGCGCAGGCGAAAGCGCTGCTCGCGGCAGCGGGCTACGGTCCAGCTAAGCCGCTGCATCTGACGCTGCTCTATAACACCTCAGAAAGCCATCAGAAAATTGCTATCGCCGTCGCCTCGATGTGGAAAAAGACTCTGGGCGCAGAGGTTACGCTGCAAAACCAGGAGTGGAAAACCTATATCGACAGCCGCAACAGCGGAAATTTTGATGTGATCCGCGCCTCGTGGGTCGGTGATTATAACGAACCCTCTACCTTTCTCAGTCTGCTGACGGCCAGCCACAGCGGGAATATTGCGCGTTTCAACAGCGCGGAGTATGACGCGCTACTGGCGAAAGCGAGTACCGAAACCAGCGTGCAGGCGCGCAATGCAGATTACAACAAAGCGGAGCAGATCATTGCCGACCAGGCACCCATCGCACCGCTATATCAATATACAAACGGCCGCCTGATAAAACCGTGGGCAAAAGGCTATCCCATCACCAACCCGGAAGATGTGGCTTACAGCCGCGAGTTGTGGATTGAAAAGCACTGAGTACCTTGCGTCACGTTTGCATACACCGGCGCGATTGCAACTGAAAGGCGCGGCGCTAGACTGTAGCCTGTTGATTGAGAGCGTGGAGTGGGGACGTGAACGTTATTGAAGGGAAAGCATTACAGGTATCAGATGCCATTATTGCCTGTCAGTTTGATGGCAAAGGTGGCGTTATCGCGATTAAAGATGACGATATCATCCACTGCGAGCGCCACTGCTGGCTGCATCTGAATTACGCGCAGCGCCAGAGCGCGGAGTGGCTGCAGAATACGCCGCTGATCCCCGATGCCGTGCGCGATGCGCTGGCAGGCGACAGTATGCGGCCGCGCGTCACGCGGCTTGGCGACGGCTTTATGATTGTGCTGCGCAGCGTGAACCACAACGCCGACTCGCGTCCCGATCAGCTGGTGGCGATGCGCGTATTCATCAATGACAAACTGATCGTCTCTACGCGCCGCCGCAAAGTCAACGCGATAGATGAAGTGCTCAATGAGCTGCAGCATGGTAATGGCCCGGCAGACGGCGGCAGCTGGCTGGTGGATGTCTGCGACGCGCTGACCGATCACGCCAGCGAATTCATTGAAGATATGCATGACAAGATTATTGAGCTGGAAGATGCGCTGATGGATCAGCAGGTGCCGGCCAGAGGCGAGCTGGCGCTGCTGCGCAAGCAGCTGATCGTCATGCGCCGCTATATGGCACCGCAGCGTGATGTCTATGCGCGACTGGCCAGCGAGAAACTCCCGTGGATGAGTGACGACGACCGGCGACGCATGCAGGACGTGGCGGACCGTCTGGGCCGCGGCCTGGACGATCTCAACGCCGGCGTGGCGCGCACCGGCATCCTCGCTGACGAGGTCGCCTCGCTGCTGGCGGAGTCGATGAACCGCCGGACGTATACCATGTCACTGATGGCGATGATTTTTCTGCCTGCGACCTTTCTTACCGGACTGTTTGGCGTCAACCTCGGTGGCATTCCGGGCGGTAACTGGCAGCACGGTTTTCTGCTGTTTTGTCTGATCCTGCTGCTGATGGTCGGGGGCGTGGCGGTATGGCTGAAAAAACGCAAATGGCTGTAGCAAAAGCGGGAAAAGCTGATCGATATCAACTCACCCTGCGGAAAATCGCGGCACACTCTCTTTCGCAGGTGAATGCAACGTCAGGCGATGGGCGTTGTACTCCATATTGTCTTACTTCCTGTTTGCGAATTACTGCATAGCACAGTTAATTCCTCTGACACCGGCCCCAGGGCCGGTTTTTTTTATGCTGGCTTGTTCAGCAAAGCTTTCCTACGCTTAAAGTACGTTCCGCAACAGGAGAAAGCGATGCAAGCTATCCACGCCAGTGAACCGATCCCAACCGACCCGGTGCCGATTCCGGAGCCTGTTCCGCAGCCGCAGCCCATTCCGGAGCCGGAGCCGCCGCACGATCCCGATGTGCCACCCATCAGCGATCCGCCGCCGCATCAATAAAAAAAGGCGCGTTCCCGCCGGGATACGCGCCTTTGTAGTTCTCAGCAGAACTACTTTATCTCTAATACATCCAGCCGCAGCTCCGCGGTGGCTGCTGCATCCTCATCCGGCTGCCAGCCCGCGGGCTGCATCGGCAGCGTTTCGCGATCGAAGCCAATATCACCACCATCAACCACTTCATCGCCATGGCGGATGCCTTTGAAATCGAACAGGCTGATATCCGCCATATGCGAAGGCACAATGTTCTGCATGGCGCTGAACATGGTTTCAATGCGGCCCGGAAAACGTTTATCCCAGTCGCGCAGCATATCGGCCACCACCTGACGCTGCAGGTTGGGCTGCGAACCGCACAGGTTGCAGGGGATAATCGGGTACTGGCGCGCTTCAGCAAAGCGGATAATATCTTTTTCACGGCAGTAGGCGAGAGGGCGGATAACAATATGCTTGCCGTCATCACTCATCAGCTTGGGCGGCATGCCTTTCATTTTGCCGCCGTAGAACATATTAAGAAACAGCGTCTGCAGGATATCGTCGCGATGATGGCCGAGCGCAATTTTAGTACAGCCCAGTTCGCTGGCGGTGCGATAGAGAATACCGCGACGCAGACGCGAGCAGAGTGAGCAGGTGGTTTTGCCTTCCGGGATCTTCTCTTTAACAATAGAGTAAGTATCTTCGGTGACAATTTTATACTCCACGCCCAGCGTCTCAAGATAAGCGGGCAGAATATGCGCCGGGAAGCCGGGCTGCTTCTGATCGAGATTGACCGCCACCAGCGAAAAATTCACCGGCGCGCTCTGCTGCAGGCTGCGCAGGATCTCCAGCATGGTATAGCTGTCTTTACCGCCTGAGAGACAGACCATGATGCGGTCGCCTTCTTCAATCATGTTGAAGTCAGCAATCGCTTCGCCGACGTTGCGGCGCAGGCGCTTCTGCAGTTTATTGAAGTTGTATTGCTCTTTTTTTGTTACGTCTTGATTTTCTGACATTATTTTCACGCTTGAGAGTGCCGGCGAACAGAACAGGCGGCTGAAACCCGCATTGGCGGTCATAAACCTGTAGTTATGGATGCGTATGGTACGGATTGCGCGCGCGAATACCAGCCTCGCGTGAACGCTTTTAATCTGTTGCCGCATCCGTGGCTAATAATTTTGCTCTGTCTGCGCCTCTATACCATCTCCAGTGACTGCACCCCTTTAATATCCATGACCTTCTCATAAAGGCTGTGGCGCGGTGCCCGGCGGGAGAGTGTGACCTCTACGCTGAGTTCACACAGGCCGCTATCTTCGTCACGGTTGACCACCGCGATATGCCCGTAGCGGATCCCTTCACGCTGCAGCACCAGTAACACCAGCGGGACGCTTTTGGCTTTCAGATGCACAATCAGCGTATGATGGCGGCCAATCAGCCAGTGGCTGAGGCGGCGAAAAACCTCCAGCACGACCAGCGCCAGCAGCGTGCCATAAATGCCAATTTCATACATCCCGCTACCGATAACCAGACCGATGGCGGCGGTAACCCAGAGGCCCGCTGCAGTAGTCAGGCCTTTTACGACCTGCTTCTGAATAATGATGGTACCGGCCCCGAGAAAGCCCATACCGCTGACGACCTGCGCCGCGATGCGGCTGGGATCAAGACCCACATGGTCGCTGCTGAGCATATCGGCAAAGCCATATTTCGAGACCAGCATAAACAGGGCGCTGCCGATCCCCACCAGAATATGGGTACGCAGACCCGCCTCTTTTGCCCGCATCTGACGCTCAAGTCCGATAAGCCCGCCGAGAACGCCGGCCAGCGCGATGCGTAACAGCATATCGGTTAACATAATTTCCCCTGAGCAATTGAAATAACGGATTATTTTAGAAGATAACCGGCAAAAATCTTCTCTTCAGGATAATTCTGCTTGCAATGAAAGGTCTGAAATTTTGTAAAAAGCTATGTCCGCACTCGATTCGCAGCAGAGGCTGTCATATGCTGTGAGCACTTTTCGTCCCCTGTCCCCGGAGTCCGACTAATGAAAGCTGCCTCTTTACTGCTGGCTGGTGCAGCACTGCTGCTCTCCGCCTGCAGCAGTACCCCTGATAACGAACCGCCGCAGCAGGCGACCGCGGCTCACGTCCAGCCGCACGTCGTGATGTCCGCGATGGCAGAAAGCAGCTGCAGCGGTGCCGGGGGCACGCTGGCATTTTCCCGCCAGCTGGATGGTTCACGTATCGGCATGTGTCAGCTGTCAAACGGCCGCCGCTGCGATGAACAG
>Ga0157361_1000829_pt1 | contig 11202 bp, 13 predicted proteins | sample AttlaeALBM2_FD_111481 | JGI IMG/M metagenome (GOLD analysis project Ga0157361, IMG submission 111481) | Fungus gardens microbial communities from leaf cutter ant in Ribeirão Preto, State of São Paulo, Brazil - Atta laevigata ALBM2 | ecosystem: Host-associated > Fungi > Mycelium > Unclassified ...
CTGTCCTTTTCTTAGAACAAAGGACAGCCTCCATATGGTTAGGTTATCATTATTCCAGTACAAAGACACTACCATATGTAGAACAATAGGTAGTAATCAGGTGATGATCTGTACTAGTACACAGACTATCACAATTATGTATATAAGGACTTATAGTCTGAGAATTAGACCTCAGACTTAACAACATCTTTTGTCACTTGTTTAACTTTGCATTTTTGAACTCTTTAAAGTATCAAAGCACCCATAACAAATAGTAAGTGACCATTTGTGATACGTAGCAAGAATAAAGGAGGAGTTCAGTGATAGAGTTGAGGAAGAGAGCAGAGGAGTATTGTGGCAAAGGAGTACTGGAGAAAACATGCCTATTAGAATTAGGGTGGTGCACAGAGGAAGTAATAGTGACATATGTACAGTGTAAAAGGTGTGGAGAGAAGGGATGTCATATAAAAGAAAATAGAAGGCAGGAAGTGATCAAGAATAGGCAAAGATGGTGTAGATATCAGAGAAAGGAAGGAAAGAAAGTGGTGCATGGGCAGGAGACCCAAAAAGCACAGTAAGAGAGGGGGGTAGTCAAAAGAAGGTTAGGAGAACCTTCAAAATACTAAGAGAAGTGTAGTTGAATATCAGGATGGAGAAAATAGATATGCATGAAGGTGTGATGGTAAAAGTGCTCTTAGATAGCAGTGTGACAGGGATGTTCATAGAAAAGAGGACAGTAGCAAAACATAGGTTTAGGCTATAGAAACTAGAGAGACTGATAGACATCAGAAATGTGGATGGAACAAATAATAGTGGAGAGACTATCATGCACCAAGTGGAATACAATGTATATTACAAAGGCCATGTAAAGAGAATGAGAATGGATGTATGTGACCTAGGAAAGACAAAAGTAATTCTGGAAATGCCATGGCTGGTGGCACATAATCTGGAGATAAACTGGGAAACAGGAGAGGTTAAAATGATGAGATGTCTGTCCTTATATGATAGAAGAAGTCCAAAGAAAGAGAAAGTCAAAAGGGTAGTAACCCTAGAGGAAGAGAAAATTGTCAGATAGGTAATAGATAATAAAGAGGACTGGAGAAAGAAAGAAGAAATAGAGGAGGACCACAGGAAAATTAAGGAAATGGTCCCAGAAAGGTTTTTGAAGTGGAAAAAGGTGTTTGGGAAGATAGAGTCAGAGAAGATGCTGACCAGAAAAACTTGGGATTATGCTATAGATCTCAAGAAGATGTTCAAACTGCAAAAGAGAAGGATTTATCCATTATCAAAAAATGAAAGGGAAAAAGTCCAAAAATTTGTGGAAGATCAATTGAGGAAAAGGTATATCAAACCCTCAAAATCACCTCAAATGTCACTAGTGTTTTTCATAGGCAAGAAAGATGGTAGTAAGAGGATAGTGATAGACTACCATAACCTGAATAATCAAGCAATAAAGAATAACTATTCACTTTCATTAATTACAGAGTTAATTAACAATATAGGGAGTATGAAAGTATTCACTAAAATGGATCTCAGGTAGGGGTTCAACAACATGAGGATAAAAGAAAGAGAAGAGTGGAAGGGAGCATTTACAATGCACATAAGTTCTTTTGAGCCAACAGTAATGTTCTTTGGGATAATGAACTTGCCAGCTACATTCCAGGTAATAATGAACAAAATATTAAGGGATTTGATAAATAAAGGAAAAGTCATAGTATTTGTAGACAATGCATTGGTAGGAACAAAAACAGAGGAAGGGCATAACAAAATTGTGGAGGAAATACTGAAGAGACTGGAGGAGAATAACTTATATGTCAAACTAGAGAAATGTGTATAAAAGACAAGAAAGATAGGATTCCTGGGAGTTGTTATTGGACCCAATGGAATAGAAATAGAGACTAAAAAGGTATAGAGAGTACTCAGTTGGCCAGAACCTAAGAACATGAAAGATATCAGAAAATTCTTAGACCTCACAAATTATTATAGGAGGTTTATTAAGGATTTTGCTCAAGTAGTGAGACCAATGAATATGCTAATGAAAAAAAATAAGAAATAGCAGTGGGAAGAGAAACAACAGAAGGCATTCAACGAGCTGAAGCAAGTTTTTACAATAAAGCTAGTATTAGCAGCACTGGACTTAGACAAAGAATTGAAAATAGAAGACGATGCATCAAACTATACTATTGGAGGAGTACTGTCAATGAAGTGCTTAGATGAAAAGTGGAGACTAGTCGCTTTTATTTTCAAGTCTCTTAGTGATACAGAACAAAACTACGAGATATATAACAAGGAGATATTAGCAGTCATTAGATACCTGGGGGCATGAAGGCATTTTCTGAAAGAAATAACAGAAAAGTTTGAGATCTGGACAGATCATAAAATCTCAAATACTTTATGAAGGCACAAAAATTAAATCAAAGGCAAGCAAGATAGGCATTATACCTATCTAGATTTAGTTTTATGCTAAAGCATGTTCTGGGAAGTAAAATGGGAAAAGCAAACAGTCTAAGCAGGAGACTAGACTGGGAAGTTGAAGTAGAAAAGGATAATGAGAACAAGATGTTAGTAAAACCAGAGTGGTTAGAAGTAAGAAGAATGGAGGCAGTAGAAATAATAATAGACAGGATAGATCTACTAGAAGAAGTAAGGAAGTCAAAAGTAAAAGATGATGAAATAGTAAAAGCGGTAGAAGAGATAAAAAGAGCAGGAGTGAAAGTATGAAAAGACAAAGAGTGAAGAGAAGTTGATGGTGTTATGTACAAAGAAGGAAAAGTCTATGTACCAAAAGATAATAAGCTTAGAGCAGAAATAATTAGGCTATATCATGATATGCTAATAGAAGGACATTGGAAGACAGTGGAGTTGATCACTCAAAACTTTTGGTAACCAGAAGTAACAAAGGAAGTGAAGCAGTATGTAGAAGAATGCAACACCTATCAGCAAAACAAAAATTGCACAGAGCAACTAGCCAGCAAATTAATGCCTAATTTCATTCTAGAAAAACCTTGGATACACATATTAGCAGATTTTATCACTAAATTGCCGTTAGCTCAGGGATACAACTTGATCTTAGTAGTAGTCAATAGACTAACCAAAATGGTATATTTCATATCTACTACAGAGAAAATGTCAGCAGAAGGATTGGCGAGGTTATTCAAAGACAATGTATGGAAATTGCATAGGTTACTGAAGAGTATTATTTTAGATAGAGGACCCCAGTTTATGGCAGGATTAATGCAAGAACTGAATGGAATATTGGGGATCAAAAGTAAATTGTTGATGGTGTTATGCTGCTAGCAAATTTTCTATGGAAAATAACATTTAATACACTTTATAATAATGGATTCTCAATTAAAATTTGCTCTAGAACCCTTTCTATATTCTCAGAACATAACATTATATGATGAGTACATTGAGCAGGTAATAATCAACCTAGAGCTTGTGTTGAGACCTCAAGAAGCAATTAAGATGAACTGGCATTGGGTTACTAAGAGAATTACTGAGAAACTATGCTCTAGATCTACTTTTGAATAGACCAACTTAGAAAGATGATAGACTTGTACTCTAGGACTAGTGCTACTCAGATGAAGAACTTAGACTAATAGACTTTGTGCTTGTAAATAAGCATTGATGGCATCAGATCAATTATATTTAGATAAATGATCTCTAGGAAATGACTTGGAGATACTAGATATTTATTGAGACTTGCTAACTACTTAACAGGTAATCAATGAAGTCCAAATTACAAAGCAGTATCAAGAGCATAATAGGGGAAGACAGAAGAATATTCTAGAAGGAAGTGGCAAGGAAGATGCATCATCTTTGATAGGAAAGACTTGGTGAGAGAACACGTTATCACAAAGAAAGGAGGGGGCTGCATCATCAGTGGGATTTTGGGAGGCCTTAAGATAGAAAAGGAAACAATGGAATCCTAAAAGTAGTAATAGTTTCCCTTTTATATTTTATTTCTTGAGTTTCAGGGCTTTGTAATATTTTGATATAGTACCCAGAGTGCAGTTGGATTGGAGAGGAACCTTTTGACTCCTACTCCCATCTACACTACCTCTGGAATTGTGAATGTAGATCTATTGAGAGTAAGAAGACTAGGACTAGTGAGGTGTCTTGAGAAGAACATAGAATATACCCAGAACTTGATCTAGAGAGAAGATACAGATGCAACTTGGGTAGGCTTTGGAGAGGATAGCAGGCTGGGAAAGCTTGGCTAGGTGCACACTTGGATTGCATCACACCTGTAAGGTTCAGTGTTGGGGGTGCAAACAAGGGGGCAACTAAGTGTGAAGGATCCATGAGTGATCAACTAACTGTATTTTCCAGAGGAGCTTTTGTTATGGTGTATAAAAATTGACACCTTAGAGAGGCTATGTGACAATAATCTAGAGAGATCTTATGATCCTTTCACAACCACCAACATATATTTTACTGGAGCTGCATATAATTCTTATTTCTCTAATTATTTATAAACCTTCAACTTTGATAATCTCCCCTCAGACCTTTAGCATACAATTGGGAGCTGGCATATTATTGTTTTGTTTGTCCCAGTGTGCAATTCCCTTTTGCATCCTTTCAACGGCGTTTTACCCTACAACCAAGAATATTGGGGAAGATTAGAGAGGAATTGGAAACAATGGAAAGGAAAAAGATCAAAGGAAAGAAAAATAGAAATGATCATAGAAGAAAAAGAAATCAAGGAAGAAAAATTAGGAGTAAGAGAATGAATAGAAGAAAATGACAACAAGATGGGAAACATAGTTGACCCATACTACGAGTTGTAGGAAAATTCCTCAGAACAAGGAAACTTAAGAGAGAGATAGTGTCATAACTTGGCAAAATAGCTAAGTCATTATTTAATATTTCTTTTCTTTTCTTTATTACTAGGAGAGTGTGGGAAAGTATCATATGACAGTCACAGAGTCACAAAATATGTGACTACTGTCACAGAATGGTCATGTCATATGGAGTTACAAGTTATAGTCACAGCATGTGACAAAGAAGTCAGTTGATGAGTAACATGGAGACCATGGGAAATAAGGAGTATAGCCACATAGTAATTGTATATATAGTGTAGTAAATCCAATGGAAACTCTATTGAGTTCTCTTTGTTAAATGCTAATAAAGAGCAGTTGACTTTATTCTGGCTTAGGAGTTGGCTCACTGATAAGAGAGAGTATAGGAAAGTGTCACATCACATAAATAGGATGTCACAGGTGATGTCACATGATGGGTCACATACTGAGTATGGAAAAATAGTGCACAGACCATGTAGTAGTTGTATAAGTAGTATACAAGAATTAAATGAGAACTCTATTGAGTTTTTTTTGTTAGCTTAGACTTGGAGTGGGTTTAAGTCATTATAGCTAGAGCCTTATAGACATAGCATAAGTAAAATCAACCCTTAATTCTGTACCTTGAGATATTAACCCAATATCTTAACAACAATATCATTGACTCATAAGCAATCTACTTAAAGAAAAGCATGCCTATCACAAAAGGTCACTTACTATTTGTGATGGGTGCTTTGATACTTTAAAGAGTTCAAAAATGTGAAGTTAGACAAGTGACAAAAGAAGTTGTTAAGTCTGAGGTCTAATCCTTAGACTAGGAGTCCTTATATACAGAAAAGTAATGGTCTATGCACTAGGACAGATCATCACATGCTACTACCTATTGTTCTATGTATGGTAGTGCCTTTGTACTTAATATAGTGATAACTTAACCATATGGAGGCTGTTCTTTGTTCTAAGAAAAGGACAGATGACTATCTATAAATAATTAATAAAGTCTATATGCAAATATTGAGGCCTTTATATCTGCACTAATATTAATTTCCTTGAGGTTGTTTTAGGCTCATTCTGAGTGTTATGAAGAAGGCTTCTGCTGAGCCTAGAACCAAAATATCAATCATGACAGTTTCTAAGATAATAGCAATTTAATAAATGGTAACATAGTAGTTACCAGTTGATCTGCTTAATATCTTGGCCAATATTGATCACCTCGAGACATGACTGGCATCAATCAAAAGGTTTTTTTGAGAGCTTTCCATAGCCATTAAGACTGTGAGAATCATTGAAGAATTGATAGAGATATGATCAAATGAAGTTTATGACAATGCCCTTGCTTTATTAAGGGTACAAATGAAAGGAAAATAAGAAAGAGAATGCTGGGGATGTAAGAAGTTTTGGTACCTGGCCTGTAGCTACAGGAACAAGAAAGGGAAAAAGGGGAAATCAACTTCCCAAAATAAGTTTGAGGTATTAGCAAGTAGAGTAATAAGAAGGGAAGAAGATGAAGGATATATTAGATAACAAGAAATAAAAGAAGAAAAATCAAGTGTTTCAGATATTAGGGAATAGGACACTGCAAGTAAAAGTGCCCAAACATTGAGGTGGAAAAGAGGAGATAGGAGGAGAAGACAATGTGTGTGGTTAGACCATAAAAGGTACAGTAAGAAAGGAGACCAGTATGTTCCACATGGGAAAAGGCATACTCCTACTTGAAAGGGGATGGGTAATAGAGGAGGTAATAACAATATATATGGATTGTGGGGGGTATGAAAGCAAGAGAGTCTAAACCTATGAAAATTGAGAACAAGGATTTCTCTTTAAAAGACAAGTAAAGAATATGTGGTGTAATTCTTGCCAAGAAGCATAGAACTGGAGAGAGGAGGAAATAAAAAGAGATGAAGTGACAAGAGTATAATATATAAAATGTAGAAAGAGAGATACTATTAGAGGAAAAGTGTTGAAACAAGAGAAATAAGAAATGAGGTGCCCAGAATATAGGACAGGGAAAAAGAAGCTATGGGGAGTGGTAGTGTGTTTCATAGAGAGAAAAGTGCAGCAGAGCAGTACATGGGTAAAGACTCTGAAAGATATAGTGATAGAGGTAGTTAGCCAAAGAGATGTTAAAAGGACATTTAAAATACTAAGAGAAGTGTGGCTCAATATTGGAATCGAGAAAATGGACACACAGGGGGGAGTTATAGTTAAAGCATTGCTAGATAGTAGAGCTACAGGGATATTCATAGGTAAAAAGACAGCAGAGAAGCATAGTTTCAAATTGCAGAAACTAGAGAGGCTGCTCATAGTAAGAAACATAGATAGAACTAGGAATAGTAGGGAAAATATTATATACCAGGTAAAAGTCAATGTGTTCTATAAAAACTATATAAAAAGGATAAGAATAGATGTGTGTAACCTGGGTAAGACAAGTATATTGGGTATACCATGGCTACAAGTATAAGACTCTAGCCATAATAACTTAAGTCTACTCCAAGTTAGAGTTGACAAGGAGAACTCGATAGAGTTCTCATTTGATTTTCTACACTACTTATACATTTTACTACTATGGCTATGCAACATCTTCCCATAGTCCTCATGTTATTCCTGTTATATATTTATCTCCTCACATGTTGTGATGTGACCAAATGTGACCAATGTCACACTTTTTGTGACTATGTAACTGTCACATGATGCTTTCCCATGCTCTACCTTAGTAATGATCTAACTAAATAAAAGAAAAGAAAAATAGAAAATGACTTAGCTATTTTGCCAAGTCATAACAACAAGTGCATAACTTGGAGATAAACTAGGAGATAGAAGAAGTAAAGATGTCTAGATGCCTACCTTTATGTAGAAGAAATATGGCAGTTAAAGAAGATATAGAGCAAAGAAAGAAAATGAAGAAGAAAATCAGAAATGTGAACAAAGCAAATAAAGACAAATGAAAATGGATGATAGAGGAAAAATTTGATAAGGAAATTAAGCTAGACAAAGAGAAAGTGAGGAAGATGATGCCACAGAAATTCTATAAGTGGCTTAAAGTATTTGAGAAGGTGAAATCAGAGAGAATGCCAGTAAGAAAACCTTGGGATTATGTAATAAACCTAAGGGAAGATTACATGCCAAAGAAAAGAAGAACTTATCTGATGTTGAGAGAGAAAAAGAAGAATTTGTGAAAGAACAGTTAAAAAAAGGGTACATAAGACCTTTAAAGTCACCACAGACTTTGCTGGTATTCTTTGTGGGAAAAAGAATAGAAATAAAAGAATGATACAAGATTATAGGTATCTGAACAAAGGGACAATTAAGGATAACTATCTCTACCTTTGATATCTGACCTAATAGATACTATGGGAACTAGGAAAGTATTTATAAAGATGGCTCTACACTGGGGGTACAACAATATATGAATTAAAAAGAGAGATGAGTGAAAAGCAGCATTCACAATGCATCTAGGGGTTTATAAACCTACTATTATGTTCTTTAGTCTTACAAACTCACCAGTAACCTTTCAGGCAATAATGAATGACATTTTAAGAGACTTAATAAATACAAGAGATATGGTAGTATTTATAACCAATGTTTTAGTTGAAATAGAAGATAAGAAAAGACATAATGAAATAGTAGAAGAGGTATTGAGAAGAATGGAAGCAAATGATCTATATATATAAAACCTGAGAAATGTATATGAAAGGTTAAATGTTATGACTTGGCTAAACAACTAAGTCATTATTTATATTTCTTTTCTTTTACTTTTACTTTTGAACTTATTACATAGGAAAAGTACAGGAAAGTATCACATCACAAGTGTTACACCAAGTCACAGTCACATGATGAGTATGAGAAAGTAGTGCACAGACCATCTAGTAGTTATATAAGTAGTGTACAGAATCCAATAGGAACTCCATTGAGTTTTTCTTATCAACTCAGACTTGGAGTGGGCTTAAGTTATCTTGGCTAGAGTCTTACATTAAAGAGATCGACTTTATCACAAATGGTCACTTACTAATTTGTGATTATAAATGCTAGAGCTTAAAAGGGCTTAGAAGTAAAGTTTAGATAGTGACAAAAGATATTGTTAAGTCTAAGATCTAATCCTTAGATAGAAAGTTCTTATATATAGAATTGTAATAGTCTGTGCACTAGTACAGATCATCATATGCTACTACCTATTGTTTCACATATGGTAATACCTTTATACTGGAAATATATCATAACTTAGCAAGGTGGCTAAGTTATTATTTATATTTTTTCCTTTTTCTTTTGAACTTACTATACAAGAGGAAGTATAAGAAAGGGATTGTGGGAAAGTGTCACATCACAAGTATGTCACATAGTCATAGTCACATGATAGAAATTTATGATGTCACATGATGGGTCACATGATGAGTGTGGGAAAGTAGGGCACAGACTATGTAGTAGTATAAGTAGGATAGAAAATCCAACAGGAACTTTATTGAGTTTTCCTTGTTAACTTAGACTTAGAGTGGGCTTAAGTCATCTTGGCTAGAGTCTTATACTAGAACTTGATTTCACTTCACAAGCACTGTCTACCTTGGACCTTGCTTATCTTTATTCTTATTTCTTATTGACCCTTAGCCAGTGATCATCATGATCATCAGCCACCTCCATATATAGCCAGGCCCTTGGCTTAAGGGAACTTTGTAGTTAGTTAGAGACTGCAGGTGAAGACATAGTACAAAACCCAGGTATTGTGCTTAAGACCTGACCTTGCAATTGGGGAGTGTTTAGTAGCTACTTGTACTCTTCTTAGTATAAATCTTATGCTGTGCTTCATTGTGAGTGGTACATGCAGAGGAGTGATAGTTACTTCTAGAAGGCCATCTAGAGTAGGAATCTCCCCTGAGGAGTGATTGTCTAACCATATTACTAGGGCAGTAGTTAGTAGAGCAGTAGGTGTCTAGTTGGATGAAGATCTTGTGCCCTAACAGACATAGTTGTAATTAGTGAGATCAATTATTAATTCCATACTCCAAGATATCAGCACAATGTCTCAAATTTAATATAACTCACTCATAAGCAACCTGCTCAAAGAAAAGCATGCCCTTGCTTCATTAAGAACAAAGTTAGAAGGAAAGAAAAAAAGAGAATTTTGGAGTTGTAAAGAGTTCAGACACTTGATGTCATGACTTAGCAAAATAGCTAAGTCATTTTCTATTTTCCTTTTTGTTTTGTTTTGTTTTATTTAGTTAGATCATTACTAAGATGAAGTGTGGGAAAGCATCATGTTGAAAGGGGCAAAAGAGATGTTTACTGTAACAAGCAAGTAAAAGAGGCAGTGACAGTTCTTAATTGCATGCTAAAGGGTTTATGGAGAGTAGGGGTATCAGAAAGAAATTAAAAAGTAGAAGCACAGCTTATCTGTAATATAAAAATAGATGAAATGATTGGGAACCCAATCTAGATCTGCCTCACATGGTGTTCCTAAGGTATACACTTTTACACACCGTAACAAGCTTACTAGTAGAATAGTCAGTAAACCACTTATGGGCCTTACTATACTCAATCAAGCTCTCATCCACATCCCCACACCAAACCTTATGGGTATGATACAATTTGAGTTGATGATTAGCTAGGCTTTTCAGACCTGTTACTCCATAGAAGGTTGTCCAAGTGATTGCTGTGTCTTGTCTCAAGAAAGAGTAGAGTATATGATAGGAAATATTCACCAACTCAACCTCTTACCAAGATCACCCCTTACACACTTAAGAGAATTGCATTTATAACCTTAAGAGCTTCTGAGATGAAGACAAGAGCCAAGGAGGCTCTTCCTATCAATCTCTACTCTAAGAAATATATTAGAATATTACAAATGTTAGAGACTCAATTAAAAAGAAATAGAAAAGAAAACTCTTTATTCTACCACTCTCTCACACATCTCTCCTCTATGATACCACCATGTGGCCACGATAGCTGTCATCTCCCTATTCTCTATATCTCCAAACATGACCATGTGGTCCTACTTTACCTCTATACTCTACTTCTGCCTGTTGTTCCCTGAATCCCAAACTGACTTCCTTTTACTCCAAATATAGTCTAGAAACACATGACAGTATATTTAAGCAGCAGTGATACAATTGTCATCTGGCAGTGTATCTGTTTCTTAACTGAGTCCAGTAGTGATAAGATCACTAGTCACTAATAGACTTTTGATCTGTTGTCTTGGTGTCATATTAGTCTAAGTCTGCTCTAGATTGAAATTATCTTACATTCCAAGGATATTTCTAAGCCTCTGATTTCTAGAGTTTCAATATTGATAGTCTGTATCTGAAAAACCTAATGCTAGCTTATCAGTCTTATCTTCTGAGGTATAAGCTATTCTAGCATGTGGTAGCTTGGCCACTACCTAATAGAAGTACCCAATCTTGGGTCTAGATTATGTCTAGGACTTGTAGGAGATCTC
>Ga0157361_1000830_pt1 | contig 11192 bp, 13 predicted proteins | sample AttlaeALBM2_FD_111481 | JGI IMG/M metagenome (GOLD analysis project Ga0157361, IMG submission 111481) | Fungus gardens microbial communities from leaf cutter ant in Ribeirão Preto, State of São Paulo, Brazil - Atta laevigata ALBM2 | ecosystem: Host-associated > Fungi > Mycelium > Unclassified ...
CCAGGAGCCTCATCTAATTCTCTGAGGAATCTCCTGGAGGTGAGTTGTAACATATTCTATAGCATAATTTAAACTGAGGAATCTCCTGGAGTGCTCTGCTCTGGTCGCCCTCACAGCAGAATTAGATCCTATTATCAGAGCCCCAGAATTTCTCAGTGGACAGCCGCCCTCCGGTCGCCCTCTGCTAACAAACTCTGGCCCCCTGATCACTCCACTCCAAAGAGATGTTGCTCTCTGTGGACACCTCCCCAGCCAACGCCGACACCTTGGGCTACCTGCAGCACCATCTTCAGGAGTTAACCAAGCGTCAGAACACTTCAGAACATGTTATTAATAATACTCTCGCGAGCCTAACAGCCCAAATACAATAGCTCACTCAACTGATGACCGGCCCTGCCCCCGCTCTAGCAGTCACTCCACCTCCAATACCCATGTCTCCCCCTCCGGTTACACCTCCCTCCCCTGCTCTGGCCGCTCCGTCTAAACAGCGAGCAAGGCCAAAACTCCCCTCTCCCCCCAACTTCTCCAGCGAACGGAGCTCCAGACGAGCCTTCCTCAACTCCTGCATGCTGTATCTGTGCCTGGCCCCGGATCAGTTCACCTGCAATGAGGAAAAAATCTTCTGGACCCTCGTCTTCTTCAAAGATGAACGTGCTGCGAAGTGGTCTGAGAACCTCTTTTGCCAGGAGACAGACACCGGCATTTTTCCAATTCAATCCTGGGTCGACTTCAAACAACAATTTTGGAGTCAGTTCTTTCCAGTCAATGTAAAAGCAGATGCCATCAACACTTTGGAAGGGTCTTCGTACTATCAAGAGAACCGGACAGTGGACAATTACTTGGATAGCTTCCTGATCTTAGCCTCGGACGCCAGATACACGGACCCCCGGACCCTGGTAGTCAAATTCCGCCACAGACTCAAATTGAATGTCCAGAGTCAGATCGCCACCATGCCCTTCGGACGACCTGCCGACACTGATCTGGAGGCCTGGTACACAGCAGCCCGGAGGATCGACCAAGCGCGGCTGGCAAATGAAGCATTCCAATCCACGCTCCGGTCGACGACCGTGACCCCTGCACGCCTTGCCCCTACTCGACCAACCCCTTTTTTGGTACTCCGCTTCCCTCCAGTAGCTCTGTCTTCCGTTCCGCCCAGACCTCCGCCTCCACCTGCACCATCTGGAGGAATACCTATGGACATTGATGCAGTCCAGAAAATGCGCTCTTTACCTCCGCGAGGTTATTATCGCTGCAGAGAGGCCAACCATCTTGTGAAGGACTGCCCCCACCGTTTGGACGTCCGGAGATTAACCACAGAGCAAAGGGAGGAACTGATTGAAGATTTAATGGCCCTGAAAGATGCAGTAGAGGAAAAAGAGGTTTGCTCAGCCCCAGAGGGGGATTTTGCTTAGTGCGGCTGGCGAAAAGTGCGCCCCGGTCGCTGCTAGTTAATAGGTTCGCTGTATTAGACATAGAAGAGGTCAATACAGATATAAGTGAGCCTATAGATGCACCCTCCCTCTCCTCCTCTGCTCCAGACAGAACAACGCAACCCCAGAAGCCAAAATGGGAAAAGAGGTTACCCAAACGACTCTCCGTCAATACCCTTGATGCCCACGGAACGTCGATCATCCTCCCAATAGAAGTCAGCACCACAGATACCAGCGAGGTACATTCCGTTAAGGCACTTTTGGACTCTAGAGCTACGGGCAACTTCATAGATCGAGACTTCATCTGTACGAAAGGTATTAACACTCGGAGCATCTCTCACCCCATACTGGTGTACAATGTGGACGGTTCCCCCAACAAGGCAGGCCAGATCTCCGAAGTTGTAGACGTAGTCCTCCGCTACAAAATCCACTCTGAAAGGACGCTCCTTGCTGTCTCCAGCCTCGGAAAGCAAAATATGATCCTCGATTATACCTGGCTCAAGGACCACAACCCGGAGGTCAATTGGCAAACCGGAGAAGTATAAATGAACCGATGCCCTCCTCGATGTGAAGGATTCCGTGTGATACAAAAGGAATAAGTGTCGCAGAAGAGGATGGAGACCAGAGCCCTCAATGTCTGCCAGTCCGGACCCCTTCCGGAGCATGCGGAAGACTCGGAAGAGAATGAGACTCCTGTTCAGACTCGAGAAGCTGAATACGAGCAAGGAGACCGACTCTTCATAACCCGGATCCTCCTGCAACCCACTGCAGAAGACCTACATGCCGCCTCTACGACCTTCCAGAAACTTGCAGAAGGAGCCCGTTGATCCGCGAAGGCATGGAGAGAACCTTTCATTCCACCCGACTGCGTTAGAGGATTCGAATCTGTATTTGCCAAGAAAGACTTTGACATCCTCCCAGAGCATAGGCAATGGGACCATGCTATCGAACTCGTTCCGGGTTTGGAGCCTAAGTCATCGAAAGTCTACCCTCTGTCTCTGGTGGAACAAAAGGAGTTAGATGCCTTTCTGGAGGAGAATCTGCGTACTGGACGAATCTGCCCCTCCAAATCCCCCATGGCAGCTCCAGTGTTCTTCATCAAGAAGAAGGATGGCTCTCTCTGGTTGGTTCAAGACTATCGTGCACTCAACTCCATGATGGTTAAGAACAAGTACCCCCTCCCACTCATCTCCAAACTCGTGTCCCAACTCCGCGGAGCCAGATACTTTACCAAGCTAGATGTCCGTTGGGGTTTCAACAATGTTCGCATTAAGCCCAGAGATGAGTGGAAGGCAGCCTTCCAAACCAATCTAGGTCTGTTCGAACCCTTGGTAATGTTCTTTGGAATGACTAACAGTCCGGCCACCTTCCAAACCATGATAAACGACATCTTCTGGAACCTCATAGCGGAAGGTATTGTGGTGGTCTATCTGGACGACATCCTGATCTTCACCAAGATGAAGGAAGAACATGAGCAAGCGGTCCGACGGGTGTTGCAGGTCTTGAAGGAGAACAAACTTTTCCTCCGCCCGGAGAAGTGCGAGTTCTGTAAACACCAGATTGAGTACTTGGGTCTAGTCATCTCAGAGAACGAAGTCTCCATGGATTTGGTCAAAGTCGGAGAAGTCCGAGAATGGCCTACTCCGGAGAACAAAACGGACGTTCAGGCTTTCTTAGGTTTCGTGAACTTCTACCAGAGGTTCATTCGGGACTTCTCTGCCAAAGCTTGACCCCTCTTTGACCTAACACGTTCTGAACAGGTCTGGATGTGGAGCGGAAAAGAACAGGCGGCCTTTGAAGACCTCAAAATAGCAGTAACCACTGCTCCGGTGTTGGTGTCTCCTCAGGAATCAGACCCCTTCCGGATTGAAGCGGATAGCTCAGACTTTGCTACAGGAGCAGTCTTGTCTCAGCAGTCAATGACGGACGGAAAGTGGCACCCTGTAGCATTCTACAGTAAGTCCTTGTCCTCCGTGGAGCGGAATTATGAGATCCACAACAAGGAAATGCTGGCCATTATCTGTGTGTTAGAAGAGTGGAGGCACTTTTTAGAAGGAGCAACCCATCCGGTGGAAATCTGGACTGACCACAAGAATCTCGAGTATTTCATGATGGCCAAGAAACTTAACTGTCATCAAGCTCGCTGGTCCTTGCATCTGGCTAGGTTCGACTTCTTGCTTCATCACCACCCCAGACATACAATGGACAAACCGAACACACTGTCGAGGAGAGCTGATCACGGAAATAGAGCCTCCGACAATGAGAACGTTGTCCTCCTTCGGCTGGAGTTCCTTGCGGTACGTGTCCTGGAAGGAGTGGAACTGACAGGTGTAGAACAAAAAATCCTGTTCGACATACGCAAGGGGAACCAGAACGGAGACCAAGAGGAACCCATCGCTAAGGCAGCACGAGAGCTCCGATGTTCCGCTAACAGGACAGTGCACTCCTTGGAGTGGTCGAACATAGATGGCTTACTCCGGTTCCGAGGGAAGATATACGTACCTCAAAGTCTGGACTTACACAGACAGATTGTAGCCCTTTGCCATGACACCCACATCGCAGATCACCCTGGACGCTGGAAGACACTAGAACTGGTGTCTCAGAACTACTGGTGGCCTCAGATGTCTAGGTATATCGGCCAGTATGTAAGTACCTGCGATCTCTGCCTCCGGACTAAACCTTGGCGACACTCTCCAGTTGGCGAGCTTCAACCGCTCTCCGTTCCGGATGCATGGTGGGATACGCTTAGTGTTGATTTCATGGTCGAACTCCCAGAGTCCTCTGGACATGACGCCATCATGACCATCGTGGATTCCGTCTCCAAAAGAGTACACTTCGTTCTGACACACACAACGGTTACAGCGGAAGGAGCAGCCAGACTCTTTCTTCACAATGTCTGGAAGCTCCACAGCCTCCCCAAACGTGTTGTCTCCGACCGCGGATCCCAATTTGTAGCTTCATTCACTAAGGAACTGTATAGGCTACTAGGCATACGACTGTCCTCTTCCATAGCTTGGCACCCCCAGACCAACAGACAAACGGAACGCGTCAACCAGGAGCTCGACCAGTTCCTCTGCTTATTCGTCAACGAATGGCAGAACAACTGGTATGACCTCCTACCGATCGCGGAGTTTCAGCACAACAACCATGTCTACTCTGTGATGCAGCAACCTCCGTTCCTACTAGACATCAGACAAATCCCCCGTATGGGCTTTGAACCAAGCCAAGCCCCCTCTGGACTAGAGACAGTCAATGAATTCACGGAGCGGATGAAGTCTGCTACCGAAGAGACCAAGTCGGCGATCCGCAAGGCACAGGAAAACATGACGCGGTACTATAATTGAAAGAGGACTCTGGCCTCCATATACAAACCAGGAGACTGGGTATACTTAGACGCGTCAGACATTAAAATGACACGTCCGTCTCCGAAGCTGTCACATCGTAGACTCAGACCCTTCGAAATAGAATGCCAAGTGGGACCGTTAGCCTACCGTCTCAAGTTACCCCACGGAATGAGGCAATTACATCCAGTGTTCAACGTTGTGAAGTTGTCCACCGCTCCAGAGGATCCAATCCTAGGAAGGAAACCACAAGCCTTGCCGCCACCCATTGTTGTCGACGGAGAAGAAGAGTGGGAAGTGGAAGAGATATTGGATAGTTGCTGGCACCGGAGGAGGTTCCAGTTCCTGGTCAAGTGGAAGGGTTTCAGCAGAGAACATAACTCTTGGGAGGCAGCCTCTGATGTCAAAGCACCGGACCTTGTCACGGAGTACTATCGGAAGCACCCAGCTGCCCCAAGACATATCCGCTGGACAGACTTCGATGCCATTTTTCAGTCCCGGAACCATTGCTTTGAGACGCAATAACCTTGAAGGGGGGGTAAATGTAAGGGGACCCCTCACACATGACTCCGGAGTCCGTTGCTGTTAGACTAGCTAACTCCAAAGCCAGAATTAAGCCAACTGCTCCTTTATCAGCATTTGACAAGGAGAACTCGATAGAGTTCTCGTTAGATTCTGTATACTATTTATACAAGCAGAGTAACCCTAACCCTGTCCTTTTATCCCGCACTTCCCTATGAGTCAACTTGCTCTTGCGCGTCCGTTATTACAAATTAAAAGAAAAAAAAAGAAAAAGAAAAACAATATTCAAAACTAAAAAGAAAAGAAAAAGAAAAGAAATATTAAATAATGACTTAGCCGTTTTGCCAAGTCATGACAGTTGCCTCCCAACATAATTTCATTGTGCAGCTCCTGGTTACCAAAGAATGGAATGCAAGAACATTTTAGTATATATATTATAGATTATTCCCTCCAGAAGCCTCATCTAATTCCCTGAGAAATCTCCTAGAGGTGAGTTGTAACATATTCTATAGCATAATTTAAACTGAGAAATCTCCTGGAGTGCTCTGCTCTGGTCACCCTCACAGAGAATTAGATGAGGCTCTGTTAGGACACTAAGATCACTCAGAGGCGATAGACCCTTAAGCTAATGTGTAGATCCGGAAGCTAGAGTGATATTCAACTGAAGTAGATCTACTACAGCCGACTAGTACTTATACTACTAGACCGTCAGGCACAGTTCTTATGGTACCTGACCAGTATTCTCACATAGTCCAATATTAGATGTACAGGATCACACAACATGTCAATCATGAGAGAAGGAAGGAGAGAGTGGGAATGCGATCGGAGAGACGATGGCTCTTAGATGGGAACCTACTCACGTCACTAAGCATAGCTCTAGGATATCCCCTTACAGGCTCCTGGAGGGAATAATCTACAATATATATATTACAGTGTCCTCGCGTCCCTGCTTTTGGTAACCAGGGTCTGAACAATGAAATTGCGTTAGGAGGCAACAGAGTGCGCTTAGAACAATGGGGTAAGTTTAAATATTACATAGTAATATTTGATCAGCTGCAGGGTTACTCCAGAGGGCTAATATGGGCTCTGGAGTTATATGTGAGGGGTCCCCTTACATATTCCATAAGATTTATACTGTTTCAATTTGTTCTGGGCACATGTGTTGCAAGAGCTCACATAGTTTGCAATGAACTCTTGGAGATTAGGCCAGCAGAAATCCTGGCAGATTAATTAGTAGGTCTTAGACTGCCCAGGATGACCTGCTAGAATGTGGTCATATTTGAGCTATAACACTTGTAGTCTCAGTTCATTGGCATGAGGTATATAGACTCGTCTCTCAAAATATAGTAGGTTATCTTTTCTAATTTCCTACTGTAGGTTCTGATAGTTGATGTTTGGTCCTGTTAGTTCTATGTACTTTGGGTCTGCTCTTAGGGCTTCTCGAATGTCAGATAATAGTTTGGTCAGGTCTGTCACTGCTGCTGCTTATAGTTTAGATAAGGGAAATAGCATCTTGGTTAAGTGGCCTGCTAATTGGCTCTGGCTGAACAGTAGTTACTGGATAGTTTTTTGTGAGGCCTCAGCTCTGTTATATACATCCCAGTATCGCATCAAGGCATCAGGTTTCCTCTCCAATCTCCTAGGCCTGAATTTGATTATCAGGTTGAACTGTGAGAGAAACTCAGACTATCTAGCCTGGCATTATATCAGTACCTTAGAACTACAGAAGTAGGTCAAGTTCTTGTGATCTGTGATTACTTCTACTGGGTTTGCTGTTCCTTCAAGGTAATGCTATCATTTTTTGAAAGCTTCAACAATAGCTAACAGTTGTTTGTTGTGGACATCGTAGTTTAATTCAGCCACTTGTAAGGTCCAAGAGTAGAAGGCAATGGGGTGGATGTTACCATTGGTGCAGATTGACAGAATAGCTGCTAGTGCTAAGTCTAATGTGTTGGTTTCTAGGACCAAAGGTGAGTTTGGTTCCCAGTATCTTAGTAGTGGCGCTCTGGTAAATGTTTCCTTGATGGTTTTAAAGGCTGCCTCATATTCTGTGGTCCAGTTCCAAGATGTTGTTTTCCAGGTGAGATGGGTGAGTGGTAATGTTAGTGCTGAATAGTTCTGGATAAAACATCTATAGAAATTTGTGAATCCCAAGAAAGATTCTTTATGCATTGTGGTATTGGCCAGTCCCAGACTGTCTAGACCTTATTGTCATTCATCTGTAACCCATCCTTACTGATAATAAATCCCAGGAACTCAATCTTGTCTTAGTAAAAGAGATACTTTAATGGTAAGGTATATGGTTTGTTTTCTTTCTTTTCTCTCAACCTTCTTAGTAGCTCTTTGACATGTGACTTGTGCTCCTTTAGGTTGTTCAAGTAGATTAGAATGTTATCTACATATACTACTATACAGACATCCAGTAGATCAGCAAAGATCTTGTTTATAAAGCATTGGAAGGTAGAAGGGGCATTTGATAAGCCAAAGGGTATAACTAACCATTCAAAGGACCCATAACAGGTGTGAAAGATGGTTTTCCACTCATTCCCACTAGCAATACATACTAGGTGGTAAGCACTCTTCAAGTTAATTTTTGAATAAATTCATGCATTGTTAAGAGCATCTAGAAGGTTTGACAGGAGAGGAATTGGGTATCTGTTCTTTTGAGTTAACTTGTTGAGACCATGATAGTCTACATACAGTTATAGTGAGCTATCCTTTTTCTTCATGAAGAGTACTGGTATTCCACAAGGTGAGTTCAAGAGGTAGATGGTACCTGTTTTCAGGTTCTCTTTCAAAAACTCACAGAGTGTCTGTAGTTCAAGAGCCAAGAGAGAGTAAATTGGGCCTAGTGGGAGGGTCTGCTCCCCCTCAATCTGGATAGAAAGGTCATAAGGTCAGTGAGAAGGGAGTGATTTGGACTTAAGTTTGCTAAAAATGTTGGCGAACTTATAGTACTCTTCTGGTAGGTTTTTTTAGTTCTGAGGGGTTGTTGTATCACAAATGGTCACTGACTTGATTTGTGATTGAGAAAGTATTCTTCAAAAAGATTCAAGAGCAAGTTTTAGAAATTGCCTTGAGATGTGACTAGTATCAACTAAATGATCTTTTTAAGGGCTTTCCATAGCAATTAAAACTGTGAGAATTGTTAAAGAATTAATGGAGATATGGCCAAATGAAGTTTGTGACACAGGCAATGTTATTCATGTCACCTGTTAGGTACTTGTTTGTGCCAAATAGGGAACTTGAACTAAAATTTCCATCCCAAAGTTGAGGGTCTGCAGGTTGATTAGCCTGGTATGGAATGGCTGAGGTCTCTAGATCCAGAGGAGAAGCCAAGTAATTAGTGCTATTAACATGAGGTACAGGGTTGGACTCATTGGCTGCATTGTAGGGAAAAGGGTACTTATGTAGGTTGAGAGATAGGGTGAGAAAAGTTGAAGGTCAAGCTGGGACCACCATAAGTAGGGTTGGTCATGGGAGTGTTTATCTCTATGTCCATATTATTTTGTGTGGAGATGCACTCTGCATAATCTATCTCAGAGGGTTAATGAGGAAGGGGGAGTTGCTACAAGGGCCTCCCATACTGGCAGAGGATGTAAGGTACCCCCAATATATATTGACAGTGGTGTTTGTAGGGTATTCATTACTGGGTTCAATGTTGTGGGAAAACATATTTATGTCTAGGTTTACAGAACTAAAATTCACTATGTTATGCTTAGGTACTACCATCAGTGATGGAGGTAGCAGTAAAAGAAGTGATGTCAAACAATGAATGAATAGCTGATTTTTTTTTATATCATCAATTTATTACACGGAGCACATAGACAGACCATGGCAGCACTATGTAAAAGGTAGCTACACACCCCCAGCACATGTTGTAAGTGTGCCTCCCAGACCCCAACTGTAGTCAGTAGTCTAGGTAGAGAAATTATACACTAAATAACAGATACCAGTGTCCAAAATATGCTCCTGCTGACATTTCAATCCTCTCCCTAGCCCCCCATACCTTGCAACTGGACCAACCCTTCTCACATATAATACTTATAAACAGACACTGAAACAGGTACTCCAGTCAGACCCCTTTTCAGGTAGGTACTGGTGACTTCTCAGTGAGCCAAAGCTCTATGAGAAGGGCCTGTATCAGTTTATTCTATCAATGACATATTCTCCATTCTTCGTCAAAGCCCAACCTATGTGACTTCCTGCAATGGTAAAGGTGAAGCAAAGGCAGCCTACCTATGTTTTGAGCATTGGGGCTCTACCATTGGGTTTTTGATTAGGGGATTACAAAACCACCTGGACAGTGGTATTAACTCAGTATGATTCTTTTGGACTACCATCTGCATTTTGGATGCCGCTCTCTAGGAGACTAAAGCAAGAAAAGCTCCACCAACAAGAGCCTCAACTGGTATAATGTGTCCAATACATGTTACAATGATCACAAGTCAGACATAAATAAACAAATGAAGCAGACATAAAGATGGAAGGTGAAATCATGATGATATTAGTAGTAGAGTAGGGGTCCCCTCATGGACTCAAGGGGGGAGATGATGGTGGCTGCTGTGAAAGATATGGTGAGTGAATAGCTGATTGTCCACCACAATATAGATACTTATCATAATAGTGTATTTAATTATTTATGACTCATAGTAAATTTCTGAGTCCATACTCATGTCCATTTTAATAATTGCATCCATTATATGATGGTGGTAAGAGGCAGGATGGTTTGCTTACATGCCCATGTAATAAATTGGTGATTTTTTTGACAAAATGAAAGAACTCATGATGGACTCCAAGTGGTGATGCACACTACTGGCTATCCGGTTAGTGATATCATGAATAATGTAAAGGCACAGTCTACATTATATTATGCTTAAGATGTAGTACAACTTTTTTGCTCAGACTTGTCAGTATATAGATCTCCAAATCAACTAGGTTTCATTTGCGATGCAGGTCACTCTTAAATTTGGTGTTTTATTATAAAGCACTTCTAGGTGATTTCTAGGTAATTTACATACAAACTAATGTTGTATTTCTCAGAAAGTCCAAGCCGTCGAAGGCTCAACTCAGCTAAATTCTGGCCTGGGTAGTTAATAGTAGGATTGAAGATGCTAGAGCTAAACTCGTGTTGAATAGAACGAGTCGGCCAGTCTTTTTTCTGGACTAATTCACATGCAATTGGTGTTCCAACAAGACTGGGAATTTGCAAAAAGGACAGTTGACAACAAGCTCAGCTCAAAGAAACCCCAACGCATTGACCCTGAGGAACACGCACTACTCAAGCATGTTCCCCAACTGGACCGATGCCTGCATGTATGTCATGCGTATTAGCAGAACCAAACAGCTAATTTTCAACAATCGGCTACCCTGTTTTTACTATGGGGTTGTTATGGTCACGAGGAGTGAAAAGAGACAACCCCAAAAAGACGTATGAATCTAATTTCCCGAGAAGACAGTTTTGCATAAAACCTTCTCCCAAAGTGTATATATAGAGATAGTATAATGTCTTAGCCGGTAAACGAGTAGCGAGCAAGGAGTTCCGCAGCACTTAAAAAGACAGTCTTCCTTGGCCGAGATGTCGGCGTTCAAAACGTTCAAGCGTCGAAGGCTGAGTGACCTTCAGAATGTCATCCGTCATCCCGTCAACGTGCACTGCCAATAGAGCCTGTCGAAGAATGCTACTATTTCATCAATACCTCTACAACCTCTGTGCTGGAAAACATGACTGCTGCCTAAACACCACCAGAACTATCACAAAATCCTGGTAACTATAAATACATTGAATATGGGACGGAGCGAAGAAAGCGAAAGACATAAGCATAAGCAAAGGAGGGGCATTTAGAAAACATGAACGACAGTACGATACAATAGTTATGAAAAGAGTGAATGCCAAAGC
>Ga0157361_1000831_pt1 | contig 11182 bp, 5 predicted proteins | sample AttlaeALBM2_FD_111481 | JGI IMG/M metagenome (GOLD analysis project Ga0157361, IMG submission 111481) | Fungus gardens microbial communities from leaf cutter ant in Ribeirão Preto, State of São Paulo, Brazil - Atta laevigata ALBM2 | ecosystem: Host-associated > Fungi > Mycelium > Unclassified ...
TGCCACCACTCAGCTGAGATGCATTAATCATTGAATGACCAAGTGCGATAATGACTTCTTGAGTACCAATGGTGTGTCTCTTGGGGAGCCATTTGATGCCGGGATAGACAACGACAACGAATTTATGGTCTTCCGTGTGACTCTCCCAGGATCGCCTATCAAGCATGAGTTTTGATTGAATATTGGCTTGTACATGATTTCTTGGTGAATCAATCTGCGTATTATCCAGCTCAATCTACATGTTCGCTGATTATTATGGAGATATGTACGTACGCTGGTGATCTTATTGTATCTGACATCAACGTTGAACGATTATAATACTCATCTCATCATGAGCTGTGAGGTCTTGCATTATCAGTATGACATCCCTGTTGATGTAGAGTTTTCAGTACTTGGAGTAATTCTAATGGCTGCCACTAACTATCAGATAAATGAATGCAGATTTGAGTTGCTGCTCAGGCAACATTTTTTACGAGAAAGCTCCAACTTTAATGCATACTTCAAGAGGCAGTCTCAAGTTGTTTGTTTGACCACAAGAGTAGTTTTAGCATTCGGGGAGATGTACCGGCACATCGTCTTGTTCAATGACTCCTAAAGTATGACTCCATATCTTTCACCTGAGTTAGGTCCTCAGTATTGTATGAGTATTGTATGGTAGTCACCTCAGCCTTTAATATAGTTTGCTTGCCCATCATCGCTTTTCTCTTCTCACAAAACCACCATCTTTGATTGGCTTTGCAAAAGCATATAGACAAGTAAAACATGTACTTTTACATGTCCTCGTTGAAAGTACATGAGTTCTGGTATATCTACTTGGAACTATGTCCAGAGTCCTGCGTAAATTGACCTCTCAATCCAACTCCTGTGTTGTGTGTTGTGAAAATGGAGTCGCAAGTTGGTTTGACTTGGAATAGGGCGTATTCCGTTACAAACCAATAAATGGATACAATGAATTACAAATCTTATATATACTAAAGAAAGATTCGAGAAAGTTCACTCAGCCAGATCACAGCATCGGCTTGATTTCCCAACATTGTGTATCTCAACTTTTCAACTAGTACCAAGGTCATCGAAAGCTAGACCTAATAGGATACAAATGTGGAGCCTCTGCTAGCACAAGAAGTTTTTTGTTCTATGTTCTAGATAACTTTCATTAGGATAATTAATGATAAGAGACCAACTCCGAGTTCATCCCTGGAGCGTCAATTCACTGACCGATGCTTCGCAATACAATTCGCATCATGTCCATAATTAGCGTCATCTTTGTCAGACATGGCGAGTGACGTTCTCATCTGATGAAACAGCAACAACTGGCTATATAAATGCTATGAGTTTCACCAAATTTCATTCCTAGGTTTGGCAGTCCCATATATGCCTTCCACTCTCATCGTATCGGCACTAGGCGCACTTCAAGCATCAATTTCAGTGCTGATTACGCTCGGCTATGGACTGATTGCAGCCCGATTAGGTATGGTCCGGGAAGGAACTGCACGAGACGTGGCCTCGTTATGTCGAAACATATTCCTTCCTGCTCTACTCATAACTGATATCGGGAGTCAGCTTGATCGTCGCAATGTCCTCAATTACGCACCCATTTTCACGTGGTCAATTGCTTACACAGCGGTATCAGTCATGTTGGGAAAGACTGTTGTCCGCCTGTTCGGATTACCAACCTGGACAGTCACGGCGGTCGTGTTCAACAATTCTACATCTTTACCACTGCTTTTGACAGAAAGTCTACTGGAAACTGGAATATTAGGTGAACTCGCTGGGGGTGACATTCGGGAAACGGTAGCACGAGTGAAAAGCTACTTTCTGATCAACAGCTTGGTCTCAAAAGTTCTTACATTTGCCATTGGACCTACGTTATTTGGAGAACAAGCTGCCACAAAATATCCACCAATAGAGTCTGACGAGGAAACATGTCTACTTTCCAGATCTAGTCCTACATCCACAAATGTGGGCGTGATAGACATGGATTCAAAATTTTTCCAAAGGTTCCTCAAACAGGCCAGCATCTTTTTGAATCCAACAACATGGGGTGGAATCGTCGCTATCATTTTTGGACTTGTTCCCAGCCTACATCATGTCTTGTTCGCACCAAGTAATGAAGGTGGTTTTCTAAATGCATGGTTCACGTCAAGCCTTCGTAATATGGGAGCATTGTTTAGCGGGATGGAGGTGTGAGTATTCATTTTGATGCATCGAACATAGAAACTAGACAACAAACCATTCATTCTAGTTTCATTGTTGGTTCAAAGTTATCAGATTCATTTAATGCACAAGGCGGAAATTCCTCACCAGTGCCCCCGAAACGTGCAGTGATCTCCATCATCATCATTCGCTTTTTCGTCTGGGCAGCTATAAGCATTCCAGTCATTTACCTACTTGCGACAAGGACACAACTCTTAGGCGATGATCAAGTCTTGTGGTGGAGTATGATGCTGATGCCGATTGGTCCACCTGCGTTAATTCTCAGCGTATTACTCGAGATCATTAGTGCTGAGCCTAGGTTAAAAATGATGGTAGCTCAGGTGCTGGCATATTCGTATTTGGCAACTCCTCTCATGACATTTGCGGTTGTTGGTGCATTGTACGCCACGAAGACTGCTCAAGAGTCGAGATGAAAGAAATTTGTCGTTACAATGCTTGTATGACTTCGCCGCATATGTAGACAAGGGCCCATCCTAAATATGCTTGTGCTTTATAATAGACCGCAACGCTACTGGCAGCTCCATAGTGGAGGACGAACTGGCGAGGTCATAGTTACCCACGGTTGTGGTCATGACCTTGGCCTCCTGGATCTTGAGGGACGGGAACAGAGAACCTCGACCGCATGAGCCGACGGGCGTATCATAGGGTTTGGAGCCTTGGTCAAAAGGAATTATGGGAGAGGTAGAAAGAATATCTATGATTGTTCAGCATCTGATTACTTTACTTCCCATTTTGTGAAACTCATTCCATGTTCTCTGACTGGTCAATCTGCACTCCACGTTTGATTGCGGTTCTCTCGTATCGTAGCGATGATGAACTACTTGTCATCCATATCTCTATTCCAAGCTGGTAAAAGAAAGAAAGAAAGGGAGATTCCTGATACTAAATTTATGAGGATTCAGCTGACTGGTAATTTATTTCTCCGCTAAAATGTATCCACGCACGCCGAAGCGGTATTGGACTCATTGACTAGTCAAGACAACAAAACCTATCCTTTACCAACTAAAAAAGACCTGCAGGTCTCATTAGGATCCCATTTTCCCGTCTAGATCGAAAAAATCCGCACTGTGGTATGTATCTCTACACAAGGTCATAGTCGTCGAGTTAGGCACAAGCAGCCATTTCTCAGTCAAGTGATGGACTACGTCAAGGTTAAGAATTGAATAACACGACCTCTTTGATATGACTGGGTAAGTTCAGATATCTGGACACAATCGTGCAATTGTAAGCATTTTTTTTCTTTTCCTTTGATGAATACCATTACTTTTACAATGCAATTTCCAGCGGTTTTGAGAAACATTAGAAAAATATCGCCACATTTCATTTATGAGTTTCACCAGTACTGAGTGCCACTTTTTATTATTATGCTTAGGTCAGTTTCTCTCAAAATGGGCTCTCACCATTGTTTTGGAAATAAATTATAAATGTGGGGAACGAGTGTCACCTACCCTCGAATATCTACTAGATTGACAATGGCCGCTTTTTTTGATGAACGAGGTGCAAGCTGTTGATATGGACCGTCGCAGTTTTACCCCCGCAGTAGCAACACCTTGTCAGCCTGACGTCATCATCATGCAGGTACCACAACAGTCGTATGGTCTAGGACTTATATATACATCGTTCCATATACATTTCACCTCAGTCGTCAATCTACTTGTTGACCACTGAGGTGAGGCATATCCTACTATTGCTGGTCTTTATATATCTAATAACGGTGTCCCAGATTTATTGTGTAAAACAAGCCTTTTTGGTTATACAATCAGTGTATACAGATAATACAATAAAAATCTGTTCCGAAAAAACCAAAGACTAGAAGCTCTTGGTATCATCACGAACTGACAATGTTAGTCTACCTCCTAGAGCTTGAGCAACCTTGAAAATATCTCTGTCAAGGGATTAAAGTCCCTCGCAACATTGTAGAATCTAGCGATCCCACAAGATTCGCTCTCAATATGCTGAACCAGTACAGATATAAGCTGGAATTCCGAGCTACAGTGAGGGTAGCGAAATTCAGACTTGTCATGCGTAGGTGATTGCAAGTGTTGATTGAGCTTATCAAGGGTCTTGAACGTGCTGTGGCAGAGATAGCATTCATAAGCAGATCCACTGAACCTGTTCTCGTTTACCGACCAAGAAACCAGTCGACGCTTGAAAGTCTTTCCCCTGTGGACAGGTGAAGCATTGTGCTAATTCATGAGTTTCTATTTACCGAGGTTTCTGCTCTCATCATGCACACTTTGGCCAGAGCTTCTTTCACTGGCAAAATTATGTGAGAAAACAAAACACCAATTGTGAACTGCATTTTTAGTGAGATGGTTATCGAGGACAGCATTACTGATAAAGCTACAATTGCAACGATAGCAGTAAGTCTCGTCCTCAGCGTCCTCAGCGTCATCTGAATCGGACACGTCGATGGCGGATTCATTATTCTGAGTCAAATTAGTGTGCTTGTGATTTTAAATGCTATCATTCTAATTCAGGAAACGCACCCTACAGTCATAAAGGAATGAGACCACACCTGTCGGAATGCAACGGATGTCTCAAAAGACCGCTTGCAAGGGGCACAATAAATGTGGACGGCCTTGTTATGCTATACGAGTCAATGGAATTGGGAACCATATCAGATGCAAGTACTTACTTGCATCAAAGCATCTTGATCGACAAAGATCCTATCACAGAACTTGCACCTCGAAATACGGTGACCTTTGGCTCTCGAATGTGACTGTATGGCGCCTGCAGAAGCAAAAATACGGTCACAACTGGGGCATTGGTAGCTCATGATGTTCTGAGTTGGGGTAAAGAGTACAAGGAGATCCATGTGGCGACTGTTGGTTTTTCTTCTGGAAGTGACATGTGATGACACCATGGGCAACAACTGTCAAATCAAGTCACAAGGTTTGATGTCAAGTGATCTGTCAGACAAGGTTTTCATCTGGGCCTTTGGCCTAGCTTGATCCCTCTACTAATTCTGTGTGTAGAGAATAGGGACTCACAGTGCAAACTAGCACTAGTTTCATGGTTATGTAAATGTTCTTCATTTTGTGTTGCATTTCAAGACCCTTATAATAGTCTACCTATTTTCAGCTAGTCTACTAGTGTTTCTATAGACTACTTATACCCAGTTTCACACTCATGTACACCTCAGTTGTTGTCATTTATAAATATCTTTTGACTTATCATACCTTAAGTAAGCTCTTTCCATCTTGTTGACTCCTCCATTCTAGATTATGCTATCTTATGTATTTAAGACCTACTATCATAGAATGAAGACAGAGAGTCACTTCCTTTCCTCTTACTATCATAAGGCACTTCATACCTAAGTTATCTAGGTGAGTAGTATGGTGTGATTAACCACTGTGCTATGCTCGCTGGCACCTTCCTATAGGTTAGGTGTCATGACTTAGCAAAACGGCTAAGTCATTATTTACATTTCTTTTCTTTTTCTTTTTCTTTGGACTTACTACACAGAAGAGAGTGCAGGAAAGTGTCACATCACAAGTGTCACATAGTCACATGATAGGAGGTCACAGTGTGATGTCACATGATGGGTCACATGATAAGTGTGGGAAAACAGTGCACAGACCATGTAGTAGTTGTATAAGTAGTATACAAAAAATAATGAGAACTCTATTGAGTTCTCCTTGTCAACTCAGACTTGGAGAGTAATTAAGTCATCTAGGCTAAGTCGCTACACTAGAACTTGATTCCACTTCTTGAGCACCATCCGCCTTGGACCTTGCTCACTCTTACTTTCATTATAAATCAACCCTCGGCTGGTGGTGACCATGATCACTAGCTATCTCCATATATAGCTAGGCCCTTGGCTTAAGGGGACTTCACTGTCAGTTAGGGAATTGAGTCACATGATGTTTTCCCATGCTCCATCTCTGTAGTAGTAAGTCCAGAATAAAGAAAAGGTAGCACATGTAGTAACACCACAAAATGCACAGTGGCAGGAAAGAAAAAGAAAGCTGAGAAGAGCAAAGGAAGGAGAAGTGGCATGTAAGGACTTAGTTGTGACAACTTAATCCCACTCCTTATCTAAGTTGACAAAGAGAACTCAATAGAGTTCCTGTTAGATTCTGTACACTATTTATACATGAAGAGTAACCCTAACCCTTCCTTTTATCCCATGCTTCCCTATGAGTCACTTTCCTCTCGTGCGTCCATCAATAAGAAAATAAAAGAAAAGAAAAAGAAAAATAATATTAAATAATAACTTAAGCCGTTTTGCCAAGTCATGACACAGAGACAGTGATGATGGAGGTAAGTACCAAGAGGTTCTCTCCTTTTATCCTGCCCCGGATACTATATTAAAGTTATTACAAAGCCCTGGAACTCAAGGAATAAAATATAAAAAGGAAACTATTACTACTTTTAGGATTTCCTCGACTCCTTTCTATCCTAAGTCCTCCCAAAATCCCACTGATGACGTGTTCCTCTCCTGTCTTTATAATGATGCATCCCCTCACCAAGTCCTTTCCATCAAAGATGATGTGTTTTCATCACTGCTTCCTTCTAGAATATTTTTCCTTCTTCTTCTATCATTCTCTTAATGCTGCTTTGTAATTTAGACTTCCTTGATTACCTGTTAAACAGTCAGTAAGTCCCAATCAATGTCTAGTATCTCCAAGTCATGTCCTAGAGGTCATTTGTCTAGATATAATTGATCTGATGCCATCAATGCTTATTTACAAGCACAAAGTCTATTAGTCTAAGTTCATCCTCTGAGTAGTACTGGTTCTAGAGTACAAGTTTGCCATCTTTCTAAGTTAGTCCATTCAAAAGTGGATCTAGAGCATAGTCCCTTAGTAACTTTCTTAGTAACCCGATGTCAGCTCATCCTAGTTGCCTCTCAAGGTATCAGCACAAGCTCTAGGTCGATTATTACCTGCTCAATGTCTTTATCATATAGTATTACATTCTGAGGATTATAGAAAGGGTTCTAGAGCAAACTCTAATTAAGAATCTATTAGTATAAAGTGTATCAAATATTATCTTTCATGGAAAATTCGCTTGCGGTGTAACATTACATTGCTTTTCCTTCTCTCTTCTTTTTTTCCTGCTTTCATATTTCTATCCCATACCCCATTACCCTACTTAACAGCACTTTGAATCTATTTTGAAGAACCAATGTCCTCTTCCCTTCTTTCCTTTTATTCGTGCAATTATGGGCCAAGTGCCCAAACCTTTTGCAGCTCCAACATTCTCTTTCTTTTTTTCCTTCTATCTTTGCCCTTAATGAAGCAAGGACATACTTTTCTTTGAGCAAGTTGCTCATAAGGGAGTTATATTGTTATAGAGACATTGTTATGAACATTGAGTGGGACTATAACTATTATCAACCATGGTCTGATAATGAGTAGCTAGTTGACAAGATGCTGGCAATGCTAGATAAGGACGTTACAATGCAATAATGCATTGAACATCCAAGGACATTTAAAGACATTGGACTCATGGTATGGACAGGACTTTTCAGAGAAATCTCGGATTATTTTCTTCTCTATTTTTAGACTGTGCTAAATGGGATAATATTGGACTAACCCATTATTAGACACTTGACTCGACTTGTCACCTTCATGACTTCTGTCACTGGACTGTCACTTAACTAGTCACCTTTAGTTACAAGTAGTGTTACCACATTGTAACATAGTCACAACACCTAGTTAGGATAAATACAGACCAGAAAGAGAAGGGAATGGCAAGTTCTCTCTTTCTTTATTCCCTTTGTAAAAACCTACTCTGAGGAATCGGTACTCTTACTTGTCTTAGGACAACCTCAAGGGTGCTACTCAAAGTTTTGTTGACATCTCTCCTCCAATATAACTTCACTGAAAACCTAAACTGGATCCTCTAACGAGGAGCATGAAGATATCAAGTGTTAGATATAAGCTTCAAGTTGAAACACATATTCAACTGTAAGGTTTAGAGTCTTAACAGACATTGTGCTATCCCTCCACAGTAGTACAGAATTAATGTTGATTCTTGCTAGTTACAACTACATTTGTTGGGGTGCAAGATCTTTACCTAACTAGACACCTACTGCCCTAGTAATATGGTTATACTATCACCTCAAGGAGAGGATCTGTTAGGGAACCACTCAGAGGCGATCTCCCTTAAGCTGATGGATAGTCCCAGAAGCTAGTTTGAGATTCAAGTGAAGTATATCTATGACACATTACTAGTATATATACTCTATACTAGACGATCACACACACAGTCACATGTACATAGATCAGTAATCACAATTGTCCAAATATAGTTTAGAAGGCATTGCACTGCATGACATAGACAGGAGAAGCTCAGGAACTATGGGAACGTGATACACAATCTGTCACCAGGCCACTAATAGATCAGACCCTCAGAACTTACTAAGCATTACCCTAGATGTCCCCTTACAGGATCCCTACTTTAGAGGGCCTTCTAGAAGTAACCATCACTCCTCTGCATGTACCACTCACAATGGAGTGCAGTGCAAGGTTTCTACTAAGAACTATACAAGTATACTATGCAACATCACTCAATTGTAAGGTTAGGTCTTGGATACAGTGCCTGAGCTTGGTACTGTGCCTCTACCTGTAGTCCCTAACTGACTGCAAAGTCCTCTTAAGCCAAGGGCCCAGCTATGTATGGAGGTAGCTAGTGATCACAATAATTATTAGCTGAGAGTTGATTTTAAATGAGAATAAGGGTGAGCAAGGTTCAAGGCGGACAGTGTTCAGGTAGTGAATTGAGTTCTAGTATAAGACTTTAGCCAAGATAACTTAAATCCACTCCAAGTCCAAGTTGACAAGGAGAACTTGATAGAGTTCCCGTTATTTTCTATATACTGTGAGGGGACAGCTCTATTTCCACCCCTAAACCATACAGCGACACTCTGGAGTAGCCTAAGCCTGTTCAAGTATTACTTTAGTAATACTTAAACACACTAGTATAGCTCCGATCACACTGACCCTAACACTAAAGAATGTAAACCTAGTATATATAATGTAGAAGATCCCTTCAGGAGCCTCATCCTAATCTCTGAGGATTCTCCTGGAGGTGAGTTATATCATAATTACAGACTGTAATATAGCTGAGGATTCTCCTGGAGTCTTGTGCCCTAGTCGCCCTTACATATACTACTTATACAATTATTACATGGTCTGTGCACTACTTTCCCATATCCATCATATGACTATGTGACTTTCCCATCATGTGACTGTGACTATGTGACACTTGTGATGTGACACTTTCCTGTACTCCTTCCTATGTAGTAAAGAAAAAAGAAAAGAAGAAAAAAGGAATATAAATGATAACTTAGCTGTTTTGCCAAGTCATGACATCTTGAGGTTATCCTAAGACAAGTAAGAGTACCGATTCCTCAGAGTAAGATTTTACAAAGGGAATACAAAAAGAGAGAACTTACCATTCTCTTTTCTTTCTGGCCTATATTTATCCTAACTAGGTGTTGTGACTATGTTATAATGTGATAACACTACTTGTAACTAAGAGTGACTAGTTAAGTGACAGTCTAGTGACAGAAACAATAAAGATGACAAGTCAAGTCAGTGTCTAATAATGGGTTAGTCTGATGTTGTTCTATTCAGCACAAGTCCAAGAATAGAAGGAGACTAAAAAGAGACTATCTGAGATTTCTCTAAAGAGTCCTATTTGTGAGCCCGTTGTCTATTTTAGAGTCTTGAGACATTCAATGCATTACTGTATCATGATGTCTTCATCCAATAATGCTAGCATCTCGTCTACTAGCCACTCATTGTTAGACCATGGCTGATAATAGCCATAGTCCCACTTGATGTTCATAACATATATTGGCAGACTTTATTACTAAGTTGCTTTTAGCACAGGAATACGATTGTTAGAATATAGAATCTGGTTACAGTGAGTATGAATAGTATGTAGATAGTTATGCACACTAACCTCAGTATCTTGAAGACGATGAGAACTGAGGTATGTGTCATGACTTGGCAAAACGGCTAAGTCAATATTTATATTCCTTTTCTTTTTCTTTTCTTTTCTTTTAGATTATTACTAAGGTGGAGCATGGGAAATATCATGTGACAGTCACAGAATGGTCACGTCATGGTCACGTCACATATAGTCACAAGTCACAGCATGTGACAAAGAAGTCAGCTGACAGGCATGAGAACTGTGGGAGGCAAAGTGCATAGCCACGATAGTAATTGTATATATAGTGTAGTAGAATCTAACGGGGACTCTATCGAGTTCTCTTTGTCAATCACTGAACAAAGAGCAGTTGGCTTTATTCCGGCTTGGAGTTTAGCTTCCTTACAGTATGTAGAATAACACAGTCATATTTAAGGACTTTCGCTGATGACAATATCCCTGGGAACATGCACCAAGTGGTGATAAGCAACAAGCAACAATCCTCTTTGTCTTGGTAGCTATTTGATCTCCAACACTCTCCCTCAAACTGTGACAAGACCAAGCTCATTTGTAAAATGCTTGACCTTTGCAGAAGAAAGTGTCTTTGTGAATATATTAGCTATCATATCTTTAGTGGGGCAATAAATCAGCCATATTTTCCCTTCTTCAATGATCCATTGAATAAAATGGTATTTAATGTCGATATGTTTGGTCCAGGCATGATACTGATGGTCTTTTGCTAACACAATTGCTGATTGGTTGTCTGAAAAGATGGTAGTAGTAGAGAGGGTTGATTTAAAAATTTGGGAGATAAGGGAACAAAGCCACAGTACTGTAAGGGGACATCCTAGGGACCAGCCTAGATCGTGAGTACAGCTCCCACCTAAAGGGCTATTATAAGTATTCATGAGATGCTATCCCACACTCTCCTTCCCTTCTCTCCTATGTCCGCCTTGACGTGCCTGTTGATCTATAAATAGGACAGTGGTATTATTAGTTAGTGTTCACGTGACTAGTGCGCACGGACCATCAGTTTTAGTATATAAGGCTGCTTGTGTAGTTAGATCTAGCTTCACTCGAA
>Ga0157361_1000832_pt1 | contig 11181 bp, 8 predicted proteins | sample AttlaeALBM2_FD_111481 | JGI IMG/M metagenome (GOLD analysis project Ga0157361, IMG submission 111481) | Fungus gardens microbial communities from leaf cutter ant in Ribeirão Preto, State of São Paulo, Brazil - Atta laevigata ALBM2 | ecosystem: Host-associated > Fungi > Mycelium > Unclassified ...
ACCTATGAGTTGGTCTCTAGAAATTACTAGTGGCCTGGGATGACTACATTTGTCAAGAAATATATTGTGGGTTGTGATATGTGTCAGCGGATGAAAAATTGCCCACAGCAACCTTTTGGACCACTCATGCCTAACAAGGTGCCTAACAGACCTTGGGAAATAATATCAATGGACTTAATCACTCAATTGCCAGAGTCAAACAGTTACAATGCTATTTGTGTAATTGTTGACAGGCTCACCAAAAGAGCTCTTTCATTCCTATTAATAATTGGTTTTCATCCAAGGATATGGTGCAGTTACTTGATGACAAGGTTTATCTATTACATGGACTACTCCTACAAATCATTTTGGATAAAGGAGTACAATACTTGGCCAAGCTATTCCAAGAATGGTACAAAATTTTAGGAATAGAATCTACTATATTGACAGCATATCATCCACAAACAGATGGACAAACAGAACATGTAAACTAGGCTCTAGAGTAGTATCTTAGGTACTATATTAATAATAATCTTAGTAATTGGTTGGATCTGCTACCAAGTGCAGAATTTGTATACAACAATCAAGTACACAAAGGAATTAAAGAAAGTCTGTTCTATCTTGAATATGGCAGACACCCGAGAGCAGGTCCAATTTTAGTCAAAGAGTCACTATAGAGGGACTTGAATGACCTGATGTATAAATGACATGAAGCCTTAGAGCAGGCAAAAGTAGCTCTTACTCTTATAGTAGAAAGAATGAAGTGGTACTATGACAAGAAAGTCCAAAGTGTCCTATTTAAAGTTGGCAACAAAGTGCTACTCAATTTGAAGGATTACTAGACTACAGAATGAGCATTACAACCCTGGTATGAAGGACCATTCAAAATAATAGAAAAGTTGTCCTTGGTTACGTTCTGGCTTAGAATGCCATCTCACTATCGAGCACTGTACCCAGTCTTTCACGCAAGCAAGTTAACTCAGTACTCTGAACCCACCATCTGTGGTCAGAAAGCCACTCCCCCACCACCGATCTTGATATAGGACCAGGAAAAATAGGAAATAGAAAAAATTCTAGACTTACGACAAAGACATAGGAAGAATAAATACCTTGTCAGATAGAAAGGATATACTCAAGGAGATGACATATGGAAACCTGAAGAAAATCTACAAAATGCAGGCAAAAAGCTGCAAGAATATCTTCAGAGTATACCAAAAATAAGATAACTTCTCAATGGAGCTTGAACCAAAAGAGGAGGTAATATTACAAACTTCATTCAGCCATATCTCCATCAATTCTTTAACAATTCTCATGGTCTTAAGGGCTACAAAAAGCCCTCAAAAAGCCCTTTTGATCAATGCTAGTCACGTCTCAAGGCAATCAATAATGGCTGAGATATTATGCAGATCAACTAGTAACTACCATGTTACCATTTATTAAATTGCTAATATCTTGGAAACCACCATGATTGATGCTTTGGTTCTAGGCTTAGCAAAAGCCTTCTTTATAACTCTCAGAATGAGCCTAGAACAATCTCAAGGCAATTAATATTAGTGGAGATATGAAGGCCTCAATGTTTGCACATGAACTTCATTAATTACCCATAGATAGTTATCTGTCCTTTTCCTAGAACAAAGGACAGCCTTCATATGGTTGGGTTATCACTATTTTAAGTACAAATGCACTACCATATGTAGAACAATAGGTAGTAGCATGTGATGATTTGTTCTAGTACACAGACCATTACTTTTCTGTATTTAAGGACTTATAGTCTGAGGATTAGACCTCAGACTTAACAACATCTCTTGTCACTGTCTAACTTTGCTTATTAAGCACTTTTGAATATCAACTCATCAATCACAAATCAAGTAAGTGACCATTTATGATAACTAAAATAAGTGAAAACAAGACCTGGGCTAAGGATTCACAGTATGATTCTCTGTGGAAATGGTTCAATCAACTATAGGATATAATCATAGAGCTAGATGAGATTGGTCACAAGCTTACAGCTAAAGAGTAGAGAGTATTAAAAGGCACTTATAAGCATCTCAAGAATGTAGATTTTTCAAAACTAGCTACTAGAGTACCAAAAATTTGTAAAGCTCTTCTAGAGCTCAACATTACTATTTCATAGACATAATATGATTGGAATGGTATTCAGATGTAACATAATGGCATTAAGAGGCTAAAATTGGGTGTTTTTTCCTTTTACCCCCTTAAAAACATACTCAAGAACTGTAATTAACTACTTAAATTAAATATGTCAACTTTTACCAACTTTACTGTCACTGTTCCCTTTGTTGACTTCAGTGCTAAAAATTGGGAAGCACTCATCAGGGACAGCACAAACCCTGAGAATACTACTTAGGATGAGGTCGAGATGCTGGTGCTGTGAAATATGCATCAAGGTACCACTCATACCCTTAAGAATTATGTTGATTAGGTGCTCAATGGAGCAATCAACTACTATAATGGTGTCTTTACCACCACATACAATAGAATTGCTACTTTGGAGACAAAAGTCACCTATCTCCAGAGAGAGCTAACAAGGCTTCCTGAAGAAAATGTTACCTCAAAGGCCAAGGTACCAGAGCCGCTAACATTTGCAGGCTCTAAAAACAAGATGCACTTGCATGATTGGTTGAGCCAGATTGCTTTATATTGATCAGCATCTAGTATTATTGCAGACAATCAGAAAATCATTTGCACCTTCACTAGATTATGTGCTCCCACCAGCTGTTAAGACTCTAGACCTCATAGTTGAATATGCGTTTCAACTTGAAGCCTATATCTAACACTTGATATCTTCACGCTCCTCATTAGAGGGTCCGGTTAAGGTTTTCAGTGAAGTTATATCGGAGGAGAGATGTAAGTGAGACTTTGAGTAGCACCCTTGAGATTGTCCTAAGACAAATAAGAGTACCAATTCCTCAGAGTAAGATTTTACAGAGGGAATACAGAGAGGAATACAGAAAAAGAGAACTTGCCATTCCCTTCTCTTTCTGGTCTGTATTTATCCTAACTAGGTATTGTGACTACATTACAATGTGGTAACACTACTTGTAACTATGAGTGACTAGTTAAGTGACAGTCCAGTGACAGAAGCGATAAGGGTGACAAGTCAAGTCAGTGTCCTAATAATGGGTCAGTCCGGTGATGGGGATCAAAGGGAATTTGATCTTGAGACAAGGGTGACAACAAATGGGAATAGCAAATCTCCAAGATGTTTCACAGTTGTGTACTAAACAAGTAGACACTGGGGAGATAATCAAATAGAAAAGGAGAGCTTTATAATAGGGGGGAAGGATAGAATATGATCCAAAAGAAGCCAAAAGAACAATAATAACAAATTAAGAGTCTACTCGAGGTAGATCTCACCGTAATAGAATCTCTAAGACGTGCATTCGTCTCGCGTCGTAACACTACTGCCCTTACCTAGTCTAGTAGTCTGGCTCGCCATTGATACAGCAGAACTACCTAGAACTCCCGTGATGTCGTGTGGGCTCTTCTTCAGCTGACCGTACAGCTGGAAGCCAACTCCAATGATACATAGCAAGCTGCTAACTCCTAGCGTAAGCGAATGCCCAAGTCCATTGGGGCTTAAATTCCTATCGAGGGAGAGTTTGGGTAGGTTTTTAGAAAAGAAGCTAGAACACTCAGAAAAACTAAAAACTCAGTCACTTGAAAATAGCCATTAAGCTCTAGAGCAACAGAGAGGAATGATGATGGGGGTATGATGCTTGATTCCCCTCTTGTGCCCTAGAGTATTTTATTATGATTACAAAGCAAAAAGACAACAAAAAAAGTGAGACAAAGAAAACCTCTAAATTCCCAATTCTAGCAAGACTGTAATGATGGTACGGTGCTCCTCCTGGACACTGACTAACCTACTCCAGTGACCCTTCCTCGCACAATAGTCAGGCCTTGAGCGTCTCGACGGACCATAGACAAAGACGGCGGTCTTGAGCCATCTTATTCTCGTGCACGTTCTCTTTATCTAATCTCCTTACTACTTTTCTTCTCAGCTTCCCAGTCCTTCCTCCTACCTCTGTAATGCACTTTTCACTCTTCTACCTTCCAGTTTCCTCTTACCACCACTACGAGGCAACTTTGTGATGATATGACTCTCTTGATCTCATTATAATTAGCCATCAGTGATGATGGCCCACATCTGATCATAACTGTTCTTTAAATAAGACCTCCGGCAGCTATGGTATGACGTCGTTCAGATCTCGTAGTCCGTCCTAAGTTTGTTTCTACTTTCAAGAGCACTTCTAGAAGAGAGATCCGTTAGGTATCCAATACGGGGTGCCTGGACAAGTGTCTATGAGGCGTATATAGCGGTGGTCACAGCCGCTACCCTGCTACTCGAGCCAGATGCTCAAGTCTATAACTAGGCGTCTAGAGGAACGTTTTTGGGGGGCCGAGCTCATCTCTCGAGCTATTTATTCCTGTTATTAAGGTACAAAATGTCACTTAATTTGCCTAAAGTTTTGTACGGCGTAACACTGGTATTGTTCCATTTGGCACAGGTCCAAAATAGAAAGAGGAGATAGTCCAAGAATTCTCCAAAGAGTCCTGTCTGTTTTGTGAGTCCATTGTCTCTTAGAGTCCTCAGACATTCAATGCATTACTGTATAATAATGTCCTCATCTAATATTGCCATCACCTCATCTACTAACCACTCATTATCAGACCATGGCTGATAATAGTTGTAGTCCTACTCAATGTTCATAACAGCGGTAGTTCATAACCATCCTCTTACTCCCATCTTTCTTGCCAACAAAAAATACTGGCGACGTTTGTGGAGATTTCGAGAGTCTTATGTACTCTTTTCTTAGTTAGTCCTCCATGAAGTTCTGAATCTCCTCTCTCTCATTCTTGGATAGAGGGTAGATCTTTCCCTTCTGCAGTTTGAACGTCTCCTTAAGATCTATAGCGTGATCCCAAATCTTTCTTGTCAGCATCCTCTCTGACTCTACCTTCCCGAATACCTTTTTCCACTTCAAGAATTTCTTTGGGACCATCTCTTCGATTTTCCTATGGTCCTCTTCTATTTCTTCCTCTCTTCCCCAATCCTCTTTATTATTTATTGCCCAACGGACAATCTTCTCTTCTTCCTCAGTTGCTACTCTTTTGACTTTCTCTTTCTTCTAACTCTTTCCACCACACAGGGGCGGACACCTCGTCATCTTAACTTCCCCAGTTTCCCAGTTTATTTCCAAATTATGTGCTACCAACCATGGCATCCCCAGAATTACTTCTGTCTTCCCTAGATCACACACATCCATTCTCATCCTTTCTATGTGGCCTTTGTAAAACACATTGTACTCTACTTGGTGCGTAATGGCCCCTCCACTATTACTAGTGCCGTCTACATTTCTGACAGCTAATGGTCTTTCCAGCTTCTGTAGTTTAAACCCGTGTTTTACTGCTGTCTGTTTATCCATGAACATCCCCGTTGCGCCACTATCCAAGAGTGCTTTAATCATTATGCCTTCATGCGTATCTATCTTCTCTACTCCAATATTCAGCCACACTTCTTGTAACATTTTGAAGGTTCTCCTGATCTCCCTTTGACTACCCCCCTCTCTTGCTACGCATTCCGACTCTCCTGGTCATGCGCCGCTCTGCTGTGCTTTTGCCTCTCTGGGCCACACCACTTCCTCTTCCTTTGCTATGCTTTTCGAGTCTCTTGCTCGTGCACCGCTCTGTTCCTTTTCTCCTTTGCATCCACACCAACTCATCTTCTCTCTTTTCCAATAGGAAACTACCCCTTGTCCCCAATCTTCTTCCATATAGCATCCTCTGCTGCCACATCTTGAACACTTTAAATACATGATGACAGTCCCTTGACCGCGCCATCCCAACTCCCACAATTCTGCATCTTGTGGCACTGTTAGTCCATAATACCACTCAGCTCTCTTTCTTAATGTTTCCCATGAACTCCTTTTCCACTTCTACTATGCCTTTCCCTTTGCAGGGCGTGCCGCCTCACTTCCTTCCACTTTCCTCAGCCTCTTTTCTTCTTCCTGCACTTTTCCTCTTATAGGGCACACTGGTCTCTTTTCCTGCTGCACCTTTTGTAGCCTTACTACACATACCACCTTCTCCTTCTTTACCCACAAAGGACATTCTCTACATTTATGCCCTTTCTCCCCACATTTAAAGCACTCGACCTCTACCTCTCCTACTCTCCTTATCATCCTCTCTCCTTCTCCACACTGCATTATCCTACTTCTCAATACTTCAAACTGTCAGGTTCGACTCCAGGAAGGGAATTCTTCTTGGGGGGCTTGGCCTCAACAGTGAGTTGTACCTGCTCCTACACTTGCCCCTTTTAGGATTCAAAAGATTTATTAAGAGAGAGAGAGAGAGAGGTATATGAGTTAACAAGGATGGGGTCCTTCTGAGGGAGAACGAAACTAAGGTAGTTACAGCAATTGGCAATTATTTAAATAATTCGGAGGATTCCGGAAAGGCTGATGGTGAGCTGACAAATCCATGCACGCATTACACGCGTGCACAGTACGCATCACGGTGTCACCATCGTGACACAAACTTATTTTGAGGGATCGCTTCCCTCTTCTCTACTCCTTTGTTCCTGTAATTTTGGGCCAGGTGCCCAAACTTCTTACAACACCAACACAGCTTCCTCTTTCTATCTTCTAACTCTGCCCTTAATATAGCGAGGGCATACTTTTTGTTGAGCAAGTTGCTCATGAGAGATTTATATTGAGTTTGAGACATCGTGGCAACATCTCTGAGGGTACAGAGTTAATAGTGATCTTACTTAGTGCTATGTCTGTTGGGACACAAGATCTTCACCCAACCAGACCCCTACTTCCTTACTGACTACTGCCTTAATACTATGGTTAGACTATCACCCAAAGGATAGGATCTCTAATCTAGATGGCTCCTTAAGAGATGACCATCACTCCTCTGCGTGTACCTAGTCACAATAGACCGCAGCATGAGGTTTATACCAAGAAAAAGAACAAGTATTCTACTAGACACTATCTGTTTACGAGGTCAGGTCTCAATAATAACACCTAGGCTTGGTGCTACACTTCCACCTGTAGTCCCTAACTGATTGCAAAGTCCCCTTAAGCCAAGGACCCGGCTATGTATGGAGGTGGTTACTGATTGTGATGATCAGTGACCAAGGGTTGATAATATGAGAGTGAGATTAAGTAGAGTCCAAGGCAGATAGTGCTAGTGATGTGGAATCAAGTTCTAGTGTCAGCGTCTAAAGTCTGATAACTGGAATTAAGCCAACTGTCTCTTTATTCAGAGTTTGACAAAGAGAACTCGATGAAGTTCTTACTTATTTCTCTACTACTTATACACTTTACTACTGTGGCTATGCACTTGCTCTCCCATGGTCCTCATGTTACTCTTGTCATGTGACACACTGTGACTGTGACCTGTGACGTGACTATCTGTGACCCTCTGTCACACCAATTGTAACAAAGTTATATGATACTTTCCCACGCTCCATCTTGTAGTTATAAGTCCAATAAGAAAAGAAAGGAAATATAAATAATGACTTAGCCATTTTGCCAAGTCATGACATTTGGAGGAATATAGCAATGTTCTACAACTGATATGGGATTATATCTCACCCACCTATTCAAGCAGGATAGCTTAAACAGTGCTACCTTAGCATCATAGCATTTGATATTGCATAATTCTTTCCGTCTTTGAATCATGATTTTCTCTCTTTATGTCTTACAAAAGCTAGTCTTAATACTAACGTTATAGGATTCTTCAACAGTTATCATTCCAATTGCTCTACTACTTACTTGTGGAACAATTTTTCTTTCCTGTCTTTTAACACTAACATAGGAATGGGCCAAGACTCAGCTCTCTTACCCATTCTCTCTGTTATTTATTTGGCTCCAATCATAAAAACATTCAAAATAAAAATAAAAAACTTGGAAAAAGAAATTCTGACTGATATTTTGTCTTTTGTGGATAATGGTCTTTTAATTTCTCAAGAAAAGAGCTATTCACTTTTTTCTTCCTTTTTGCTTTGTAGTTATAACATTATGTCAAAAATCCTCCTTGATGCAGGTCTCATTATAGAGCATAATAAAACAAAATTGTTTTATTTTACATAAGCTCGACATCCTCCCAATCCTTCTATTGATCTGTCTTCTATAGGAGGCCCCATCATCTCTTCCAAGTCAATATGGCATTACCTAGGCTTTTACTTTGATTGAAAGCTTAACTTCAACTACTATATATACTTTTATGCTACAAAGTGTATATCCACTCTCAATCCCATGAAAATACTAGGAAATTCCTCAAGAGGTCTCCTTTCTATTCAAAAGTAACTGTTATATAGAACATGTATTCTACTAATCATCCTATATGGGTTCTAGCTTTGGTTCTTCAAAGACACCTCCACTCTTAAAAACATCAATGAACTAAAGAAAATACAAAGACATACAGCCCTCTAGATTACTAGTGTATTTCATATATTATCCTCTAAAGACATTGAAGTCATTGCTAGCCTTATTTCCATCACCTTATACCTCTGAAAACTTAATGGCAGATACTATCTATGGTATACATCCATCCCTTCTTCATATGGTATTAACTCATTACTTGATTCTCAACACACTAAGAATCAACCTCCATACAAAGCAGCCATATCCAATCTCACTGTCAAACAGCAAGCAAATCTTAAAAGCCCTATTAAAGACATCAACAAATGCCTTAATAGCATTTATAAATATTTCAATCCTCTAAATCCCCTTTTCTCTCCTAGTTCAAGAATAGTCAATCATTTCCCTGGTAGAATTAGCTTTTATTCACCTCTTTCTTCTTCAAATGACAATCTATTTTCTCATCATCAAAACCTTAACAATACTTTCCTTTCTTCTCAAACTTTCTATCACAGCATAGCCATCATCACAGATAAAGGTATTAAAAAATCTCATATTGCTATAGTGGTCGCTCACATCTGGTCTGACAATCTCGTTATTAAACAAGTACAGATCTAAGCTGTCAATGTTACTTCAATTGAAGCTGAACTAATGGCTATCCACATTGGTCTCATTCCTACTATGGAAAATGACAATATTTACAATATCATTGTTATCACTGACTCTATATCTATTGCAAGCAAAATTCTTGAATCCAAAGTTGATCCTCTCTAGAATATAGTCATACCCTTGGTCTTTGCCATCAAATTGTATTTCTCCAGAGACAGCAGAAATAAAGTACAATTCTGGTATTGTCCAAGTAAAACCAAATGGCCCAAATATTAACTAGTTGACAATTAAGTTAAAGCTAGCACAAATGCCCTGAGTTTTCCTATAAAAACTTGCACTTTTTCAGCAGAAAAAAAAAATGCAATGATATCCTTCATGAATGGCAATCAACCTTTGTGATTAGTCTCAAGAAGGGCCACTATTTTCTAAAGTTCAAAGATAAAGATGAACAAGTCATCAAACTATCATGACTTGGCAAAACGGCTAAGTCATTATTTATATTTCTTTTCTTTTCTTTTCTTTTGCTTTTATCTTGGACTTACTACACAGAAGGGAGTACAGGAAAGTGTCACATCATAAGTGTCACAGTCACATGACAGGAAGTCACAGCATCACATCACATCATGTCACATGATCAGTCACATGATAGGCATGGGAAGATAGTGCACAGACTATGTAGTAGTTGTATAAGTAGTATAGAAAATCTAATGGGAACTCTATCGAGTTCTCTTTGTCAATCGCTGAACAAAGAGCAGTTGGCTTTATTCTGGCTTGGAGTTTAGCTTTCTTACACAAACCAACATATGCCAATGGTGGCTCATGGCTCCCTACCATAAGGTTTACTAACTTATGCATGACCACAGGCTATATGCCCATTAGAGAATATAAACAAAGATTCTTCCCTAACCTCCCTACTAGCTGCCTATGCAGTAAAGCCAAAGTTCAGACTCAAGAACATATTATCATGGAGTACAACCTCTATGACCCATTTACACATCTCTGCAACATTATCATCAACAGCTTTATTCACTTTCTTGCAGACAATTCTGGAGCTTTTAGCTTTGACAATAGATAGAGACCTCTTGTAGTATGACTCTTAGGAGTAAAAGCACAGCTCAATTCTTCCTATTTTCACCTTTTCTTTCTCCTATCATTTTCTTTTCTTTTCTATTTGTGTATTTAAGTAGGTACTTTGTACTTACTATGGTCTACCTATGTGTCCTGTGTAATAAATTGTTGATTTTAAAAAAACATGAGATACTAGCTAGGGTTAGGGTTATTATTGTGTATAAGCTTCATAAATCTAATAGGAACTTTATCAAGTTCTCCTTGTTAACTTAGATAAGAAGTAGTTTAGCTTAAGATCTTATACTTATGTATTAATCTTACTCCTAGTCTGAGTTGACAAGGAGAACTCAGTAGAGTCCTCATTCAATTCTTGTACACTACTTATATATCTTTTACTATTCACTTTTATTTGTAAAGTCCTATATGCTCCAATTTATCCAGCTATTCTATGTGTCTGATCTTTAGAAACTAAAAGGAAAAGAAATGAAAAGAATAATGAAAATGAAAAGGAAAAGAAAGTAAAATAAAAATAAAAATAAATATTGACTTAGCTATTGACTTAGCCATTTTGCCAAGTCATAACAGAGAGGAGAATTTAGGAGGTTTGATGAACAGTCACAGAAGGTAAATGAGTTGAGAATTGTTACAACCTTAAGGAGTAACTCAGGTTACAACACTCAAGTAAAGACTCGAGGATGAATTGAGAGTAGAGGAAGGAAAGGAATGATACAATTGATAAAGCATAAGGAATACAGGAGAGTATCTACTGTATATATACCTATGTACCATGAGGAGTGAATGAGGAATACATGTAGCAGACATGAGGTCTGCTGAGTAAAGAACATGCCCCACCAGTGAGGTGCTGACTGAGCTATTAGATATATGAAGTAATATGAAATACAGAAGTGGTCCATGTGGTTGCATCATGGTAAACACCTGTATGAAATGAGGTCGATCATTACAAGAATGTTAGAACAGGGAAGCCATACCTGTGACAAATATATCTAGATATTTAAGAAAGTAGCAAGAGAGAGCTGTTATAAACATTGAATAGAACTATAACTACTTATTAAGTAAAATATCTCAGAAGTCACCTATGAAGGTAGACAACTGAGGGAGTTGCTACATGAAG
>Ga0157361_1000833_pt1 | contig 11176 bp, 11 predicted proteins | sample AttlaeALBM2_FD_111481 | JGI IMG/M metagenome (GOLD analysis project Ga0157361, IMG submission 111481) | Fungus gardens microbial communities from leaf cutter ant in Ribeirão Preto, State of São Paulo, Brazil - Atta laevigata ALBM2 | ecosystem: Host-associated > Fungi > Mycelium > Unclassified ...
AATCCACCAGCATTGAGTTGTTGAAGGAACTCTGCAGGATAAGCATGGTGCATTCCATCTTCTTTAGACACAGAGACCATACTTCTTAACATATGGACCTCTGCATTTGGGTTGAACTGTTGAAGAATGGCCTCATTGATATCATGCACTTCACCATTTCTAGGACAAAGAATAATGCAATTCAAGAAGTACTGGTCATCTTAAGCCCTTGGGTTGCCAATTCCTAGATAGATCCTATTAATAAGAGCATTGAGATTAGTGCAAACCACAGACTGAGGAACTTGAATCATCTCATTGTTATCCATAGTTGACCCAGCACCAATCTCCAGCAACCTGTAAGAAAGCTAAACTCCAAGCCAGAATAAAGCCAACTGCTCTTTGTTCAGTGATTGACAAAGAGAACTCGATAGAGTTCTCGTTAGATTTTCTACACTACTGTCATATGACAGAAAATACCCATTTAATAATATAATTTCCTTTTTATTTTATATTATTACAAAATTTTCGTTCCTAAACTCCTGTTGTCTACTCCTATAGGATCACAATGTAGACTAGTTACTTGTACTCCTCCTATTCCAGACTTAGTATAAGTACTCCAGTAGCTACATCCTAGTTCCTTAGTTCGTAGATTAAAGTTATTTACGTCTTTAATATCTACCTCCATTCCTATCAATCTATACACCACTCTTTTTCTGATCTCCTGGCAACAATCCTATCCTTCTGAAATACGCAACCACACATGCGACAGCAGATCGAGGCACAGCGCATGAGCTGAGGCCAAGGTTGTTCCCATTTTGTTGTTAAATCCTGCTCATTCTAGGGTAATTTCACCCCTACTTCGTCCTGTCCTTGATAACTACTTATACAACTACTACATGGTCTGTGCACTATTTTCCCATGCCTATCATGTGACTGTGACTATGTGACACTTGTGATGTGACACTTTCCTGCACTCCCTTCTGTGTAGTAAGTCCAAGATAAAAGAAAAAGAAAAGAAAAGAAATATAAATAATGACTTAAAGCTGTTTTTGCCAAGTCATGACACAACTATTGTGTCACAAACTTCATTTGGCCATATCTCCATCAATTCTTCAATGATTCTCATGGTCTCAACAGCTATGGAAAGCCCTTGAAAAGACCTTTCAATTGATGCCAGTCATGTCTCAAGACAATCAGTATTGGCTGAGATATTAAGCAGATCAACAGGTAACTACCATGTTACCATTTATTAAACTACTAATATCCCAGAAACCACCATGATCAATGCTTTGGTTCTAGGCTCAGCAGAAGCCTTCTTCATAATGCTTAAAATGAGCCTAGAACAACCTCAAGGCAATTAATATTAGTGGAGATATGAAGACCTCAATGTTTGCGCCTGGACTTTATTAATTACCCATAGAAAGTCATCTGTCCTTTTCTTAGAACAAAGGACAGCCTCCATATAGTTAAGTTATTACTATATTAAGCAGAAAGACACTACCATATGTAGAACAATAGATAGTAGCATGTGATGATCTATCCTAGTGCACAGACTATCACAATTCTGTATATAAGGACTCCTTGTCTAAGGATTAGACCTCAGACTTAACAACATCTTTTGTCACCATCTAAACTTTGCTTCTAAGACTCTCTGAGCTCTAGAATCCATAATTACAAATAAGTAAGTGACTATTTGTGATACATTGAGCATGTTGATTATTAGCTTCAGAGTGACCCAAGTGTATATTCTGTCTGAGATGCAAGAACTTGATATGTTCCCATAAGTTTTCTCTGTAAAGAGATGCTGCCACTACTTATTAACATGTTCCTTTGGGCATCATAGGCAAAGTCTGACAAAAATCTCCTTCAAATACCACTGTAATTCTACCAAATGGATAGTATCATGACTTGGCAAAATAGCTAAGTCATTATTTATATTTCTTTTCTTTTCTTTTTCTTTTGGACTTACTATACAGGAGGGAGTGCAGGAAAGTGTCATGTCACAAGTGTCACAGTCACATGATGAGTCTAGAAAAGTAGTGCACAGACCATATAGTAGTTATATGAGTAGTGTAGAAAATCTAATAGAAACTCTATTGAGTTCTTCTTGTTAACTCAGACTTAAAGTGGATTTAAGTCGTCTTGGCTAAAGTCTTACAGATGGTCATTCTAGATAATATGTCAATTCAAGAGCTATCAAATGCAAGTGATTACTTACTTCAAGCAAGTCTCTAAGACACTGATTAACAGCATCAATATCATACTTGTGCTGCATAGGAACTTTATCCCAAATAATAACCCTAGTTTGCTAGAGGACTGGGAACATATAACTATTGCATTTGAGCCCAACCACAGAGTCTTCATGGATAGAAAGAGGAATTTTGAAACATGAATGAGATGTTCTTTTTCTATCTAACAAAAGAGCAGCAATCCTAGATGATGCTATACACAATGCTATCTGACCTCTTCTTCTAACCTCAGCAATAATAGTATTACACAAAAATGTCTTTTCACAACCACCAGCAACAAGAATAAAGAAAAGATAACCTTGATTGTTAGTGACAGACTCCAGAATAGTGTCATGACTTGGCAAAATGGCTAAGTTATTATTTATATTTCTTTTCTTTTATCTTGGACTTACTACACAGAAGAAAGTACAGGAAAGTGTCACATCACAAGTGTCACATAGTCACAGTCACATGATAGGAAGTCACAGTGTCACATCACATGATGTCACATGAATAGGTCACATGATAGGTGTGAGAAGGAAGTGCATAGACCATGTAGTAGTTGTATAAGTAGTATAGAGAATTTAACAGGAACTCTATCAAGTTCTCCTTGTCAAACACTAATAAAGAAGCAGTTGGCTTAATTCTGGCTTTGGAGTTAGCTAGTCTGACAGATAGTATCAAAAGCAGTAGCTTGGTTAGGATTGAAAATTGCTCTTTGCTTATCCACCAAAGTTGCTATTTTATCTATATCATACTACTCAGTCTACAAAAGAGGATTGGATACTCTGTGAGCCCACTGTTGCTGTGGAAGAGGTATTGGTAGAAAATTAGCAAGACTTTTATTACAATCAACCTCATTTTATATAGGTATTTACCATAATGCAACTACATAGACAACTTCTTTGTTTCATGTTGCTTTATATATCTAATAGCTCAGTCAGCATCTCACTGGTGGAGCATATTCTTTACTTGGCAGACCTCATGTTTGCCATATGTTTTCCTCATTTACTTCTCATAGTACATAGGTATATATACAGTAGATACTCTTCTGTATTCAATATGCTTTACCCATTGTATTATTTCCTTCCTTTCTCTACTCTCACCTCGCTCTCAAGGTCATAATAACTTTTTTCTATTTCTACTAATATCCTATTGAGATCCCAAAGGCCATATTTATAAACATTATCCTCTAGTATCTCCTGGTCAGCTTGGTAGTAGTTCATATGATGTAGTTTGTACTTGACATTATCACATAGTCTAGCCTTGAATTGATCCCAGAGAACATAAGGCTCAGCCACTTCGTCAGTTAGCAAGATAACTCACTGCAAACAACTAATAACATGCTATTCTAGGCTATATTGCAATTGCTCCCTCTAAGCAAATCCTCCACTCATAATCATCCTCTAGTAATCCCCTTGCCATACATGTTATGAATATTGAGTGGGACTATAACTATTATCAACTATAGTCTGATAATGAGTGGATAGTCAACAAGATATTGGTATTGTTGGATGAAGACATCATAATGCAGTAATGCATTAAACATCTTAGATTCAGAATATTAGACTCATGATATGGACAGAACTCTTCAAAGAAATCTCAGACTATTTCTCTTCTATCTTTGGACTAAATTAAATGGGACAACATTAGACTAATCCATTATTAGATAATGACTCAGTCTTGACTCAACTTGTCACCCTTGTCACTGATCTGTCACTTAACTAGTCACTTAGAGTTATAAGTAGTGTTACCACATTGTAATAACTGTTACATACCTAGTTAGGATAAATACAGACTAGAAAGAGAAGGAAACAACAAGTTCTCTCTTTTTGTATTCCCTCTGTAAAATCTCACTCTGAGGAATTGGTACTCTTACTTGTCTTAGGACAATCTCAAGAGTACTACTCAAAGTCTTGTTACATCTCTCCTCCGATATAACTTCACTGAAAATTTTAACTAGACCCTCTAATGAGGAGTGTGAAGATATTAAGTGTTAGATATAGGCTTCAAGTTGAACATATTCAACTGTGAGGTCTAGAGTCTTAACAATACATGTCTCCTTGAATATAGCAAATACTTGGCTATTCCAGGTTCTTAAATGCTCCCAACTCTTTCCACCCTCAAATATAGTCTAAAGAAGTCATAAAAAGAACTGCTCTCCCTTTGATAGTGATACAAAGTACATCCTTCCAATTATCCTAGCATGTCATCTTGGATGCCATGACTTGTCTTTGGCATTTTAGGTATAATGCTGAGAAAATTGCCAGTAGGTAAAGCACAAACTATCATTATGTATAAAATTGTAGTCAAACCAAGCAGTGAGTTGAGTTTGCTCTACATTTTGCCTAGCTAACACTTCATTGACAGTTTGGTGTGCATAAAAGTTGACATAGTGTTCATTGGGAAGATGAATAGTATCACAAATGGTCACTTACTTATTTGTTATTGGGCTTTGATACTTTGAAGAGTTCAAAAATACAAAGTTGAGACAGTGACAAAAGAAGCTGTTAAGTCTGAGGTCTAACCCTCAGACAGGAAGTTCTTATATATAGGAAAGTGATGGTCTATGTACTAGAACAGGCCATCACATGCTACTATCTATTGTTCTATATATGGTAGTGCCATTGTACTCTAAAATGTGATAACTTAACCATATGGAGACTATCCTTCATTCTAATTAAAGGTAGATGACTATCTATGGGTAATTAATTAATGTCCATGTACAAACATTAAGGACTTTATATCTCCACTAATATTGATTGCCTTGAGGTTGTTCTAGGCTCATTCTAAGTGTTATGAAGAAGGCTTTTGCTGAGCCTAGAACCAAAGCATTGATCATGGCAGTTTCTGAGATATTAGTAATTTAATAAACAGTAACATGGTAGTTACCTATTGATCTGCTTAATATCTCGGCCAATACTGATTTCCTTGAGATGTGACTGGTATTAATCAAAAGGTCTTTTTGAGGGCTTTCCATAGTCATTGAGGCTGTGAGAATTGTTGAAGAATTGATGGAGATGTGGTCAAATAAAGTTTGTAACAGATAGGAAGACGTTGAACTATGTAGTAACCTAGCCTGAGATAACTTAATCACCCTCCAAGTCCGAGTTGCAAGAAGAATTCAATAGAGTTCCTATTTGATTTTCTGCACTATATATACAACTACTATTATAGCTATGCACTTCATCTCTTATAGTTCTTATGTTACTTGTTATGTGACTACCTGTCACATGTTGTAACCATAACCATTCTGTGACCAATGTCACACCTTTTGTGACTTTGTGATAGTGACATGACACCTTTCCCACACTTCACCTTTATAGTAGTGATTTAACTAAATAAATGAAAATGAAAAAAGAAAAAGAAAATAGAAAATAACTTAGCTATTTTGCCAAGTTATGAAAAACTACTGGTGACTCTCCATGTATGTTGAATTCAAAGATCTTCTAGCAAGCTTCTATTGGACCAATAAACCAACCATTCAAATAAGCCTTGATTTCATCCTACATTCCACTACTAATCTTCATAGTTGCCCTATCAGGACCCTTGAAGATGTATTTGCTTAGATACTTGACAGTTTCTAATCCAGCAGAGATCTCAACATTAATATGACAATAAAAGAGAAGGAGAAGTAAGGGACCACATATTGATTGGTGAATCTGGCCCTATTGTGTTCAAAAACCAAGCCATTGTTAGGCCTAGCATAAATAACTGTTCTCAGCCCAATTTGTTCTCTCTCTATACTCCTTGGGAAAGCATTTACTATATTTTCCATTGACCATACATGTCATGACTTGGCAAAACAGTTAAGTCAATATTTATATTTCTTTTTTTTTCTTTTTAGATTATTATATTTCTTTTCATTTTCATTTCTTTTATTTTCTTATTGATGGACATGCAAGAGGAAAGTAACTCATAGGGAAGCATGGGACAAAAGGGAAGGGTTAGGGTTACTCTTTATGTATAAATAGTATACAGAATTTAATGAGAACTCTATTGAGTTCTCTTTGTCAATTACTAAACAAAGAGCAGTTGGCTTTATTCCAGCTTGAAGTTTAGCTTTCTTACACTAGAACTTGATTTACATCTGAGCACCATCTACCTTGGACCTTGCTTAATCTCTTATCTCATCTAAATCAACCCTCGGCTACTAATCATTGCAATTAGCAGCCACCTCTATATATAGCCAGGCTCTTGGCTTAAGGGGACTTTGTAGTCAATTAGGAACTGTAGGTAGAGACATAGTACTAAGCTCAGGTATTGTGTTTGAGACCTGACCTTACAATTGAGTTGTGTTGAGTAGTATAGCTTTCTTAGTATAAACCTTGTGCTGTGCTTCATTGTAAGTAGTACATGCAGAGGAGTAATGGTCATCTCTTAAGGAGCTGTCTAGATTAGGGATCCCATCTATTGGATAATAGTCTAGCCATAATACTAGGACAGTAGTCAGTAAGGAAGTAAGTTTTTGGTTGGGTAAAGATCTTGTGTCCTAATAGACATAGCACTAAGTAAGATCACCATTAATTCTGTACCCCCTACAGAGACATAGCATCATGTCTTTGCAGCAATACAATTCATTAATGAGCAACTTGCTCAGGGAAAAATGCTCTCTTGTTAAACTAAGGGAAGAACTTGAAGGGAGAAGAGGAAAGTTGTGTTTTGGTTGCAAAAGGTTTAGGTACCTGGCCTGAAATTACAGGAAGCAGAAGAAGGCAGAGAAAGGGGTAATAATACCCTAAAATAAGTTTGAAATGTTGAAGAGTAGAGTAATGCAATGTGGAGTAGAGGAAGAAGGGTAGTAGTAGAGGTCGAATATTATAAGTGTAGAGAAAAGTCTATTATGACAGAAGAAGGAAAGGGTGGCACATGCAGCAAAGCCACAAAAGGCACACCAACAGAGAGAACTGGTATACCCTGTAGAGCAAAAAGCACAGGAAGGAGAAAGGAAGTTGAGGAGAATAGAGGAAGAAGAAGTGATGTGTGTAGCTAAGCCACAAGAAGCATAGCAAGAATAGAGGAGAAACTTGGTAGCAGAGTTGAGAAAGAGAGTAAAGGAGCATTGTAGCAAAGAGGTGCTGGAGGAAGCATGTCTATTGAAATTAGGGTGGTATATAGAGAAAGTAATAGTGATGTATGTACAGTGTGAAAGATATGGAGCAAAGAGATGTTATGTGAAAGAAAATAAAAGGCAGGAAGTGATCAAGAATAGGCAAAGATGGTGTGGATACTAGAAGAAGAAAGAGAAGAGAGTGGCGTACCCCATAGAGAGAAAAGTATAGCAAAGTGGCATCTGACCAGGAGAGTTAAAAAGCACAGCAAAAGAGGAGATAGCCGAAAGGAGATTAGGAGAATCTTCAAAATGCTGAGAGAAGTATGGTTAAATATTGGGATGAAAAAGATAGATATACATGAAGGCGTGATAGTAAAAGCACTCTTAGATAGTGGTACAATAGGAATGTTTATGGATAAGAGGACAGTAGAAAAACATGGGTTTAAGCTGCAGGAACTAGAGAGGCTGATAGCTGTCAGAAATGTGGATGGGACAAATAATAGTAGAGGGACCATTATATACCAAGTAGAGTGCAACGTGTATTATAAAGGCCACATAGAAAGAATGAGGATAGATTTGTACAATTTAGGGAAAACAGAAGTAATACTGAGAATGCCATGGTTACAGGCACACAACCCAGAAATAAATTGAAAAACAGAAGAAGTTAAAATGATGAGATGCCTGCTCCTATATGGTGGAAGGAGTCCAAAGAGAGAAAAGGTCAAAAGGGTAGTAACCCTAGAGGAAGAGAAAATCATCAGATGGGCAATAGATAATAAAGAGGACTAGGGAAAAGAGGAAAAAATGGAGGAGGACTATAGGAAAATTGAGGAGATAGTCCCAAAAAGGTTTTTGAAGTGGAAAAAGGTGTTTGGGAAGGTAGAGTCAGAAAGGATGCCAACTAGGAAAACTTGGGATCATGCTATAAATCTCAAGGAGATGTTTAAACCACAAAAGGGAAGGATTTACCCATTGTTGAAAAACAAAAGAGAAGAAGTTTAGAAGTTCATGAAAAATCAGTTAAGAAAAGGATATATTAGACCCTCAAAATCACCTCAAACATTGCCAGTGTTTTTCATAGGCAAGAAGGATAGTAGTAAGAGGATAGTAATGGACTACCATAACCTGAACAATTAGATATTAAAGAATAACTACCTGCTCCTATCAATCACAGAGTTAATCGATAACATAGAAAGTAAGAAAGTATTTACTAAGAAGGGCACAATGAAATTATGGAAGAAATATTAAAGAGATTGGAGAAGAATGACTTGTATATCAAGCCAGAAAAATGTGTATGAAAGGCAAGAAAGATAGGATTCTTAGGGGTCATCATAAGACCTAATGGAATAGAGATGAAGACAGAAAAAGTAGAGGGAGTACTCAGTTGGCCACAACCCAAAAATGCAAAAGACATTAGAAAATTATTAGGTCTTGTAAATTATTACAGAAAGTTTATTAAGGATTTTGCTCAAGTAGTGAGACCAATGAATGTGCTAATGAGGAAAGATAAGAAGTGGCGATAGAGAGAGGAACAGCAAAAAGCATTTGATGAGCTGAAGCAAGTTTTCATAATAAAACCAGTATTAGTAGCACCAAACTAAGATAATGAATTCAGAGTAGAAGCCAATGCATCAAACTATGCTACTAGAGGAGTACTGTCAATAAAGTACTCAGATGAAAAGTAGAGACTAGTTGCTTTCATTTCTAAGTCTCTTAGTAATACAGAACAAAACTACGAGATATATGACAAGAAGATGTTAGCAGTTGTTAGGTGCCTAGAAACATGGAGGTACTTCCTGGAAGGAGCAATGAAAAATTTGAGATCTAGACAGATTATAAAAATCTCAAATACTTCATAAAAACGTAGAAATTGAATCAAAGACAAGCAAGATATATATTATACCTATTGAGATTTAGTTTTACACTAAAGCATGTTCCAGGAAATAAGATAGGTATCAATGTCTAAATCCCAATGACCGGAATTAAGCCAACTGTCTCTTTGTTCAGAGTTTGACAAAGAGAACTCAATAGAGTTCCCATTGGATTTCTTACACTACTTATACAAATGGCTAACCTTAACCCTGTACTAAAGTCCCACGCTTCCATATGAGTCACTTTTATCTTGTGCGTCCATTGATAAGAAAATAAAAGAAAAGAAAAAGAAAAGAATATTAAATAATGACTTAGCTGTTTTGCCAAGTCATGACACCACCCCCCTCTTAAGTTTCCTTGTCCTGAGGAATTTCTCTATAACTCGTAATATGGGTCTACCATGTTGCCCATTTTGTCTTCATCTTCCTCCGTCTATTCTCGTACTTTTTTCTTCCTCAACTTCTTCCTTTTCTGGGATCATCTTTATTGTCCCTCTTCTTACTGGTTTCTTGCCCTTCCATTGTCTCCAATTCCTTTCTAATCTTCCCCAATATTTCTAGTCGTATTGCTTGTCTGACTACCCAAACAGTTTCTTTGCTATGAATCTTCCTGGCAATTCTCTCTGTTGGAACATTCCTTCTTCATGCTCTTGCTGCACCACATCTTCCATATCTTGCTGATATTCCTTCTTGAATTCTTCAATTGCCTCCTTTGCATTTTTCAAATTCTCTCTTCCCTCCCAGGTATTAGACTCCGCCATAAATCCTTTCCAGCGTACTAGGTATTTATCCTTCCCTCTTACTCGTCACTTATTCAGGATTCTTTCTACCTCCAACTCTTCTTCTCCTTCAATTATAACTGGGGCTGGTTGTTCCTTTTTCTGTCCCTTTACCTAGCCCATATATCTTCGTATTCTACTAACATTAACTACCAAGTGTATCTTTACTGTGCTAGGTAGTTCTAATTTAACTGCATTCGACAATACTATCTTCTTAATTTTGTAAGGGCCCATGTATCTTTTTGTCAACTTATCCGTTCTTCTTCCAACCATCTGATATTTTAAGTCCTTGGTACTTAATATGACCAAGTCCCCTACTTTATACTCTTCTATGTCTGATCTTTTCCTATCAGCATACTTTTTCATGTCTTCTTGTGCTTTTCCTAGCACCGCTTTCGTTTCTTCCTGTATTTCTTTTATTTTCTCAATGAATTTTTCTGCTCCCGCATATTTCCCCTTTCTTCTCTCCTTAAAACCTATTCTAGGATCTTGCCCGTAATTTGCTTTAAAGGGCGATGTCTTAGTACTCAAGTGTACCTTATTGTTGTAGGTGAATTCTGCCGTTCCTAACCATTCTGGCCACTGTTCCTGTCTATGATCAATGAACATCCTCAAATACTGCTCTAGTTCCTGGTTAACCCTCTCTGTTTGTCTGTCTGTCTGAGGGTGGAACACTGTTGACAACTTGCTTTCGATCCCCAACATCCCGTTCAACTCCTTCATTAACCCTGTCGCAAACTGCAGTCCTCTGTCTGATATGATACTCTCAGGCAGTCCATGTAGTTTCCACACATTATCTCTAAACAACCTAGCTAGCCCTTTTGCCAATGTCTTTTCTGTAGTAGGAATGAAATATGCCATTTTTGTTAACCTGTCTACTACTACCAGAATTGAGTCGTATCCCTGCGCTAATGGTAACTTGGTGATAAAGTCAGCCGATATATGTATCCAAGGTTTGTCAGATATTGAATTGGGCATTAGTTTGCCTGCTGGTTGTTCTGTGTGATTCTTATTGGGCTGGCAAGCGTCGTACCCTTCCACATATTGTTTTACCTCCTTGGTTATTCCTGGCCACCAAAAATTATGAGTGACCAGCTCCACCATCTTCCATTGTCCTCTGTGTCCTCCCACTGGCGTATCGTGATTATCACAAATGGTCACTTACTATTTGTGATGGGTACTTTGATACTTTAAAGAGTTCAAAAATGCGAAGTTAGATAAGTGACAAAAGATGTTGTTAAGTCTGAGGTCTAATCCTCAGACTAT
>Ga0157361_1000834_pt1 | contig 11170 bp, 7 predicted proteins | sample AttlaeALBM2_FD_111481 | JGI IMG/M metagenome (GOLD analysis project Ga0157361, IMG submission 111481) | Fungus gardens microbial communities from leaf cutter ant in Ribeirão Preto, State of São Paulo, Brazil - Atta laevigata ALBM2 | ecosystem: Host-associated > Fungi > Mycelium > Unclassified ...
ACAGTCCTCATGTCCATCAGCTGACTTCTTTGTCATATGCTGTGACTGTGACTGTGACTGTGACCATTCTGTGACTGTCATGTGATGTTTCCCATGCTCTACCTTAGTAATAAAGAAAAGAATGGAAAAGAAATATTAAATAATGACTTAGCTGTTTTGCCAAGTCATGACACAAATAGGATAGACTAGGAGGAGAATACTAAGCTCTAGGTATTCTATAAAGCCCTTGGCCTCTGGCCCTTTTCCCTATAGGTCATTCTAAAGTCACATATTAAGACAACTGATGGTTAATAGCCACTTAAGGGTACCCAGCTCTCTGTGACCTACAAGGAAGAGTTTTAGTACTCACTCATAGGTGAGATATCTTGCTCCCCACCTATACCTTGTTAGGGAGGCAATCCTAGGTAAGCCAACTAGAAGAGACTGGTATAGCATGAACTGTCCTCAGCCCTTTCACATAGAGCTTTGGCTTGTTGTGGAAGTTACCAGTGCCTTCCTGAAAGGGAGTCTGACCAGAGTATTAGGAGATGGTGTCTGTGATTTTGCATGTGATATGGGAGGACTGATTTGATTAGGGCATGAAATATAGAGTAGAAGTAGAGTCAACATGACAAGTACATGTGTTAGAAGCCAGGTCATCTTCTTTTTTTCTATAATTAGTCATTCCTTTCTTTCAGTACCTGCTCTTCTTGGCCTTGTGCTTAGATAGTGTAAGAGATGCATTTACAATGTACATCACAGAGTTATAGTCTCTTGACCTGTTTTTAGCTACTATAGTCTGCCTATGTGCTCTGTGTTATAAAAGTATTGATTTTTTAAAAAAAGAAAAAGCATAAGGGAGGAAAAAGGAAAAGAACAGAGAGAAGAAAAAAAGAAAAACATAAGGAAAATGAGACACTTTATCAATCTCTATATAGCCCATCAGCTATTCCTATAAAATTATACCTTAGCTAGTTCTTTATTGAATATTTGCTCTGATAACTTATAGATCTGAGACCCCAGACTCTTAGCTAGCTGGCAAAAAAGAGCAAAAGCTACAACATCAGGAGAAACTGATCCTAACTTTTATTTTATTAATACCAATAAGTTGAAAATTAGTTCTAATCAGGTCAATAAGTTTGATGTTAACATAAGACCATGAAGGACTTAGAGTTCACCCAAGATAGATGTTCAGAAAGAACTCAATAGAGTTCCCTGTTGTATTATGTACACTACTTATACTATTTCTATATGGTCTGTACCCTAAAGTCCCATGATCACATTTTTCTAGAATGTTCTACAATCACCTGACCTAATCACATGATATAGTTTACTTGAGTTTCCCATGCTATTTATAGTTTGATCCCATCATATGCTTTGAGGTTATGAATCAACTGTTCAAAAGCATAGGAAGTTACTTTCTTTTTGGGGCTTTCATAACATATAATAAGTTTACCTTTCATCTCATTGCCTATTTAATTTTATTGATTTATTGAAATAGTATCTACAATAAGTAATGGATAAGTGACTAATAAGTAATAGGTTAGTAATAGATAGGTTAATGGATAAGTCATCAATAATTGGCTTATTCATATACTCTAAACATTCCTTTTACCATTGCCATTCCCTAGGGCAAGATGACCCCTAGGAGTCATACTCTACCCAACACTTCTCACTAATATTGTTATAATATCACCTATCCACTTTATTTCTCATTGCTCTTTGGGGCAGCACATTTGTGCATTTATACATTGGGGGCATAACTACCACTGCATGTTCCATTTATACCTACTCTTTGCTGAGGCTGGAAGAGAATACCATCTAGGGACTGAACTAATGGCTGGAGGGAATCCACTTTCAAAAAGAATCCTATAAACACTCTGTCACTGAACAATACCCATATGGAAGAGCTCCTTATAGCTTATCACAAGTACACATGTTTCTCTACAAAATCTAGATATCATCTTTGGGAAGTATATTAGGACATGGTAGATACAAAGATGAACTGATTTGAGCTCTCTTTCAGGGTGGAATATCCCTGAGGGAGTTATTAGTACCCTTGAAAAGGGGTTTGACCAGAGTACTTATCTTGGTATCTATCACCTGATCCCAATGGAATTGTTCTATGACAATCAAGTTCTATGGCAGGGGCTAAAGGCTAGGGTAGGGCAGTAGATATCACAAATAAAAGAGATGGGGAAGTCTTTAGGTAAATAAATGTTTTTGGAAGGCAGATATTTGATAGTAAAGAGTTTATCATTTAATATAGTTTTCTCATTCTTCACTGCCTAGGCTATTAACTATATGTTAGTACTTGGGAGACATGCTTACAACATATGCTGCAAGATTTGCCACTGTGTCCCCAATTGCCTTCTGCTCATTTGTATTTAGAGTAGTCAGCTTTATAATTGATGATTTTTTTAAAAAAATTATATACTCTAAAGATAAACACTTTATCTATAAGACCTTAGCTGTGACAACTTAGATCCACTCCTTATCTGAGTTGACAAGGAAAACTCTTGTTAGATTAGTGAAGCTACTTATACACACCATAACCCTAGCTAGTATCTTACCCATTCTCATAAACTAAACTAAACTAACTAACTAACTAAAAACTAACTAAAAGAAAAGAAAAGAAAAAAAGAATAAGAATAGTAGAAAAATAATATAATATTTATATTTCTTTTCTTTTCTTTTAGGTTATTACTAAGGTGTAGTGTGGGAAACATCACATGATAGTCACAGAATAGTCACATGTCACAGTCACCACATGTGACAAAGAAGTCAGCTGATGGACATAAGGACTATGGGAGATAAGTCACATAGTCACAATAGTAATTGTATATATAGTATAGCAAATCTAATGGGAACTCTATCGAGTTCTCTTTGTCAATCACTGAACAAAGAGCAGTTGGTTTAATTCTAGCTTAGAGTTTAGCTTTCTTATATTATGACAGATAGCTCAACCAATATTGATTGTCTCAAGACATATTTGGTATCAATTAAAAGGTCTTCTTAAGGGCTTTTGGGTTGTTATGAGTTACCTTGACCATAAAAAGCAAAGATGACATGGAAGGGAGTTGAACCACCAATCTTTTAGATAGTTGTAGATTAGGTTAATATAAATGTAGACAAATGGTAAAGGTGTATAAGTAGTTGAGCAATCAATGGACCCCATCAAGTTTTCTTTGCAATTCTCAAGGAACTTTATCACAAATGGTCACTTACTTGATTTGTGATTGAGAAGTAGTTCTTCAAAAAGGCTCAAAAAGTAAAGTTAGACAATAAAAAAAAAAGATGTTGTTAAGTCTAAGGTCTAATCCTCAAACTATGAGTCCTTATATACAAGATTGTGATGGTCTGTGTACTAGGACAGACTATCACATGCTACTACCTATTGTTCTACATATGGTAGTGCCTTTGTACTTGAAAATGCCATAACTTAACCATATAGAGGCTGTTCTTTGTTCTAAGAACAGGTAGATAACTGTTTATGGGTAATGTCACAATTGTGATACCATGATGTGTGCACATGGATTAGTCAGCTTACTATTAGTCACTCTGAAACCCTCCAAATTATTTAAGTATTTTAATTCATTGTAATTATCTTAGCTTTATTCTCCCTTGGATAGACTCTACTCTGTTTTAACACTCATTCTTCTCTCCTGTCATAACTTGACAAAACAGCTAAGTCATTATTTATATTTCTTTTCTTTTTTTTTCTTTTTTTTATTGACAGATGTGCAAGAGTTTCTACTAGCTCCAAACTCACTGAAACAATCATGGGAGATGCTAACAGCCATGTTTTCTAGATCAATGTCCTCCTTAAAAACATCAAATCAACACTATGTGCTAAATTCATTTGCCCCTGCCCTGGAGGTGTAAGACTTTAGCCAAGATGACTTAAATCCACTCCAAGTCTGAGTTGACAAGGAGAACTCAATAGAGTTTCCATTTGATTTTCTATACTATATATACAACTACTATTGTGGCTATGCACTTCACCTTCCACAGTCCCTCATGTTACCTGTCATGTGATTACCCTGTCACATCTTTTGTGACTTTGTGATAGTGATATGACTCTTTCCCATGTTTCATCTTTATAGTAGTGATTCAACTAAATAAAAGAAAAAGGAAATTGAAAATGAAAATAGAAAATGACTTAGCCATTTTGCCAAGTCATGACAGAAGGAGTGTCCATCATAACTAACTCCATTTCCAACCCCAGTGACCTCACAATAATGGAAAAGCACTTCAAATCTATTGAAGGTACTAACAATAGCAAAATTCTTGCCTCTCGTCTTTTCCAATCCAAATTCTATCTAAAGATAACTGGTATCCCATATATCTCACCCAATAGTAACAAATTGTCCAGCAAAGAAATTTCTGATTTCATGAGTCATACTAAATTATTTGAAAACATTTCTTTGGTAGCCAAATCTAGGATTATCAAAGCATTTCCCAAGTCCAACATGGCCATTATCTAGTTCGACATCTAGGATGCTCAAAGTGGATCCAAGGCTAAACTACTAATAAACCACCCCTTTAATTTTGGTAGATATATTGCTACATAAGGGCAACAAACATAAACCCAGGTATTCCCCAGTACCACAACTGCTGGAAATGGGACCATTCAACCTTCTCTTGCAGAGCTCATAGATCCAAGTGTCAGAAATGCAGTGGTCCTCATAAACTTGAACACCACAGAGACTTAGTATGGTGCTGCAAAGCCAATCCTAAACTTGACCCTTCTTGTCTTGAAACTGTATAGGATTTGCTATGCCCCCACTCTTTCAAATGCATTAACTATAAAGGCAATCACATGGCTAACAACTACAAATGTCCTTTCTGGAGAAATTACTTCAATAGAGAGTGGCATTCCAAGAAAGCTCAAGAGGCCCAGGAAACTAGGACTAATTCAATTCACTTAGCCATAGGTGGTAAGAAACTATGATTAAGGAAAACCTAAAATTTTTTTTGCAGAATATTAGGAAAAACAAAACCCTAACTGATATTATTCTAGAAAACAACAAAAACACCACTGATATTATCTTTATCCAGGAACCTCCTAGATCACTCATTCAACACATTCCTAGCCATTCCAACCCCTCAGGAGACCTCTTCTATGGTACTTCTAATCACCCTAAATAGACATTATTCATCTGTCAAGATATGTCACAAGATAATTACATAAGAGTTGCCACTTATGTCAACAAACACCTCTCAAGAATAATGACTAGACATCATTAACCACTGTAACATTAACATCTTAGCCTTCCACAATGATCAAGATGTCAATTTCATTATTAATATATACTCAGACAATAACCAAACTGCTCTCTAGTTCCTTAATCAAAACATTGTGAACTTAAACAATACTATCATCATGATAGGTAACTTCAACATAAGAAATAGTGACTGGGATCCAAACTTTCATCACCATTCTAGTCATACTGATGATCTTCTTACTTTAGTTGATAGCTTGGGATTAGAACTATCCCCTCCTTCTAATCCTAGACCAACTAGATTTGCTGACAACCCCTATGACTCTAACTCTGTTATAGATTTAGTATTCCTCTCCCCCAACAACATAGGTTTTGGCTACCATATACTTTACCCTAACATACGTAAGCTATCTGATTATGTCCCTCTAACCATAGAAATAGGTATTAAGGAAATCAACATTAACATCAACATATGAACCATTAACAAAGATAGTAAGAAGAAGAAAAACTTCATTAGTTTGATAACCAATGGCATAATGACCCTCAACACTGCAAACATCAATTTGAAAGAAACCCTAGAAAATGTAGTTCAACAAATGGCCATTGTCTTTGGTAACACATAGAGCACTCACTCCAAAATGAAACAAATTACAAAATATTCCAAAGAATAGTGGTCTCTAGATTGCATAACCAGTCTAAACAAGTATTAAGTCTCATGCGACATCCAACATTAGAAAGAATTCAAGACAAATGTTTGTATAGCTAAGAGGAACTTCTTGGACAAAAAGATATACAAAATTGTCTCTTCAAACAAAAGACCTTGGGATCTAATAAACTGGGTCAGAAAAAAGTCTATACCTACCATCGAGTCTATTTCATATGAAAATTGACCTTGCAATACCCTTCCAGTTTTCTCAGTGAAATCCCTCAAGCAGACTTGATAGAATAGCCCCCTTTCTCCAAGCAAGAATTCAGAGATGCTATAGCTAAGTGCTCATCTTCATTGGCTTGATCACATATCTTGGAGGCACCTTAAGTCTTTGATAGCTAATGAAAGATGTTTAGAAAAATTCATACACATTGCTAATGCATGTATAAACCTAGAATATTGGCTGTCATACTTTAAGTCTGCCAACACTATAATTATCCCCAAACCAAATAAGGACTCATACAACTTCCCAAAGTCCTTTTGCCCCATTGTCCTGCTAAACACTGCTGGAAAACTTATCAAGAAAGTTATTAGCACTCAACTATAATTCCAAATATCAGCCAATAGATTCCTGGACTCTCATTAATTTGGAGAAATACAACAATGCTCCACTATTGATGCAGGGTTATATCTTACCTACATTATTCAAGCAAGGTAGCTTAAACAGTGCCATACTAGCATCATAGCATTTGACATTGCACAATTCTTTCCATCTTTGAATTATGATTTTCTCTCTCTATGCCTTACAAAAGCTGGTCTTAATACTAACATTATAGAATTCTTCAACAGTTATCATTCCAACTGCTCTACTATGTACTCATGGAATAATTTCTCCTCACTGTCTTTCAATACCAACATAGGAGTGGGCCAAGGCTTAGCTCTCTCACTCCACTATTTATTTGGCTCCAATCATTAAAACATTTAAAAAAAGAATAAAAACCTTGGAAATATAAATCCCAACTGATATTTTGTCTTTTGTGGACAATGGTCTTTTAATTTCTCAAGAGAAGAGTTATTTGCTTTCTTTTTCTTTTTTGCTTTGTAGTTATAACATTATGTAAAAAATCCTTCTTGACACAGGTCTTGTTATGAAGCATAACAAAACCAAATTGTTTCATTTTACACAAGCTCGACATTCTCCTAACCCTTCCATTGACTCGTCTTCTGTAGGAGGTCCCATCATTTCTTCTAAGTCAATATGGCATTACCTGGGCTTTTACTTTGATTGAAAGCTCAACTTCAACTACCATACACACTTTTATGCTATAAAGTGTATGTCTACCCTCAATGCCATGAAAATGCCAGGAAACTTCTCAAGAGGTCTCTTTCCTATTCAGAAGTGCTTGCTATACAGAATGTGCATCTTGCCAATGGCCCTATATGGATTCCAGCTTTGGTTCTTCAAAGGTACTCCTATCTTCAAAAACATCAACAAACTAAAGAAAATGCAAAGATGGGCAGCCCTCTAGATTACTGGCATATTCCACACATCATCCTCTGAAGGTATCAAAGCCATTGCTGGTCTTATTCCCATCACCTCACACCTTTGGAAACTAAATGGTAGACACCACTTACGATACACATCCATTCTCTCCTCTCATGCTATCAACTCATTACACAATTCTCAACATGCTAAGAATCAATCTCTGCACAAAGTAGCCACTTCCAAACTCACTGTCAAACAGCAAGCAAATCTCAAAAGCCCTATCAAAGACGTCAACAAATATCTTAATAGTGTTTATAAATGCTTCAATCCTCTAAACCCTCTCTTCTCTCCTAGTTCAAGATTAGTCAATCATTTTCCTGGTAGAATTAGTTTTCACTCTCCTCTTTCTTCTTCTGAGGATGATTTATTTTCTCACCTTCAAAACCTTAACAATTCTTTCTTTTCTTCTCAAACTTTCCATAACAGCATAGCTATTATCACAGATGGAGGCATTAAAAAATCTCACATTGCCACAGCAGTTGCTCATATCTGGTCCAACAACTCTGTCATCAAACAACTACAGATCCAAGCCATCAATGTAATATCAATTGAAGCTAAACTAATGGCTATCCACATTGGTTTTATTCCTGCCATGGAAATTGACAATATTCACAATATCACTGTCATCACTAACTCCATTGCTGCTGCTAGCAAAGTTCTCAAATCTAAAGTCGATTCTCTCCAGAATTTGGTCATACTGTCATGACTTGGCAAAACAGCTAAGTTAATATTCATATTTCTTTTCTTTTTCTTTTTCTTTTTCTTTAGATTATTACTAAGGTGAAGTGTGGGAAATATCACATGACAGTCACAGAATCACAAAGGTGTGACCAATGTCACAGAAATGGTCATGTCACACATAGCCACAAGTCACAGTCACAGCATATGACAAAAAAGTCAGCTAATGGACATGAGGACTGTAGGAGACAAGGTGCATAGCCACAATAGTAATTGTATATATAGTGTAGCAAATCTAACAGGGACTCTATCAAGTTCTCTTTGTCAAACACTGAACAAAGAGACAGTTGGCTTAATTTCGGTCATTAGAGTTTGGATACTAATACATACCTTTGGCCTCTGCCATTAAATCATATCTATCTAGAGACAACAGAAACAGAATACATTTCTGGTATTGCCCAAGTAAAGCCAAATGGCCCAGACACCAACTTGTCAATGATCAAGTCAAAGCTAACACAAATGCTCTAGGATTCCCCTGCAAAAACTCATATCTCTTCAGTAGGAAAAAAGAATGCAATGATATTCTACACAAATGGCAATCAACCTTTGCAAATAGCCTCAAGAAGGGCCATATTTTCTAATGTTCAAGGATAAAGACCAATGAGTCATCAAACCAACATATACCAAAGATGGCTCATAGCTCCCTATCATAGGGTTTACCAACTCTCTATGTGCCTGCTTCACATGTGCAACCACAGGCCATGCCCCTATTGGAGAATATAGACAAAGATTCTTCTCCAACCTTTCCACTAGCTACCTATGTGGCAAAGCCAATGTTCAGACTCGAGAACATATTGTCATGGAGTATGACCTCTATGACCCATTTACATGCCCTTATAACAATATCATCAATAGTTTTGTTCACTTCCTTGTAGATAATTCTGGTGTTAGTAAGCCAACTTCTGAGCTGGAATAAAGCTAACTGCTCTTTATTAGCATTTGACAAGGAGAACTCGATAGAGTTCCTGTTAGATTTGCTACACTATATATACAATTACTATCATGGCTATATACCTTGTCTCCTACAGCCCTCATGTTACTGATCAGCTAACTTCTTTGTTACATGCTATGACTGTAACTATAACTCCATGTGATGTGACCTTTTGTGACTCTGTGACTATCACGTGATATCTTTTTCTTTTTTTATTTTTATTTTTAAATCAACAATTTATTACACAGGGTGCATAGGCAGGCTGTGGCAAGTACAGAGTACCTACTTAAATAAGAAAAGAGAAACAGAAAGACAAATATAGAAAAGAGAAATGCAAAAAAGAGAAAATGAGATAGTAAAGGCTGCACTTTTATCCTGAAGAGTTACTATAAAGCCTGAAATATATTTAGGCCTAAAATTAACCAAATTTCACAAATTAACACCCCAAAAGGCAGGACTAAGATAGAATCACCTGCTAGGCAGCAGGGAAGACACAGAGAACTTCACCACCAAAAGCTGACTACCTAACTACATAGTAGTATACCCAGGGACATAAGGTCGCCACCACCAATAGGCCAATCACTTGAGAACTAGTGGAGTTGAGCCCGTGGCCTCACAACATCATAGCCAAGAAAAGCAGCTTAGTCAGGGAAAGGAAGCCTCATGTAGAAAAGTCCAAAGAGACATCCATCAAAGGAATAAGACTATTATAAATTTTATTTAGTCATATCTCTATCAATTCTTCAATGATTCTCATGGTCTCAATGGCTATGGAAAGCCCTCAAAAAGACCTTTTGATTGATGCCAGTCACGTCTCAAGGTAATCAATATTAGCCAAAACATTAAGTAGATCAACTAGTAACCACTATGTTACTGTTTATTAAATTGCTAATATCTCAGAAACTGCCACAATCAATGCTTCAGTTCTAGGCTCAACAGAAGCCTTCTTCATTATGCTCAGAATAAGCCTAGAATAACCTCAAGTCAATTAATATTAGTGGAGAAATGAAGGCCTCAATGTTTGCATATGGACTTTATTAATTACCCATAGATAGTCATCTGTCCTTTTCTTAGAACAAAGAACAGCCTCCATATGGTTAAGTTATCACTATATTAAGCACAAAGGCACTACCATATGTAGAACAATAGGTAGTAGCATGTGATGATCTGTCCTAGTACACAGACCATCACAATCCTGTATATAAGGACTTCCTGTCTGAGAATTAGACCTCAGACTTAACAACATCTTTTGTCACTTGTCTAACTTTGCATTTTTGAACTCTTTAAAGTATCAAAGCACTCATCACAAATAGTAAGTGACCATTTGTGATAAGGACCAGTGGTCTGGCAGGAGATGAGAATAGCTACAACATCACTCAATCAGTGATAGCTAAGGATAGGAGCACATCAAAACTAATCCACTATGATCAGAAATAAAGGAGTAACAAAGAGCCTTAGGAAGCAGTGGAAACAACTCCCAAAACTCCCTAGGCAAGAAAGAAAAGAGTCAGGTCCTGAGTTGCTGAGATAAGCCAAAGAGAGGGGACAATTGCCATGGGATCAGTGGTAGGAAACCTAGTAACTTGGTAAGGGCAGAATGAACCTAGCAAAACTAATAGGAAATAATCAAGAAAAGACAAGGAGATGTGAGATTCCCTATCACTACTGGAACAATCATTGTAATAATAGATTATGACTAGGTTTATTATTTTCTCTATTTTTCTGTATATTTCTTTTGTATTTCTCTAAACATATAAAAAACCCCACTTAGTAGAAAGAGGGCAAGCAATCTTAGTCACCTCTTTTCTCTATTTGGGTTTTCAAAAGTGGAAATCTATTTTTAGAGTGATCAGATCAGTGATTAAGTTGCTTCAACTCAAGACTGAGTCAAACCAAAGAGACTATAGAACAAGTGACTTAGCCATAGGAGCAATGTCATAGGAGCTCTAAAACAGAGTTTAGTATTGCTAGGAAGTCAATGTCACAAACTTCATTTGGTCATATCTCCGCCAATTCTTCGACGATTCCCACGGTCTCAAAGCGAGCTTAAAGCCCTTAAGAAGACCTTTCGATCAATGCCAGTCACATCTTGAGGCAATCAA
>Ga0157361_1000835_pt1 | contig 11164 bp, 7 predicted proteins | sample AttlaeALBM2_FD_111481 | JGI IMG/M metagenome (GOLD analysis project Ga0157361, IMG submission 111481) | Fungus gardens microbial communities from leaf cutter ant in Ribeirão Preto, State of São Paulo, Brazil - Atta laevigata ALBM2 | ecosystem: Host-associated > Fungi > Mycelium > Unclassified ...
CATTATTTGATGCATTACTGCATAATAATGTCCTCGTCTAACATTGCCAACATCTCGTCTACTAACCACTCATTATCAGACCATGGCTGATAATAATTGTAGTCCCACTCGATGTTCATAACAGCAGAGGTCAGATGTATTCCTTGCACAAGGCATATTGCAACTAGATGCTGTAGTATTGGTACCAGCATTATTGATGAAATTATCCTAATCTGTCAATCAAAGAGGAAGAAAGCAAGACAAATGAAAGGTACAGGGTATAAAAGGGAAAAACTGTATTATGCCTGAAAGCAAGCATAGTATACAGAGGCAAAGATTAAACAGATATTGTACCTACTAAAAATTGTAATCAAGGATAACAGGAGAGTTCAAGCCTGGTTATAAGATGTGACCTATACAGTGCTTACAAATAGATAAGGTCTCAACTCAAATTTTACTTTCTTGCACCCTCCATCTCCTAAGCAAAGACAACATCTGTATTATGACCCTCCTCTTTAGTGAGAAGCAAGATAGCAAAGGTACTAATAACCCTAAAACCACAGAAGACTAACGAGAGTTGTTGAGCAGTAGTGCAAAATGAAGACCAAGAACTGAAACTTACTTCATAGAACAGCAGATGTTCCTATCTTGTCAGTGAGTATTTTTAAAACAAGAACAGAAGTAATAGCACCCATCTTGCTGCAGGCTGTGGAAATACCATGAGCAAAGGTCTTGTATTAAGTGGGGAACCCTTTTACAGGATAACACTATCTAGTGTATTCATCAATGGAGATACAAAGTAGTCTATAATTCCATTTGAGACTTACATAGGTCATAAGGTTGGGCCTGAAGTTGCAAAATAATTGAAGTAAAGCAAAGTTGACTATAAATGTGGCTTTGCTAAGTGTATGGGACAAATCTCAGTACAGTTACAATTATGTTGCTAAAGGAGATCTTAAACAACTGTTCCTGAGGAGAGCCTGACAAACCGTTAAATCCAATATGTTATAAGTATCTGAGCTTAGATTGATACTATGGAAATAGATCTATAGTAAAAGCAAGGTGTTCAGGAGAAGCTTGAGATGTTGCCACTCAGAAAAGTATGCAGCAAATACCTTGAAATGGGCATTATTTTGAGTTGGCACTTCTGTTTAAGTGATAAAAGCTAGCAAGATCCTCTTTTTCTTTCAGCAAGTTGGAGCAAGTACTGGCCAGTATACCATTGAGTACTAACCCAATGAATGTAAGTGTTAGAGTGATATAAGTAATTTGATTATAAAATAAACACATACCCTGGCAATTCCAAGCAACTTTAACTCAATTTTAGTCAAAAAAGGCAGGACAGGACAACCCTCTTCTTTGACCTCTTCAAGCTCCAACTAGCATGTTTTATTTTAAGAATCAGTTAGGGTTAGGGCTAAAAAGCTCAGTTCAAATCCTGGACCATGTTAATAGGAAAGAAGGAGGTTAAAGTTCAAATAAATGAGATATAAAGTATCAGTGCTTAAAGTGCTTGAATATTTTGACATATGATCTCAGAGACAAGTAATTAATCACCTGATTAATTCATGAGGTGCAGCCGGACCCTGTGAAAATTGAGTTGTAAAACCCTAGTATCCACTGTTGCTAGATGAGGTCTTAGCAATTAGAACAAACATGTGTCAGAAGGTGATATCTAACTGTAGTCACAAAATCTCACATCATTTGTCTTTATCTGACACATCTGCTTTTTTTTTAAATTTTGGCCTTATCAAGAGTAGAATTTTAATAGCTAGCATATATTGAGGGTTAGGAACTATAGCAACAAGAAGGGTTGAACTCTTATCTATCATACAAGCTGACTATCAAGATGGTCTTCAAGTTTGTGTAAATAGTAAGTGTGCATGTTTCCTTAATTATTGTTTAATGACAAAACATAGAGTCTCTATTCTCTATCAAGTGATTAAACAGTTTTCAAACAGCCAAAGTTTTTATACTGTGGTTTTGTATGAGTTGTGAGTTGCAAGTTCATTGCTTTTTTGTGTATATCTGATTATTATCTGATTATTCTATATTGATTCGTTCCCTACATGAAGTTTTAACTCTCCCATATGAAATAAATTGGCTCCTGTGAAAAAAATTATACATAAATTTATATAGATGCTCAGGCAATGCAGTACTAGGAAAATGATAATGCAACCCAATGGAGACTTCACCCTGACTGCAAAGACATGGCCATGATAGTCTACTTCAATAAAACAGTTGAAGGAATGGAAAATTACAGTAAATAGTATTAAATTAAATATCTCAGAAGTCACCTATGAAGGTAGACAACTAAGGGAGTTGCAGAGCAAGAACAGGATTCTATAGAAAGGTATTCTAGTCCAGTTGTTCAGTTGCTATATGCAGATGACATCAGTATATAAATTATATAAGAGCACCCAGACTAGAAGATCAAGTGTCTAAGCAGATATGGTTGAAAGTAAACCCCTTCAAGTAGGGGCAGCAACTGTTGTTCATCTTGAATATGATAGCCTGTACAAAGGCTTAATCAGAATGAAAAAAGTAAGTTGCATCAAATAAAAATGAAAATAAATCAAGACAACTCACTAGGCAACAGAACAGTCACCAGTATCAGTCACCAGAAGTCTTTGTTTACTATTCAGACTTGGTGGCTGAGCCCAAACTATAAAGATATCTTCTCTACCACCAAACAAAATTAGACATGCTTTGTTGTTTAGATTGCAAAGTACTTCTTACCTTCCAGACTGGTCTCTCCCATGTCCATAACTGCCATGTGGAATGCTATGAGCCATACCAAGAGGTCAAATTTTCAGAAATATGTTCTAGGTTAGGCATCCAGGAGACTTATCCTTTGATAGAGAAACTTGAAGGATTAGAGGCTATTAGTAGACTCTATATGCACACTATGGCATTGGTTTGTGCACATGATGATTGTGGCATGCTCTTTTCTACCAAAGGATCAATACAGAAGCATTACAGCATTGTATATAATATGAAGGGGAATGACCTACCAAAGGAATAGAATATTGTCTTTACTCAGCAGTTGGATCACAGCCACTACTGAACCTACTTCTGAGTCAAGGCCCTACCTCATGACATTAGGCCATCTATTACTATAGACTGAATTGACAAAGTAGAATCGAATATTAACCATTCATTGACCTATCTCTCATTTGATGCTATTGATACCTATAATATAAGTATATTCCTACTGAAAACAAGGTGGCCTGAGCATATTAATGGCCTAGACCTTGATAATCTATACACTTTGGTGAGCTCACCAGACCATGATGAGTTCTCATATTTGAAGGCCATTGTAAACTAAATTGTGAATGTAGCTATAAACTGTCTTGATTATACTGCCCTAGACATCTTGTAACAACTAAATACAAAAGATTTCACATTGTGAGTTCTTATTTTTGAAAGAAGAAAAGATTACTTACTTCTTGGATAGTGAAGTCTCATATGACCCCTTTCACAAAGTATTGAAGTTATAATCCAGCTATATGCAAATCCTTGTTTGCTTTGTTGCATTTTTGCTTTGTGACAAGGGAGATTACCTGCTTCTCCTCCCCTCTGATGTTGATGCCCTGATCAAAGCATTTTCTCAGACCCCTCTGCCATCTCAGCTTCTACCTCCAATCTTTGAAAATGAAGGAAACCTATACTATATCAGACTTATGAAGATTCTGATGAAAATCTAAACACAAACCTGGGAACCAACCCTGGGTAACTTTATGATAGATCCCACCATGTGTTTTATCACCCTTTCTTGCATCAAAAGAGACTATAGCTGAGCAGAGCCTACTTAGGTCACACCATTGTTGGCAAGAATGATATACAATATGTGGACAATCTTCTTATTTAATCTTCACTTTTATAACATAGGGCCTATAGATGTTTCACTCTAACACCTCGTCTCTTTCATTGCTTACCAAACTCTATCACTTTTTGTTTTCACATGGTATAATGATCAATAGACCAAATTTGTTTGGCATAGAGCAAAGATTACACTTTCAATGTTCCATGAAATGGGACAAGAGTTAATGCAACTAACTTATAAGACTTTTTTTGACAAAGTATTTCTCAAAATTGATTGGAATGTCTCTAGGTACCTCGTAGATAATTTGTCCAACACTAGCCCTAGATATAGCTTTGTTACTAATGCTTAGAATAGCAAGTACTATAATAGGATAGCCTTCATGTATGAAATTATGGAAATACCTTATTTACAAGAGGAATTTGTCATTGCTGTAACACCTGAAGGAATGCCTCTGTTGAACTTGGCATGAGCTAGGACTTGGTTGAATGACTACTCACATGCACTGGGATGGCTCATAATAAATATAGAGGTGGAAGGAGAATCACCAAGCAAAGGAACTGAATTAACTTGCATCTAGCTGTTAAATACATCCTATCAAATATGAGAACTTTATGCAATTGGACCTTGCATTACCATCTTTTGTCAGTACTTCAAGATGTCTGCAAACATAGGAAGAAATACCTTGATTCCTCATGTTCTTGATGCCTTTAGCCAAGAAATTATTAAAATTGTTGCCTTCAAGGCCCATTTGTTCGCCCAGCAGCTAATCAAGATATTGTATCCCAACAAACCCAATCTCTTGTCACTGTGGTATACCAACTTCTTTGTCAAATATGATTGGCTCTTCAATACTAAAGATATATCTAGTACTCTTTGTATAGTTAGCCTGAAATCATTGGAAACTCCTCTTGGAATTAAAAACTATTGACAAATGTCTATTTTCATCAGAAGAATGCACTGTCCAACTCTGGAGTTGATGTTTGCATTGAGTAAAGATGACAATAAGGCAGCACTATAGACAGGGCACTCAATGGCAATAAAGGAATATATTTATGGAATTTTGAGTGAATATCTAGACCAGCTCCCAGAAAACTTGATTGAACCATATGCAAAAGTGAATAATGAGTAGCAAGTACTTATGCAAGTACCTAAGGACAGGAAGTAAGTTAAGTTAACCAATTTTACTAATAAAGTGGCATAGGCTTAATATATCTCACTGGATAAGTCCCCTTACCTCCATAATTAAACCCCTGAACTGCCTATTGTTCAATATAGAACAATACCCACCTTTACAAGTATTTACTCCTCATTATCTAAACCCTCTTCATGACCCTCGAATCAAGAGGTATCACTTACTATGATAGAATTGGCATCATCTCTTCAACCCCTTATATAACCTCTCTCACCTTTGAATATGAATTTGAACCTGCATGATAAACATCAAGTTGAAAAAGATAGTTATATTACTGAAACAAATGCTGGAAAGGTGATGGTAAGATATCTCTTTTTTCTAGTCAAAACCCATCTAACACTATTGTAAGAATGTCATATCATATAAGGACTGGCTTGATGGTCAGGGAGCAAGTAAAACCCTCTTGTCAGATGCTGATCTTTGGGGTCAGCTTGGTGATAGGATTAGTGATGATGCCCTATGTCAGATAATGGCCCCCCAATCACAAAATGCTAGTCTAACAGACAACAATATATATAATATTTGTAAAATCCTATTCTACCATTAATAACTACTTTTCCAGGATATGTTGAACATAGAGAATGCCACTCTCAAGGCAATGAGATCAATCTTGCAAATGCCCAACTACAATTGGGTATCACATAAGTAACAAAAGACAGTTATTTGTACAATTAAAGAAAAAACAGACATACTTGTTATACTCCCTACTAGAAGCAGAAAATTGATGGTCCCCATAATAGTCATATATCAGTCACCTACTAAGACATTTGTCATTATTGTTCCCTTGATTTCACTGCTTGAAGACTAGGAGCGTCATCTTAAGAATATAGGAATACCATATAATGTCTTTAGGAGTGGTATCTCTGACTTTTATGGCTCTTTGTTAATCCTGACAATAGTTGATCTTGCTGTCAGAAGGGAGTTCTCTGAGGCAATAGGAAGATCATATGCCTTGGATAGTTTTGGAGGGATATTTATTGATGAAGTATATGACGTGTTTGTATCAAGAGACTTTTATGCATACATGTAGTCATTGTGGGGAATTTGCACCCTCTCTTTCCCTATAGTTGTCATATCTGGTACATTACCTATCATAATAAAGAGGCCATTGATTGCTAAGCACAATCTACAAACCAATGCTGTTGTTGTTCATTAATTGTCTAACTGCCCTGAGTTAAAGTATATCATTGAACCCTCTCTGATATTACAAAAAGAACTATACAAGTGTGTACAAACAATCGTCAGATTGCACAGGCTAAAGGAAATAGAAAGAAAACTCATATTTGTCAATACCATCTATGATGGGGAAACCTCAGCTGCGATACTTGGTTGTAAGTTCTACTATTTGAAAAATGAGATTTATGCATATATTATGAAAGACAAATGGAACGTTGTTATGGACCATTACAATCCTGAGATTACAGCTTTTCGGAGGGGTATAATTGAGAGGTAGAGGTAAAGTATTGAAGAGACCTATAAACTTCTTGTAATAACAACTATCTTCTTGATAGGCAATAACTACCCTCAGGTCTGTCTTATTGTCTTGGCAACAACTCCATTCAACATAAGTATAGCTATTTAGGAGATAGGCAGAGCAGGGAGAGATAAAAAACCTGTAATATGTTATATATTATCTTTCAAACCTACAGTTTTTTGCCAACTACTCAATGATCCATAGGATGTTATTGGTCAAAAAGTGATAGAACAGATAATATAGAATTTGACTGAGTGCCTGCAACTATGCATTACACAGTATATTGATAACGAGGATAGTGTATCATGCCTTGAAGACATGCAGAATGAGATCTGTAGCTGGTGTTGCCCTATTGTTGAGTCCTCCATTATGCCTTTCTCTTGAGTGCTGAGTAAACCTATCCAACTCCATGCAACTGCTCCTGACCAAAATGTGCCCAAATAACCTGGCAATATTCTCAAGGCCTTCAAAAAGGTCCTGGTGCTATTGTCTTCTTTGGTTGACCTCCTATTGACCCCACCCCTATTCAAACCCTTCATTATGAGAACCAAGAATTCTCCCCTCAGTATACAAAATGTGGTGAAGAGAGCAAACCACCCTTTATGGAAGAATTAAGGGCTGTGAAAAAGAGGAAAATCAATACCAAACTCATTACCTAAGAGTATGTTGTGAGACTCAAGCACATGGTCCAAGTAATGGATGGGAATTGTACAGTCTATATGGTAAACAATCCAGACATCAGCAAAGAACATAATCATATAGCTAATTACTGTTCTTACCTGGACTTTTGTACATTTCTCAAGTGGAAGAAGAATATCTGGTATAATCCGCAGACTTATGGAGCTATTTGTACATGTTACCACCTCTCTTAGATTGACGATAGCCTATATAAATGGATCTCACAGGGCAAGTTTGCTTTTAGTAAATGTCCTTATCCAGATAGAACTTTATCTCTAGCATATACTATCTATTGTCATATCCTAACTCATTGCAATGCAAAGTCTACCTTCAAAAGCCAATAGCCTACTGACATCCAGTATGCAAAATAGCTTTGCAGCAAGCCAGTTATAGTATTGAAGACAAATACCATACTCATTTTACTATGGTTTATTAAGACACATTGGTTTCAGAAAAGTGAAGTTGTATAAGAGTTGTGTGAGTCAGTATAGTGGATTGTACTGTACTTGATATGGACTGTCAGTTATGCTTGATAAATATTAAATGTTATTGTCAAATCTATTATACTCTGAGGAACAAATCTAGGCTGAAGCAGAGAAATAAGTCTCATTGCGGTTGAATTTATCATTTGTTAGACCCTTAACCCTACCAACTAGAGGACTTCAGTGAATTGAATAGTGTTGTAGAGTTAACTAAATATTTTCCTCTCTCTAGGTTATCTATAGACATCCTTTGCCTCACAAGCTGACTATGAACTACTACTCAATTATGCAAGACAGTTGAATGTTGTTCTTTGGGAAAGCACCACAAAGCTTCCTTTTTTCAGTAGTCAAGACGGTCATGGCAAGATCAAGGAATTTATTGAGAAAAATTCATACTCATTAACATGAGTCTCAAATAGTTTAGTGCTTTCAGGTCGTTTGGCATTGTACTATCTTGTGATACTGTCAGCACATAGACTTAATATTATTTTACCACTTTGTCTGTTTCTTATCTGAGTAAGATTGCTTTTGGGGGTCTTTAATGAAAATATGTGAAAGCAAGAAAATTTTGATTTTGTAATAACATTCTAAGTAATTTGTAGGGTATATATTATTATGGACAGCATGTCTGTGACACTCTGGAAAGAAAGGTGAGAGCTACAAGAGTGCTCCAATATATTTGACTTGACATAGTATGACTGACTTGTGATACAACCCTGTTCATACAAACAGCTAAGATCCAAGCTTGAATAGCACTCTGGCAGTCAACCACAGACTATCTTGTGTAATGGTTTGAGCAGAATGCTCAACTAGGATTATTGGCATTTACAGATGTCTTGCAAACACTATGGGAAAAAAAATATACACAGTCAACTGCTTAGCTATAAAGTAGTGTGGTATCTCACCAGCTGCCCTTCCTTAGCTGGTATGGGACTTGCAGGCTAATTCAATACTAGCTGTAGAGGAACTAATGTTTGAGCCAATATAGACAAAGCACTATAGTCACTCATATACTTGGTATCACCCAGCAAGTCTGTCTTGGTTTAGATTGCCATAAGGACCTTCTCTGCAGCCACCTTTAGGAATGAAGGGTATAGCATGGGAAAATAAGCCAAGAGAGTAAAATGTACCTATGACACTGGATGCTGAGTTTTGACTCTGAATCTACAAAAAATGAAACTTAGGACATGTAGAAAAGGTCAATGGTGAAGTAGGCAATTGAGTAGAATGTAGATGGGGACAGGAGATTCTGTGGGCAAAGGAGGTATGAGTATGTTGATAGGAGAATGAGGCATAGTAATTTAGGATAATAGAACAGCAGCCAAGTCAGATTCATGGTCATTTGAGATGGTAGTGATAGCATGCATGCTTGAGTGAGTATTCTATACTTTTCCTAAATAAGTATTATGTGCTCTGAGGTGAATTGTTACCTCTCGAGTTCTCTTTCTTTCTTGTTCTTAACCCTTGTCTTTCATCAGCTTCCCTTTTGATACATTCCAACCCTCTCTTATGTCTCATGAGCCTCTTTTTCTAGGTGACCCTGAATTCCATTTGTGTACTTAAGAGTTTTTGAGGTTAATTAGACTAGTCTCTAGAAGCATGTTCAAACCCTGTTGATCAGTAAGAAATTGTAGTTATTGTTGCTCAGCATTGAGCTGTTATTGAAACTCATACTGGAAATGAGGTTTGTTGTATTGACAAGTGTGAGAGAGAGCTGAACCCAAAAATGGTTTGAGAGATGGTTGGACCTGAGCTTGCTATATACCTTGGTCATAGCCTTAGTATCAAGCTTGTTCTCATATATCACAGACCTTGATTTGTTTGCAAAGATGATAGAGCTAAGTGTATAGATGATCTGTTTCTTGCTAATAAGAGGATAAGTGGATGTGTCAAGCTTGGCCTGTTGAAGGTCAGCATTGGAAGTCATTCTGTATGGTGAAAATGACAACAAGAGGAGATAAAAGGATGCACAGTGCCTGCTGGGCATGTTCCAAGTGGAATTAAGAGACAGCAAGTTGCTAATGTGTGGCAGAATTGTTTGCATGTATATCTGAGAGCTGAATACAATGGTAGACTTAAATTTATGGGCATTAATATTGACATTGAGGTGATGTTCTTCAAGACTATAGGTGTTCTAAAAAGCCTTAGCCTACCTCAAATACCCCTGTCTTCATAAAAAGCACTCTCTTGGTTAGTGTAGATAAGCTTCCTAGTGATATCGTGAACCTTATTGAGTTTATGTCACATAGCCTTTGCTGACTTGATGTCCTTGAACCTGAAAATCTAATAAGTACACAATATTGAGTTGTGAGGACACTTACAAGACAATGCTATAACTGCTTTTGCTATCTCCCATGACAATTGAAGTTAATTGAGGTAGACTAAGTCTACTGTTGTGGGCTGGAAGAGGCTGAATTAGACAGATTGATGGATGCAGAAGTAGATGATCAAGTATGAGTATTGGAACTAAGATTGTGATTCAAGTTTAGCTATTTTCCTTGCAGCAATAGCATCAAATACTTACTCAAATGTCCTTGTCACTCTTCTTTTCCATTAGAAAATGTATCCTCCCCCTGTTGCAGCTTATCTATGGTAGAAAATATTAGATATGACAGATAGCATTGTGATGAGACTAATAAGCGAAGTTGATCAATGTAAACAGTATCATCTGGGCAACCTATGGTCTGTGACAGAATAGCAATGGCATGCTTTGACCAAAACAAGTTATCAACATCTTGTCTTGAGAGAGAAGAGGAGAGAGAAACTTATAGAACAGACAATTGATATTAGTTGTTAAAAACTCACCAGAGGAAAACTGGTCAATCAACCCATCAATTCATGGTATTTTCCCCATGAGATTTCTTGGAAGGATAGGAGGGAACAGATATAGCAAACAAAGAGAGGGAAGAACAAAGGAGAACAAATATAGCAACCAAAGAGAGAGGTAGAAAAAATTAAAAAAAAGTGAAGAGGTTGGATGTGTCACAAAAACCTGTGAGATACCCAATCAAGTACTTCTGGATTGATATGATTACATGAGATTACCAAAGTGAGTAGTTCAGGCTAGGACCAATACCATATTGAGTAGTCCAAAAAGGACCAAATATTGAAAGTGACCATTAAGCTCAAATAGTATGTGACATAGTGTGACATTTATGTGACAAAGCATGACAATGTGACCTATTTTCACCATATATAGTAATTTTGTACTCCAATTCTAGAGGTCATTCGACCTCTAGGCCCTCATACTAATATAATTGATTTTGACCTATAGGTGTGATACAAAGACAATGGAAGTCATCAGCACAATACATAAACAAATGATGAGATAGCTATCAAGATAGGCTGAATGATCTGCAAGGCACTAATAATAATGATTGATCAATGTCAGGAAAAGCAGAAATAACCCAATTGATTGTTGAGTATTTTAGTTTGAGGCTGAGGAAGTTTTCCTTTGGCACTCATGATTACTCTAGTGATTACATAATATGGATTATGAAAAGTAGATTTATCTCTGACATCATCCTCTTCAA
>Ga0157361_1000836_pt1 | contig 11152 bp, 12 predicted proteins | sample AttlaeALBM2_FD_111481 | JGI IMG/M metagenome (GOLD analysis project Ga0157361, IMG submission 111481) | Fungus gardens microbial communities from leaf cutter ant in Ribeirão Preto, State of São Paulo, Brazil - Atta laevigata ALBM2 | ecosystem: Host-associated > Fungi > Mycelium > Unclassified ...
TCAGTACTTATAGTATGTGCGGAATAGGAGGAGAGTAGTCTACTATGCTATCCTACTATTATTAATTTTAGGGGAATTATTAGGAGAAAGAAATTACATAATTATCATATTTCCAGAATATGACAGTATCCCCCCTTTAAGGCTGAGCCCTTGAAGCTTCTGTGTATAAGCAATATAATTATCACCTGACTCTGGTTATAAAAGTCTTCCTTTGCAGACTTTTAATCCTGAAAATCTACCATCATGTCCTCAACTGGTAATATTTCTGACTCTGACGATGAGCGCTACAAGGCCAACTTGGCTAAAAAACATGCTGAGGCAGAGGCCCTGCTCCGAGAGCAGGAGCAAAAAGACTGGCTTGAGCATCAAGTCCAAAAAAAGGCAAAACTCAAAGAGCGGAAAAGGTTGGAGGAAAAAGTTCGAAGAAAACAGGAAGAAGAGGAATTCCGGTGCAGGGAGGAACAATGCCAGAGGGATCTGGCACATCGTCTAGAGGTGGATCACGTCACCGCCGTTGAACAGCAACGGCAAAAAAACTGGATAAAAACATTCCATCTACTGTCATCTCCTCCTTCCGACGAGGAGATAAACCTCCTCGATTATCTGCCTCTGACCAAGAGGCAACATGTCCGGTACCTGCCTCAAGAAACTCCAGAGGCCCGCCAACGACATGAGGAGGTGGCCAGGGAAATGGGGCTACCAGTTGTTGGTGGAGGAAGTTCGTGTAAAAGATGTGCGGATTTTGGAATACTCTGTATTTCTCAAAATCTGCCATAAGTAATTGGCCTGAATTGTTAAATTTTGCTAAGTCCTTCCTTTTTAGTCATGCAACATCTTGCACCCCCTGCGCCAAGGCCAAGGCCGCTTGTAAGCCTTTTGATGCTGAAAGGGCACAAGCAAAAACCAAGGTGGAGGCAGCCAGGAGATCAAAAGCAAGGAAAACAAAGCAACAAACAGACGTAGAATGGAAAATGGAGGTTCTAAGAAAGCTGGATGGTCTAGGCGAGCTGCAGGGTTTGAGGAAAGACGTGCGGAGGATTGTGGTGGCGCTGGAGAGATTGGCTGAAGTCCGAGGGAGAAATTACAGAAGTACAGGGGGTTAAGGAAAAAGGAAAACAGAGGGAGGAGAGGTTAGATGGAGAGAACAAGGAGAAGGAATTAGAAGTCAGGAAGCAAGAAGAGAGCAATGGGATGCAGGGTGTAGAAGAGGGAAGCAGTCGATTTTCTCCAGTTGCGTACTCTGTCGGCACCAGAAATTTGTAGTTTTGTTTGAATAAAATTTTTTTTTTTTTTTTTTGAATTTCATTTGTCTTTTTCCTGTGAGTAGAAAATGGGTGTGAGTAGTGACAATGATGAAACAAAATACAAGTAATCGACGACTGCAAGGGAACCTGTGGAGAAATACAAGTACCCAAGTTCTGCAACGGAGACTGCTTTTGAATACAAGTACCAGATGGCAACGGAAACTGCAGAGCAGAATACAAGTAAGCAATTCAGTGCAAAGGAAACTGTACTCTGGAATGTGTACAAGTACTCAAGGAAAGATTTTTTTTTTTTTTTTTTGAATTGGAGTGATTTTGAAGGAAACAGAGTTGAGGAAGTGAAATGATGGTATTAGGGTTGTAATGGTCCCGGTTTAGCGGGGTACTTGAGATGGAAATCATTTACTAGTTCTTTGGCGTGTTCCAGTTCGACTGCTGGTAACCATTCAGAGTCATTGTTGGTATCCTCATATCCCAACCATATAACTTTGTAGAGCAGTTTGCATGCCCTCCGGCAGTCAATCTTGGAGTCGACTATTTTGGAGATTTCATATTCTGGTTCTCCATCAATGATTACGGGTGCTGGCGGAGGTTCGGAACATTGTTGGAAGATGTTGGGTATGGCTGGTTCGAGCATAGAGATGTGGAACACAGGGTGAACGGCCCTCATTGTATCTGGAAGATGAAGTGTGAACAATTGCGGACTCGGCTGAGCAATTATCTCATATGGTCCGAGGTACTTTTCGGAGAGTTTTTTTGATGGACGCGTTGTACAGAAATACTGTGATTTGACAAATACTGATTGCCTGGCTTGGAAGTCTAGTGGTTGTTATCGATGAGGGTTGGCGGAGGGTTTATATTGTCTTTGGGTGTTAGCAATTTCCATTTTGAGTGTGCTTTATAGTTCATCAATATCAATTATGAAGTCATGGGCTCAAGAGGAAGCTATATCTCGTTCTGGATATACCAAGAGGTTAGGGTGGTACCCTTTGTTGGCAAAGAATGGAGAGACACTAGTGGTAGCACTAGGAGCGTTGTTGTATGCAAATTTAGCCAGGGGCAGTAGTTCCGACCAGTTGTCCTGCTGGTAGTTGCAATATACATGGAGATATTGTTCCAATGTCTGGTTGGTCTGTTCTGCTTGACCGTTTGCCTCTGGATGATATCCACTGGTAAAGTGTAGTCTCATATCCAGGGCAGTACCTAGGGAGCGGAAGAAGTAGGAGACAAACTCGGAGCTGCGGTCGGATGTAACATGAGATGGGACTCCGTGCTTTGAAAAGACATGGGTAATGAAAAGACATGCTAGCTCTGCTAAAGTGATGGTGTTGTGGGTAGGAATGAATATGGCTTGTTTTGACAGTCGATCCACTATAACTAGGATGGTGTCAAAGCCGGAGGAGGAAGGGAGTTTCTCAATGAAGTCCATAGAAATTGAATTCCAAGGACGTTCCAGGATAGGGAGTTGTTGGAGGGATCCGTATGGTCTGTGACGCTGTGGTTTGGATTGCATACAGGTAATGCAAGACCTACAGAACTTTTGTATGTCGTTGCAGATAGTTGGCCAGGTATAATGTCTCCAGATGAGTTCCAGTGTCTTGTTCTGTCCCAGGTGTCCTGCTAGGACATGGTCATGGTGATACTGGAGAACTCGGAGATGTAAGTTGGCGTTATCCAGAATGTACATCTTGTCATCAAATCTGAGGAAACTTGCGTCGTCTTTGGACCAATGTCCTTCCGGATGGGATAAGTGGGTTGAGATGGAGGAGTCGGAGGGAAGTGTTGCCAGGATATCTGAGTGGAGTTAGTTTTGATCCAATATCTAGCTGTGCGAAGTGTCGGAGGGGTGAGGATAGTTGCTCGGAGAGATGCTGCGATTTGTTCATGAGTGAAAACTGAACGGAAGTTATGAGGGTTTACTGAAGCATAGCCATTATCTCCCTTTTTTGGATAGACATCCCATCATCTAGTTAAGGTGTCTAGTTTGGTGCCAAGACGTCCGGGACAGAAACAAATTACGAGGTTGAATTGAGAGAGGTACTCCGACCATCTTGCTTGTCGGCGTGTTAGAACTTTGGTTGTCAAAAAATATTCTAAGTTCTTGTGGTCTATTACGACGTCGATTGGTAAAGCGGACCCCTCTAAATAGTGTCGCCAGATTTTGAAGGCTTCGAATATCGCCAGTAATTCTTTGTCATAGACGTCGTAGTTGAGCTCTGGAGCGGAGAACATTCTGGAGTGGAAGGCTACAGGGTGGATCTCATTATTTTTTGTTAAAATGGAGAGAATAGCAGCGAGAGCATAGTCTGAGGCATCAGTTTCCATGACGAGTTGTGCATCCGGAACCCAATGCATAAGGATAGGAGCAGAGGTGAAGGCTTGTTTTAGGGTGTTGAATGCTTTTCTACAATTTTCATCGAAATTCCAAGAAGCATCTTTTCTAGTAAGATGAGTGAGCGGAATGACTATGTCGGAATAGTTGAAAATAAAACATCTGTAGAAGTTGGCGAATCCTAAGAAGAACTGAATGTCTTTTACTTTCTTTGGTTCTGGCCACTCCTGAATTGTTTTCACTTTAGCATCAGACATGGTCAAACCAGATGGAGATAGGACATAGCCTAGATACTCAATGGAATCTGAGTGAAACTCGCATTTCTCTGCTTTCACGTACAATCCTGCTTTTTGGAGTCTTTTCAATACCTCTTTGACATGCTCCCGGTGTTGCATGATGTCGTCGGAGTAAATTAAGATGTCATCCAAATATACTACTACGCACACATCTAGGAGATCGGAGAACAAGTTGTTCATAAAGCGTTGGAATGAGGCTGGAGCGTTAGTTAGTCCAAATGGCATTACTAACCATTCAAAGGCACCATAGCAAGTCCGAAAGGCGGTCTTCCATTTGTCTTCTTCGGCAATGCGGACCAAATGGTACATGTGCCAAAGGTCGATCTTGGTGTAAATATGAGCTTTGCAGGGGGAATCTAAGAGGTCGGAAATGAGAGGAAGTGGGTATTGATCCTTCTTCGTGATCTTGTTGAGACCGCAAAAATCTATGCAGAGCCAGAGGGAACTGTCTTTCTTTTTCATGAACAGGACCGGAGCTCCATGAGATGAAGACGTTGAGCGGATGAATCTATTGGTAAGGTTTTCATTGATGAATTCTTTCAGCGCTTCCTGTTCGAATTTGGATAACGAGTAGATGGTTCCTACCAGAGGATAGGAATCTTTTTCTAAGTTGATTTGGAGGTTGTAAGGATGGTGGGGGGTGAGTGTTTCTGCTTTGGACTTGCTAAAGACATCTGCGTACTCATGGTATTCTTCTGGAATGGCAGAGAGGTCAATTTTCTCGGAGATGGTGGTAGATTTGGCCTGTAATGTAGAACAGAATTGGAGAGAGAATGTTTTTGAGCCTGAAAGGTGTGATGCCCAGAGTAGGGCTGGTGCACTGATAATCCCAATATGAGGTTGCTTGGAGTTAGACAGAAGTATCTCAGATGGGGTGAACTGCAGAGGGTTTTCCACTGGAGAGAACGGAGGATTTACCAAGGTTTCAATAGAAGGAACAGAAGCCGGATTTTGGAGTACAGATGGTGGTCGAAAGGATATTGACCCGGAAACCCAGTCAATCAATGGATTGTAGCGGGTGAGCCAAGAGTGACCTAATACTAGTGAACAGCAAGAATCAAGTGGGGTGACGTAGAAGTTAAGAGTCATGCATTCACCGGAAGGAAATTTTACAGGCAACGATACTACCTCAGAGATAATATTATTCGAGGTTCCATCAAACAAGCGTAGTTCCACAGGAGGAGTAGGAGTAGTAGGCAGAGAATGTCCACGAGCAAAAGCAGAGTCCAAGAAATAGTGTATAGATCCGGAGTTTACCAGCATTCAGATGGGTATAGGCTGGAGATGGTCTGAAGCACACACCAGGGGAGAGATGAGGGGTATACAGAGAGAATTCGGATCAGAAAGAGCAGACGCATTGAGACGCATTGGACTCGTAGTTGCACAAACGAGTTCAACGCAACTCCCAGTTTGTGCTGAGTCTTGGGAGCCGTGCTCTAGTTTTCCGAGAGGTTCTTGGAGAGTGGAGTCTCTTGTTCCTCCAGAGTGGTTAGGTGTGCCCTTACCGGTTGTTTCCTAGGGCATCCGTCTACTTTGTGGTCCTTCAATCCGCAGTATAGGCAGAGGTTGTTGTCGATATGGCGCTTGCGCTCATTACCATTTAGCTTTCTGTCTCTGCCTAATTTGTTGGAGAGGTCGATATGTGGAGTGGATGGGGATGGCGATTTGGCGATGGAAGATGATGCTCTGGGGGGTTTTAGGGAGCTCTGAGAAGGTGTGGTCTGTGGTGGAGCTGTGGATGATTGGGGGCGAGATAGAGTGGAGTTTTGTGAGGAGACAGAGAACTGAGCCATTCTTCCTTGTTTTTGGTTATGGCTGTCTGCTGCGTCCTTCTCTGTATTCCGGAGACAATCTCGTTTGCGATTTTGTTCCCAATAGTGATTGTCAAAAGTGATTGCCAGTTGATACATGGCCTGGAAGGAATTGGGTTTGCCTTGTTCCCAGTTTGCTATCGGATCCTGGAGGCGATTTGGTAACCCCTGGTAGAAACAATGGCATAGGACTGAATCACCCCAGTTTAGCTGTGCTGTGTACCGCATGAATTCTACGTTATAAGTGGCAATTTTGTCTCCTGGCTTCATACGGAGATTGTCAATGAGGTTGGCGGCATCCCCTACTGGGTCCGAAAGTCCGAAATGGACCCGGAGTTTGTCCACAAAGAGGTGCCAGGTAGAGAGCCAAGGTTGCGTATAGCTGAGGTTTTCCTGTTGTAATGTGACTTCAAACCAATCTTGCGCTACACTGGAGAGGTAGGTCAACGCAAAATTGATTTTTTCTTCATCAGTGGAGAACTGCGAAGGGTTGGCACAGAAAAAGAGTTGGCATTGGAATAGGAAGTGGTTGAGTTTGTGAGGATTGGAGCCGTCGAAGATATCTGGAATGCGGGCCTTCAATTGGTGAGGCTTTGGTGCTGATCCTCTGTTAAGGTTTTCCAATAGTTGTCAGAGAGCCTCAGCTAGCTGATTGTTAATGGGGCTATGGTCAGCAACAGGTGGAGTTTGGAACACAGGAGTAGGAACAGGTATAGGGGCGTCAACCCAGTTCGGGTCGTCGTCGACATGAGGAACAGTGGAGGGATCCACACCATGGAATTCTGAAGGTTCCACTGGAAGTGGGGATGAGCGGGGTCGCATAGGGGTGCGAGGTGTCCCCGATTAGAGACGTCTTAACCTCCTTGGGAGGCCAGAAGTGAAGCGACCAATAGTTCGGTTAGCGAGAGGAATGGAATTACTCCTGGAAGAGGGAGCTGCAGACTGGCAAGACATCAGAGTTTAACACGACAGGAACCGGTGATGGGGGATCAAAGGGAATATGATCTCGAGACAAGAGTGGCAACAAATGGAGATAACAAGACTCTGAGATGTTTCACAGTTGTGCACTAAACAAGTAGGCACTGGGGAGATATTCAAATAGAAAAGGAGAGCTTTACAATAGGGGAAAAAGGGTAAAAGATGACCCAAAAGAAATCAAAAGAACAATGATAACAAATTGAAGTTCCACTCGAGGAAGATCTTACCATAATAGGCTCTCTAAGATGCGCGTTCGCCTCGTATCATGATACTACCGCCCTTACCTAGTCTAGTAGCCTGGCTCGCCGTCAATACAGCAGAACTACCTAGAACTCCCGTGACGTTGTGTGGGCTCTTCTTCAACTGACCATACAGCTGGAAGCCAACTCCAATAACACGTAGCAAGCTATTAAACTCCTAGCATAAGCAAATGCCCAAGTCCGTTGGGGCTTGAATTCCCGTCGAGGGAGAGTTTGGGTAAAGTTTTTAAGAAAGGAAGCTAGACACTTAGAAGAGTCAGAAACTCAGTCACTCAACAATAGCCGTTAAGCTCTAGAGCAACAGAGAGGGATGATGATGGAGGTATGATGCTTGGGTTTCCTTCTGTGCCCTAGAGTATTTTATTATGATTACAAAGCAAAGAAACAACAAAGAAAGTGAGACAAAGAAAACCTCCAAATTCCCAATTCTAGCAAGGCCGCAATGATAATATGGTGTCTCTCCTAAACACTGACTAACCACTCCCCACCATTCTAGTCCTACTCCAGGAACCCTTCTCGCACAATGGTTGGGCCTTGAGCGTCTTGACGGACTGTAGATAGAAATGGCAGTCTTGAGCCATCTTGTGCTCGCGTGCGTTTTCTTCATCTAATCTCCTTGCTACTCCTCTTCTCAGCTTCCTGGTCCTTCCTCCTACCTCTATGGTTCACTTCCTACTGCCACTATGAGGCAACGTCGCGATGGTGCAACCTTCTTGATCCCGCTATAATTAGCCATCAGTGATGATGGCCTAAATCTGATCATAACTCTTCTTTAAATAGGCTCTCCGACAGCTGCGGCACAACGTCACTTGGGTCACGTAATCCGCCCTAAGTTTGTTTCCGTCCTCAAGAGCACTTCTAGAAGGGAGATCCGTTAGGAATCCGATACAGGGTGCCTGGGCAAGCGTTTATGAGGCGTATGTAGTGGTGGTCACAGCCACTACTGCTACTTGAGCTAGATACTCAAGTCCACGACTAGGCGTCTAGTAGAATGTTTCTGGGGGGCCGAGCTCATCTCTCGAGCTAGTTATTCCTTTATTTAAGGTTCAGAATGTCACTTAATTGGCCTAAAAGTTTGTATGGCGTAACACCAGTGTGAGTCTGTAAATTCTGTCAAGGACAGGATCCGGAGGAACGAAAGTGAAGGATAATAGATAGAAGCTACACTCCATTCCGGAGTGGAGGAAGTCGCCAAAACAGAGGTCCCAGAGAGTTAAGTGAAAGAGTCCGAATGAACAAGATGGGCTTAGGACCAGATGACGTTAATTTACAGACTGAGGAATTACACTATAACTACTCAGTACTTATAGTATGTGCGGAATAGGAGGAGAGTAGTCTACTATGCTATCCTACTATTATTAATTTTAGGGGAATTATTAGGAGAAAGAAATTACATAATTATCATATTTCCGGAATATGACAAAGAGTCAGCAAAAGACAATAGAGAACAGTGAGCTCTTGACTGGTCTCCAATAATCTGTATAGTATATTGTGCCCAGAAAAGTTGGGCAATAAATTAAATTCTACCAATATGACTAAGAGAGTAAGAGATGTGCAGCATATGCTATGGTTACTAAGGGAAGTCTAGATGAAAGTGGGATTAGAGAAGCTAGAGAGTCATGAGAGGATAGCAGTAAAAGCATTGTTAGACAATGGAGTGACAGGCCTGTTTATAGACATAGCCTTCACCAAGGAAAAAGGATTCAAAATGGAAAAACTGAAAAACCCACTTCTAGTACAAAATATGGATGGAACAGCAAATGTAGGAGGGGCTATAATGCACCAAGTCAAGTGCAACATGTTCTTCAAGGGATATATAGAAAGAGTTAGAATGGAATGGATGTGTGTAACCTGGGGAAGACAGGGGTAATACTAGGCATGCTGTGGCTAGCTGCCCACAATCCAGAAATAGATTGGAAGAAAGGAGAAGTAAAAAATAACATAGAATTAGTAAAGGGATCAAGCCAGGCTAGAGACCTGGATGAAAACCTTGTCTACTATGTATGCAAGACCAAATGTGGGATGATGGCTGCTGAATCAAAACTGACCAAGCAATTGTTACATGACCTCTTTTTTTACTGAAAAATTCCCTTAAATTCAAATTAATTCAGAATTAATTCAAATAAATTAGGATAAATTAGAATAAAATTAGAACAGGCAGTGAGCAAAGTGACCTGACTTACAACAGTGTAAACATGAGGAAGCAGAAAGATTTGTGACAAAAATGAAGAAGATCCAAGGAGAGACAAAAGTAGTACTAGAGAAGGCACAGAAAGAAATAAAGAAATATGCTAATAGAAAAAGAGCAGAAGGATCATGACTTGGCAAAACAGCTAAGTCATTATTTATATTTCTTTTTTTTTTTTCTGGACTTACTACACAAGGATGAAGTACAAGAAAGTATCATGTGACTAAGTATCACAATATCACAGGTCACAGTCAGGTGATGTTACATGACTAAGTCACATGAGGACTGTGGGAAAGTAGTGAACAAACCATGTAGTAGTTGTATAAGTAGTATACAGAATTAAATGAGAACTCTATTAAGTTCTCCTTGTCAACTCAGACTTGGAGGGTGATTAAGTCATCCAGGCTAAGTTGCTATACCATTCATGGTTAAAGCAATGTTTCCAGAATAGACACCTGTTATCATCTGCCATATGCTTGCCCTTGCAGTTGACATATTTGAAAGTGTACAGACATGGTTTACCTGGTTTAGTTTCTGGTCTAGGGGAGGTTGTTTTGGGGTTGACATTATAGCACCACACCATATCTCTATGATGTTCAAGCTTGTGAGACTCACTGTATTTTTGGCACTTTGACCCATGAGCTCAGCATAAGAATGTTAAGTGACCCCATTTCCAACAATTGTGACACTGTGGGATGCCAGGGTTCATATTAGTACCTCTAATGGTAGCAATATTATGCCCATAATTGAAAGAGTAGTTGATGAGGAGTTTTGCTTTGGACCTGTTTTGAGAGTCCCATATATCTAGCCACACAATGGCCATGTTGGACTTAGGTGAGGCTTTGATTACCCTTGGTTTTGATGCCAGGGAGATTGATTCAAAAAGACCTGTTTGCCTGATGATGTTAGTAATGTCATCACTGGAGAGGTTGCATCCATTAGGTTGGACATATGGGATGCCTATGATTTTTAGGTATGACTTTGATTGAGGTAGAAGAGGGGATGAGACTTTGTTATGGTTGATACCTTTGATTGACTTGAGATACCACTCACTTGTGTTGAGGTCATTGGCAACTGGAACACTGTTGGTTGCAATGGAAATGCCTCCTGTGCACAGTCGAATGTATTCCATGCATAGATTGGACTTGATGTTCTTCAAAAGATTGTTGATGAGGTGCACATGGGCGCCCACGTCTTCCATGATTCTATCAGTGTGTTTGTCGGGGAGGGGGGACAATAGCATGTTTTCTAGATGGGCCTTTTGTTGTAACCTGGATCTTCCTTCCTTCCTTTGATGGTCGGTTTGTTGAGTGCTGCGTTGTGAATCTCGATGATTTTCTTATCTGGGAGGGCAGGGAAAGCTTCCTTTATTTTTAGAATGTTAGCCGCCGACGCTGTAACCTGTGCAAAAGATTTGGTGGGGTTTGTCCTGTTAGTGTCTTTGGCAATGCGACCGGCTTGACGATTTTTCGATTTCTCGAGCTGTTCCTTGGTGGGGCGTGGAGGGATGGGTGGCGGGACCCTTCTAATGGGGATTGCTGTCGGGGTTCTTCGAACGAATATCGAGGGAATGGTTCACGTTTTTTCCAAACTGTAATGCAACGTTGTCTCGAAAAGAGGTCTTACCTGATGTGTGCAACTTATCCCAGCCAGATCCAAAAATGGCAGATATGAAAGTCCATGCAGAGTCTCCGAATAGGGCAAGTTGGGGGATGTCGTTGCCATCGCGGTCTTCAAGGTTTCGTTGTCTGAGGAAGGAAGCCATCCGTTGTAGAGAGCAGGCCATGTTGCGAACGTCGCTTTGAAGGAACTCATGGTGCCAAAGAGGGATGTGGATCTGAAGTCGCCATCCCAAAGGTTAGGGTCAGCCGGGACATTGGCGCTGTACGGGATGACGGCCGGGGGGGGGAAGGTTCTTTGGAGTTTTCATATTCGAAGGCCTGGGTGTGGTTGAGCGCCTCCATGCTGTTGCCGCATGCAGGCTGAGACGCCGGGAGAGCGAAGTCGAATGTCCTGTCCGGGGCA
>Ga0157361_1000839_pt1 | contig 11139 bp, 8 predicted proteins | sample AttlaeALBM2_FD_111481 | JGI IMG/M metagenome (GOLD analysis project Ga0157361, IMG submission 111481) | Fungus gardens microbial communities from leaf cutter ant in Ribeirão Preto, State of São Paulo, Brazil - Atta laevigata ALBM2 | ecosystem: Host-associated > Fungi > Mycelium > Unclassified ...
GATCGCCTCGAGACGTGACTGGCATCGATCGAAAGGTCTTCTTAAGGGCTTTAAGCTGGCTTTGAGACCGTGGGAATCGTCGAAGATTTGATGGAGATATGACCGAATGAAGTTTGTGACAATTTCACTACCATCTTTGCCTTTTCCTTTGTCATTAACCTACATCTTTTGGCCAATTTCTCGAACTCCTTCAAAAACTCCTACAACTTCTTTGGATTTTGTGAGTCAAAGTCTAGGGCTTGTCTCGATCCTGGGGTTGGCATGTCCCATACTCCTGTACTTATTGACCTCAACATATCTCTTGTGCTTTTGAATTGACTTAATAACTCTTTTGTACATATTTCCTTTAGCTTTCTTTTTTAGTCTGAGGTCCTTTAGGCTTATTGCTTTTTTTAGCTACTTTCTCAGGTCTTATAACATCTATCTGTCTTTCCTTTGGGTATGTCTTTCTTAATATACTAGCACTGAGATTGTCTTCTGACAGAGTATTTGGTGAAAGAGGTTAAGAGGATAGCCAACTATCCCCTCATAGTAGGCTCAAATTTGTGGGAAGGTTAGCAAGTTCAAAGAGGAGAGTAGTCTTAGAATAGAATGGTTTTTGGTAGTAAAAAGTTAAGTTCTATTCTTATGTTATTTTTACTATTTTGTATAATTAATTACTTAATGAATTAAACAATAATAAGAAAATAAAAGAAACTAAATAAATAACAAAATAATTAATAGAAATTGAAATTAAAAAGAAATAGTAAAGTATATTACACAGGTAGTCCAATCGCTACCTTCATGCAAGTATAAAACCTATCTAGCCTGTCTACAATTTAAATTTTGACTAGTCATAAAGTACTCTAGATTCTTGTGATCTATCCAAATTTCAAATTTACTCCTTATACCTTCCAAGATATAAAAAAGCTAAACTCCAAGCTGAAATTAAGCTAACTACTCTTTGTTCAATGATTAACAAAGAGAACTCGATAAAGTCCCTATTAGATTTGTTATACTATATATATAATTTACTGTTGTGGCTATATGTCTTGTCTCCCATAGTCCTCATGTCCATCAGCTAACTTCTTTGTCACATGCTGTGACCATGACCATATGATGTGACATTTCTATAACTGTTGTCATACCTTTTGTAACTCTGTGACTTGTCATGTGATATTTTCTCACACTTCACCTTAGTAATAAAAGAAAAGAAAAGAAAATATTAAATAATAACTTAGCTGTTTTGCCAAGTTATAACACAAGAAGTGTTTCCAAGTCTCTAAACATCTAATAACTTCTAGTATTTCTTTGTCATGTATCTTGTAATTTTGTTCTGTTTCATTTAGTAATTTCAAGATAAATGCTACTAGTCTCCAAAGATATTTCATAGACAGAACTCCTCCAGTTGCAAAGTTTGAGATATCTGTCTCTACTTTAAACTCTTTGTTCAAGTCTGGTGTTGTCAATACTGTTAAGACTCTAGACCTCATAGTTGAATATGTGTTTCAACTTGAAGTCTATATCTTCATGCTCCTTGTTAAAGGATCCAATTAAGGTTTTTAGTGAAGTTATATCAGAGGAGAGATGTTAATGAGACTTTGAGTAGCACCCTTGAGATTGTCCTAAGACAAGTAAGAGTACTGATTCCTCAGAGTAAGATTTTACTAAGGGAATACCAAAAGAGAGAACTTGCCGTTTCTTTCTCTTTCTGGTCTGTATTTATCCTAACTAGGTATTGTGACTATGTTACAATATGGTAACACTACTTGTAACTATGGATGACTAGTTAAGTGACAGTCCAGTGACAGAAGTGATAGGAGTAACAAGTCGAGTCATTGTCTAATAATGGATTAGTTTGATGTTGTCCTATTTAATATAAGTCCAAAGATAGAAAGGAAGAGATAACCCGAGATTTCTTTGAAGAGTCTTGTCCATTCTTTTGAGTCCATAGTTTTTTAGAGTTCTCAGACATTAGTTGCATTACTACATAATAATGTCCTCGTCTAATATTGCTAACATCTCATCTACTAATCACTCATTATCAGACTATGGCTGATAATAGTTGTAGTCCTACTCAATGTTCATAACAAATACTAGTCTTGTTGTGAAAATTTCTTTTAGTCAGTTAAATGTCTTTTGCTGTTCCTCTTCTTACTTTTATTTCTTATCCTTCCTAGTTAGCTTATTCAAAGGCAGTGCTACTTTTGCAAAGTCTTTCACAAAGCATCTATAATAATTTGCCAAGCTCAAGAATCTTCTAATATCTTATACACATTGTGGTATAGGCTATTTTAATACTCCTCTCACCTTATCTTTCTCCATTTCTACTTTGCCTTCTCCCATTATTACTCCCAAAAATGGTATTTTTTTTTACCTTCCATGCATACTTCTCTAGTTATATATATTATTCTCTTTTAACCTCTTTAGTACTTCCTCCACAATTTCATCATGTTTCTCTTCTGTTTCTGTTTCCACTAGTATGTTATCTACAAATGCTACTACTTTTCCTTTGTTGATTAAGTTTTGTAGAATTTCATTTATTATTGCTTGAAAAGTTGCTAGTAAATTTGTCATTCCGAAAAATATTACAACTGGTTCAAATGATCTCATATGTATGATAAAGGCTGCTTTTCACTTGTTCTCTTCCTTAATTCTCATATTATTATAGCTTTATCATAGATCTATTTTTGTGAATACTTGTTTTCTCCCTATGGTATCTATTAGATCTGTAATTAAAGGTAATGGGTAGTTGTTCTTTATTATTTGCCTATTAAGTTTTTGATAATTCATAACCATTCTTCTTTCTTTATCTTTCTTTTCTACAAAAAATACTGGTGATGTTTGTTCTGACTTGGAAGGTCATATGTATCTCTTTTGTAAGTGTTTATTTACAAATTTCTATACTTTCTCTCTTTTATTTTTAGAAAGGGAATACACTCTTACTTTTCTTGCTTTAAAATTTTTCTTTAAGTCTATTATATGGTCCCATACTTTTCTCACTGGTATTCTTTTGCTCTTTACCTTTCCAAAGACTTTTAACCATTGATGAAATTTCTTTGGTACCATCCTCTCAATTTTTCTATGATTAATTTCTATTTCCTTCTCTTTTCCCCAATCTTCCTTTTTGTCTACTACCCATCTAATTACTTCCTCTTCTCCTTGCTCCCCTCTTTTTTTCCTCAATTCCCTCTTCTTTCCACATAGTGCTAAATATCTCATTATTTTTATCTCTCTTGTTTCCCAATTAATTTCTGGGTTATGTGCAGCCAGCCATAACATCCCTAGAATTACTTCTGTCCTTTCTAGATTGCATACATCTAACTTCATTCTTTCTACATGTCCTTGATAATATATATTTATCTCAATTTCATATATCATTAATCCCCCATTGTTTCCTGTTTCATTCATATTCCAAATTTTTACTGGTTTCTCTAACTTTTTTAATTTGAAATCGTTCTTTTCTATGAACTTCTTGTTTGCAAACATCTCTATTGCTCCACTATCTAATAATGCTTTTACTGATATTCCTTTGTGATTATCCACTCTTTATAATCCTATGTTCATCTATACTTTTTTTAAGAATTGCAGAGTTTGCCTTAAATCTCTTACTTCCTCAGTATTGTCTAATTCAAGTTCTTTATTCATAATGCAACTTGACAAAACACTGTACTTATTGTAGGAGAGCAAGTGGAAGCCTACTATTCTCTATTATCTTTTAACTCCTCCCCTTTATCTGTCTGAATCATTCTTTTATTCCTTTCCACTGTTCTCCCCAAGTTACAATTTTAGGCCATATGTCCAAAACCTCTACAATTGAAACATCTTCAATCTCCTTCTGCTTGCCCCCTGTTTATAGCCATTGCTCCTGGTCCTCTTTTTCCTCCCATTAATCTTGGGGTTGTTTCCCTTTGATTTTGTCATTCTCCTCTTGGAACCCAATTTCTTCTCTATGTTCTGTTATTTCAAGAAGGTCATTGTCCTCCAGTTTGCTATACATTTCCCATTATAGGGCATACTGTATTTTCTCCTCTTTTTCCCAGAATTTTTTCCTCTGCTCTACTCTATCTTATATTATGATCCAACTAGACTGCTCTTTTTTGCTACTGCGTAATTGTTGTTGGAGGTAACTCAGCCTCTACTAATTTTCTTTTCACTACTCCATTTAATCCTCTCTTAAATTCTTCTACCAGGGCTCTTCCTTTATAACTGCTTCTCCTAGCTGCCTTTCTGAACTCTTGTATATATTTGTCTACAGTTTTTTCTCTCTGTTCTAACACTCTTAACTTATCCATCTTTCTGCTTTCTTCATTAAACTCCCCAAATTCTTGTCTAATTTTTGCAAACAATTCTTCCACTGTTTGTACTGTTATTGTTCTATTTATAATCTCATCCAATATATTATTCTTCCAAATCTCTGCTACTCCCCCTATACATATGATAGAACCCAGCTAATCTTATTCTCATCTTCTACTTGTTCTATTCTCATCTATATAAACAAGTGGCAGGTATTGATAAATCCTATTACTTGGTCTCTTTCTCCACTGAACTTTGGAGGTAGGGCTATCTCTGGAATAGGCATTATGACTAGTACTAGTGCTGCTGTTGCTGCTGCTATTGCAGCTGTGATAGTAGCCATTTGTATAGCAAGGAGTTGTTGTTGAAGAGTGTTGATTGTCTCCTATTGTTGCTGCATAAATGCAAGAAGTTGCTCTATAGTAGGAGCAGCACTTTGTTGTTGTTGTTATGACATCAGAACAAGTGATAGTGATAGGAGAGGTGAGAATTCTTCTTCTTCTTTGGAGGTTTCCTTGTATGAGAATGCATGGTTTTCTTTGTCTGAGAAAATTGTAGCTATACTTAATTAACTATAAGGGTAAAACAATATTGGTCCTAAAAAGAACACCTCTAGTTTCTAGACAGCCTCTTAAGGAGTAACTGCCAATCCCTTGCATAGACTTATGACAATGCACACAGTAGCATGGAATATCTAGTGAAATGCTACTTTAACTATCTCCTCAGATTGATTAGGTCTGGACTTCACACAACGTTCCTGAGCTAATAGTAATGCATCCTCCTCTAGTGTCTCTTCACTAGTAGTATCCATTTACAGCTAGGGTCCACTATCCAAGAGACTTCCTGTTGCTGTGACAGGTAGCAAGTTGATAAGAGAATAAGTAGAATATAAGGTTGCATAATGCAAGGTTGAATAGTAATGATAAAAACAAGTTCTAGTGTCAGGAAAGCTAACTCTAAGCCAGAATTAAGCCAACTGCTCTTTATCAGTATTAGACAAAAAGAACTCGTTAGAGTCCTCACTATATTGGATCTATCTACTTATACTACTTTTAGTTAGTTTGTGTACTCTTTACCCACGATCCCAACTAAACTCTGTGATATCATGTGCTGTGATATGTACCATGACTTCCTTGTGACTATTGTCATATCTTTTGTCACACTTTGTGACATGACTTTCCTAGGCTATTTATAGAAAATAAATGAAAAGAAAAGGAAAAGAGAAAAGAAAAATAACTTAGAGAGGTAATTCATGATACTTATAGCCTATATAGCTATCAATTAGTAAATCATCACTCTTTGGCCCTAGTTTTATACAAGAACAAGTATATGCTCCATCAATAAGTAATGTCATAACTTGGCAAAACAGCTAAGTCAATATTCAATTTTCTTTTCTTTTTCTTTTCTTTTCTTTTTGGACATACAAGAAAATAGTTACTTAAAAGGACATACAAGATAGTAGGATAGGATTAAGGTTAAAAACATGTATAAGTAGAATAGAAAATCTAATGGAAACTCCATTGAGTTCTTCTTGTTAACTCAGACTTGGAATAGGCTTAAGTAGTTGTAGTATAAGGCTTAGTTAGGTTGATCTTAACCTCACTTCTTATCCAAGTTAACAAGAAGAACTCAATAGAGTTCTCATTAGATTCTGTATACTATTTATATATGAAATATAATCCTAACCCAGATTTAATCTCTTGCACTTCCTTATAAGTCACTTTCCTCTCACACATCCACTGATAAGAAAAAGAAAAGAAATATAAATAATAACTTAGCTATTTTGCCAAGTTATGACACTATCACAAATGGTCACTTACTTATTTGTGATTATAGATGCTATAGCTCAAAGGGGCTTAGAAGCAAAGTTTAGATGGTGACAAAAGATGTTGTTAAGTCTAAGGTTTAATCCTTAAATAGAAAGTCCTTATATACAGGAAAATGATAGTCTGTGCACTAGGAGAGGCCATTACATGCTACTACCTATTGTTCTACATATGATAGTACTTTTGTACTCAAAATAGCAATAATTTAACCATATAAAGGCTGTCCTTTGTTCTAATTAAAGGCAGATGACTATCTATAGGTAATTAATTAATATTTATATACAAACATTGAGGACTTCATATCTCCACTAATAATAATTGTCTTGGGATTGTTCTAAACTTATTCTGAGTGCTATAAAAAGGGCTTCTATTGAGCCTAGAACAAAAGCATTGATTGTGGTAGTTTTCAAGATATCAGTGATTTAATAAATGGTACTATAGTAGTTACCTGTTGATCTGCCTAATATCTTGGCCAATACTGATTGTCTCAAGACATGACTAGTATCAATTGAAAGGTCTTTTCAAGGACTTTTTGTAGCCATTAAGACTATGAGAATCATTGAAGAATTGATGGAGATATGGCCAAATAAAGTTTGTGACAAACACCATCCTTCTCTTAAGTTTCCTTGTTCCAAGGAATTTATAACTTGTAATATGGGTCAACTATGTTGCCTATTTTTTTTCTGTCTATTCTCTCAGTCCCAAATTTTTCTGCTTAATTTTCTCTTCTTGCTCAATTATTTTTATTATTTTCCTTCCTTTGACCTACTTATCTTTTTATCTTCTCCAGTTTCTTTTCAATCTTTCCCAATATTCTTGGTTGTACCTTTTATCTAACCACCCAAACAATTTTTCTGCCATAAACCTTCCTAGCAATTCTCCTCTTTTAAATACTTCTTCCTTATGTTCTTACCTTGTCACATTTTCTTGGTCTCATCAATACTCTTTTTTGAATTCCTTGATTGCTTCTTTTGTGTTTTTCAAATTCTCTCTTCTTTCCCAGGTGTTTGACTCCACTGTAAATCCCTTCCAGTATACCAAGTATTTGTTTTTTCCTCTTATTTGCTGCTTATTCAAAATTCTCTCTACTTTCTACTCTTCTTCTCCTTTGATTATTACTAGAGCTGGTTGCTTCTTTTTCTACCCTTCTACTTGCCCTACATAGTATTGTATTCTACTAATATTAACTACTGAATGTATTCTAATCATATTGGGTAGCTCTAATTCTACTGCATTTAATGATATGATTTTTTTGATTTTATAAGGGCCCATAAACCTCTCTGTCAACTTCTCAGTTCTTCTTCTAACCATCTGATACTTCAGATCCTTAGTATTGAGCATAACTAAGTCTCCTACTTTATAATCATCAACTTCTGTTCTCTTTCCATCCACATACTTTTTCATCTCCTCTTGCACTTTCCTTAGCACCACTTTTACTTCTTCTTGTATTTCTCTCATTTTCTCAATAAATTTTGCTGCTCCTTTGTATTTCCCTTTCTTTCTTCTCTTGAATCCTATCCTAGGATCTTGCCTATAATTTGTCTTAAAGGGCATTGTTTGAGTACTTGAGTACACTTTATTATTATATGTGAATTCTGCTATTTCTAACCATTTAGACCATTGCTCCTGTTTATAATCAATGAATATTCTCAAGTATTGTTCTAGCTTCTGGTTGACTCTCTCTATCTGTCCATCTGTTTGTAAATAAAATGCTGTCAACAATTCCCAACATTCTATTTAACTCTTTTATTAATCCTACCATGAATTAGGATCCTCTATTCAAAATGATGTTTTCTGATAGCCTATGTAATTTCCACACATTGTCTCTGAATAACCTTGCTAATCCCTTTACTAACATCTTCTCTGTAGTTAGTATAAAGTGGACCATTTTTGTTAGTTTGTCTACTACTACTAAGATAGAGTTGTATCCTTGAGCCAAAGACAACTTGGTAATAAAATTTACTAGTATATGTGCCCAAGGTTTTTCCAGAATAAAATTTGGTATTAATTTTCTAGCTGGTTGTTCTGTGTGGTTTTTATTTTGTTGGTAGGCATTGCATCCCTCCACATATTACTTTATCTCTTTAGTAATCTCTGGTCATCAAAAGTTTTGAGTGACTAACTCCATTGTCTTCTACTGTCCTCTATGTCCCCTCTATTTGTAAGAAAGCTAAACTCCAAGCTGAAATAAAGCCAACTGCTCTTTGTTCAGCAATTGACAAAGAGAACTCAATAGAGCTCCTATTGGATTTACTATAATATATATACAATTACTATTGTGGCTATGCTTCTTATCTCCCATGGTCTCCATGTTACTCATTAACTGACTTCTTTGTTACATACTATGACTGTGACCTGTGACCTCATGTGACATGACCATTTCATGACCTGCTGTCACACCCTTTGTGACTCTGTGACTGTCACATAATATTTTCCCCACACTCTACCTTAGTAATAAAAGAAAAAAAAAAGAAATATTAAATAATAACTTAGCTGTTTTGCCAAGTCATGACACTACTGGCATATCATGATATAGCCTAATAATTTCTGTCCTCAATTTGTTGTCTTTTGGTATATATACTTTTCTTTTCTTATATATTATGTCATCTGCCTTTCTCTATTCTTTATCTCTTAACATCTTTACTCCTGCTCATTTCATCTCCTCAACTGCTTTTACTACTTTGTTGTCCTTTACTCTAGACTGTTTCACCTAGTCTAGCAAGTCTACTCCTTTTACTATTATTTCCACTATCTCTGTCCTTCTTACTTCTAGCTACTCTAGTTTCACCAATGTCTCATTCTCATTGTCCTTCTCTACTCCTATTTCCTAGTCCAGTCTCTTGCTAAGACTATTTGCTTTTTCTATTCTACTTCTTAGAACATGCTTTAATGTAAAGTTAAACCTTAATAGATATAGTGCCTATTTAGCTTGTTTGCAGTTTAACTTTTGGGCCTTCATAAAATATTTGAAATTTTTATGATCTGTCCAAATCTCAAATTTAATTGTTAGTTCTTCTAGAAAGTACCTCTATGTTTCTAAACTATCACAAATGGTCACTTACTATTTGTGATGGGTACTTTGATACTTTAAAGAGTTCAAAAATGTAAAGTTAGACAAGTGACAAAAGATGTTGTTAAGTTTGAGGTTTAATCCTCAGACTATGAGTCCTTAAATATAGAATTGTGATAGTCTATACACTAGGACAGATCATTATATGCTACTACCTATTGTTCTACATATGATAGTGCCTTTGTGCTAGAAATAGTGATAACCTAACCATATAGAGGCTGTCCTTTGTTCTAAGAAAAGAATAGATGACTATCTATAGATAATTAATGAAGTCTATGTGCAAACATTGAGGCTTTCACATCTCCACTAATATTAATCACCTTGAGGTTGTTCTGGGCTCATTCTGAGCATTATGAAGAAGGCTTCTGCTAAGCCTAGAACCAAAGCATCAATCATGGTGGTTTCTGAGATATTAGCAATTTAATAAATAGTAACATAGTGGTTACCAGTTGATCTGGTTAATATCTCGGCCAATATTGATCACCTCGAGACATGACTGGTATTGTTTGAAAGGTCTTTTTGAGGGCTTTCTATAGTCTTTGAGACCATGAGAATCATTAAAGAATTGGTGGAGATATAACTGAATAAAGTTTGTAATACTATTTCTATACTTGTGAAGGAGAATTTGTAGATGATACAAACAAGGTCTTCTTTGCTATATCCTATCTTTGGGACATTGCCTTGGACTATTTCAAACCCTTTATTAATGAACCAGATCCATACCATAATCTAGATTTCTTGGAGGATTGGTTAGCCTTTGTGCAGAAGCTATTCAATAAGATGACAATGAGGATGCAATAGTAGCTATCCCTTTTCCTAATGATGGCAAGGCCATTGATTACTTCATCTGTTTTGCAAAGTATCAAAATTGCATTTGCTAGGATGAGAGAGTCCTCTGCAAAGTGGTTAAAGATACCATTCCAAACCAGATATGAGATGAGTTATATTACAGTTATGAGGATATGTTATTCTTTGAAGGTTTTAAAAAGGCAGTACTGCATATTGACAACAATTATTAGAAGAGGATCTAGGATGACAAGAAAAAATTGCAGACAAACCAGTTCTCCTAATACTATTTGACCAAACTACTGAGAACAGAGCTACCTAAGGCTCCTAGAGCTGAAAAAAGAGCACTTAGGCTCCCATCTTTCCTTAAAGTCTCATCTAGTTCACCATCACAAAGGTCTTCTATCAGTAATGTCTTGGGAGCAAATGGAAGACTTATCCTAGTTGAACGACAACAATAGATAGACTTAGGACTATGTCTACATTGTAGCTAATCTGGGCACCTGGCCAAAGCATGCCCTAGGCACTCTACCAGGTCCCCTAGCAGTCTAGGAACATATATAGCCCAGCTAGAAATGTTCTCAGAACCATTGAGATGGTCAAAAAACAAGGAGGTAGTTCTCTTCTCTCCTAAAGAGTCGATTACCTAATCTCCACCAGGAAAAACTACCTAAGATTGGAAGCTAACGTCCTCACTGGCCCAATTTCCCCCCTTGTCTTACTAAGCTCAAATCTGGTCATGGAAGTTTTCCAAGGGTTAATCGACTCTGGTTTATCAGATTATCTAATAGACTTAAGTTTTGTTGCTACTTATAAATTGCCATTCTGAGTTATTGACCCCCTTCCTATCACAAATGGCCACTTACTGATTTGTGATTGATGGTTTGGATATTTGAAAAGCTCAAAAAAGCAAAGTTAGACAAGTAGCAAATGATGTTGTTAAGTCTAAGGTCTAATCCTTAGACTATGAGTCCTTATATATATGATTGTGATGGTCTGTGCACTAGGATAGATCATTACATGCTACTACCTATTGTTCTACATATGATAGTGCCTTTTTGCTAGAAATAGTGATAACCTAACCATATGGAGGCTGTCCTTTGTTCTAAGAAAAGGACAGATGACTATCTATGGGTAATTAATGAAGTCTATGTGCAAACATTGAGGCCTTCATATCTCCAC
>Ga0157361_1000840_pt1 | contig 11129 bp, 9 predicted proteins | sample AttlaeALBM2_FD_111481 | JGI IMG/M metagenome (GOLD analysis project Ga0157361, IMG submission 111481) | Fungus gardens microbial communities from leaf cutter ant in Ribeirão Preto, State of São Paulo, Brazil - Atta laevigata ALBM2 | ecosystem: Host-associated > Fungi > Mycelium > Unclassified ...
CGCTCGATCATGCCCGGAACCTGTTCGCTCTGGTCAGGATGGACCATAAATACGATTTCGTAATGACGCATCGATAGCTCCTTACGGATTATTCAGCCTCCTGTCAGGGTCAGCTGCGGCCCACGGAAGCAAGGAACGTTATAGGTCGTAAATCATCTTATGAATGATAAACGCCTCTGAATGCAGCTGAAAAATTGACGCGTAATCATACTGGCCTCGATGCGGAAACTCAAGCGCACAATTCATCAAATTGCGTTCAGCGTGCCATGGGGGGAGACGTTTTGTGCTAAAGATTGCGATTCAGCAGGTTAACCGGCAGTTGTTCAAAATTGCTGATGATGGCGTTCAACAGGACGATCTGGCAGCAAGCTGGCGAACAACTAAACTGTTTACAGGCGCAACGGCCTGCATTATCGCCACGCCTGAGAGTGTTATCCCTGAAGTGAGGAGTCGATTATGAAAACGATCATTGTCGCCACTTTACTGGGTCTCTTCCTGTCTACCCCTGCTCTTGCCAGCTCCGCTGACCAGGCGCTGCAGATGAGAAGTCACAGCAGCAAAGCGGCTTCGGGCTACGTCTATGTCAACCGGCTGGATGCGCCTGGCAGCAGTAATCCCGTAAGTGCGCACACCAACGCGACCGATCGGTTGTCATCACAACCGTAATCCGGCATGTCGTGATGGGCTGATGTCGTATACGCGCCAGCCCGACCGGTTTTTACAGATGATGTTTAAAGAAGCTCACCAGTGCGGTCAGTGCAGAGGGCGTGATTTTATGGCCGATCTGCTTCTCTGATAAAAAGGTTAGCTGGCGGTCACGCTGCGTCTCGCGCAGCGCGCGCGCCAGCCGCACCGTTTCGGCGAAGGGCACCACCTCGTCGGCTTCACCATGCCAGAGCAGGAGCGGGCGATTTGCCAGTGCGTCCAGCTGCTGACAGGGGTCGTACGGGGCCAGCGGCGCCAGCCGCGCGCTCAACGCCGCTTTCTGCTCCGGCGCGCGTGCCACCAGCGGTGGAAACAGCGTCTGGCTGAGCTGCATAAAATAGCCGGATCCCATCATACAGGCAGCGCTATGCAGGTGCGGATAGCGCGCCATCGCGCCCAGCGCCGTCATGCCGCCCATTGAGGCACCCGCCACGGCAAAACGCGTATCGGCAACCCAATCTTTCTCCCGCAGCGCGGCCTCCAGCTGCGGTACCTCATCGATGTTGTTTTTGAGGATGTCCCAAAAATGCGTCATGCGCATATCGGTATCGCCGTTATAGCGCGCGCCGTGCATATCGGCATCCGGCAGTACCACGCGAAAACCGGCCTGCGCCAGCGCCACGGCAAAGTAGCTGTAGACCTCTTTTGATGAAGTGAAGCCGTGATAAAACAGGAGGGTCGGTAAGCGCGCCTGTCGTTGTCCGGCCGGTGACGCGTGAATACATTCAATACCTGCCAGTTGTTCCGTTGCCAACTCAATCATACCGTCTCCGTTGAGAATGATTATCACTGGTCACAGTGTAAGCGCTGCCTGCTAAAACGCGAGCGACTTCACATTTAAACTGAATATTTTTTGTACTAAACATTTGGTGCTTTCTGCCGTTGATCCTGTACCCCTCCAATCTTTCTAAAAAGGTACTTTATGAAGCGTCTTTCTCTCAGCGCCATGGGTCTCGGAATTAAGCTGTCTGTATTGACGTCTCTTAGTGTGGCAATTGTGCTGTTTGCCCTGACGTTAACCCTGAGTCATAACGCAGGCCGGCAGCTGGAACAGCTGGCCGTCGACGATATGCAAAATCAGGTGCTCGGCATTAATGAGATGGCCACCCTGTTTAACGCCACCCTGTCAGAAGAGGTGGCCAACTACACCAGTCTGTTCCAGAGCTTTTTGCCCAAGCGTTTTAGTCGTGACGAAAGCGCCCGTATTCAGGTGGGTGAATTCAGTACGCCCACGCTGCGTGCCGGGCTGAAAACCCTCAACCTCGATCAAATTGCCGTCGATGATTTTCTGGATCGCACCGGCGCCGTCACCACTATTTTCGTGCGGGATGGCGAGGATTATATCCGTATAGCTACCTCGCTGAAAAAAGAGGATGGCAGCCGCGCCATTGGCACTAAGCTGGATCGTACCAGCGCGGCCTGGCGCAGCGTCAATAACAGTGAAACCTACCGCGGCCTGAGCACGCTGTTTGGCCATCGCTATATCACGCAGTACCAGCCGGTGCAGGATGAGAGCGGTACCGTGATTGCAATCCTGTTTGTCGGGGTGCAAATCGACAGCCAGTACGCGCTGATGCGCGACAAAGTGCTGGCGCGGCGTCTGGGCGACAGCGGCAGCTTCTTTGTGCTCAACGGCACGCCGGGCAGCAACCAGGGCAAGTATCTGTTCGATCGCCAGGCTGAAGGCAAGCTGCCGGGCTGGAGTCAGCAGGTGCAGCAGCAGTTGCTGACGCAGCCTAAAGGCTTGCTGGAGATCGAGCATGACGGCGAAACCCGACTGCTGGCGTGGCAGCAGCTGCCGGGCTGGAACTGGATTATTGCAGGCGAAGTCAGCCGCGCCAGTCTGCTGGCGCCAATCACGCACAGCCGTAATATGTTCATGATGATTGGCCTGGCGTTAGTTCTGGCGTTTGCCGCCGGCTTCGTGATCTACAGCCGCCGCGCGATTACCCGTCCGCTACAGCAGGTGATTCACCTGGCTGAGCAGTATGCCGCCGGCAATCTGCAGGCGCATCTGGACTCCACGCGCCGCGACGAGATTGGTCAGCTGGTAACGGCCATCAACGGTATCGGCGACGGTCTGGAAAAAGTGGTCAGCCAGGTGCGCACCGCCGCACGTGAGATCAGTAGCGGCACAGATACCATCGCGGCCAGCAGCTCCAGCATCAGCGAGCAGATTGGCCGCCAGGCCAGCAGCGTGGAGGAGACTTCCGCCAGCATGGAGCAGTTTGGCGCGACCGTCTCACAAACTGCGGCTAACGTGCGTCAGGCCATGGCGCTGGTGAGTGAAGCGGCCAGCACCGTCAGCCACGGTGGCAGTACGGTGGCGCGCTCGGTAGAGACCATGTCGGAGATTCGCGTCGCCTCGCAGAGTATTGCGGACATTACGCACGTGATCGAGTCCATCGCGTTCCAGACTAACATCCTGGCGCTCAATGCCGCCGTTGAGGCAGCGCGGGCGGGTGAACACGGTAAAGGCTTTGCGGTTGTGGCGGCGGAAGTGCGTGCGCTGGCGCAGCGCAGCGCCAATGCGGCGAAGGAGATTGATGGGTTGATCGCCAGCTCTATCGATAAAGTGGCCGCTGGTCATACGCTGTCTGAGCAAACCCGCGATGCCATGAGCCACATCGTCAACCATATTGAGCAGGTGAAGACCCTGATGGGCGAGATCAATATAGCCGCGCAGGAGCAGGCGGCCGGGATTGGTCAGGTCAATCTGGCGATGAACCACATCAGCCAGGCGACGCACCAGAGCAGCGATATGATCAGCCAGTCAGAGAGCACGGCGCACCATCTGAGCCAGAAAGGGCATCATCTGACCCAGCTGGTGAGTATTTTCCGCGTCAACGACTGATGACATCAGGAAGATGGCTTACACTAAAGCCATCTTCCTTTTTCCGGAGCTGCCATGCGCCATCTTCTTCTGGCTTTGAGTCTGCTGCTCAGCGGCTGTGCCGCCCTGAACACCACACCGCAAGCGCCCCCACCGCCCACCTCGCAGGCGCAGGAGATCACCCGTGCGCAGAGCGCTGGTTTACCCAAGCTCGGCAACGTTACGGCCTCTTCACGCGGATCGCCGGATGATGTTCAGCGCGAGATTGCAAAGCGGGCCAATCAGGCCGGTGCCGTCTATTACCAGATTTTGATGGTTGATCAGACCACCATGCCCGGCTTGTGGTACGCCAGCGCGATTCTCTATGGTGCGCCGTCAGGCAGCACTGGCGCGCAGCAGTAAGCGCGTACAGAGATCATCGCTCAGCGCCCGGTGTCCGCGATCGTCCAGCTGCTGCGCACACCAGCCATCCGCCAGCGGGGGTTCTGCCACCTTCAGCAGGATCGCCGCACTTGCCAGCTGTAACAGCTCCTGAGTCAGCTCGCGCGCCACGCCCTCACGCACCTCACCCGACTGCAGCCGCAGCTGCCGCCAGCGGCGATCAAAGTGCCGGTTACACCCCTTCACCGCCTCAAACTCGTCGTGCAGCATAGCCAGTACTTCAGGCTGCCGGTTCAGCACCCGCAGCACATCCAGGCACATTACGTTGCCCGAGCCCTCCCAGATACTGTTCACCGGCATCTCCCGGTACAGGCGCGCCAGGTCACTCTCTTCGCAGTAACCGACGCCGCCCAGCACCTCCATCGCTTCGGCCACAAACGGCATACCCGCTTTGCAGATGCCAAACTTTGCTGCCGGCGTGAGCAGGCGTGCGTAGAGACGCTCATGTTCACTGGCGGGCGCAGACCAGGCGCGTGCCAGCCGCATCAGCAGGGCGGTCTGGCCTTCCAGCTGCAACGCCTGCTGCGCCAGCACCGCACGCATCAGCGGCTGATCGCTCAGGTTCTTGCCCATTACCTGACGCTGCTGAGCATGGTGCAGGGCTATCGACAAGGCGCGGCGCATCACGCCGTGGCTGCCAAGCGCGCAGTCGAAGCGCGTCATGCCGCCCATCTTCAGGATCAGCCTTATCCCTTCGCCCTCTTCACCCATCAGCCAGCCGATGGCATCCTGGAACTCAGCTTCCGCACTGGCGTTGGCCCGATTGCCGAGCTTATCCTTGAGCCGTTCAAGGCGGATCGCATTGCGCGTACCGTCAGGCAGCAGACGCGGCAGGAAGAAGCAGCTCAGCCCCTGTGATGTCTGCGCAAGGATGACGTGGGCATCGCTTTGCGGAACGGAGAAGAACCACTTATGGCCGGTAATGCGGTACGCCTCGCCGGGGCCGCGCGCGCCGACAGGTTCAGCGCGGGTGGTGTTGCTCAGCACATCGCTGCCGCCCTGCTTTTCCGTCATGCCCATGCCAATCAGCAAACCGCGTTTTTGATCGCCGGGTAAGTGGTGCGCATCGTAGCGATCGCTGAGCAGGGTTTCGCGCCAGTCCGCATAGGGCACCGGCAGGTGGTTTTGCAAGAGCGGGATCGCCGCGTGGGTCATCGTAACCGGACAGAGCGAACCGGCTTCCACCTGAGCATGCAAAATAAAACGTGCGGCGCGTGCGACCATGCCATTAGAGGGAACATCAGGCTGCCAGCTGAGATTATGCAGCCGGCTGGCGCATACGCCCTGCATCAGCAGATGCCATGCCGGGTGGAAGCGCACCTCATCAATACGGTTGCCGCGCGCATCATAACGCAGCAGCTCTGGCGGCTGCGCATTCGCCAGACGACCTAACTCAAGGGATTCAGCGCTGCCGAGCTGCAGGCCAACGGAGGCCAGCCATTCACGATCCCAGCCGGCGCCTTCACGCGTGACGGCCTCGCACAGGGCGATATCGCGGGTAAACAGGTTGCTGCTATTTAATGGCTGTGGCTGATTAAATACGTGATGGGTGGTCCAGGCCATAACGGCTTCCCCTTACTGATATCCGCGCAATGACGGATATAAGTATGAAGAGAATGGGCCGTTATGCCTGGCACCGAAATCGTTTTGCGGTGCGGATCACGCCTGGCGCTGACGTACTGCTTCAAACAGGCAGACGCCTGTTGCCACCGAGACGTTGAGCGAAGAGACGCTGCCGGCCATCGGAATGCTGATCAGCTCGTCGCAGTGCTCACGCGTCAGGCGGCGCATCCCTTCCCCTTCCGCGCCCATCACCAGCGCCATCGGGCCGGTCATCTTGCTCTGATACAGGGTATGGTCCGCTTCACCGGCGGTGCCGACAATCCACACGTTATACTCCTGCAGCAACCGCATGGTGCGCGCCAGGTTCGTCACGCGGATCAACGGAACGTTTTCCGCGGCACCGCTGGCGACTTTCTTCGCCGTGGCATTGAGCGAAGCCGAACGATCTTTTGGCACGATAACAGCGTGCACGCCCGCCGCATCTGCGCTGCGCAGGCAGGCGCCGAGGTTGTGCGGATCGGTTACGCCATCCAGGATCAGCAGGAACGGCTTCTCCAGCGATTGCAGCAGATCCGGCAGGTCGCCCTCCTGGTAGTTTTTACCCGGTTTTACGCGCGCCACGATGCCCTGGTGCACACCGCCTTCAACCTGGCCATCCAGCCACTGACGGTTCGCCAGCTGAATCACAATCCCCTGAGCTTCCAGTGCGGCAATCAGCGGCTGCAGGCGACGGTCGTCACGCCCTTTAAGGATAAAAACTTCCTGAAAACGCTGTGGATCGCGCTCCAGCAGCGCCTGCACGGCATGGATGCCAAAAATTATTTCGCTCATTACGTTGCTCAAGGTTGGATGTCTGTCGGTGGATATCAAAATCATTAATTAAGGCGCACAGCAATGCGCGCCTTACAGTGTGTTGATCATGTCTCTGGCCGCCCGGCAGAGCGGCCAGACAATCAGCCTTCGCTGGTGTTCTTCTTCGCTGCCCGCTTGCCTTTCGTTGCGGCGGCGATTTTACGGGTTTTCTCTGAAACTTTTTTGCCTTTTTTCTCGGTTTTCTTCTCAGCAGGCTTTTTCTGCTCGCTGCGGAAAGCCGCGTCAGGCTCAAAATTACCCTTCTTACCGGCATCACGACGACGCTTAGCCGGTGGCTTGCCGCCACGCTGCTCACGCTCGCGGGCGGTTTTACCCTCCCCGCGCGGCACGCGCTTGCTGGAGATCAGGGCGAAGTCGATTTTGCGCTCATCCATATGCACCGCATCAACGCGCACTTCCACTGCATCACCGAGGCGATAGGTGCGGCCACCGGACTCACCAATCAGGCGCTGGCCTACCGCATCGAAGCGGTAGTAGTCGTTATCCAGCGTGGAGACGTGCACCAGGCCATCAATGAACAGATCGCTGAGACGCACAAAGAAACCGAAACCGGTTACGCTGGAGATCACCCCGTTAAAGACATTACCAACCTGATCCTGCATGAAGTCACACTTCAGCCAGTCGGCAACGTCGCGGGTCGCTTCATCTGCACGGCGCTCGGTCATGGAGCAGTGCTGACCCAGCTGCAGCATCTGCTGCATATCGTAGTGGTAACCGCCGTTTGGCGTGGTGTTACCTTTCAGCGTGCCCTGCTCTTTCGCCAGCAGATATTTGATGGCGCGATGCAGCAGCAGATCCGGATAGCGGCGAATCGGTGAAGTAAAGTGCGCATAGGAGGCCAGCGCCAGGCCGAAGTGGCCGCGGTTTTCCGGGTCATACACCGCCTGTTTCATCGAGCGCAGCAGCATGGTTTGCAGCATCTCGGCATCCGGACGGTCGGCAATCTGCTTCAGCAGATCGGCGTAATCCACCGGCTGCGGTTTCGTGCCGCCGGGCAGGCTCAGGCCCAGTTCACTCAGTACGGTGCGGAAACTGGTAATGCTGTCTTCACTCGGACGGTCATGATCGCGGAATAGCGCGGGCTCCTGATTCTTCTCCACAAAGCGCGCCGAGGCGATGTTCGCAAGGATCATGCACTCCTCAATCAGCTTGTGCGCGTCGTTGCGTACCGTACGCTCCACGCGCTCAATACGGCGATCCGCGTTAAAGATGAACTTCGCCTCTTCGGTCTCAAAAGAGATCCCGCCACGCTGCTCACGCGCCGTTTCCAGCGCCTCATACATGCTGTGCAGCTCTTCAAGGTGCTTCACCTGCGCCGCATACTGCTCGCGCAGCTCCGGGTTACCCTGCAGAATGTTCCACACTTTGGTGTAAGTCAGACGGGCGTGTGAGTTCATCACCGCTTCGTAGTGCTTATAACCGGTGAGTTTGCCGCTGGAGGAGATGGTCATCTCGCATACCATACACAGGCGATCGACCTGCGGGTTCAGGGAGCACAGACCGTTGGAGAGGATCTCCGGCAGCATCGGCACCACCTGCGAGGGGAAGTACACCGACGTGCCGCGCTGGTGCGCTTCGTTATCCAGCGCCGTGCCGGGGCGCACGTAGTAGCTGACGTCAGCGATGGCGACCCATAAGCGCCAGCCACCTCCGCGCTTTTTCTCGCAGTAGACGGCATCATCAAAATCGCGCGCATCTTCACCATCAATGGTGACCAGCGGCAGCTGACGCAGATCGACACGCCCTTTTTTCGCTGCTTCCGGCACCTGCTCTTTCAGCTGCGAAATCTCTTTCTCCACCTCTTCCGGCCAGAAGTGCGGAATCTCATGGGTGCGCAGCGCCATATCGACGGCCAGGCCGGTGCCCATGTTGTCGCCGAGGATTTCAGTGACTTTACCGATGGCTTTACTGCGGCGGGTTGAGCGCTGGACAATCTCCACCACCACCACTGAGCCCATGCGTGCACCCAGCGTATCTTCCTGCGGGATCAGGATATCGAAACTCAGGCGGCTGTCGTCCGGTACCACAAAGCCGGTGCCGGCATCGGTAAAGTAGCGGCCAACAATCTGGCTGTTGCGCGGCTCAAGCACGCGTACCACGCGCGCTTCACGACGGCCTTTACGATCGGCACCGCCAGGCTGGGCCAGGATGACGTCACCATGCAGGCAGAACTTCATCTGTTCAGCCGAGAGGTAGAAATCATCTTTCTGCCCGTCGACACGCAGGAAGCCATAGCCATCACGATGGCCGATGACTTTGCCTCGCAGCAGGTCCAGGCGTTCCGGCAGGGCATAACATTGACGGCGGGTAAACACTAACTGGCCGTCGCGCTCCATGGCGCGCAGGCGGCGACGCAACGCTTCCAGCTGATCTTCACTGGTGATTTTAAGTGCTTCAGCGATCTCTTCACGGTTCGCCGGTTTTTCGCGTTGTTCTAACAGCGCCAGAATAAACTCGCGGCTGGGAATTGGGTTATCGTACTTTTCTGCTTCTCTGTCCTGATAAGGATCTTTTGACATTGCGGTTCCTCCGATGTCATTTATTTTTGGATTGCCACCGGCGGTTCGGACAATAAAATGTGGTAAAGCGAATCGTTATTGCGCACCAGGTCGGCCAGCGTGTAGTTATCCAGCTCTTTAAGGAATAACTGAACGGCGCTGTTTAGCGCGCTTCGCAAGCGACAGGCGGGGGTAATTGCACACTCTTCACAGTTAACTAACTGTAAGGGTTCCATTTTTCTCACCACATCGCCAATAACGATCTGTTCCGGGTCCATGCCTAAACGAATTCCGCCGTTTTTACCGCGTGTCGCGGCAATAAAGCCAGCCCGGCTAAGTTGATTGATGATTTTAACCATATGGTTACGCGACACCCCGTAGGTATCGGTGACTTCGGTAATGTTGGTCTGCGTGCCTTCCGGCAGTGTCGCCATATAGATCAGCGCACGCAGGCCATAATCGGTAAAACTCGTAAGCTGCACATGTACCTCAGTTAATCATCGATATTGTTGTTATCGCGCCAATATCCTGCGCTTCGATTAACATTGATGATAAACCAGTGTGGAGAACCCGGAGCGCTTTTTTCCAGCAAGTATCGAAATCTGCAAGAAAAAATAGAGTGAGTGGACCAAAGAGCAGATAAACAGAGGCCGGACAGTGTCCGGCCTGAGGAGAGCGGTTATGCGTCGAATGGATCGCGCAGAATCATGGTCTCACTACGGTCCGGGCCGGTTGAAATAATGTCAATCGGCACACCGGTAACTTCTTCAACACGTTTGATGTAGTCACGTGCTGCCTGCGGCAGGCCTTCCAGTGTTTTAACACCAAAGGTGTTTTCACTCCAGCCTGGCATGGATTCGTAAATCGGCTCAATGCCTTCCCAGCCTTCTGCTGCCAGCGGCGTGGTGGTTACTTCACGGCCATCCGGCATGCGGTAGCCCACACAGATTTTAACCTCTTTCAGGCCATCCAGCACGTCCAGCTTGGTCATGCAGAAACCTGACAGCGAGTTGATCTGTACTGCACGGCGAACAGCAACGGCGTCCAGCCAGCCGGTACGACGACGACGGCCCGTGGTGGCACCGAACTCGTTACCTTTCTCGCACAGGAACTCACCGGTTTCATCAAACAGTTCCGTCGGGAACGGACCGGCACCCACACGGGTAGAGTACGCTTTCACGATACCGAGCACGTAATCAACATAGCGCGGGCCAATGCCTGAACCGGTTGCAACGCCACCTGCAGTAGTATTAGAGGAGGTCACATACGGATAAGTTCCGTGGTCGATATCCAGCAGCGTACCCTGCGCGCCTTCGAACATGATCAGGTCGCCACGCTTGCGTGCGCCGTCCAGCAGTTCAGACACATCTACGACCATGCTGGTCAGGATGTCGGCCACGGCCAGCACATCGTTCAGCACTTTTTCGTAGTCGACAGCGTCTTCTTTGTAGTAGTTCACCAGCTGGAAGTTGTAGAAATCTACGATCTCTTTCAGCTTCACGGCGAAGGTTTCTTTGTTGAACAGATCGCTGACGCGCAGACCGCGACGGGCAACCTTATCTTCATAGGCCGGACCGATACCACGGCCGGTGGTACCGATAGCTTTGGCACCACGCGCTTTTTCACGCGCCAGGTCCATCGCAACATGGTATTGCAGAATCAGCGGACAAGCTTCAGAGATCAGCAGACGTTCACGTACCGGCACACCGCGCTCTTCCAGACCTTTCATCTCTTTCATCAGTGCTTCAGGCGACAGCACAACACCATTACCAATGATGCTGGTGACGTTTTCACGCAGGATGCCAGAGGGAATTAAGTGGAGGACGGTTTTTTCACCGTTGATGACAAGTGTATGGCCTGCATTGTGGCCACCCTGGTAACGCACAACATAATTCGCGCGTTCAGTCAGAAGGTCTACGATCTTACCTTTACCTTCGTCACCCCATTGGGTGCCCAGTACGACGACGTTCTTACCCATTTTTTCAAAACCACCGATTGCTTAAAAATGGATTCTACCACCGGATTTTGTCTCTTTCAGCACTTTTAGCATACGATTGCGCGGTTTTTTGCCTGAGTTTTGGTCAACTCACAACATGTAGGGGAAATCATGATGGCAAAACACAATTTATCCCTGCGACATCACAAAAATTCAGCCTCAACTATTCGCATGGACGCTGAGCATGTAATAAATCACGACGCCTGCCACCACCAAGCCA
>Ga0157361_1000841_pt1 | contig 11113 bp, 8 predicted proteins | sample AttlaeALBM2_FD_111481 | JGI IMG/M metagenome (GOLD analysis project Ga0157361, IMG submission 111481) | Fungus gardens microbial communities from leaf cutter ant in Ribeirão Preto, State of São Paulo, Brazil - Atta laevigata ALBM2 | ecosystem: Host-associated > Fungi > Mycelium > Unclassified ...
AAAAATATTTTTAGTATTCACTTGAGTAAACTCTCATTATAATAGGATCTCTAAGGCACATGTTTATCTTGTGCCATGACACTATTGTCCTTACCTAGTCTAGTAGTCTAACTTGCTATTGATATAGCAATACTACCTAGAACTCCTGTGCTGTTATGTAAGCTCTACTTTAGCTAACCATACAACTAGAAGCCGACTCCAAAAACACATAGCATGTTAAGACTCTAGACCTTATAGTTGAATATATATTTCAACTTAAAGCCTATATCTAATACTTGATATCTTCATACTCCTTTTCAGGATCCAGTTAAGGTTTTCAGTGAAGTTATATCGAAGGAGAGATATTAACAAGACTTTGAGTAGTACTCTTATGTAAAAAAGCTAAACTCCAAGCCAGAATAAAGCCAACTGCTCTTTGTTTAGCAATTGACAAAGAGAACTCGATAGAGTCCCCATTAGATTTGCTACACTATATATACAATTACTGTTGTGGCTATGCATCTTGTCTCCCATAGTCCTCATGTTCATCAGCTGACTTCTTTGTCACATACTGTGACTGTGTGTGACATGACCTGTGACATGACCATTCTGTGACTATTGTCACATCTTTTTGTGACTCTGTGACTTGTCATATGATATTTTCCCATACTCCACCTTAGTAATAAAAGAAAAGAAAAGAAAAGGAAAAGAAATATTAAATAATGACTTAGCCATTTTGTCAAGTTATGATATCTTAAGGTTGTCCTAAGACAGATAAGAGTACTGATTCCTCAAAGTAGGATCTTATGAAGGGAATACAGAAAGAGAAAACTTGTCATTCTCTTCTCTTTTTGGTCTATATTTATCCTAACTAGGTACTATGACTACATTACAATGTAGTAACACTAGTTGTAACTATGAGTGACTAGTTAAGTGATAGTCCAGTAGCAGAAGTGATAGAGGTAATAAGTTGAGTTAGTGTCTAGTCTAGGGTTGTCCCATTTAGCACAAGTCCAAAGATAGAAGAAGAGGATAGTCTGAGATTTTTCCAAAGAGTCTTGTCTATTCTGAAAGTTCATTATCTCTTAGAGTTCTTAGATATTTAATGCATTTACTGCATAATAATGTCCTTGTCTAATATTGCCATTATCTCATCTACTAACCACTCATTATCAGATCATGGCTGATAATAGTTATAGTCCCATTCAATGTTCATAACATAGCGAGTAATTAGCTCCTAGCATAAGCAAATGCCTGAGTCCATTAAGGCTTGAGTATTCCTTTGAGGGAAGTTTTATAGAGTCTTTATAAAGCAAACACCAAAGAAAAACCTCAAATCACTCAAATAGCTTTTCAGCTTTAGAGCAACAAAGAGAAAGATGATGGGAGAAGAGTATTCTTGTCTCTTCTGTACCCTAGAGTATTTTATTAGGATTACAAAGTAATAATACAACAAAAGAAAAGAAACAAAGAAAACTTCTAAATTTCCAAAGATAGTAAGAGTGAAATAATAAAATGGTACCTCTCCTAATTACTTGGCTACCACTCTCCACTTCTTTAATTCTACTCCTGGGGTTCTTCTCTAAACAATAGATAGCTCTTGAGCCTTTTGCTAGGCTATAGGGAGAGGCAGCAATCTCAAGTTGTCTTGCTCTTGAGCATGTTGTCTTCATCAAACACCTCTTTTTCTATCTCTCTATCTGATCTCTCTGCCTAACCTCTTTAGTTTTTTTACTACTTCTCTATACCTCATCATATCTTCAAGCCTCAGTCTCTTTCTGTTAGGTTTGTAATACAGTTTCCAAGAGAACTTGTCTTGCTAGTTCTTGCTATAATTAGCCATTAGTAATAATGGCCCTGCTCTGATAGTAACCTAGATATTATAAATAAGTCACTACCACCAAGATATGACATCATTCTTATAGAAAACATCTTCTAAGGTCCTTTCTACTCTCGAGAGCACTCTAGAGAGAAGTTCTATTATAAATCTATTATGAAATTCTCTGGACAATGCTTATGAGGTCTTTGTAGTATAGTCACAGCCACTACTTTGCTACTCAAGTAGTATGCTCAAGTCTACAAGTAAGTATCTAATAATATCTCTAGGGGCCAAACTTGTCTCTCAAGCTAGTTATTCTTGTTGTTATGGTAAAAAATGTTACTTTTATTGCCTAAACAGCTGTTTAGTATAACAGTGTCTAAGCATAGTATAGCAAATCCCAGTTTTGCTAACTCTATTATGAATCTTGAGCATACTTATGAATAACATGTAAATACTGCTATCAACATACAGTAGGGCAGACTAGTATCTTGTGTCAGTATAGGAGAACCATAGAGCATCTTCTTATCTTCTATGACTCCTCCCCTCCAAAATAAATTATGCTAAACATATTCAATTACAAAACAACATGGTCATTGAAGAAGATAATGAACATATACCCTCAGTTTAAGATGCCCTAGCCAGGACATTTGACTTTGCCCCCTAGTACCTTAGTCTATATACAGCAATAGTATAGAGGCACTTAATACCACCCAGACTACTCAATATGAAAATTCTATGGAATTTTCTCTCTTGGCTGTCATTCTATATAGCACCAATATTCTAACTGACCCTAACCTCTGGAATGGTGAATTTAGGTCTATGTCTATCAGCGTCTAAAGTCTGACGACCAGAATTAAGCCAACTGTCTCTTTGTTCAGAGTTTGACAAAGAGAACTCGATGGGGTTCTCGCTTAATTCTCTACTACTTATACATTTTACTACTATGGCTATGTGCTTGTTCTCCTATGGTCCTCATGTTACTCTAGTCATGTGACACATTGTGACTGTGACTTGTGATGTGACCATTCGTCACACCAATTGTGACATTGCGACAAAGTCACGTGATACTTTCCCACACTCTATCTTGTAGTTATAAATAAGAAAAGAAAAGAAATATAAATAATGACTTAGCCAATTTGCCAAGTCATAACAATGTCTCTCTTTAGCACCAATAAATTCCTTTAAAGCAATGTCTGTAATATGGTTTGCTCTTTGTAATAGATAGCTTTCTTTCTTAGGTAATATAACCTTGAGGATCACGATAGTAATAACATTCCCTAACTTGCCCTGTTTAAGGACTCTGCATGGACCTTCATATCTGCTGTTTTTGAATTCAGCTGAGATAGGCTACTTACTTTAGATAATACTTTCTTTCAAGATAATGTTGTACTACAATTTGGAAAAAACATGAACACTTCCCTCAACACTAGTTCAAGTAACCATGGTGGCCATTCAGTCAAAAGGGTCCCATCTTCTAATCTACTATATTCCTCTAAGAAACAACTCAAGAAATCAAAAAATTATCAAACTAATTGCTTGACCAAAGGTATTAGTAGAACTAACTCTACTAGATCTTTTGCATAGGTTATAGCCTTAGTGTAAGACTCTAGCCACAATGACTTAAGTCCACTCCAAGTCAGAGTTAACAAGGAGAACTCAATAGAGTTTCTATTGGATTTTTTATACTACTTATACATTTTACTTTGGTAGCTATGCTCTGTCCTCCCATGGTCCTCATGCTACTTCTGTCATGTGACTACCTTGTCATGTGTTGTGACTATGACTGTCACATGATACTTTTCCACACTTCTCCTTAGTAATGATCTAACTAAATAAAACAAAACAAAAGAAAAGAAAAAATAGAAAATAACTTAGCTGTTTTGCCAATACTTAGCAGCCAACATCCTCAAAATAAAGGAAGTCTTCCTTGCCCTCCCAGATAAGGAAATCATTGAGATTCATAATGTAGCTCTCAACAAACTAACTACTAAAGGAAGAAAAATCCAAGTTACAACAAAAGGCCCATCTAGAAAATAGGCTATTATTTCCCTTCACAACAAACATATTGACAGAATCATAGAGGATGTGGGCTCTCATATGCATACCATCAACAACTTGTTGAAGAACATTAAGTTCAACTTATATATAGAATATATTTAACTGTGTACAAGAGGTATTCTAATTGCAACCAATACTGTCCCAGTGCCTAGCAACCTTAGCACTATAGAGTGCTATCTTAAGTCAATTAAAAGCATTAACCACAACAAAGTCTTATCCTCTTACCTACCCCAGTCAAAGTCATACCTGAAAATCATTAGCATCCCATTTGTATAACCCAACAGATGCAACCTTTCTAATAATGACATTACTAATGCCATTAAGCAAACAGATCTCTTCAAAACAATCTCCCTAGCTTTAAAACTAAGGATAATTAAAGCCTCTCCAAAATCTAACATGGCCATCATATAGATTGATATATGAAACTCCTAAAATGGATCCAAGGTCAAACTTCTTATTAATCACTCTTTCAATTACAGACACAACATTGCTATCATCAGAGGTACCAACATAAACCCTGGTATTCCACAATGCCACAATTGTTGGAAATAGGGCTACTCAACATTCTAATACTGAGCTCATAGGTCAAAGTGCCAAAAATGCAATAGACTGCATAAGCTTAAACATCATAAAGACATAGCATAGTGTTGCAAGGCTAATCCCAAAACAAACTTCCCTAGACTGGAAACCAAGCTAGATAAACTATGCCCATATATATTCAAATGTGCTAACTGCAAGAGAGAGCATATGGCAAATGATAACAGGTGCTTATTCTAGAAACATCACTTCAATTGTGAATGACACACAAAAAAAGCACAAGAAGCTCAAGAAATTAGAGCTAACTTAACTTGCCTAGCTATGGGCAATGTCAATTAATAATTAAGCACAATCTTTGCATCTTCTCTCAGAATGTTAGGAAAAACAAAATTCTAACTGACACCATTCTAGAAACATCATAGTTATCCAAGAATCCCCTAGATTCCTTATATGATATGTTCCCAGTCATACAAATCCCATAGGAGACATTCTTTACGGTACCCCCAACTACCTGGTAAAAGAGGCAAAAGGGAATTTAATTATGACTAGCAAGTAGAAAAAGGTGGTGACAGTTCCCAATTGCATGCTAAAGAGTTCATAGGAAGAAAGAGGAAGTAGAAGTATCAGAAAGAAATTAAAAAGTAGAAGTGTAGCTTATTTGTAATATAAAAATAGACAAAATGATAGTATGTTTAATCTAGATCTGCCTCACATGGTATCTCTAAGGTGTTCACCTTTATATACTATAACAAGCTCACTAGTAGAATAGTTAGTAAACTACTTATGGACCTTACCACACTCAATCAAGCCCCCTTATGAGTATAATACAATCTGAGTCAATAATTAGCTAGGCTTTTCAGGTCTACTACTCTATAAAAGGTTGTCTGAGTGACTGCTGTGTTTTGTTTCAAGAAAGAATAGGATATAAAGTAGAAAACATTTACTAACTCAATCTCTTACCAAGATTATCCCTTATACACTCAAGAGAATTGTATTTACAACCTCAAGAGCTTCTGAGATGAAGGCAAGGGCCAAGGAGGCTTTTCCTATTAATCTCTACTCTGAGAAATATATTAGAATATTACAAATGTTAGAAACTCAATTAAAAGAAATAGAAAAGAAAATCCTTTATTTTACTACTTTTTCTTGTGTTTCTCCTCTATGATACCACCATGTGGCCATGACAGCCATTACTTTCCTGTCCTCTATATCTTCTGGACATGACCATGTGATCCTGCTCTACCTCCATACTTCACTCTTGTTTATTTTTTCCTAAATCCCAAGCCAGCTTCTTTCTACTCCAAATATGATCTAGAAATATATGACAGTATATGCAAATATCAGCAATATGATTGTTATCCTGCGGTACATCCATTTCTTGACTGAGTCTAGTAGTGATGGGATCACTAGTTACTAATAGACTTTTGATTTATCATCTTGGTATTATATTAGTTTAAGTCCACTCTAGATTGAAATTATCTTGTATTTCAAAGATATTTCTGAGCCTCTAATTTCTAGAGTTTTAACATTGATAGTCTATATCTAAAGAACCTGATGCTAGCTCATTAGTCTTGCCTCCTGAGGTATATTCTATTCTAGTATGTGGCAGCTTGGCTACTACCTAATAGAAGTACCTAATCTTAGATCTAGATTATGTCTGGGGCTTGTAGAAGGTCTCTAGAGTGGGTTTCAACAATGAAATCCAGAGGTATAATGTGTATCCTATGCTACATTTTTGCAGAAAATTCTCTAGTAGTGTAACACTAGAGTAGACACTATTTATTCATTACAATATAACACAAGACAATTACCCTCAGGTCATTACTTATGTCAACAAACAACTCTCAAGGCTAAGATTTATTCTTAGCCTAGATATTATCAACTACCATGATATAAACATTCTGGTCTTCTATAATGAACAAGATTTAAACTTTAGAATCAACATTTACTCAGACAACAACCAGACTACCCTTCAATTTCTTCACCAAAATATTAGAAATATGGTGATTATGACAAGCAACTTTAACATCAGAGATAGCAACTAGGACCCCAATTTCCATCACTACTTTATTTATACTGATGATCTCATTACAATTGCTGATAGCCTAGGCTTGGAGTTATTCTCTCCTTTAATCCAGGTCCTACAAGATATGCCAAAAACCTGCAAGACACTAACTCTGTTCTAGACCTTGTTTTTCTACCTCCTAACAATGCTAGGTTTAGTCAACACTCACTTCATCCCAAAATACAAAAACTATTAGATCATGTCCTGCTCATTATTGAAGTAAGCATTAGAGAACTAAACATTGACATCAGCATTTAATTAATCAAAAAAAATAGCAAGAAAGAGAAAGTCTTTGTTGAATTATTAATATATAATGTAAAAAACCTTGATATATTATCTATCAAGAGCAAAGAAGACCTTCAGAACTCAGTTCAGCAGTTAGCTATTATATTTGAAAACACATGGTAACAGCACTCAAAAATGAAACATATCACAAAGTATTCTAGGGAGTGGTAGAACTAAGAATACACTACTAGCCTTAGCAGATACTATAAGCTGGGAGACCTATAGAGTTGAAAAGAATACAAGTTGACTATATGAGATACCAAGAGAAAATTCTTTGATAACAAAATACATGAAATTATGTCATCAAACAAAAGACCATAAAACTTAATAAATTATGTCAAGAAAAAGTTCTTATCTGCTATTGAATCTATCTCGCTATCTATTTAGCTTCAATTATGAAAATGTTCAAAAAAGAATAAAAAACCTAAAAGAAAAAATTTCAACTAATATTCTCTTCTTTTTTGACAATAGTCTTTTAATTTTCCAAGAGAAAAGTTATTTTCTTTCCTTTTTCTTTTTTCTATGTAGTTATAACATTATGTCTAAAATTCTCCTTGATGCTGGCCTTGTCATGGAACATAGCAAAACTGAACTCTTCTATTTTACAAGAGCTTGACATCTTCCTAATCTCTCTATTAACCTATTATTTGTAGAAGGTCCCATTATCTCTTCTAAACCTATCTAGCAATATCTGGATTTTTACTTTGACCACAAACTCAATTTCAACTACCACACACACTTCTATACCACAAAGTGCCTCTTTACCCTTAGTGCCATGAAGATGCTAGGGAACTCCTCAAGAGATCTTTTCCCTATTTAAAAACAACTTCTGTATAGAACTTGTGTTTTGTCCATTGCTCTATATAGGTTTCAGCTTTGGTTCTTCAAATATACTCCCATTGTTAAGAACATAACCAAATTAAAGAAAATGTAGTAAAGAGTAGTCCTTTAGATTACAGGTACTTTTTAAACTTCATTATCTGAAGATATTGAAGCCATTATAGGCCTTATTCCTATCACTTTACACCTTCGCAAACTAAATGGCAGACACTACCTATGCTATACCCCATTTCTTTTTCATATACTATCAACTTACTACTTAACTCATAACATACTAAGAACTAATCTTCTTACAGAGTTGCTATTTCCAAACTCACTATAAAATAACAAACCAACCTCAAGAGCCTCATCAAAGATATCAATGAGTACCTTAATAGTATTAGAAATTGTTTTAATCCCCTTCATCCTCTTTTCTCTTCTGGTTCAAGGGTAGTTAATCATTTCTCTAGTAGAATTAACTTTCATTCTCCTTTTTCTTTATTTGATAAGGATCTATACTAATATCTTCAAAGCTTTAACCACACCTTTAGGACATCTCAAATATCTTCTAAAAGCACTGCTGTTATTATAGATGGCAACATTAAAAAATCCCATGTTACTACAGTAGTTCAAGTCCATTCTGTAAATGTCATATCTATTGAGGCTAAACTCATGACTATTTTCACTGGTCTTATACCTGCCATGGAAATAGACAATATTCATGATATTATTGTTATCACCAATTCCATTACTGTAGCAAGAAAAATCCTAAAGTCTAAAGTCAATCTATGCCAAGGGTAGTTTGTGGTTTTCTGTTATAGAGTTCTTAAATTCATTATATGCCTGATTCACTTGCATAATTACTAAACATGCCCCTATTAGAAAATACAGACAAAGATTTTTTCTCTACCTTTCTACTAGGTACTTGTGTGATGAAGCCAAAGTCCAAACTCAAGAACATTATCATTACTGGAGTTTTTAGTTTTAATAATAGATAAGGTCCTGTTGCAATGCAGCTTTATAAAGCAAAAGTACAGCTCTTGTCAACTTTATTTTTCCTTTTTTCTTATTTTCTTTCTCTCTATACTTTCTTCTTATCTAAGTAAGTGTCATATACTTGCCATGGTTTACCTCCATGCCCTGTATAATAAACTATTGATTTAAAAAAAATGTTCTTATTAAATTAAATGATTATTATACTATGTATTATTGTAGAATTAATATATAAGCTATGCTTATATAAGTGTACTCACTTCTTTATCTCAACTACTATGTCAATAGAACTTTTTTACTTCTTTTAAGATTTCTTTTTTCTATCAGGCTTGCTATCAATATCTGTTGAATAACCCAATGAGTAGACTATTATTTATCTTCACTATAATTGTTACTCTTCATTCTTTCAACAGTTCTTTACTCAATAGACCTTATGTCTGCCACATACTTTCCTCATTGCATTCATACTTATATCTCATAGTACATAGGTATATATACAGTAGATATTCTTTTGTATTTTTTATGCTTTAATTAATTGTATTATTTCTTTTCTTTCTTTACTCTTATCTCATTCTCAAGTCTTTACTTGAGTATTACAACCTGAGTTACTCCTTAAGATTATAATAACATACTATTAGTGACTGACTTAAGGTCCTGGTCTAAAGCTTAGACTAGGGGACTCTTTAGGGTTAAAAGAGAACTTGATAAAGTCCTTGATTGATTATTCTATACTATATATACAGTTCAGACTATTTGTTATTAGCACAAGGTCATGAAGACTTAAGGCTTAACCTAGATGGTTGTTCAAAAAGAACTCAATAGAGTTTTCCATTGGATTATACTATTTACTTATACAAATATTACATAGTTTGTGCACTTGTTTCCTGCAGTTACAAGATACTTACTAATAGCCATATATATTACATAAGCTTTCTCATGCTATTTATATTCTTTTCTTACTATATTTCTATATGTTATCTATCAAGTTAATAAACATATGGGAAATAGTTTTCTTTTTGGAAACTATCTCATAATATTTGTTCTCATTTAATTTACAAGTGTTCTAAGATCACTAGTTCAATTCTAGTCCAAGTCATATTTCTTTTTTAGGTCATGGTTGAGATGACTCATGACATATACTTATAAAGTTTTAATAGTTTAATATTCTTGTAACAAATTCTCAATCAAATACCAATGAAGTTTTGCTTGACCACAAGTTGCTAATAATATCTGGATTATGTCTGAGATTCATAGAACAATTAGCCTAATCTTAAATAGAACTTATTAGGATATACTTGGACTAACTACAAAGTATTTATAGGTCTATGAGCTTTGTATGAGCTTCAGATTTGTTAAACTAACAAATTTATAAACTTTGACTCAAGTTGTTACCAAAGTTGTATAGTAGTAATATATTAGATGGTAATATAACAATGTAGAGCTACTATCAATCTAGGTCAGAAAAAGAGAGTAAAGTAAGTTCTTTCTTTTCTTTAAATCTCAAGGTTATGATAACAGAAGCAAAGTCCTCTAGGAGAATATATTCTCCAAAAAAATCCTTATGTCATAAGTCATCTCAACTATGACAAAGAAGCTATAAATAAGATAACACAGAAGGGAGTTAAACTACCAACCTCTTGGACAGTTATAGTTTAGATTAGTATAAACATAAACAAATAGTAGAACTGTATAAGTAGTTGAGCAATTGATCAGAGAACCCTATTGAATTCTCTTTGTAACCATCAAAGAGTCTGCCCTCTAAATCATTATGATTGAGTTACACAATAGAAGACAGAACTAGCAATACCTTTATTCTGTATTGGTTTTGTCCTCTTTTCCCTTTTTTTCTCTGCTCATCTCATTTTTCTACCCCTTTGGATTAGTTGTAAGTGTTGGGAAATCAAGCCAATGCAGTGATCTGGCTGAATTTTTGGGAATCTTCTGGAATGTTTTTCTCTATTATATAAGTTTGTAATTTGTTATATTCACTCATTGGTTTGCAATGGAATACATTTTATTCCAAGTCAAACCAACATGTGACTAGGTTTCTATGGCAGTAAGCAATCTGGCTTTCTAGTTGTATTTGTAAATATACAAAGTAGAATTCTGTAGTGTATCTTGTACATTACTGTGTACTGCAATTGAGCACTGTGTTATAAATTTCCAAAAACAGGTACAATGTATAGGAAGTCATACATCACAATACAATTGATAGCACTTATTCATCACTGATCTTAAAGTGTAAAGCTCAATAAGTAAGCTCTCTACTGATTTGCAACTTTTTGTAACCATCCCATTTCACAGAATCCACTAGTGACATTGACATTGATGGGAAAATCTATAAGACAGGCATTTTTCTACAAGAATCTGCCCAACAATATCTAGCTCTGTCTCCACGGTAGATTTGAATTCCCATGAAGAAAATCCCGACGGTCGTCGTGGGATGACTGAGAAACACATCCCAGACAAACTTTATTTGCTGTAGCCAAGCCTGCGAATCAGAAACTATGACAGGCAGGCTATACTAAGTATGTACACTATAGTGCATGTCACCA
>Ga0157361_1000842_pt1 | contig 11103 bp, 15 predicted proteins | sample AttlaeALBM2_FD_111481 | JGI IMG/M metagenome (GOLD analysis project Ga0157361, IMG submission 111481) | Fungus gardens microbial communities from leaf cutter ant in Ribeirão Preto, State of São Paulo, Brazil - Atta laevigata ALBM2 | ecosystem: Host-associated > Fungi > Mycelium > Unclassified ...
CACTGTAACTACTCAGTACTTATAGGAAGTGCAGAATAGGAGGAGAGTAGTCTACAATGCTATCCTACTATTATTAATTTTAGGGGAATTATTAGGAGAAAGAATTACATAATTATCATATTTACGGAATATGACAAAACTACGAATTAGAACAAGAAAAAATAAATCAGTCACCAATAGAGAACAAAGATAATAACAACATACCAGAACTCGAGAACACATCTAGAGACAATAGTAAAGCCGAAGAACCTGAAGGAACATATGAGACCATAGAAAAAACACTACTCATCTTTGCTAATCTTGTAGCAATAGTAACTACCACAGGACAAGAACACGAACTTGAGATCTATGATTCAGGAGCCACACAACACATAATACCATCACATCACAAACTCACAAACTTTCAATCTATTCAACCTCAAGGAATTCTTGCAGCAAACAAGAAACATTTTAAAGCAATAGGAAAAGAAGACATGTTTGTTCAAGTATCTAATAGAGATAAGAGCAAGAATGTGAAGGATATGCTATATACACCAAACCTTGGTATCACTCTTCTATCAGTTGCATACATTACCCAAGTAGGATATATGCTCCACTTCAAACAGCAGGGCTACCAAATCCTTGATTCCAAGAACCATCAAATGGGGACAATTCCAATTACAAATGAACTTTATGGCATTCAAGTTAAAATACCACTACAAGCAAATACAGCAACAGAAGATCCACTTACCATAATACCAGATGAGCTACATAGGCTTATAGGTCATATATCAACAGATGCAGCAACAAAACTAGTTAAGGATCACCTAGTAGATGGAATAGAACTTGATGAATCCCAAGACATCCCCAAGAAGATGTGCAAATCATGCCTACATGGCAGAATGACTCAAAAACCTATCTCCAAAGTATTAGAAATAGAAGCAAGTGAAAAAATGGAAGATGAGATACACACTAATGTGTGGGGACTAGCCCTAATAGAAATCCCACAGCACAAGAGATACTACATCACATTCACTGACAAGGCAACACATTACTCAGTAGCATTCCTTATGCACAAAAAGAGTGAAACTCTTGAATCATTCCAGGCTCTTGATGCACAATAGGAAAAGAACTACAGAATCAAAATCAAACTCTTGCACTCTGACAATGGTGGAGAATATAAAAGCAAAGAATTTGACAAATACCTTGTAGAACAAGGAATCCAACATTACTTTATAGTCCACAACATCCCTAAACACAATGGAATGGCAGAACAGCTAAACCAGACACTATTAGAAAAAGTATGAGCTATGCTACATGCTACCAACTTACTAGGATCTCTATGGGGTAAAGTCTTGAAGTATGCCATCTAGCTGAAAAACCAGATATCTACCTGAGCATTAGAAAGGAAAACACCATTCAAGGTATTTAATGAAAGCAAACCTAACCTATGGAACTTACACAAATGGAATGCAAGGTCATGATACACAATGATAATAGCAATAAACTAGGAGCACAAGCATGAGAGGGATGCTGGCTAGGACTTGATCAGGAGAGCATTCAAGGACATTGGATATATTATAAAGACACCAAAACAATTTGAGTTGAGCAAAGCATCAAATTCCCAGAGCATAAACAAAGTGGAGAAATCTACAAAGTACTGAACAAGGGAAGGAAACAAGTTAGAAACAAAGAAATACCAGAAAACATTCAGTATACATCTGACACAAAGAGTGATCCAGGTAACATCCTAGAAACTGAATCTCCACTTACAATGCCACCCCAAATACCTCCTCAATCTCCAACACTCTTAAATATCCCACTTGCATCTTCCAAACCAAAACCACCAAAACTCATTGCTCCAAAAGATATATCCAGCTCGATCAGTATTCAGAACATTATTGAAGGATCTCAAACACATCAATTAGCTAACTTTGCCACTGAAGTCACCAATAATGAAAACATAGAATTTTCTCTTACCAGAATAGAAAACATGCCAGATGTACTAACAATTGAAGAAGCAATGAAGTGGCTAGACTGGCCACTATTCAAGAAAGTAATGGATACAGAGATAGAAGCAATGAAAAGAACAGGTACATTTGGAAATGGCCCTATCCCACAACCCCCTGATAAAAATATCATAGGATCAAAATGGACACTCAGAATCAAAAGAAAGGCCAATAGCAAAATTGACAAATACAAAGCTTGACTTATCACATGTAGATTCACCCAGGTACAAGAGGTAAACTATTTTGAAACATTCTCCCCTACTACTAAATTATCATCACTTCAAACCATCCTATCCATTGTAACATATCTTGATTGGGATATCAAAGTATTTGACTACTCAGTCGCATTTTTAAACAGAGAATTCAGCCCAGAAGAAGAAATTTATATAGAACAAGCACCATATTACACAAATGGCAACCCAAAAGATGTTATCCGATTATGACACACAATATATGGACTCAAACAATCAAGTCGTAAATGGTATAAGAAGCTGACTAAGAAACTTAGAAAACTTAGCATCTACCTACTCTACTCAGACCATGCAGTCTATTGTCTTATCAAAGACAAAGATATATTACTCATGGCCATCCATGTTGATGACAGTACCATCACTGGAAGTTCTCCCTCCTTAATCAATGACATTCAGAAAGAGATAGGACACATTTTTAAGATTACTCTACTTAGACCAATCAGTTGACTACTTGAAATGGAAGTGACCCATGACAGGGAAAGTTGTACCCTCACCCTATTGCAAAAAACTTACATTGACTCTTTACTACAAAAGTTCAACATGAAGAAGTGCAAACTAGCATCTATACCCCTCAATCCATCTATACAGCTTAGTCAAGATCAATCCCCCACAACTTCTAAAGAAACCACTGAGATAAAAAAATTCCCCTATTGAGAACTTATTAGGGGACTCATCTGGCTCACAACTAGATTGTGACCAGACCTGGTATTTGCAGTCAGGAGTCTATCATAATTTCTCGACAACCCAGGAATAATATACTAGAAGACAGGAAAATAAGTACTATAGTATCTAAAGGGCTCTTGAGACTATGGACTCACCTACAATGACCCAAACTCAATCTCTAGACTCCAGATCTATACCAATGCCAATGGAATGTCACTTGATAATAGGAAAGCAGTGTCTGGATACACCTTTATCTTAAACGGTGCTACTATCTCATAGTCATCAAAGTAGCAGGAAATTGTCTCTCTATCAACCACAGAAGCTAAGTACATTGCTCTCACCTACACAGCCAAGGAAGCAATCTGGTTCTGCAATTTCCTCTCCAAACTCATCAGCCCTATTGCATTTCTACTCAATATATACAATGACAATTAGTCCGCTATCTCTCTTGCACACACTGAACTAGGTCAGTTCTATGCCAGGATGAAACACATCGACACACACTACCACTTTATCTATGAGAAAATCAAGGATAGCATAATTGAAGTCACCTATTGTCCCACCAACGAGATGACTGCTGATATTTTAATAAAGTCACTATCCTCCCATAATGTTATGAGAGCCCCAAGAAGGAAATAGTTTCCCATGCATTCAAACATTTGATCTACAACATCAAGATACACAATGGGGTCAAGATATAAATAGTGTGGGAACTTAAGTAAGCAAACTATGTGACCAGAGTCATATAACCATAGAACATTCTGGAAAGACTTGTGACTACAGGACTTTAGGGTACAGTCACTTGTAAAGTAGTATAAGTAGTAGCTCAATCCAATAAAGAACTTCACCAAGTTCTTCCTGAACATCTACCTAGGGTGATTACTAAGAGCTATCATAGCCCTTTAATAACATAAGAACTCGATACCCAACAGTGACCTCACATCTTGCGACCTTACCACCCACTTACTCTCTAAATCTTCCTCACTAGTGAGCATAGCACTTACAAGCATCTTAGATAGTGGGCCCTAGCTGTAAAGGGAACTTCTCAGTTAGTTAGGGACTGAGGGAGGAGACTAGGTACCAAGTCCAGGTATCTTGATCAAGTCCTGATCTTGCAATTGGACTGTCATGACTTGGCAAATTGGCTAAGTCATTATTTATATTTCTTTTCTTTTCTTATTGGACTTACAACTACAAGATGGAGCACAGGAAAGTATCATGTGACTTTGTCACAATGTCACAATGGTGTGATGGATGGTCACAGATGTCATGTCATAGTCACAGTCACAGAGTGTCACATGACTAGAGTGACATGAGGACCATGGGAGAGCAAGTGCATAGCTATAGTAGTAAAATGTATAAGTAGTAGAGAATTAAGCAAGAACTCCATCGAGTTCTCCTTGTCAAACGCTGATAAAGGAGCAGTTGGCTTAATTCCAGCTTTGGAGTTGGCTAGTCTGACATGGACATTGATTCTTTATACTCTTCTTTGTATAAACTCTGTGCTGTGCTCTATTATGAGTGGTACACACAGGAGATTGGCAGTAATTCTTTAGGAAACTGCTTAGAGTAGGGGTCTCTTCTTAGAGGCAATTGTATAACAATATTATTAGGGCAGTAGTCAGTAAGGCAGTAGGACTCCAGACAGGTGAAGATTTTGCACCCTATTGGACATAGCCTTAAGTAGTTGCCCTAGATCAAGAACTATCTGAATCATCATATGAATCATCATCCCCCTCACCATCACTACCACTATCATTATATGACATGTCTCACTACCAACAACAGCAACAAGGGGAAACTTCTCTAGTGCTTGCCCCTTGCCAACTACCACCACCAACCCGAGAGGAGCAACTCCTCGCAATGATCACCACACTGCAGCAGCAGGTCAATACTATGCTTCTCCTCTAATAGGGGAGCAGAGTAGAGGTCGCAAGACCTCAAGTCTTTAGTGGAAAGATGGAGGAGGTGAGTGCATTCATTAATGTAGCTTGCATATATATTAGAATAAAGATGACAAAGGAGGCAACGACAACCCAGGTGGCCTGGGTATTGTCATATGTGTAGGGAGGAGTAGCAAAAGCATGAAAAGACAACTTGTTAGATGAGTTGGTAAAAGGAGAGTCAGAGATGGAGTCAGTGGAGCAATTGTTCACCAAAATAAGGAATAACTTTGGGAAAACATCAGAAGAAAGAAAGATTGAATAGCTGAGAACAATAGAGCAAGGGAGAAGAACCTGTAATAAGTATGTGCAGGAGTTCAAGAAAGTTACCAGGAAAAGTGGCTATGAGGGAAGACCTCTCATTAAAGAATTCAAGAGGGGGTTAAATAGAGCAATTAGAAGAAGACTAGCTGAGGTAGAGGAACTGCTGACCACTATTGGAGAGTGGCAAGAAAGAGCAATAAGATTAGACAGGAACTAAAGGCAGAGTAGGACAGAAGAGAGGGTGTTGGAGAGGAATACGGCATGCCTAGGGGGAAATATGCAGCCAAGAGGAGGATATAGGGGAGGATGGTATGGAGGAAGAGAAGGACAGATAACATGGAGAGCAGGAGGACCAAGCACAGGGGAGAATACAGAGAAAGAGAAGAAGAAAACCCATTTAATAGAGGAGGAACCCAAACAGGTCCAAGGAGAGACCTGAATGCAATGGATATAGACAAGGGAAGAGGAGGAGATAAAATGTGTTATGTATGTGGGAAGTGGGACCATATAGCCAAAAATTGTTGGAAAAGACATAAGGGGAGGGTAGTGGAAATGCTGTAGGAGTTGACAAAAGAAAATGAAGGACAGTGAGCTCTTGGCTAGCCTCCAGTAACCTGTACAGTGTATTGTGCCCAGAAAAATTGGGCAATAAATTAAATTTTTCCAATAACACTGAGAGAGTAAGAGATGTATAGTATACACTACAGCTACTACAGGAAGTGTGGATGAAAGTAGAACTAGAAAAGCTGGAAAACCACAAGAGGATAGTAGTAAAGGCATTGTTAGATAGTGGAGTAACAGGCTTGTTCATGGATACAGCCTTTGCTAAAGAGAAGGGGTTCAAGATAGAAAAGTTAAAAAACCCACTTTTGGTTAGAAATATGGATGGGACAACAAATGTGAGGGGAGCAATAATGCACCAAGTAGAGTGCAATATGTTCTTTAAAGAACATGTAGAAAGAGTTAGGATAGATGTATGCAACCTGGGAAAAATGGAGGTCATACTAGGAATGCTATGGTTAGCTACCCATAACCCAGAAATAGACTGGGAAAAGGGAGAAGTAAAGATGACACAATGTCCACCTATATATGGAAAGAAGAAACAAGAGGAAAAAGGAAAAGAAGTAAAGAAAACAGAAAAAGATGAAGATAAGGAGGTACTAAAGAAGTTAGTACCCAAAAGATTCTGGAGGTAGAAGAAAGTATTTGAAAAGAAAGAGTCAGAAAGGATGCCAGTACAAAAGGCCTAGAATTATGCTATAGAGTTAAAAGAGAGATTTGTACCAAAAAAGGGGAAGGTCTACTCATTATCAAGGGAGGAAAGAGAAGAGGTACAAGCATTCATAGAGGACCAGTTGAGAAAGGGGTACATTTGACCCTCTAAATCACCCCAAACATTACCAGTACATTTTGTGGCAAAGAAAGATGGGACATGAAGAATGGTACAAGACTATCATCACATAAATCAGTGGATGATAAAGAATGGATACCTTTTACCCCTTATTGCAGATATACTGAATGGAGTAGGAAAGAGGAAGGTGTTTACAAAACTGGATCTGAGGTGGGGATATAATAATGTCAGGATCAAAGAAGGAGATGAATAGAAAGCAGCATTTACAATGCACATTGGAGTATACAAACCCACAGTTATGTATTTTGGGTTAACTAACTCCCCTGCTACTTTCCAAATGGTAATGAATGATCTGTTCAGAGATCTCATAAACCAAGGAGATATGGCAACATTTATTGATGACATCCTAGTAGCCACAGATACAGAGAAAGGGTATGATGAGTTAGTAGAGGAGATATTAAAAAGACTAGAGGAGAACGACCTGTTTGTAAAACTGGAGAAATACAAGTGAAAAGTGAGAGAAGTGGAATTCCTAGGAGTGGTAATTGGCCCAAAGGGAGTAGAGATACAGAAAGAAAAGGTAGAAGGAGTTCCCAATTGGCCAGCACCTAGAAACATCAAAGAAGTGCAGAAATTCCTAGGCCTCACCAACTATTATAGGAGGTTCATAAAAGACTTTGCTAGAATAGTAGCACCACTATATGCTGGTCAGAAAAGAGCAGAAATAGAAGTGGGAAAAGGAATAGGAGAAAGCGTCTGAAAAACTTAAGGCGGTATTCACCACAAAACCCGTTTTGGCTATCCCAGATATCAATAGAGAAATGAGAGTAGAGGCGGATGCCTTAGACTATGCAACAGGAAAAGTATTGTTGACAAAGTGTGAGAATAGAAAGTAGAGGCCAGTAACCTTTATCTTTAAATTGCTGAATGCCACAGAGCAAAATTATGAAATTCACAACAAAGAGATACTAGCAGTAATTAGGTACCTAGAAGGATAGAGGCACTACTTGGAAGAGGCAAAACTTGAATTTGAAATTTGGACAGACCATAAAAACCTCCAGTATTTTATGATAAGTCAAAAATTAAACCGTAGACAAGCAAGATGGGCCCTATACCTATCACGATTTAATTTTGGATTAAAGCACGTTCTAGGAAAGAGCATAGGAAAGGCAAATGGACTAAGCAGAAGACTAGACTAGCAGAAAGGAGTAGAAAGAAATAACAAGGACCAAAAGTTAGTAAAGCCAGAATAGATCAGGAGAGCAGAAATAATGGTAGAAGAAGGGAACCTGAAGAATAGAATTAGAAAGACACAGGAAGGGGACGAAAAAGTAGTGATAGCAGTAGAAGAACTAAAGAAGGCTGGAATAAAAATATTGAGAGATGAAGAATAGGAAATAGAGGATGGAATAGTAATGAAAGAAGGAAGAATATATGTACTAGAAGGGGAACTCAGGGGAAAAGTAATATGGTTGTACCATAACACACTAGTAGGAGGGCATAGGGGAAGATAGAAGACAACAGAGTTGGTCACTAGGAATTACTGGTGGCCAGGAGTAACAAAGAAAGTGGAGAAATACATAGATGGATATGATGTTTGTCAAAGATACAAGAATCAAAGCAAAGTACTAGCAGGCAAACTAATGTCTAATGCAATCCCAGAAAAGCCATGGAGTTATATCTCAGCAGACTTCATTACTAAGCTACCACTAGCTTAGGGATATGATGCTATCTTAGTAGTCTGCAATCAATTTAGTAAAATGGCACACTTCATAGCAACTACAGAAAGGACATTGGCAGAAGGCCTTGCAAAGCTATTTTGAGATCACATATGGAAGTTGCACAGACTTCCAGAAAGCATTGTATTGAACAGAGGAGTGTAGTTTGCAACAGGAATGATAAAGGGGCTGAACTACTTATTGGGAATCCAAACAAAACTCTCAATGGCCTATCACCCTCAAACAGATGGGCAGATGGAAAGGATAAACCAGGAGTTGGAATAGTATCTGAGGGTCTTTATTGACCACAGGCAAGAGCAATGGCCAGATTGGTTGGGAACGACGGAATTCATGTATAATAACAAAATCCATGTAGCAACAAAAATATTGCCATTTGAAGCAAACTATAGCCAAGACCTGAGGATGGGATTCGAAGGAAGAAGAAAAAGAAAATATGAAGCAGTGGGAAAATTTGTAAAAAGAATAAAGAGGATCTAGGAGGAGGTAAAAGCAGTGCTAGGAAAAGCACAGAAGGAAATGAAAAAGTTCACAGATAAGAAGCAAAGGGAAGAAGAGAAATATAGAGTAGGGGACTTAGTACTACTAAGTATAAAGGACTTGAAATGGCAGATAAAAGAAAGGAGATTGGAGAAGTTGACCAAACATTTTGTGGGACCCTACAAAGTCAAAGGAATCATCTCTAGTAACATAATAGAATTAGAATTGCCTAAATCTATTAGGATATACCCTGTAGTTAACGTAAGTAGAGTATGACTCTATAAACCACAAGTAGAGGAGCAGAAGAAGATACCACCAAAACTAGTCATTATTGAAGGGGTAGAGGAATTTGAAGTGGAAAAAATCTTAAACAAGAGGACAGTAAGAGGAAAGGAAAAGTTTTTGGTGAAATGGAAGGGATATACAGCAGAAGAAGACACCTGGGAGAATAGGAAAAATCTGGAGAACACAAAAGAGTTGGTTGAAGAGTTTAAGAGGGAGTATAGGGAAGAGGCTGAAGAACTAAGGTGACAGGAACAGGAAGAAGAAGAGAAGGTGTTTAGTCACAAATTTCCTAGGGAATTCATAGCAAAATTACTATATGGATAGGAAAGAAAAAGATACGAAAAGGAGAGAGAGAAAAGATAGGACAAAAATTGGAGTCAATAGAAAAATTCCTCAGAACAAGGAAACTTGAAGGGAAGGACATTGTAAGAAAGCTAAACTCCAAGCCAGAATAAAGCCAACTAACTGCTCTTTGTTTAGCAATTGACAAAGAGAACTCGATAGAGTCCCCATTAGATTTGCTATATATACAATTACTATTGTGGCTATGTACCTCATCTCCCACAGTCCTTATGCCCATTAGCTGACTTCTTTGTCACATGCTGTGACCATAACTTGTGACTATGTGTGACATGACCTGTGACATTGGTCACACCCTTTGTGACTCTGTGACTATCATGTGATATTTCCTATGCTCCACCTTAGTAATAATCTAAAGGAAAAGAAAAAGAAAAGAAATATAAATATTGACTTAGCCATTTTGCCAAGTCATGATAGGTTATGAGAGCCCCAAGAAGGAAATAGTTTCCTATACATTTGAACATTTGATCTACAACATCAAGATGCACAATGGGGTCAAGATATAAATAGTATAGGAACTTAAGTAAGCAAACCATGTGACCAGAGTCATGTGACCACAGAACATTCTGGAAAGACTTGTGACCATGGGACTTTAGGGTACAGCTACTTGTAAAGTAGTATAAGTAGTAGCTCAATCCAATGAAGAACTCCATCGAGTTCTTCCTGAACATCCACCTAGGGTGATCACTAAGAGCCATCACAGCCCTTTGATAACACATAAGTTCAAGTCTCTCATTCATGCACTGGGACTAATTTTGGCTTGAGGGGGAGTGTAGAATATTCTCAGATATTAGTAAGCAAGCTGAGTTATGTAGATGAACACAGCCATAGGGCTCTCTAGAAAGACCCATTGTTTTCCATTTTGCTATGTAATTCCATCCTTCTACAAGTTCACAGAATGTTCTAGTAGTATTCATCCTAGTATAAAAAGGAACATATCTACCATTAGAAATACTAATACAATCTACCTTTATATCCCTATCCTCAGCTTCACCCCATAATCTCTACAACTTTGAGGCTACAAATGATGTCAGAAGAATTAGACTTGAGGAATGGATATCAATAGCTCAAACATCTCTAGACAATAGACATTTCACACAGAAAATGCTAGTTCAAAGGGGAATGGAGGCATACACTGTTGAAATACAAACAAGGGAGGGTAACAAAGGTAAAATAAATGGATGGTGAATACCAAGTGACTACATTACCTATATACTTGTATCTTCATCATGTAACATAGCTACTAACATCAAGATACAACAGGATTGATCTCATCATTTGCATCGCACAGGCTCGCATGAGATCCTAATTCCAACATACACAATATGCGATGAAAGGCTGTTCTAAAAATCTAAAAAGTCGGGTTCCTCCTCTACAAGCATTTCAAGAAACTTGAAGAACGAAGCAGCAGGGAATCCAATGACATTTTGGTAATCTCCTTCAATTTTGCGGATCAGGATACCTCCCAAACCCTATCATAGTCAGTCAAAAAAACTTTAGTTATCAAGGCAACAACACTACCTGGATAGCAAAACCTCCAGCTCGATCGATACCTTCTCCGCTATCAACATATGCCTGGATGAGGTGCTCTGGGTTGTCGGCAAAATGAACCAAAGTCCGTTCATCAATTGATCTACGGGACACCATCAGGACGGGGACTCGAAGCCACGAGGTGAGGACTTACTTGAGAGCGTATCCAGGTGAATAGATGACAGGGTACACTAGATGGAAAACCTATATTAGATTCGAATGTTGAGAGACACGAGAATGGAGACTGACCAA
>Ga0157361_1000843_pt1 | contig 11102 bp, 9 predicted proteins | sample AttlaeALBM2_FD_111481 | JGI IMG/M metagenome (GOLD analysis project Ga0157361, IMG submission 111481) | Fungus gardens microbial communities from leaf cutter ant in Ribeirão Preto, State of São Paulo, Brazil - Atta laevigata ALBM2 | ecosystem: Host-associated > Fungi > Mycelium > Unclassified ...
ATAAATTTCGCTACGCTATAGAGGTCTGCTCCCCAGCGGTTAACGTCGTGACTTAAGGGAATCAGCGCAGCGCCAATAAATAGCGCCAGCACCGGAGGAGTCTGAGCCAATTGCAGTAGGTTAAACCGGTTCCCTGATAGCATACCGGCCCCCACTGAATTTCCTACGATTGAACTGCCGACGTAGGCTGCAATGATTATGGTCGCTGCGTCATTACCAAACAGTGCGTTGGCAACAGGCAGCCCCAGCCAACCAATATTGAGGTAGCTGAAACAAAGACTTCTTACCGGATCGCGCAAAATTCGCTGGCAAGTAAAGAGCATAAACAGCATAGATACTGCCGCTGCAATGATAATGGTACTCATGCTATCAAATCGGGTAGATATATTAAAAATGATCACAACGGGGATAGCAACACGCGTCAGAATCCACGACGCCGCCGTTTTGAAATCCAGTGCAGTTTGTCCTACAAGCCAGCCGGCTAATAGATAAATCAGGGGAAAGAAAATAGTCACAATGCTTCCTTTGCGTCTGCTGAGCTGAATTCTATAGCCCACTGTTTAGCCCAGGTCTCCGCACAGCGTGCGTTGAACCAAAAGGCATTGGTTGAAAACAAACTTCCTTTATTGAGCGGCCCGATGTTAAACAAGCCAGAGACCTTACGGTTGTTTACCCTGCAATGAAAAGTCAGCGGGTCGATATTAATGCCGCCGCAGGGATGTTCTTCAATTAATGACTGGCTAAGCAGGTCATTCAACAATGGCTGTGTTGTTTGACCAATATCAAGCCTGCCTCCTGTTGCATCCCAAAAATGACGGAATGAAAGCGTTTCTGACCGGGTTTGCAATACATAATGGCTGTCAGTATGTTCCGGAGCAGCAAGCGCCTGATGAAACCTTACCCTCCCATGAGCAGAAGCCTCGATCAGTTCACCAAACACCTCCTGAGGTACCGGATGGCGCCAGGCGGCCCACACCGCACCGTACATTTTCATAAATCGCAGCTTTTGTTCGGATGTGAATGCGTTCCAGAGCTTGTGCATATACGGCCGTGTTGAAACCAGAACATCCTGCCAGGGCAGATCACCATTCTCCGCACGCGTAAGCAGCATGCGGAAATACCCGGTCTGCCGCTCCTCACGTAACAGGTTCATAGCAGGCCGGAATTCCCCTTTTTCTCTTAGAAGGTGAAACTCTTTGCGGAGGAGGCGGGAAAACACGTTCAGCATGTCTTCACTTTCCGCAGTAGCAGACATGATATTACGCCAGGTCAGGTGAACGGGTATGTAGCGAGCACTGCTTGTCAGGCAGGTCGGAACATAGCCGCTGCGTGAAAAGAGATGGATTTTTACCTGACTTTTGCCGAACGCATAGCGAAACGCATCAACAGCCGTGAGACCGCTACCGGCGATGATTAGCGGCGCAGAAGAAGACTGATCAAAGTGCGTATAATGCGAAATAAAACCTGGCTTTCCAGCGAACGCCGGAAAGGCGCTTTCAGATAATGCCCCCAGGCACATCACAACGTTACGAGCGAAGAGTGTGTTACCGTTGTCATCGCACAGGGAGAACAATTCTCCCTGCTTCCTGATGCTCACCACGCTGTGGTGGAATTCATCAATTTTCAGTATCCCGGCCTGCTTAACGTCACGGTAAGTCTGGCGGATAAAATCTGAGTATCTGAGGCGCGATGGCCAGCGTTCACGGGAGTTAAAAGTGGTATGTAACCAGTGACCAAACAGTTCCGGTTCAGTTGATGTCACCGACATCAATCCCGGCGGGGTATTGACCTTATGCATGGCATCAGCATCACCAAAGGCTTTTCCTTTTGCAAAGCTGGCTGGGGGATTGAAAACGGCAATTCGCGGTTGAGCCGTTCTGATGTTATAAATTTCATCCTGTAGCTGGCTGAGTAAGCATGTTCCTGTCGCCCCCAACCCTACAATTGCAACGTCATACATGACTAATACGTCCTGTTAATCATTTGAAGTGCTTATATAACAACAAACCCTGGCTAAGGTAAATAAATCTCATTTAATGTAAAGTTACGCAAAAACAACATTTAACTTTATGATTTTAATGATAATAAAATCAGCATAGAAAGTATCGACTGTAATAATCTGCTATTTCGGAGTTTCGCATTGCACCCATTATTGATAACTTTTGCTTCTTTTATGAGCGCCTCCGTACAAACCTATACTTTTATTCCTGATGTAACCTGCAAAGCAGATACCCATCTCCAGACCGCTGGAAACAGCAGAATCCTGTCTGGTTCAGATGCATACCGGCAATAATCAGTTTGTCATCCACGGCCTGTTGCAGCGCTTTTTTCCTTGTCTCTTCAGCCTGTAGAGGATCAACATCAAACATGATTGAAACAGCAGGAACTGCTGACTGAATATAGGGAAAATGAACGACATCTCCCCATATTAACACCGCTTTTTTATCGGAATGAATATGAAATCCGGTGTGTCCTGGGGTATGGCCTGGCAGCCATACAGGGCGAATGCCCTGCACAACTTCATTTTCATCAAGCAGGCGTATCTTCCCGGCATAGGCGGCCAGGACTTTTCGGAACAGTGCAAAATTATGTTTGCCGCGCTCACTGGCTCTCTGTAATTTTTCATTATCCTGCCAGTGCGCAATTTCAAGGGGATGAATATAGAGATCGGCTTTTTTATATACCGGCTCTCCGTTTTCATGCAGCAGACCGCCGATATGATCGGGATGACCGTGCGTCAGTAATACCCTGTCTACGTCATCAGGCAGAATGCCGAGCATCGTCAGCTTCTCCTTAAGCCTCCCACCCACGTTGTTTTGCCCGCCAGCGCCCGCATCTACCAGAATAGTGTGTCCATATCCACGGATGAGATAACCGTTAATATGGATATCACCCTGTCTCTCAATCCCGGCAGCGCACTGGATACTTGCAGCCTTTGCGACGTCAATACCTGAAAGAAGATCAAGCGTGGCCGCCATAGTGCCATCGCTCAGCGCAATAACCTGATAACCGCCAACCTGACAGGTCGGGAAACTATCACCGTGCATACATACCTCATAATAGTGCTGGCAGGCACCCGCTTGCCTGATATGTTTTCATCATGCTAAGCAACTGTTTTCCCAATTTAAATCGAAATTAATTCACTGATTAATGATATTTTGTCACTGTAAAGAATTTTGTATCAATAATCAGGCCGTATTAATGCTAAGAAAAATTCCCAGCAGTCGAGCCATGCTTGCCTTTGAAGCCGCAGCAAGGCATGGAAATTTTGCGCGGGCAGCGCAGGAGTTATCACTTACCGAAGGCGCAATCAGTCGACAAATAGCCCGCCTTGAGTCCATGTTAAACTGCAGATTGTTTGATCGCAGCGGAAGTCGCGTTACGCTCAATTCAGTTGGCGCCCGCTATGCAGATCAAATACGCGAATCGCTTGACCGGCTGGAAAGAGATACGCAATCGGTCATAGGTGTGCCAGAAGGCGGTAAGACTCTGGAGATTGCTGCCCTGCCAACGTTTTCATGCCACTGGCTAATCCCGCGTCTGAAAAGCTTTTATACCCTGTATCCGGAAATTAGTGTGAACATCGCCGCCAGAACAGATCCTTTTATTCTCGCTGGCAGTGGTTTTGACGCGGTAATACATTTCGATCATCCGGCATGGGCAGGTATGCATATGCAGTTTCTTTTTCAGGAAACGCTGCTGCCTGTATGCCATCCGGCACTTCTGAAGAACAAAAAAGAGAGCGTGCCGCTTAATGAGCTGCCTCGCATTCACCGTCTTCAGAATCCGCAGGCATGGCAGTACTATGCGCAGGAAACCGGAATTGAACTTGATAACCCGGCGCAGGGAGTCCGCTATGATCTGCACGAAATGTCTATCGCCGCAGCGCTGTCAGTACAGGGCGTTGCACTGGTGCCGCGGATATATGTCGAAAAAGAGTTAACTAACGGCGAGCTTATTGCTCCCTGGCCTGAGTCTGCTTCACTCAGCAAAAAGTTTCATTTAATAAAACCGGCTTCAACAGGCATAAATGAAACGGCGCTGCATGCTTTTGAGCAATGGCTGATGACGGAAATTAATCCGAAAGCATAACGTCGCCGTTATTGATAAAACCAACTTCTGACGCTGATAACGCTCCGGACACGTCTCCGACCGTTGCAGAACTGCGCGTGCGGGTGCTCTGGTCGGAAGCAAGATGAAGGCACAGACTGACCCCTTCCCGCCGTCGTTTAAGGCCAGCTGTTTTTGCCTCTCCCGCTCTGTTGGCGGAATGCCAGGGTGTCAGTGGCCAATACGGTTTCCATGCTCATCGATAATCTGTTCACCATCTTCTTTCATCAATGCCCCTTTCTGTGGATCAGGCAGAATATCCAGAACGGCTTCAGACGGACGACAGAGCGCTGTACCGAGCGGCGTTACCACCACCGGACGGTTAATGAGAATGGGGTGAGCCAGCATAGCATCCAGCAGTTCGTCATCGCTGAACCGATCCTCTGCCAGACCCAGCTGCTCAAACGGTTCCGTATTTTTGCGCAGCAGTGCGCGCACGCTGATTCCCATATCTGCAATCAGCGTCTGCAGCTCAGCGCGTGTCGGCGGCGTCTCCAGATATAAAATCACTGCTGGCTCCACGCCACTATTGCGGATAAGCGCCAGGGTGTTACGGGACGTGCCGCAGGCCGGGTTGTGGTAAATAGTAATGTCAGTCATCAGTCATACTCCATACAGGCGCTGCATGCACGCAGCCCGGATCACGTTTAAACAGACAGGCGCAGGGCCAGCGCGGCCAGCGTCACAAAAAGCACCGGCAGGGTCATCACGATGCCAACACGAAAGTAATAGCCCCAGCTAACAGTGATATTTTTTTGCGCCAGAACGTGCAGCCACAGCAGGGTTGCCAGGCTGCCAATCGGGGTAATTTTCGGGCCGAGGTCGCAGCCAATGATGTTCGCGTAAATCATTGCCTCTTTTACCGTGCCCTGAGCGGTACTGCCGTCAATAGAGAGCGCCCCGACCAGCACGGTGGGCATGTTGTTCATGACCGATGACAGAAATGCCGTCAGAAAGCCCGTACCCAGCGTTGCCCCCCAGACGCCGTGCTCTGCAAAGCGGTTCAGAATGGCTGAGAGATCATCCGTCAGGCCGGCATTACGCAGACCATATACCACCAGATACATGCCCAGCGAGAAGATAACGATTTGCCAGGGTGCACCTTTCAGCACCTTACGGGTATCGATAACGTGTCCTTTGCGTGCAACCAGCCAGAGAATGAAGGCCGCCGCTGCCGCAACCAGGCTGACCGGTACGCCAAGCGGCTCCAGCGCAAAAAAACCGGCCAGCAGCAGAATCAGCACCAGCCAGCCGGTTTTGAAGGTCCGCCTGTCACGGATAGCGTCACGGGGCATTTTTAGCTTTGTCAGGTCATAACCTGCCGGAATATCTTTGCGGAAAAACAGGTGCAGCATTACCAGCGTAGCCACTACGGAAGCCATATTCACCGGCACCATAACGGACGCATATTCGCTAAAGCCCAGCGTAAAGAAATCCGCCGTTACGATGTTGACCAGGTTCGATACGATGAGCGGCAGGCTGGACGTGTCCGCGATAAACCCAGCCGCCATCACAAATGCCAGCGTGGCACCTGGGCTGAAGCCCAGCGCCAGCAGCATGGCGATGACAATCGGCGTGAGGATAAGCGCCGCGCCGTCATTGGCGAACAGCGCCGCCACCGCCGCGCCCAGCAGAACAATATACGTGAACAGCAGCCTGCCTCTGCCGCCTCCCCAGCGGGAAACATGCAGTGCCGCCCACTCAAAAAAGCCGGATGCATCCAGCAGCAGGCTGATGATGATAACCGCGATAAACGTGGCCGTGGCGTTCCAGACAATCTGCCAGACCGCCGGAATATCCCCGATATGCACCACGCCCGTCAGCAGCGCCAGCGCAGCCCCGATAACAGCACTCCAGCCAATACTGAGTCCTTTCGGCTGCCAGATAACCAGCACCAGCGTCAGAAAAAAAATTGCACCTGCCAGAAACATAGTCCCTCCTTCACCTCACAGAATAAGCACAGCGCAACCAGAAACGTTAAATATGGAAAAGCATATATGTATAGGTAAATTTTTAAATGCAGACAGGTTTGCCATTGGTCGTAGCGTTGTCCCGCTCAGCCTGCCGGCTAAGATGCTGGATGTCATCCTGCTGACACAGATAAGCCTGTTCAATCACGGCTGCAGCCCAGGCGGGCATGTGAGGGGACAGCCGGTAATGGATCCATTTGCCGTCACGCCTGTCGATAAGCAGGCCGCTGTCTCTGAGTAGCGCAAGATGCCGGGATACTTTGGGCTGGCTCTCTTTCAGTATCAGCGTCAGCTCGCATACACAGAGCTCACCTTTTTCACGCAGAAGCAGGACAAGCTTTAAACGCGTTTCGTCAGACAGCCCCTTGAAAAGCTGAAGAGGAAAAAGCTGAGGCATGATAACTCCGGGTAGCTGGCGTAAAAAGCCAGTGTGACTTTACGCGCAAATGCCGTCAACACATATGCATAAATTCATATATAAATACCAGGCTGATTCCATGTATGTTTCTGCGGTGACATGCGCAGACATGGTTAATATACACGCTGGTACCGCTGTTCGCAGCCCTGTTCCGCTTGCTGAAACGTTGACCTCTCACCGTTTTTGTTTATAGTTTAGTGCCTGTCCTGAGAGGGGCAGGCTTCGCCGTCAGCGCCCCGCCCCGGGTTTCGCTGGCTTATTGCAGTCCTGAAGGCATCCTTTTGCCGTAAAGGAGAACTCAAAAATCATGCGTCTTACGCCACCCTGAGTCGTCACCCTTCCCTGTCGCACTGAGTAGTTTCAGTCGCGCACTCAAAAACATCCCGTCTGCGGATGTGCTTTTTCGTCCCTGAATTTTTTGCCCTCACGGGCTGACTGTATCTAAAATCTGAGAAATTACTATGCTGCTGTCCTCGACGCGTAAGGACTGGCTGGGCAACGTCCGTGGTGACGTGCTCGCCGGTATTGTCGTCGCGCTCGCGCTCATTCCTGAAGCGATCGCGTTTTCCATCATTGCCGGAGTCGACCCGCAGGTCGGCCTCTACTCGGCCTTCTGTATTCCCGTGGTTATGGCCATCTTTGGCGGACGTCCCGCCATGATTTCATCGGCTACCGGCGCCATGGCGCTGCTGATGATAACGCTGGTGAAAGATCACGGCCTGCAGTATCTGCTGGCGGCATCAGTGCTAACCGGCCTGCTGCAGCTGGCTGCCGGCTACCTGAGGCTTGGTAGTCTGATGCGCTACGTGTCGCGCTCGGTCGTGACGGGCTTCGTCAACGCGCTGGCCATTCTGATTTTTATGGCACAGTTGCCGGAGCTGACCAACGTGACCTGGCACGTGTATGCGCTCACCGCCGCAGGCCTGGCAATCATCTACCTCTTTCCGTACCTCAATAAAACTATTCCCTCCCCGCTGGTCTGCATCGTGGTGCTGACCGCCATCTCCATGTGGCTGCATCTGGACGTGCGCACCGTGGGCGACATGGGCAAGCTGCCCGACAGCCTGCCGGTGTTCCTCATTCCGGACATTCCGCTGAACCTGGATACGCTGCTGATTATCCTGCCTTACTCCGCCGGCCTTGCCGTGGTGGGACTGCTGGAGTCGATGATGACCGCCACTATCGTGGACGACATGACCGACACCCCGAGCGATAAAAACCGCGAGTGCAAGGCGCAGGGCATCGCCAACGTCTGCACGGCGTTTATCGGCGGCATGGCGGGCTGCGCCATGATTGGTCAGTCGGTGATTAACGTAAAATCCGGCGGGCGCGGGCGTCTCTCCACCCTGACGGCCGGGCTGGTGCTGCTCTGTCTGATTATTTTCCTCCGCGATCAGGTGTCGCAGATCCCGATGGCGGCGCTGGTCGCGGTGATGATCATGGTCTCCATCGGCACCTTCTCCTGGCGATCCATCACCGACCTGCGCCGCCATCCGCTCTCGACCAGCGTGGTCATGCTGGCAACCGTGGTCGTGGTGGTGGCCACCGACAACCTGGCCTTCGGCGTGCTGACCGGGGTGCTGATTGCTTCGCTGAACTTTGCCACTAAGGTAGCGCGCTTTATGACGGTCAGATCGTCACGGGAGGGTGAGACACGGATCTATACCGTGACCGGCCAGGTATTTTTTGCCTCCGCCGATCGCTTTATGAGCCACTTTGACTTCAGGGAAGCGGCAGAGCGCGTGGTCATTGACGTCACGCACGCCCACTTCTGGGACATCACCGCCGTTAGCGCACTGGACAGGGCGGTAATTAAGTTCCGCCGCGAAGGCGCTGAGGTAGAAATACCGGGCATGAACGACGCCACCCGTACCCTCGTTGACCGCTTCGGCGTGCATGACAAGCCGGAAGAAGCGGAAAAACTGATGGGCGGTCACTAACTGACAGGAGTTACAGCTATGAACAATACCGTTGTGGCCTGCGTGGATGGTTCGCCGTCAACCGGGCCAGTCTGTGACTACGCGGCGTGGGCCGCCGCCGGCCTTTCCGCGCCGCTGGCCCTGCTGCACGTGCTGGAAAAAGACGGTCATCCGGCCGTCTCTGACCTGAGCGGCAGCATTGGCATCGACAGCAAAGAGCTGCTGACCGAAGCGCTTGTGCGCGTGGAGGGTGAGCGCAGCCGCCTGCTTATGGCGCAGGGGAAAACTATTCTGGCTGGCTGTGCTGAACGGCTGGCCCGGGCGGGACGCCCGGAGGTACGCCAGCTGCAGATGCACGGCGCACTGGACGAAATCCTTGCCGGGCTGGATGACGTCAGGCTGATGGTGCTCGGACGACGGGGCGCAGAACATACGGTGGGCAGCCAGCTGGAAAGCGTCATCCGCCTGCAGAAAGCGCCCGTGCTGGTTGTGCCGGAAACGTTTATTGCGCCATCCCGGGTACTTTTTGCCTGGGATGGCAGCGAGGCCAGCCGCCGAAACCTGACCCGGCTGACCGTGAGCCCGCTGCTTCGCGGCCTGGCCTGCCATGTTGTGATGGTGAACGGCGACGATGCTTCACTCCATGATGCGCAGCACATCCTGCAGGCAGCCGGCATTGATGCAGAGTCACGGCTGATACAGGATGAATCCGTCTCGCGCGGGCTGTGCCGTTACGCGCAGGAGAACGGAACGGACCTGATCGTGATGGGGGCCTGGGGACACTCCCGGCTGCGCCGCTTCTTTATCGGCAGTCACACCACGGCGATGCTGGCTGAAAGCCGTTATCCGCTGCTGATGCTGCGGTAAACGTTACGGGCCTGCAATCGCAGACCCTTTTCATAACGAGCCTCCGGAACACAAGTCCCGGAGCAGTTCATTTGTGCGGCGCCTTTGTCAGCCGTGCTCAGGGAATACCATGCGTCAGCTGTTTCGCTTTATGTATCAGCACGGCAGTCATCTCGCCTTTGGCGCGATACTGATGGCCATGTCGAGTTTTGGACAGACTTACTTCGTATCGCTTTACGGGCAGGACCTGCGTCAGGCATTCGGGCTCAGCGACGGCGGACTGGGCGGCCTTTATGCCGCGGGCACCGTGATGAGTGCCGTCACCCTGACATGGGCGGGCCGGCTGATTGACTACACCACTACCCGTCGATTCACCCTGGCCGTTACCCTGCTGCTGATAACGGCGTGCCTGCTCGTCTCCGGTGCGCAGGCGGCATGGACGCTCTGTGCAGGCTTTTACCTGCTTCGCCTCGGCGGACAAGGCCTGATGGTGCATACCGCCCTGACGGCGACTGCGCGCCAGTTTCCGCTTGATGCTGGCAAGGCACTGGGTGCTATCGCACTGGGCCTGTCGCTCGCACAGGCGCTGTTTCCGTTGGCTGCCGTGCAGATTAACGCTCTGACGGGATGGCGCACTGCCTGGCTGATAAACGCTGCGGTTCTGGTGGCCGGCGTTGCGCTGGCTGTCAGCTGCCTTCCGCGCGCTGCCGAAAAGCCGCTGCGGACGTTCAGAAAGCGGGGCGCAGAGAAGGTTCGCGAAGCGTCAGTATGGAAGAACCGGAATCTGCTTTTTGCTCTGCCCGCAGTGCTGGCGTCACCTTTCATCACCACAGGGTTCTTTTTCCATCAGGCGCGTCTGGCAGAGGAGAAAGGATGGGCGCTGTCGTGGGTTGCAGGGTGGTTTATTGCTTACGCGATAACGCAGGCGGTTTCCCTGTTATCATTTGGTCCGCTGATAGACCGGCTGACGCCACGCCGTCTGTTGCCGTGGTTTCTGCTGCCGCAGGGCGCTGGCATGCTGGCGCTGTGGCTCAGTAACAGCGTGTGGGTCACGCCGTTTTATCTCATCATGACCGGTATATCGTCAGCCATTGCGTCCACACTGGCGACTGCGCTATGGGTACAGCTGTTTGGCCCCGCGCAACTGGCAAAGGTGCGCTCGGCTGTTGAGGCGGGTACCGTGCTTGCCAGTGGTGCCTCTCCGGTCATCATGGGCGTTCTGATTGATAACCATATTGCCCTTCGGGTGCAGGCGCTGTTATGCCTCGTCTTTATACTCGCGGCCAGTCTGGTGGCAACCCGTGTCAGAGCTGGCGTACCGGAAAATGAAACTGATATTTCTGGCTGATCGGAACACGATACGTGAGGCAGGAAACACTGTCCGCTTTGTGCCAGAAGCGGACATTTTCTTTGAGCCTGAACTGGCAAAATTCTGTCAGTATCAAAACCGTTAAACTGGGTGTGCCGCAAAGCGCTTTTCAGGTAAGCCGGGGCTGACATCAGATTCAGCCTTGAGCATTGCACCGTCATATTCAGACAGCGCAGTAAGCCCCACAGAAGCAGTGGTGCAATAGAGACGGGTAAAACCCTCACCGGCAAGTGCCGGACAGGTGCTCTGCATTCCAGGTGATGTCAGAATAGCAGCGATGGTCCCATCCGGGCGGTAACGGACAACACGGCTCCCTCCCCATTCAGCATTCCACAGATATCCCATCGCATCCACGCAGCAGCCGTCAGGCGCGCCGCTGCCTTCGGTTTCTGCGAACACGCGCTGGTTTCGCAGCGAGGGATAATCACAGCACATTATCCGGCCCTGCATCGAGTCACAGTAATAGAGCG
>Ga0157361_1000845_pt1 | contig 11097 bp, 10 predicted proteins | sample AttlaeALBM2_FD_111481 | JGI IMG/M metagenome (GOLD analysis project Ga0157361, IMG submission 111481) | Fungus gardens microbial communities from leaf cutter ant in Ribeirão Preto, State of São Paulo, Brazil - Atta laevigata ALBM2 | ecosystem: Host-associated > Fungi > Mycelium > Unclassified ...
ATTATTACTAATTTTTCAATCCTAAACTCCTGTTGTCTACTCCTATAGGATCACGATGTAGACTAATTACTTGTACTCCTCCTATTCCGGACTTAGTATAAGTACTCCAGTAGTTACATCCTAATCTCTTAGTTCATAGATTAAAGTCATTTACGGCTTTCCCTTGTCCTACCCTTGCTCCTATCAATCTATACTATTCCTCTCCGAAATTCCTGACAACAATTCATTCCTCCTAAAATACGCAACCACACATGCGGCAGTAGATTGAGGCACAGCGCACGAGCTGAGGCCAAGGTTATTCCCCCTTTTTGTTGTCAATTTCACCCATTCCGGAGCAATTCCACTCCACTCCGGCCCACTCCGCTCCTGTTCCGCCCTCATACTTGACAAACAAGCTCAAAAGGATTTTTATGACAAGATTTGTACTAGCATCCCCAGACTTAGACAAAGAGCTTAGAGTAGAGGCAGATACCTCAAATTATGCTACAGGAGGAGTACTCTCAATAAAGTGCTCTGACAAGTTATGGAGACTGGTAGCTTTCATTTTCAAATCATTAAGCAATACAGAAAGACACTATGAAATACATGATAAGGAAATGTTAGCAGTAGTCAGATGCTTAGAGGCATGGAGGCACTTTCTGGAAGGAACAGTAGTTAAATTTGAGATCTGGACAGACCATAAAAATCTTAAATACTTTATGAAAGTGCAGAAATTGAATCGAAGGCAAGTGAGATGGGTATTATACCTATCTAGATTTGATTTTACATTGAAGCATGTTCTGGGGAGTAAAATGGGAAAGACAAAGAGTTTAAGTAGGAGACCAGACTGGGAAATAGGAGTAGAAAGAGACAATGAGAACAAGACATTGGTAAAAGCAGAGTGGTTGGAGGTTAGACGAATAGAGAAAGTAGAAATAATAGTGGACAGAGTAGACTTGCTAGAAAAGGTTAAGCAGTCTAAAGTAAAAGATAACAAAATAGTTAAGGCAGTGGAAGAAATGAAGCGAGCAGAAGTAAAGATGCTAAGAGACGAAGAATAGAGAGAAAAAAATGGCATAATATATAAAGAAGAAAAGGTGTATGTATCAAAAGACAATAAATTGAGAATGGAAATTATCAGGTTACATCATGATATGCCAGTAGGAGAACATGGGGGACAATGGAAGACGGTAGAATTGGTCATGAGAAACTTTTGGTGGCCAGGAATTATAAAGGAAGTAAAGTGATATGTGAAAGTGTAAGAAAACTAAACTCCAAGCCAGAATAAAGCCAACTGCTCTTTGCTCAGCGATTGACAAAAAGAACTCGATAGAGTCCCCATTAGATTTGCTACACTATATATACAATTACTATCATGGCTATGCACCTTGTCTGTCATGACTTGGCAAAACAGCTAAGTCAATATTTATATTTCTTTTCTTTTTCTTTTTCTTTTCTTTTAGATTATTACTAAGGTAGAGCATGGGAAATATCATGTGACAGTCACAGAGTCACAAAGGTGTGACCAAGGTCATATCACATATAGTCATAGTCACAGTCACAGCATGTGACAAAGAAGTCAGCTGATAGGTATGAGAACTGTGGGAGACAAGGTGCATAGCCATGATAGTAATTGTATATATAGTGTAGCAAATCTAACAGGGACTCTATTGAGTTCTCTTTGTCAATTGCTGAACAAAGAGCAGTTGGCTTTATTCCGGCTTGGAGTTTAGCTTCCTTACATTGTCTCCCATAGTCCTCATGTCTATCAGCTGACTTCTTTATCACATGCTGTGACTGTGACTTGCGACTCTGTGTGTGTGACATAACTGTAATGTGACCATTCTGTGACCTCTGTCATACTTTTGTGACTCTGTGACTGTTATGTGATATTTCCCACACTACACCTTAGTAATAATCTAAAATAAAATAAAAGAAAAAGAAAAGAAATATAAATATTGACTTAGTCGTTTTGTCAAGTCATGACAAGAAGGATATAATGCCTGCCAGCAAAACAAAAATTGCACAGAGCAACTAGCAGGAAAGTTAATGCCAAATTCAATTCTGGAAAAGCCTTAGACACATATTGTCATAAGTCGACACAACTATGACAACATGGGAACAGTTGATGAACAGGATCAGTTGATGGGAAGAAACAAGTGACATGAGAGGAAACATCAGGAATGACTGATGGACATAGGAAAGAAAAAGACAGATACGAGAAAGGACTTGTATTATTAATAGATAGGAGAAATGTATAAATAGTGTAGAGGAATCAAGCAAGGACTCCATCGAGTTCTCTTCTAACCCTAAAGAGCTCTCTTGATCCTAACCCAGGATTAAGGTCTTAAGTCAGTCGCTGACACATATATCAGCAGATTTTATCACCAAACTGCCTTTGGCTCAGGGATATGACTTGATCTTAGTAGTAGTCAATAGGTTAACAAAAATGGTAAATTTTATACCTACTATAAAAAGAACATCAGCAGAAGGATTAGCACAGTTGTTTAGAGACAATGTGTGGAAGTTGCATAGGTTACCCAAAAGTATCATTTTGGATTGGGAGCCTCAGTTTGTGGCAGGAGTAATGCAGGAGTTGAATAAGATGTTGGGGATCGAGAGTAAATTGTCAATGGCATTCCATCCTCAAACAGATAGACAGACAGAATATCATAACTTGGCAAAACAGCTAAGTTATTATTTGTATTTCTTTTCTTTTTCTTTTCTTTTGGACTTACTATACATAAGAAGTGCAGGAAAGTGTCACATCACAAGGTGTTACATAGTTATGTCACATAAATGGATGTCACAGTGTCACATCACATGATCAAGTCACATGAGGAGCATGGGAAAATAGTGCACAGACCATATAGTAGTTGTATAAGTAGTATACAGAAATAAATAAGAACTCTATCGAGTTCTCCTTGTCAACTCAGACTTGGAGTAAATTTAAGTCATCTTGGCTAAAGTCTTACACAGAGAGGGTGAATCAAGAGCTAGAGCAATACTTAAGGATGTTCATTGATCATAGACAGGAACAATGACTAGAATGGTTGGGAACAGCTGAGTTTGCATACAATAATAAAGTGCACTCAAGTACTTGGACATTGCCTTTCAAGGTAAATTACAGACAGGATCCAAGAATGGGATTTGAGGAAAGGAAAAGGGAAAAGTATGAAGGAGCAGAAAGATTTAAAAGATAAAGGAAATATAGGAGAAGACCAAAGCAGCACTAGGAAAAGCATAAGAGGATATGAAGAAGTACACCAACAGAAAAAGGGTAGAAGTCAATGAGTATAAAGTAGGAGACTTGGTAATGCTTAGTACCAAGGATCTGAAATATCAGATGGTTAGGAGGAGAACAGAGAAGTTGACAAAGAGGTTCATAGACCCTTACAAGATACAGAAAATAGTATTGTCAAACACAGTAAATGTAAGGGGGCACTTAGAGGCATCCCAGAACACACTCGTCGTTAGTGGAGGAGGCATCTTAAGTTAGATCATGAATAGCCCAGGAGATCAAACTATTGTTGAGGTAAGGTATTCTACCGTACATCACTAGCTATATATACTAGACTAGCCTGGTCTGTGCGCCAGTTGCTATGGACACTTACATCAGGACAATAATAACTACACTACCAGATATAGCTATGTAGTACTATGATGGAGACCCGAACTAGAGGGAAGGGAACTATAGACTGCGGACTCCGAGGATCTGTGGGAATGCTAGCTAATGCAAACCCTACCAGGTTATCTAAGCAATCTCAGGGTTGTCCCCTTACAGTAAAGCTGGAATTGCCGACTACAGTAAAAATACATCTAGTAGTAAATGTTAGTAGAATACAATATTATGTAGAGCAAGTAGAGGGGCAGAGGAAGGAGCAACTGGCTCCAGTAATAATTGAAGGAGAAGAAGAGTAGGAAGTAAAAAGAATATTAAATAAGTGGAAGATCAGAGGAAAGAACAAGTACCTAGTATGGTGGAAAGGATTTACAGCAGAGTCAGACACTTAAGAAGGAAGAGAAAATTTAGGAAATGCCAAGGAGGCAATTGAGAAATTTGAGAAAGAATACAGATGAGATATGGAGGATGTAAGGAAACAGGAAAGAGAAGAAGGAACATCTAGAAGAGGAGAATTGCCAGGAAGGTTCACAGCAAAGAAATTATTTGGATAGACAGATAAGAGATATGACCAGGAATATTGGAGAAGGTTAGAAAGAAATTGGAGAAAATGGAAAGGAAGCTAATGGAAGAAGAGTTGACCAGGGAAGAGAAGAACAACTCTAGAAACAATTGAGGAAGAAGAAATTGAACAAGAAAAATTGGGAGTAAGAGAGTGAACAGAAAAAGATGATGAAATAAGCAACATGGTTGACCCATATTACAAATTGTAGGAAAAATTCTTGGGATGAGGAAACTTAAGAGAGGGGTGGTGTCATGACTTGGCAAAATGGCTAAGTCATTTTCTATTTTCATTTTCTATTTCCTTTTTCTTTTATTTAGTTGAAATACTACTATGAAGGGAAAGCATGGGAAAGGAGTCACATCATAGTCACAAAGTCACAAAAGGTGTGACATGGGTCACAGGTTACAGTCACAACACATGACAGGGTAGTCACATAATGGGTAACATAAGGACTGTAGGAGGTAAAGTGCATAGCCATGATAGTAGTTGTATATATAGTGTAGAAAATCAAATGGGAACTCTATCAAGTTCTCCTTGTCAACTCAGACTTGGAGTGGATTTAAGTCACCTTGGCTAAAGTCTTACAAGTTGACAAGGAGGACTTGATGGAGTTCCCATTATTTTCTGTACACTATTCATACAACTACTACATGGTCTGTGCACTACTTTCCCACACCTATCATGTGATTTGTCATGTGACATGACCATGTGACACTTATAATGTGACACTTTCCTGCACTCCTTCCTGTGTAGTAAAGAAAAAAGAAAAGAAAAGAAAAGAAATAATAACTTAGCCATTTTGCCAAGTCATGACAATCACAATTATGTATATAAGGACTCATAGTCTGAGGATTAGACCTCAGACTTAACAACATCTTTTGTTACTGTCTAAACTTTGCACTCTTGAGCTTTTCAAATACCAAATCACCTATCACAAATAAAGTAAGTGACTATTTGTAATACATATGTTCCTCTACAAAATCTGGGTATCACCTTTGGGAAGTATATTAGGACATGGTAGGTACAAAGATAAACTGATTTGAGCTCTCTCTGTCAGTGACTGACTTAAGAACCTAGACTAGGGTTTAGTTCAGGTAGCTCTTCAGGGTTAGAAGAGAACTCAATAGAGTCCTTGCTTAATTCTGCTATACTATATATACATATTCTGGCTATTTGTCCTTATTATTATTATTATAAGTGTCCCACCTTCACTGGTTCGATTCTAGTCCATGTCATCTTTCTTAGTCATGGTCAAAGTGACTCATAACACTCTCTCACAGTGGGATATTCCTGAGGGAGTCACTGGTATCCTTGAAAAGGGGTTTGGCCAGAGTACTCATCTTGGTGTCTGTCATCTGATCCCAATGGAATTGTTCCATGATAATCAAGTTCTATGGTGGGGGCTAAAGGCTAGGATGGGGTAGTGGATATCACAAATGGAAGGGGTGGGGAAGTCTTTAGGTAGATAAATGTTTTTGGAAGGCAGATATTTGGTAGTAAAGAGTCTGTTATTTAATGTAGTTTTCTCATTCTTCACTGCCTAGGCTACTAGCTACATGTTGGTACTTAGGAGGCATGCTTACAATACATGCTGCAGGATCTGCCACTGTGCCCCTGATTGCCTCCTGCTCATTTGTATTTAGAGTAGTTGGCTTTATAATTGATGATTTTTTTTAAAAAAAAATAATAATGAATGCAGTCTTCTTGGCTATTGGAAGGATCTAAAATCAGCCCTTGTTGTAGTGAATAGAGACAGAGAGGTTTCTGGCATTATGAGCATTATCATCAGAATTGTTGTGCAACAGTGCTGTGCCTTTAGAAAGAGAGGTGAATATATAATGATATCACACTATGAGCAAATGAATAAAGTTACAAGATTTGCTGTCAAGTGATCTGTCAATTAGTTTGTCAACTTAGCTGTCAAATACAATATACAGTGTCACATGTCACACTATTTTATTTCTAGTATTATTATTATTGTATTTTTCTAATTTACTAAGACTTTGACTGTTATGAACATTAAGTAGAATTACGGTTATTATCAACCATGGTCTAACAATGAGTAGTTAGTAGATGAGATGTTGGCACTATTGGATGAAGACATTACAATGCAGTAATGCATTGAATGTCTAAAGGACTCTAAATGAATATTGGGCTCATAGACAGGATTCTTCAGAGAAATCTCAGACAATCTCTTCTTTCTATCTTTGGACTTATGCTAAATGGGACAACATTGGACTAACTCATTTATAGACCCTGACTCAACTTGTCACCTTCATAGCTTCTGTCACTGGACTGTCACTTAACTAGTTATCCTTAGTTACAAGTAGTGTTATTACATTGTAACATTGTCACAGTACCTAGTTAGGATAAATATAAACCAGAAAGAGAAGAGAATGGCAAGTTCTCTCTTTCTATATTCCCTTTGTAAATCCTACTCTGAGAAATTAGTATCTTTCTTTGTCTCAGGACAGCCTTGAAGAGTGCTACTCAAGGTCTTGTTGACATCTATCCTCTTTGATATAACTTCACTGAAAACCCTAACCAGATCCTCTAGTAAGAAGCGTGAAGATATCAAGTATTAGATATAGGCTTCAAGTTAAAACATATACTCAACTGAGGTCTAGAGTTTTAACATTGTCATGAGTCGCCTCAACTGTAAGACTTTAGCTGTGACAACTTAAATCCACTCCAAGTCTGAGTTAACAAGGAGAACTTGATAGAGTTTCCATTTGATTATCTACACTACTTATACATTTTACTATGGTGGCTGTTCAACATCCTCTCATAGTCCTCATGTTATTTCTATCATGTGTCTACCTTATCACATGTTGTGACTATGACTGTGACTTGTGACATGACCAAAATATGTGACCAATGTCATGCTTTTGTGACTTTGTGACTGAGTCACATGATGTCTTCCTATGCTCCATCCCTGTAGTAATAAGTCTAGAATAAAGAAACTAAAAAAAAAAATAGAAAATAGAAATAACTTAGATGTTTTGCCAAGTCATGATATCTACCATGAACTAAGAAATATGACCTGGACTGGAATTGAACCCTGGACTAGTAGGAACTTGTAGAATAAACAAGAACATATAATGCAGAAATGTATAAGTAATGTAGCAGAATAAAATGAGAACTCTATTGAGTTCTCTTCTAACCCTGAAGAGCTCCTTGGTCTAAACCCTAGGCTAAGGTCTTAAGTCAGTCACTAACAAACATCAGCTGTATGCTAGCTATCAAATATAATCACAGGTCATCTGTACTTGTACAAAATGCTATCTCTGTTTTATTATTACACCTGACAACCAAACTTTTATTATGTTAATATCTCAGATGTCTTAAGATCAAGTAAACAACTACTTTTTATTATGTTAATATCTATAGTTTACAGTAAGCAAAGATTGTAATACAAGAAATATTGTCTTATCTCAGATATCTCGGGATTGAGTAGACAGTTGAGAAAGAATAGTAAGACTGAACTCTATTTAAGCCTACTCTGCACTCTTACTATGAGACTCCCAGAAGGGAAATAACTTCCTTAAACAGTTGATTCATAATCTCAAGACATAAAACAGGATAAAACTATAAATAGTACAGGAACCTTATGTAAACCATATTACATGATTAGGTCAGGTGATTGTAGAATATTCTAAAAAGACATGTGATCATGGGACTTTAGTGCACAGACCATATAGAAATAGTATAAGTACTGTACTGTCAGCAGCTAAAGTCTGATAACCAGAATGAAGCCAACTGTCTCTTTGTTCAGTGTTTGACAAAGAGAACTCGATAGAGTTTCCATTAGATTTGGTACACTATATATACATGCAGAGTAACCCTAACCCTGTTCTTTTATCCTGCACTTCTCTATGAGTCAACTTGCTCTTGTGTGTCCATTGATATTACAAATTAAAAGAAAAGAAAAGAAAAACAATATTCAAAACTAAAAGAAAAGAAAAGAAAAACAATATTCAAAACTAAAAGAAAAGAAAAAGAAAAGAAATATTAAATAATGACTTAGCCATTTTGCCAAGTCATGACACCACTCCCCTCTTAAGTTTCCTTGTCCCAAGGATTTTTCTACAACTTGTAGTATGGGTTGACTAAGTTGCCCATCTTGTCATCATCTTCTTTAGTCCACTCTCATATCCTGGATTTTTCCTCCTTGATTTCTTCTTCCTCTGAAATTGTTTTCATTGTCTTTCTCTTCGCAGGTTTCTTGCCCTTCCATTATCTCCAGTTCTTCTTCATTCTTCCCCAATATTCTTGGTCATATTGCTTGTCTGACCAGCCGTATAATTTCTTTGCCATAAATCTTCCTGGCAATTCTTCCCCTCAGAATATTCCTTCTTCGCGCTCTTGCTATGCCACGTCTTCCATATCCCTTTGATACTCCTTCTCGAATTCTTCAATTGCTTCTTGTGCGTTCTTCAAATTCTCCCTTCCTTCCTATGTATCTGACTCTGCCATAAATTCTTTCCAGCATACTAGGTACTTATCTTTCCCTCTTACTCGTCGCTTGTTCAGGATCCTTTCTACCTCCCATTCTTCTGCCCCTTCAATTATAACTGGAGCCGGCTGCTCCTTTCTCTGTCTCTCTACTTGCCCTACGTATCTATGTATTCTACTAACGTTAACTACCAGATGTATTTTTATTGTACTAGGTAGTTCTAATTCCACCATGTTCATTGATATGATTTTCTTTACTTCATAAAGCCCTACGAACCTCTCCATCAACTTTTCTGTTCTCCTCCCGACCATCTGGTATTTCAGATCCTTGGTGCTAAGCATGACCAAGTCCCCTGCCTTATACTCTTCTATGTCTGATCGGCGTATTTCTTCATATCTGCTTGCGCTTTTCCTAGTGCCGCCTTCGCTTTCTCCTGTATCTCTTTCATTTTCTCAATAAACTTTTCTGCCCCTGCATATTTCCCCTTCTTTCTCTCCTCAAACCCCATCCTAGGATCTTGCCCGTAATTTGCCTTAAAAGGCGACGTTCTGGTACTTGAGTGCACTTTATTGTTATACGTGAATTCTGTTGTCTTTAACCACTCTGGCCATTGCTCTTGCCTGTGATCAATGAATATTCTCAAGTATTGTTCCAGCTCTTGGTTAACCCTCTCTGTCTGTCTGTCTGTCTGAGGGTGAAATACTGTTGACAATTTACTCTTGATTCTCAATATCTCATTTAACTTTCTCATTAGTCCTGCCACAAACTGGGGTCCTCTGTCCAAAATAATGCTTTCTGGTAACCTATGCAGTTTTCATACATTGTCCCTAAACAGCCTCGCTAAGCCTTCTGCCAATGTCTTCTTTGTAGTTGGTATAAAGTGGACCATTTTAGTTAGCCAATCCACTACTACTAGAATGCTATCATATCCCTGCACTAGAAGCAGCTTGGTGATAAAATCTGCTGATATATGTGCCCATGGTTTCTCTAGGATTGAGTTTGGCATCAACTTTCCTGTTGGCTGCTCTGTGTAGTTTTTGTTTCACTGACAGATGTCGCATTCCTCTACATACTGCTTTACTTCTTTCATTACTCCTGGCCACCAGAAATTCCTAGTTACCAGTTCTACCATCTTCCACTGCCCCCCATGTCCTCCTACTAGCGTATCATGGTGTAGTCTAATGATTTCTGCCCTTAGTTTCTCATCTTTTGGCATGTAGACTTTTCCTTTCTTATACATGATGCCATTTACTTTCCTCCACTCTTCATCTCTCAGCATTTTTACTCCTGCCTGCTTCATTTCTTCTACTTCTTTGACTACTTTGTCATCTTTCACCTTCGACTTTCTTACTTCCTCTAGTAAGTCTACTCCATCTATTATTATCTCTACTACTTCTGTCCTCCTCACTTCTAACCATTTTGGCTTTACCAACATTTCATGCTCGTTGTCCTTTTCCACTCCAATCTTCTAGTCTAGCCTCCTGCTCAAACTGTCTGCTTTCCCCATCTTACTCCCTGGAACATGCTTTAGTGTAAAATCAAGTCTTGATAGGTACAAGGCCCATTTCACTTGTCTGTGATTTAGCTTTTGCACTTTCATAAAATATTCGAGATTTTTATGATCTGTCCAGATCTCGAATTTTGTTGTTGCTTCTTCCAGGAAGTGTGTCATATGACGGAAAATACCAATTAATAAATATAATTTTCTTTTTATTTTATATTATTACTGATTTTTCGGTCCTAAACTCCTGTTATCTACTCCTATAGGATCACGATATAGACTAATTACTTGTACTCCTCCTATTCCGGACTTAGTATAAGTACTCCAGTAGTTACATCCTAATCCCTTAGTTTGTAGATTAAAGTCATTTATGTCTCCTCCTTGTCCTATCCTTATTCCTATCAATCTATACCACTCCTCTCTGAAATTCCTGACAACAATTCAGTCCTCCTGAAATATGCAACCGCACATGTGACAGCAGATCGAGGCACAGCGCACGAGCTGAGGCCAAGGTTGTTCCTACTTTGTTGTCAAACCCCATCTATTCTGGAGTAATTCCACTCCACTCTGGCCTACTCTACTCCTGTTCCGCCCCGTACTTGACAAAGTGTCTCCACGTTTCTAAACATCTAACGACCACTAGCATTTCTTTGTCATGTATCTCATAGTTTCTTTCTGTGTCACTTAGAGATTTAGAAATAAAAGCAACTGGTCTCTGTTAGGGGCTAAAGGCACTCAAGGCGTCTTAACCCTAAGCTAAGGTAATTGTCCCGGAAGCTAAGGTGATATTCGAGTGAAGTTAGATCTAACTACACAGGCAGCCTTATATACTAAAACTGATGGTCTGTGCACACTAGTCACGTGAACACTAACTAATAATACCACTGTCCTATTTATAGATCAACAGGCACATCAAGGCGGACATAGGAGAGAAGGGAAGGAGAGTATGGGATAGCATCTCACGAATACTTATA
>Ga0157361_1000846_pt1 | contig 11094 bp, 8 predicted proteins | sample AttlaeALBM2_FD_111481 | JGI IMG/M metagenome (GOLD analysis project Ga0157361, IMG submission 111481) | Fungus gardens microbial communities from leaf cutter ant in Ribeirão Preto, State of São Paulo, Brazil - Atta laevigata ALBM2 | ecosystem: Host-associated > Fungi > Mycelium > Unclassified ...
TACTCAGATGAAGAACTTAGACTAATAGACTTTGTGCTTGTAAATAAGCATTGATGGCATCAGATCAATTATATTTAGATAAATGACCTCTAGGATGCGACTTAGAGATACTAGACATTTATTGAGACTTGCTAACAGCTTAACAGGTAATCAATGAAGTCCAAATTGCAAAGCAGCATCAAGAGCATAATAGGGAAAGACAAAAGAATATTCTAGAAGGAAGTGGTGATGAAGACACATCATCTTTAATGGGAAGGACTTGGTAAGAAAATGCGTTATCATAAAGAAAGGAGAGGGCCGTATCATCAGTGGGAATTTGGGAGGCCTTAGGACAGAAAGGAGGCGATGGAATCCTAAAAGTAGTAATAGTTTCCTTTTTATATTTTATTTCTTGAGTTTCAGAGCTTTGTAATATTTTAATATAGTATCCAGAGTACAGTTGAATCGGAGAAAAACCTCTTGACTCCTACCTCTATCTACACTGCCTCTGGAATTGTGAATGCGGATCTATTGAGAGTAAAAAGACTGAGACTAGTGGGGTGTCTTGAGAAGAACACAGAATATACCCAGAACTTGATCTAGGGAGAAGATGCAGATGCAACTCGGGTAGGCTTCGGAGAGGACAGCAGGCTAGAAAAGCTTGGCTAGGTACACACTTGGATTGCATCACACCCATAAGGTTTGGTGTTGGGGGTGCAGACAAGGGGGCAACTGAGTGTGGAGGGTCTATGAGTGATCAACTAACTGTATTTTCTAGAGGAGCTTTTGTCACGGTGTGTAAAGGTTGATACCTTAGGGAGGCTATGCGACGACGATCTAGAGAGATCTTACAATCATTTCACAACCACCACATATATTTTATTGGAGCTGCATATAATTCCTATTTTCTAATTATTTATAAACCTTCATCTTTGATTATCTTCTCTCAGACCTTTAACATGCAATTGGAAACTGGCACAACATGGTTTTGTTTGTCCCAGTATGCAATTCTCTTTTGCACCCTTTCAACACAATTGGGAACTAGCACATCATTGTTTTGTTTGTTCCAGTGTGCAATTCCCTTTTGCACCCTTTTAACGTAAGGACACTGTAATATATATATTGTAGATTATTCCCTCCAAGAGCCTCATCTAATTCTCTGAGGAATCTTCTGAAGTGCTCCACTCTGGTCGCCCTTACACTTTCTCAATAGTGAAAATGCTTTCGATATATACATAGAACAGCCTAGAGGTTTTGAGAAAGGGAGAGATAGCTATATATAGAAGCTGAAGAAGATATTGTATGGAACTATGCAAGGAGCCCATGACTGGGTAGAAAACTTGGATAAAACTTTTGAAGGGTATGGTTACTACAAATCTCGTGCTGATCCTCAAATATGCTCTAGGGTAATCAATGAAGAACTCACATTGACATCTACATGGACAGATAATATATGTAAGGGGATATCCTAGGGACCAGCCTAGATCATGAGTACGGCTCCTACCTAAAGAGCTATTATAAGTATTCGTGACATGCTATTCCATACTCTCCTTCCCTTCTCTCCTATGTCCGCCTTGACGTGCCTGTTGATCTATAAATAGGACAGTGGTATTATTAGTTAGTGTTCACATGACTAGTGTGCACGGACCATCAGTTTTAGTATATAAGGCTGCTTGTGTAGTTAGATCTAGCTTCACTCGAATATCACCTTAGCTTCTGGGACAATTACCTTAGCTTAGGGTTAAGATGCCTTTGAGTGCCTTCAGCCCCTAACAATATACTAGGAGCATCATCTACTATTGAAAGTGAAGAAAAGGCCAAGGTAGAGCTCTATTCTAGCTATGAAATCAAAGACCTAGGAGAAGTGACTTTGATTTTGGGAATGCGAATCACTCGGAATGATAACGGTGACATTATCTTGTCCCAAAAGGCCTATGCCCAACGCATACTCAATAAATTCAATATATTCTACTGGAAATTTCGCTCTCCATGAATGATTGTCCAGCTACATTGCAGGAAACTGATGAGATGAAATCAATACCATATTGTGAAGCTTTGGGCTCACTGATGTAGCTATAAGTAGCAACACATCCCAACCTCTCTTATACAGTAAATGTTTTGTCTCATTTCTCTCATAATCCTGGAAAATCCCACTGGAATGCTCTGAAGCATGCCCTGGCATATGTAAAAGGAACAATTAACTATGGGATCACAGACAGAGGAGGAATGAGTCTTAATCCAGTAAAATACTATCACAAACTTCATTCAGCCATATCTCCATCAATTCTTTGATGATTCTCATAGTCTTAATGGCACCTGAAAGCCCTTGAAAAGACCTTTTGATCTATACCAGTCATATCTCAAAGCAATCAATAATAGTCGAGATATTAGGTAGATCAACTGGTAATTACCATAGTACTGTTTATTAAATCACCAATATCTCAGAAACCGCCATGATATAAGCTTTGGTTCTAAGCTCAGCAGAAGCCCTTTTCATACCTCTCAGAATGAGCCTAAAATGACCTCAAGGCAATCAATATTAGTGGAGATATGAAGGCCTCAATGTTTGCACATGGATTTTATTAATTACCTATAGATAGTCATCTGTCCTTTTATTAGAACAAAGGACAGCCTTCATAAGGTTAAGTTATCACTATTTACAGCACAAAGGCACTACCATATATAGAACAATAGGTAGTAGCATGTGATGATCTGTGTCATGACTTGGCAAAACAGCTAAGTCATTATTTAATATTTCTTTTCTTTTTCTTTTCTTTTAGTTTTGAATATTGTTTTTCCTTTTTATTTTCTTTTCTTTTATTTTCTTATTGATGGATGCGCAAGAGGAAATTGACTCATAGGGAAGCGTGGGATAAAGAGAAGGGTTAGGGTTACTCTTCATGTATAAATAGTGTTATGAACATTGAGTGGGACTACAACTATTATCAGCCATGGTCTGATAATAAGTGGCTAGTAGATGAGATGTTGGCGATGTTGGATAAAGACGTTACAATGCAGTAATGTATCATATGTCTGAGGACTCTCAAAGACATTTGGACTTATGGTATAGACAGGACTCTTTGGAGAAACCTTGGACTATTTCCTCTTTCTATCTTTGAACTGTGCTAAATAGGACAACATCGGACTAACCCATTATTAAACACTTGACTCGACTTGTCACTTTCATGGCTTCTGTCACTGGACTGTCACTTAACTAGTCACTCTTAGTTACAAGTAGTGTTACCACATTGTAACGTAGTCACAATATCTAGTTAGGATAAATACAGACCAGAAAAAGAAGAGAACAGCAAGTTCTCTCTTTCTGTATTTCCTTTGTAAAATCCTACTCTGAGGAATCAGTACTCTTACTTGTCTTAGGACAATCTCAAGGGTGCTACTCAAAGTCTCATTGATATCTCTCCTTCAATATAACTTCACTGAAAATCTTAACCAGATCCTCTGTTGAGAAGTGTGAAGATATCAAGTGTTAGATATAAGCTTCAAGTTGAACATATATTCAACTATGAGGTTTAGAGTCTTAACAAATAGTGTACAAAATCTAACGAAAACTCTATGAAGTTCTCCTTGTCAAACACTGATAAAGAAGCAGTTGGCTTAATTTCAGCTTTGGAGTTAGTTAGTCTGATAATCTGTCCTAGTGCACAGATTATCACTTTTATGTATATAAGGACTCATAGTCTGAGAATTAGACCTCAGACTTAACAATATCTTTTGTCACTGTCTAAACTTCGCATTTTTGAACCTTTCAAGATTCTAAAGTACCAATCACAAATAAGTAAGTAACCATTTGTGATAGATACGTAGACTTGGACTACACTGGTTACAAAGACACCAGAAGATCCACTAAGGGGAATATCTTCATTGTTGCAGGAGGTCCAGTGTTTTGGGAAAGCAAACGGCAAGAAATAATAGCTTTATCAACTGTCAAATCTGAGTACATGGTTTTCATACGTGCCACTACCCAAGCACTTTGGATAACAAAGTTCTTCTTTGAGGTTGGCCTAATATAACAGATTCCGATCACTATTCATGCAGACAACAATGAATTAATTGTCAATAGTACTATAGACAAGCATCATTGATGAACCAAACACATTGATGTCAAGTACTATTTTGTCAAGGAGCATATAAAAAAGTGGGAGATAATATTTTTTTATATTCCATTATCCAACAACCTCACTGATTTATTTACCAAACCCCTATCATGCAATATAACACAATGACTAACACATGTGCTGGACCTTGTATCAGAGATAGAAAATACGCTGGTCCAGGAGAAATATTGAAGGGGACCACCACAGAAGGGTACTACATCAGTATCACTAGCAATGACATAATTGGTATTTGCTCAATCAAGACATGTTAGTTGCATATATATATTCATGCCCATCATATTATTACCTCAGTTGTCAATCTACCCTATTGACTACTGAGGTAAGGCTCTTCTTAGAAAATACCTGGCATTGTATCTAATGTATTATCATAGCTTACTTATTATAAAAGGTAGTGGTAGTTATCAATCCACTCTATTGACTACTGAGCTTACTTATTGTAAAAGCATAGAATACTAGCTGGGGTTAGGGTTAGTATTGTGTATAAGTAGTTTACCAAATCTAACAAAAACTCCATCAAGTTCTTCTTGTTAACTTGAATAAGGAGTAGTTCTAAGGTATCTAGCTTAAGGTCTTATACCAGAACTTGATTCTTATTCTAGTACTGCTCATCATAAAGCTCTACTTACTCTTGTAAGACTTTAGCCAAGGCAACTTAAATCCACTCCAAGTCTGAGTTGACAAGAAGAACTTAATAAAGTTCCTATTTGATTTTCTATACTACTTATTGTCATGTAGAACCCTCTGGGAGAGTGTCTTGATGTGTCTGACTGTCATGAAGGGTGCTGGTCACCCTTGCACTGGCCTTCTTCTAGGGATTCTGGAGACTTAGTGGCTCTGAGATATGTTTTCTAGATTGGAAGTAGTTCTACTTGGTGAATGAACAAAACTAAGGTGTAAATACAGGGATTTTCCTTAAGTGTGAAGGTCTCAGTAAATAAGTGTAAATTTAGGCACATGATTGTCAATAAATTGTGACTTGGTGTCACAGAGGTCTATGACACTTATACATTTTACTACAATGGCTATGCAATATCTTTTCATAGTCCTCATATTATTTCTATCATGTGTCTACCTCATCACATGTTGTGACTGTGACTCATGACCAAAATATGTGACTGAGTCATATGATGTCTTCCCATGCTCCATCCTTGTAATAGTAAGTCCAGAATAAAGAAACTAAAAGAAAAAGAAAAAGAAAATAGAAATGACTTAGATGTTTTGTCAAGTCATGACACAAAGGTAGAATACTTTAAGTGTAGCAAGGAGGGGCACAAGTGTAGAGAATGCCTGTTCAGGAAGACAGAGAAAGAAAGAAAAGCAGTAAGGGTAGCAGCGCATATGGCAATACCACAAAAGGCGCAGTAGGAAGAAAAGAAGTAAAGTGTCATGACTTAGCAAAACGACTAAGTCATTTTCTATTTTCTTTTTCTTTTTTCTTTTCTTTTATTTAGTTGAATCACTACTATGAAGGTGAAGTGTGGGAAAGGAGTCATGTCATGGTCACAAATGTCATGATTTGGCAAAACGGCTAAGTTATTATTTATATTTCTTTTCTTTTCTTTTTCTTTTCTTTTATCTTGGACTTACTACACAGAAGGAAGTACGGGAAAGTGTCATGTCACAAGTGTCACACAGTCATGGTCACATGACAGGAAGTCATAGTGTCACGTTACATGATGTCACATGATAAGCATGGGAAAATAGTGCACAGACCATGTAGTAGTTGTATAAGTAGTGTAGAAAATCTAACAAGAACTCTATCGAGTTCTCCTTGTCAAACACTGATAAAGGAGCAGTTGGCTTAATTCCGACTTTGGAGTTAGCTAGTCTGATAACAAAGTCACAAAAGGTATGACATCAGTCACAGAATAGTCCCACCACACATCACAGTCATAGTCACTACACATAACAGAGTAGTTATATGATAGGTAACATGAGAACTGTAGGAGATAAAGCACATAGCCATGATGGTAGTTGTATATATAGTATAGAAAATCAAATGGAAACTCTATCAAGTTCTTTTTGTCAACTCAGACTTGGAGTGGATTTAAGTTGTCATAGCTAAAGTCTTACATAGAGGAGAAGTCTAACGCACATCTTATGACAGAAAGTGCAGGAGCACTGTGGAAAAGGCATTCCTGATGAGGTATGTCTACTAGAGTTGGGGTAGTATACCAAGGAGGTGGTAGTGTCTTACCTAGTGTGCAAAAAGTGTGGGAAACAAAGATGCTATGTAGAGAAAAACAGGAGACAAGGAATAATCTTTAGAAGATAGCTAAAAGAGTTGAAATAGTACAAATGTATAGAGAAGGCAGTGCACCCTGTAGAGGAAAAAGCGCAGTAAAGCAGTGCACAACCAGGAAAGTTGGAAGACACAACAAGAGAGGGGGATAGGCAAAGGAAGGTCAGGAGAACCTTCAAAATACTAAGGGAGGTGTGGTTAAACATTGAGATAGAGAAGATAGATACCCATGAAGATGCTATGGTGAAAGCACTCTTGGACAGTAGCACAATAGGAATATTCATGGACAAAAGATGGGTTAAGCTATAGAAGCTAGAAATATCATGACTTGGCAAAATAGCTAAGTCATTATTTATATTTACTTTACTTTACTTTACTTTTCTTTACTACACAGGAAGGAGTGTGGGAAAGTGTTATGTCACAAGTGTCACAGTCACATGGTGGTGTGGGAAAGTAGTGCACAGACCATGTAGTAGTTATATAAGTAGTATACATAATTAAATAAGAACTCCATCAAGTTCTCCTTGTCAACTCAGACTTGGAGGGGATTTAAGTTGTCTTGGCTAAAGTCTTATAAAGATGAAGAAGTACACAAACAGGAAGAGAGGAGAAGTTGACAATTATAGAGTAGGAGACTTAATAATGTTGAATACTAAGGATCTGAAATACCAGATAGTCAGGAGAAGAACAGAGAAGTTGACAAAGAGATTTGTTGGGCCTTACAAGGTGAAGAAGATTATATCATCAAACATAGTGGAATTGGAACTACCTGATACAGTAAAAATACACCCAGTAGTAAATGTTAGTAGAATATATAAATACATAGGACAAGTAGAAGAACAAAAGAAGGAGCAACCAGCTCCAGTTGTAATTGAAGAGGAAGAAGAGTAGAAAGTGAAGAAGATTTTGAATAAGCAATAGATTAGAGGAAAAGATAAATACCTGGTGTTGTAGAAAGGATTCACTGCAGAGTCTAATACTTGGAAAGGTAGAGAGAAGTTAGAAAATGTACAAGAAGCGATCAAAGAGTTCAAAAGAGAATATCAGCAAGACCAGAAAAATGTGGCGAGACAAGAACACAGGGAGGGAATATTTGAAAGGGAAAAATTACCAGGGAGGTTTACAGCAAAAAACTATTTGGGTGTCAGAATAGCTAACTCCTGAGCCAGAATAAAGCCAACTGCTCCTTTATCAGCACTTGACAAGAAGAACTCGATAGAATTCCTACTAGATTTGCTACACTATATATACAATTACTATTGTGGCTATGCACCTTGTTTCCCACAGTCCTCATGTCCATCAGCTGACTTTTTTGTCACATGCTGTAACTGTGATATGTGACCATTTGTGACTCTGTGACTGGTCACGTGATATTTTCCATGCTCTACCTTAGTAATAATCTAAAAGAAAAGAAAAAGAAAAGAAATATAAATAATGACTTAGCTGTTTTGCCAAGTCATGACATTGGGTGGTCAGATAAGAGGTATGACCATGAATATTGGGGAAGATTAGAGAGAAATTGGAGATGATGAAAAGGAGATAGACTTAGGGGAAGAAGAACAATGGAAACAATTGATGAGAAAGAAGAAATCAAGCAGGAAAACTCTAGGATAAAAGAGTGGATAGAAGAAGATGACAATGAAATGAACAACATGGTTAACCCATATTACAAGTTGTAGGAAATTCTTTGGGACAAGAAAACTTAAGAGGGAGGTTGTAGAGACTTAGTTGTAACAACTTAATCCCACTCCTTATCTAAGTTGATAAGGAGAACTTAATAGAGTTCCCGTTATTTCTTGTACACTACTTATACAACTACTACATGGTCTGTACACTACTTTTCCACCCCCACCATGTGACTGTGACACTTGTGACATGACACTTTCTCACACTCCTTCCTATGTAGTAAAGAAAAGTAAAGTAAATATAAATAATGGCTAAGTTATTATTTATATTTTCTTTTCTTTAATTACACAGGCAGAAGTGCAGGAAAATGTCACATCACAGGTATCACTCAGTCATAGTCACATGGTCATGTTACATGATGGGTGTGGGAAAATAGTGCATAGACTATGTAGTAGTTGTATAAGTAGTGTACAAAAAATAGAAAAGAACTCTATTGAGTTTTTCTTGTTAACTCAGACTTAAAGAGTGATTAAGTTGTCTTAGGCTAAATCACTACAATTTTACTCCATTCCCAAACTTATACAAATACATCCCACCTATAGGAATACTTTTTTTCTTTTTCTTAAATCTCTTTTATATATAAGATATTATTAACATCAAGTAGAGATAGTGAATGGCTAGTAGACAAGATATTAGCGATACTAGATAAGGATGTTACAATACAGTAATGTGTTAAATATCTAAGAACTCTAATGGACAATTGGCTCATAGTATAGACAGGACTTGTCAGAGAAATATTAGACTATTTTCCTTTCTATCTTTGGACTTCATCTAAATGGAACAACATTGGACTAAACTATTTATAGACTCTGACTTGACTGTCATAAGTCATCTCTATTGAAGTATGGACTGATACCATCTGTATTTTTCACATGAAGTTGATCCTTTTTTATTTCTTCTGCATCTAATGATGTCAGCATAATTCCTTCTCTCCATTCTACCCTGTAGCAACCGGACAACCAGAGTAGAATTAACACATTCATATAAACTTAGACTTTGCATAGCAACTCCCTTAGTCATCTACCTTCATAGGTGACTTCTAAGGTGAGATCATCTTACTTATGTTTCATACTTAAATTAACTATCTCTCTGTAGATATTTTACTTAATAGGTTATCAGCCCCTGTACCCCTAGCACAGAATATTACAATGTTATCTACAGGATCAACCCCAACATTTGCAGAAAATGACAAATTTGACGGAACGAACTGGGTTTTATGATGAAGACTTATTTGTTTTAGCTGTGAACCAAAGAGGTACAATGGGATACCTAGAAGGATCTATAAAACAACTTGTCATGATAAGTAATACAAGCACTCCGGGTAAAGCAACTACATTACCAGCTTCAGTAACTCCTACTGAGACTCCTTGGAGCTCCACATCACCATCTCTTGAAGAGTGGACTAATCATGATACATGGCCAATGGGACTTTTTCTCTTTAACACTAAAGATGCAATAGGAAGGAGAATTAACATTGATGGGACTGCAGCAGAGGCCTAGTAGTTATACATTGATATCTATAAGAATACTTCAGCTATGGCTCAACAAAATACTGTGCAAGACTTACACAACACACTTTACACTGATCACACTGACTTTGACCTCTTTATAACCATATTACAAAAGAAATTCTCAAATGTTAACGCCCTGGGAGGAAAATTAACTGATGAAGACTTCAAACTTATTATTTTAAACATACTATCTCAATCCTAGGACTCAGTGGTTGCTGGTCTTTATGGAAACATGAACTCAGCAGAAACTATATCACAACTCCAATCCTGGTACGCTAGGATTAGCCAAAATCGGCCTCCAAAAATAGGCCAAAATAGTATGGTACTTTATACTACAACCCCAAAACAAAGAACAAATTCTCAGCTTATTTGCACCAACCCGAACTGCAGACATCGTGGCCACACAATTGAAGTATGCTATTGGCCAGGAGGAGGAAAGGAAAATTAATTTCCTCTGGGTTTTGGAAAAAGAGAAGGTGCTAGAGGTACTACAGTTGGTACTAGGCAAGAATTGTCACACTAAACACCTACTACAAATGTTACCAAGGCAGAAGAAGAAGATAAACAAACATTTACTTTCATAATAATAGGAGACTCCGACATCAAGGTACAATCTCTTCTACCCTCTGAAATCATAATGAGCTCTAACTTTCATAAATCCTATAGTTGTAACAAAACTACCAACCAGGATCAGAGACCAAAGGGAGTGTGAGTAGGTAACAACTAGACTAGTGGAGACCCTGTCATATTTTATACCAAAACAGAAAGTAGACTCACTTTAATTAACTCCAGCGCAAGCAATCACTGCTTTGTTGATAAATCAATGTTTTCCTCATATACACCACTCGTAAACCCATCAGAAGGGCTCTCTGCAGGTGAAGGATCAGTTGTTATCACTAAGTCTTGACGACTCAAGGATCACTCAAGATGAGTGTTTAGGAAGAACTCGATAGAGTTCTCTATTGGATTTGGCTACCTACTTATACTACTTTACAAGTGGCTGTGTCCCTATTATTACATGATCACATGACCTTCCAGAACATTCTATGATCACATGACCTTGTTACATGATATGATTACCTAATGTTCCATGCTATTTATATCTTGATCTTATTATACAACTTGATGTTAGAGATCAAATGTTTGAATGCATAGGAAACTCTTGTCAAGTTATGGGATGGAGCAAGAGCAGAGTAGGCTGGAGTGGAGTGGAATTACTCTGGAATGGATGGGTTTGACAACAAAATGAGGAACAACCTTGGCCTTAGCTCATGTACTGTGCCTCGATTTATTGTCGCATGTGCGGTTGCGTATTTCAGGAGGACTGAATTGTTGTCAGGAACTTCGGAGAGGAGTAGTATGAATTGATAGGAGTGAGGATAGAACAAGGAGAAGCCGTAAATGACTTTAATCTACAAACTAAGGAATTAGGATGTAACTACTGGAGTACTTATACTAAGTCCAGAATAGGAGGAGTACAAGTAATTAGTCTACATCATGATCCTATAGGAGTAGACAACAGGAGTTTAGGATCAAAAAA
>Ga0157361_1000847_pt1 | contig 11087 bp, 16 predicted proteins | sample AttlaeALBM2_FD_111481 | JGI IMG/M metagenome (GOLD analysis project Ga0157361, IMG submission 111481) | Fungus gardens microbial communities from leaf cutter ant in Ribeirão Preto, State of São Paulo, Brazil - Atta laevigata ALBM2 | ecosystem: Host-associated > Fungi > Mycelium > Unclassified ...
ATGATAACCTAACCATATGGAGGCTGTCCTTTGTTCTAAGAAAAGGACAGATGACTATCTATGGGTAATTAATAAAGTCTATGTGCAAACATTGAGGTCTTCATATCTCCACTAATATTAATCACCTTGAGGTCGTTCTAGGCTCATTCTGAGCGTTATGAAAAAGACTTCTGCTGAGCCTAGAACCAAAGCATCGATCATGGCAGTTTTTGAGATATTAGTAATTTAATAAACAGTAACATGGTGGTTACCAGTTGATCTGCTTAATATCTCGGCCAATATTGATCGCCTCAAGATGTGACTGGCATTGATCAAAAGGTCTTCTTAAGGGCTTTAAGCTGGTTTTAAGACCGTGGGAATCGTCGAAGATTTGGTGGAGATATGACCAAATGAAGTTTGTGACAGACCCTGACTTGACTTGTCACTCTGTCACTGATCTGTCACTAAACTAGTCACCTAAGAGTTACAAGTAGTTTTATCAACTTGTAATGACTGTTACTTACCTAGTTAGTATAAATACAGGTTAAAAAGAGAAAGGAACAGTAATTTCTTTCTTTCTGTGTTCTTCTCTGTAATCTCTACATTGAGGAACTGGTACTCTTACTGTCTTAGGACAACCTCAATCTCCCCTAATATTCATTGCCTTAGGGTTGTTCCAGGCTCAGAATGAGCCTAGAAGCAAAGCATCAATCATGGCAGTTTCTGAGATATCTAATAAACAGTACCATGGTGGTTACCTACTGATCTACCTGTTTTCTCAGCCAATATTGATTGCCTCAAGACATAACTGGTATCTAATAAGAGGTCTTTTCAAGGGCTTTCCCTAGCCATTAAGACTGTGAGAATTGTTGAAGAATTGGTGAAGATATGTCTGAATGAAGTTTGTGACACTCTGTTTTCTCAAACACTTTAAGCTACTTATGAAACTTTTGTAGTACTATCTTCCTCACTTTCTCTCTATCCATTTCAACTTTTTTATTGAACTTTTCTTCCATTGTCCATTTCCCTTCATCTTTATTTGCCTTATCCACATTTCTGATTCTTTTTCCTATCTTCTTTCTTTGCTCAATATCTTCTTTCACTGCTAAATTTCTTTTATATATAGGTAGGCATCTTGTTATTTTTATTTCTTCTGTTTCTCAATTGATTTCTGGTTTATGTGCTTGTAACCAAGGCATGCCCAATATCACTTTTGTCCTTCCTAGATTACACATGTCTATCTTTATCCTTTCTATATAGTTTTTATAAAACACATTGACCTCCACTTCATGTCATGACTTAGTAAAACAGCTAAGTCAATATTTATTTTTCTTTTGTTTTCTTTTATTTTCTAGACTTACTGCACAAGAATAGAGTGTGAGAAAGTATTATGTGACTAAGTGTCACAATGTCACAGGTCACAGCCAGGTGATATCACAATGACTAAGTCACATGATAACTATGGGAAAGTAGTGCACAGACCATGTAGTAGTTGTATAAGTAGTATACAGAATTAAATAAGAACTTATCACAAAAGGCCACTTACTATTTGTGTTATGACTTAGCAAAATAGCTAAGTCATTATTTAATATTTCTTTTCTTTTCTTTATTACTAGGGTAGAGCATGGGAAAGTATCACATGACTGTCACAGAGTCACAAAGGTGTGACCAAAGTCACAAAAATGATCATATCATATGGAAGTCACAGTTCATGGTCATAGCATGTAACAAAGAAGTTAGCTGATAGACATAAGGACTGTGGGAGACAAGATGCATAGCCACAATAGTAATTGTATATATAGTATAGCAAATCTAATGGGGACTCTATCGAGTTCTCTTTGTCAAACACTGATAAAAGAGTAGTTGGCTTAATTCCAGCTCAGAAGTTAGCTCACTGACAATTTGTGATGGTGTAAGAAAGCCAAACTCCAAGCTGGAATTAAGCCAACTGCTCTTTGTTCAGCAATTGACAAAAAGAACTCAATAGAGTTTCCATTAGATTTTCTACACTACTTATACAACTACTACATGGTCTGTGCACTGTTTTCCTACACCTATCATGTGACCCATCATATGACATCATGTGATGTGATGTTGTGACTTCCTGTCATGTGACTGTGATATGACACTTTCCTGCATTCCCTTCTATGTAATAAGTCCAAGATAAAAGAAAAAGAAAAGAAAAGAAAAAGAAATATAAATAATAACTTAGCCATTTTGCCAAGTCATGACACCACCCCCTCTTAAGTTTCCTCATCCTGAGGAATTTTCCTACAACTTGTAGTATGGGTCAACCATGTTGCCCATCTCATCATCATCATCTTCTGTCCATTCTCTAGCTCCCAAATTTTCTTTCTCGGTTTCTTCTTTTTCTGCAATTGTTTCCATTTTTCTCCTTCCTGATTGTTTTTCTTTCCACTGTCTCCAGTTTCTTTTGAATCTTCCCCAGTATTCCTGATTGTACCTTTTGTCTAACCATCCAAATAATTTCTTCACTGTGAATCTCCCTGGTAATTCTCCCCTTCTGAATGTTCCTTCCTCATGTTCTTGCCATGCTATATCTTTCATGTCTTGCTGATATTCCTTCTTGAATTCTTTGATTGCTTCCTTTGCATTCTTTAAATTCTCTCTTCCTTCCCAAGTATTGGACTCTGCTGTAAATCCCTTCCAATGTACCAAGTACTTATCCTTCCCTCTTATTTGTTGCTTGTTTAATATCTTCTCTACCTCCCACTCTTCTTCTCCCTTAATCATAACCAGAGCTGGTTGCTCCTTCTTCTATCCTTCCACTTGCCCTATGTATTGATGTATTCTACTAACATTAACTACCAGGTGTACTTTTATTATACTAGGCAATTCCAATTCTACTGTGTTCAATGATACAATCTTCTTAATTTTATAAGGGCCAACAAATCTCTCCGTCAATTTCTCTGTCCTTTTTCCAACATCTAATACTTCAGATCCTTAGTACTCAGCATCACTAAGTCTCCTACTTTGTAGTCATCGACCTCTACCCTCTTTTTATCTGCATATTTCTTCATCTCTTCTTGTGCTTTACTTAGTGCTACTTTCACTTTCTCTTGTATCTCTTTCGTTTTCTCAATGAATTTCTCTGCTCTCTCATACTTTCCCTTCTTTCTTCCCTTAAACCCCATCCTGAGATCTTGCCCATAGTTTGCCTTAAAGGGTGATGTCTGAGTACTTGAGTGCATTTTATTGTTGTATGCAAACTCTGCTATTCCCAACCATTCTGGCCACTGCTCTTGCCTATGATCAATGAACATTCTTAAGTACTGTTCCAACTCCTAATTTACCCTCTTTGTTTGTCCATCTGTCTGGATGTAAAATACCATCTACAATTTACTCTTGATTCCCAACATCCTATTCAACTCTCACATTAGTCCTGCCACAAATTGGGGTTCTCTATCTGAGATGATACTTTTAGGTAGCCCATGCAACTTCTACACATTATCTCTGAACAACTGTGCTAATCCTTCTGCCAATGTTTTCTCTATAGTAGGTATGAAATGTACTATTTTAGTTAACCTATTGACTACTACTAAGATTGAGTTGTATCCCTGAGCTAAAGGTAGCTTCATGATAAAGTCTACTGATATGTACATCTAGGGTTTTTCCAGGATAGAATTGGGCATTAGTTTGCCTGCTGGTTGTTCTGTGCGATTTTTATTTTGCTGGCAGGTATTATATCCCTTTACATACTGCTTCACTTCTTTCATAACTCCTGGCCACCAAAAGTTTCTAGTAACCAGTTCCACTGTTTTCTACTGTCCCCCATGTCTTCCTACTGGCATATCATGATGTAGCCTAATTATTTCTGCCCTAAGCTTATCATCCTTTGGTACATAGACTTTTCCCTCCTTGTACATGACACTCTCAACTTCTCTCCATTCTTTATCTCTTAACATCTTTACCCCTGCCTTCTTCATTTCTTCTACTGCTTTCACTACTTTGTCATCTTTCACTTTTGACTTTCTTACTTCCTCTAGTAGATCTACCCTATCTACTATTATTTCTACCACCTCTGTTCTTCTTACTTCCAACCATTCTGGTTTTACCAACATCTCATTCTCATTGTCCTTTTCTACTCCAACCTCCCAGTCTGGTCTCCTGCTTAGACTGTTTGCTTTCCCCATCTTACTTCCTGGAACATACTTCAAAGTGAAATTGAAGCGAGATAGGTATAGGGCCTATCTTGCTTGTCTCCTATTCAACTTTTGCACTTTCATAAAGTATTTAAGGTTTTTATGATCTGTCCAGATCTCAAATTTAACTGTTGTTCCCTCTAAGAAGTGTCTCCACACCTCCAAGCATCTGATTACTGCTAACATTTCTTTGTCATGTATTTTGTAGTTTCTCTCTGTATCACTTAAAGACTTTGAAATAAAAGTGACTGGTCTCCACAAGTCGTCTGAGCACTTCATTAATAGTACTCCTCCAGTTGCATAATTTGAAGCATCTGCTTCTACCCTAAACTCTTTAACCAAGTTTGGTACTACTAATACTGGTTTTGTTATGAAGACTCCTTTTAACTCATCAAATGCCTTCTATTGGCTTTTTCCCCATACCCATTTCACATCTTTCCTAGTGAGCATATTCATTGGCCTAGCAATTCGAGTGAAATCTTTGATAAACCTCCTATAGTAATTTACAAGGCCTAAAAATTTCCTGACATCTTTTATATTCTTTGGCTCTGGCCAACTTAATACTCTATCTATCTTTTCCTTCTCCATTTCTATCCCATTTGGACCTATAACAACACCTAAGAACCCTATTTTCTGTACTTTCTACACACACTTTTCTGGCTTGATATACAAGTCATTTTCTTCCAACCTCTTCAATATTTCCTCCACAATCTCATTGTGTCCCTCCTCTGTTTCTGTTCCCACTAGTACATCATCCACAAATGCTGCAACTTTTCCTTCATTGATCAAATCCCTTAGAATTTTATTCATTATTGCCTAGAATATAGCTGGTGAGTTTGTCATCCCAAAGAATATCACTATTGGCTTAAAGGAGCCCACATGTGTTGTGAATGCTCCTTTCCACTCATCTCTTTCCTTTATCCTTACATTATTGAACCCCTACCTCAGATCCATTTTAGTGAATATTTTTTTACTTCCCATGTTGTCAATTAGGTCTGTGATCAATGGTAATGGGTAGTTGTTTTTCACTGTCTGGTATTATGAGAGCCCCAAGAAGGAGATAGTTTCCTGCACATTTGAACATTTGATCTACAACATCAAGACACACAATGGGATCAAGATATAAATAGTGTGGGAACTTAAGTAAGCAAACCATGTGACCAGAGTCATGTGACCACAGAACATTCTGGAAAGACTTGTGACCATAGGACTTTAGAGTACAGCCACTTGAAAAGTAGCATAAGTAGTAGCTCAATCCAATGAAGAACTCCATTAAGTTCTTCCTGAACATTTACCTAGGATGATCACTAAGAGCCATCATAGCCCTTTAATAACATAAGAACTCGATACCCAACAGTGACCTCGTACCTTATGACCTCACTATCTACTTACTCTCTAAATCTTCCTCACTAGTGAGCATAGTGCTCACAAGTATCTTAGATAGTGGGCCCTAGCTGTAAAGGGGACTTCTCAGTCAGTTAGGGACTGAGGGAGGAGACTAGGTACCAAGTCCAGGTATCTTGATCAAGTCCTAACCTTGCAATTGGATGTTGTTCTTTATACTCTTCTTTGTATAAACTCTGTGCTATGCTCTATTGTGAGTGGTACATACAGGAGATTGGCAGTAATTCCTTAGGAAGCTGCTTAGAGTAGGGGTCCTCTTCTTAGAGGTAATTATATAACAATATTATTAGGGCAGTAGTCAGTAAGGCAGTAAGACTCTAGACAGGTGAAGACTTTGCACCCTGTTGGACATAGCCTTAAGTAGTCGCCCTAGATCAAGAACCATCTGAATCATCATATGAATTATCATCCCTCTTGCCATCACTACCACCAACCTGAGAGGAGCAACTCCTTGCAATGATTGCTATCCTATAGCAGCAGGTCAATACTATGCTCCTCTAACAACAGGGGAGCAGAGTAGAGGTTACAAGACCTTAAGTTTTTAGTGGAAAAATGGAGGAGGTGAACACATTCATTAATGTGGCTCGCAAATATATTAGAATGAAGATGACAGAGGAGGTGGTGATAACCCAGGTGGTCTAGGTATTGTCATATATGCAGGGAGGAGTAGCAGAAGTATGAAAAGACAACTTGTTAAATGAGTTGGCAAAAGAAGAGTCAGAGGTGAAGTCAGTAGAGCAGTTGTTCACCAAAATAAGGAATGACTTTGGGGAAACGTTGAAAGGGGAAGTGACAGTTCCCAATTGCATGCTAAAGGGTTTGTGGGGAGAAAAAGAAAGTGGGGGTATTAGAAAGAAATTAAAATGTGAAGCATAGTTTATCTGTAATATAAAAATAGATGAAATAATTGGGAACTTGATCTAGATCTGCCTTGCATGGTGTCCCTAAGGTGTCTACCTTTACATATCATAACAAGCTTACTAGTAAAATAGTCAGTAAACTACTCATAGGCCTTACCATACTCAATCAAGCCCTCATCCACACCTCCACACCAAACTTTATGGGTGTGATATAATCTGAGTTGATGATTAGCCAGGCTTTTCAGGCCTACTACTTCATAGAAGGTTGTCCAAGCGACCACTGTATCTTGTCTCATAAAAGAGTAGGGTATATAATAGGAAATATTCACCAACTCAACTTCTCACTAAGATCACCCCTTACACACTCAAGAGAATTGCATTTACAACCTTAAGAGCTTCTGAGATGAAGGCAAGAGCCAAGGAGGTGCTTCCTCTACTCTGAAAAATATATTAGAATATTACAAATGTTAGAGACTCAATTAAAAAGAAATAGAAAAGGAAACTCTTCATTTTACCACTCTCCCTCATGTCTCTTCTCTATGACACCACCACGTGGCCATGACAGCCATCACCTTCCTGTCCTCCATACCTCCTGGACATGATCATGTGATCCTGCTCCACCTCCATACTTCACTCTTGCCTATTGTCCCCTGAATCCCAAACCGGCTTCCTTCTACTCCAAATATAGTCTAGAAACACATGATAGTATGTCTGAGTATCAACAATGTGATCGTTGTTCAATGGCATATCTGTTTCTTGCCTAAGTCCAACAGTGATAGGATCACTAGTCACTGATAGACTTTTGATCTGTTATCTTGGTGTCATATTAGTCTAAGTCTGCTCTAGATTGAAATTATCTTGCATTCCAAGGATATCCCTAAGCCTCTGACTTCTAGAGTTTCAATATTAATAGTCTGTATCTGAGAAACCTAATACTAGCTTATCAGTCTTGTCTCCCAAGGTATATGCTTTCCTAGTATGTGATAGCTTGGCCACTACCTAATAGAAGTACCCAATCTTGGGTCTAGATTATGTCTGGGGCTTGTAGAAGGTCTCTAGAGTGGGTTCCAATAGTGAAATCCAGAGTTATAATTTTTATTCCATGCTATATTTCCACAGAAAATTCTCTAGCAGTGTAATACTGCTACAGAAAGTGTAGATGAAAGTGGGACTAGAAAAGCTGGAAAATCATAAGGGGATAGCAGTAAAGACATTGTCAGATAGTGGAGCAACAGGCTTATTCATGGATACAGCCTTTGATAAAGAAAAAGGGTTTAAGATGGAGAAGTTAAAAAACCCACTTTTGGTTAGAAATGTAAATGGGACAGCAAATATGGGGGAAGCAATAATGCACCAAGTAGAGTGCAACATGTTCTTTAAAGGATATGTAGAAAGAGTTAGAATAGATATATGCAATCTGGGAAAAATGGAGATCATACTAGAGATGCCATAGTTAGCTACCCACAACCTAGAAATAGATTAGGAAAAGAGAGAAGTAAAGATGACATGGTATCCACCTATATGTGGAAAGAAGAAACAAAAGGAAAAAGGAAAAGAAGTAAAGAAAGCAAAAAGAGACAAAGATGAGAAGGTGCTAAAGAAGTTAGTACTCAAAAGGTTCTGGAGGTGGAAGAAAGTATTTGGAAAGAAAGAGTCAGAAAGGATACCAGTGCAAAAGGCCTGGGATTATACTATAGAGTTAAAGGAGAGATTTGTACCAAAAAAGGAGAAGGTCTACTCATTGTCGAGAGAAGAAAGAGAAGAGGTATAAGCATTTGTAGAGGATTAGTTGAGAAAGGAATACATTCGATCCTCTAAATCACCTCAAACATCACTAGTATATTTTGTGGCAAAAAAAGACAGGACATAAAGAATGGTACAAAACTATCATCATATAAATCAGTGGACAATAAAGAATAGATATCCTTTATCTCTTATTGCAGATATACTGGATGGAGTAGGAAAGAGAAAGGTGTTTACGAAACTGGATCTGAGGTGGGGATATAATAATGTCAGGATCAAGGAAGGAGACAAATGGAAAACAGCATTTACAACACACATTGGAGCATATGAACCCACAGTTATGTATTTTGGGTTAATGAACTTCCCTGCTACTTTTCAAACGATAATGAATGATCTGTTCCAAGACCTCATAAACCAAGGAGATATGGCAACATTTATTAATGATATCCTAGTAGCCACAGATACAGAGGAAGGACACAATGAGTTAGTAGAGAAGGTATTAAAAAGACTAGAGAAGAACAACCTGTTTGTAAAACTAGAGAAGTGCAAGTGGAAAGTAAGAGAAGTGGAATTCCTAGGAGTGGTAATTGGTCCAAAGAGAGTAGAGTAGAGATGCAGAAAGAAAAGGTGGAAGGAGCCCTTAACTGGCTAGCACCTAGAAATATCAAAGAAGTGTAGAAATTCCTAGGCCTCACCAACTATTATAGAAGATTCATAAAAGACTTCACTAGAATAACAGTACCACTACATGTGCTGGTCAGAAAAGAGTAAAAATAGAAGTGGAAAAAGGAATAGGAGGAAGCATTTGGAAAACTTAAGATAGTATTCACCACAGAACCCATTTTGGCTATCCCAGATATCGATAGAGAGATAAAAGTAAAGGCAAATGCCTTAGACTATGCAATAAGAGGAGTATTGTTGACAAAGTGTAAGGATAAAAAGTGAAGGCCAGTGGCCTTTATCTCTAAATCGCTGAATGCCATGGAGTGGAATTATGAAATTCATGACAAAGAGATGCTGGCAGTAATTAGGTGCCTAGAAGCATGGAGGCACTACTTGAAAGGGGTGAAACTCAAATTTAAAATTTGAACAGACCATAAAAACCTCTAGTATTTTATGACAAGTCAAAAATTAAACCATAAACAAGCAAGATGGACCCTATATCTATCATGATTTAATTTTGGATTAAAGCATGTTCCAGGAAAGAGCATAGGGAAGGCCAATAGACTGAGCAGAAGACCAGACTGGCAGAAAGGAGTAGAAAGGGATAACAAGGATCAAAAGTTAGTAAAGCCAGAATAGATCAGGGGAGCAGAAATAATGGTAGAAGAAGGGAACCTGAAGGATAGGATTAGAAAGACACAGGAAGGGGACAAAAAAGTAGTGATAGCAGTGGAAGAACTAAAAAAGGCTGAAATAAAAATATTGAGGGATGAAGAATAGGAAATAGAGGATGGAATAGTGATAAAGAAAGGAAGAATATATGTGCCAGAAAAGGAACTCAGAGGGAAGTAATACAGTTACATCATAGCATACTAGTGGGAGAGTACGGGGGAAGATGGAAGACAACAGAGTTGGTCACTAGGAATTACTGGTAGCTAGAAGTAACAAAGGAAGTAGGGAAATATGTGAATGAATGCGATGCTTGTTAAAGATACAAGAATCAAAGCAAAGCACTAGCAGGCAAACTAATGCCTAATGCAATCCTAGAAAAGCCATGGAGTTATATCTCAGCAGACTTCATTACTAAGCTACCACTAGCTCAGGGATATGACACTATCTTAGTAGTATGCAATCAATTTAGTAAAATGGTGCACTTCAAAGCAACTACAGAAAGGATATCAGCAAAAGGCCTTGTAAAGCTATTTCAAGATCATATATGGAAGTTGCATGAACTTCTAGAAAGTATTGTATCAGACAGGGGAGTGCAGTTTGCAGTGGGAATGATGAAGGAGCTAAACCACTTATTGGGAATTTAAACAAAACTCTCGATGGCCTATTACTCTCAAACAGATGGGCAAACGGAAAGGATAAACTAAGAGTTGGAACAGTATCTGAGGGTCTTCATTGACCACAGGCAGAAGCAATGGCCAGATTGGTTGGGAACAGTAGAATTTGTGTATAATAACAAAATCTACATAGCAACAAAAATATTGCCATTTAAAGCAAACTATGGCCAAGACCCAAGGATGGAATTTGAAGGGAGGAGAAAGGGAAAATATGAAGTAGCAGGAAAATTTGTAGAAAGAATGAAGAGAATCTAGGAGAAAGCAAAAGCAGCACTAGGAAAAGCGCAGGAGAAAATGAAAAAGTTCACAAATAAGAAGCAAAGGGAGGGAGAGGAATATAGAGTAGAGAACTTAGTACTACTAAGTACAAAGGACTTGAAATGGCAGATGAAAGGAAGGAGATCAGAGAAGTTGACCAAACATTTTGTGGGACCCTACAAAATCAAAGGAATCATCTCTAGTAATGCAATATAATTGTCACAAACTTCATTTGGTCATATCTCCACCAATTCTTTGACTATTCCCACGGTCTTAAAACCAGCTTAAAGCCCTTAAAAAAACCTTTCAATAGATACCAGTCATGTCTTAAGGCAATCATTAATGACCAAGATATTAAGCAGATCAACTGGTAACCACCATGTTACCATTTATTAAATTGCTAATATCTCGAAAACCGCCGTGATCTATGCTTTGGTTCTAGGCTCAGCAGAAGCCCTCTTCATAACGCTTAGAATGAGCCTAGAATGACCTCAAGTTGATTAATATTAGTGGAGATATGAAGGCCTCAATATTTGTACATGGACTTTATTAATTACCCATAAATAGTCATCTGTCCTTTTCTTAGAACAAAGGACAGCCTCCATATGGTTAGGTTATCATTATTCCAGTACAAAGACACTACCATATGTAGAACAATAGGTAGTAATCAG
>Ga0157361_1000852_pt1 | contig 11037 bp, 11 predicted proteins | sample AttlaeALBM2_FD_111481 | JGI IMG/M metagenome (GOLD analysis project Ga0157361, IMG submission 111481) | Fungus gardens microbial communities from leaf cutter ant in Ribeirão Preto, State of São Paulo, Brazil - Atta laevigata ALBM2 | ecosystem: Host-associated > Fungi > Mycelium > Unclassified ...
CCGTGCAGCGTCGGAACGCGGATTCAGGACAGTGCTGATTTCAGATGCGCATACAACAATGGATAACTGCTGCCTGTCAGCTAAAGAGATCGTCAGCCATCATAATGTCACGCTGGCTGGCCCATTTGTTACGCTATCCACTGCGGCCGACTGGAACGTTATCGGGAAATGAGTATTAACTGTAGCCGCCCGCAGGGCGGCTGAAGACACTATGCTCAACGTATAGAACAATCCGATCTATCGGCCAGTGTCCGCTATGAGCGAAAAGCGGACGTTCACACTGGTATAAGTTAAAACAGAGCGGGAGGTATAATTATTAACGTTTTATGTCAGTCGGATTGCGTGAAATAAAGGCCTTTGGCAGCATCCCGCTCATTACGCCGTCCCGGTCGATCAATGCATGCTTGAGGGCAATCAGAATATGCCCGGCGATTAAAGCGCCCATTGTGAAGGCAAGAGTGACGTGGATATCTTTCATCAGTTCATAATATTCGGGATGCGGTGCGATCAGTGGCGGCAACCTGAATGACCAGAGCACCATAATCGGCTTGTCAGCAACCGAGCTCCAGAGCCATCCGGATACCGGCAGTGCGATGAGGCCTGCTGCGTATATCACAAAATGCCCGGCATGGGCGGCCCTGCGCATTACTGCGCTCATGCTATCCGGTAAAGGCGGAGAAGGATGCGTCAGACGCCAGCCTATACGTATGATGACGAGTAACAGTAATGTACTCGCCAGAGCTTTATGAGCGATGGTAAGCGAATGATCCCCGTTAAGCTCATCGCGCCACGTTACCGCAATATAGCCAATAAACCAGGCTCCAATCCAGATTAAAGCCATCAGCCAGTGAAGAAACTTAGCCAGAGACGTAAAATGCTGAACCTTAACGGGGGACATAAGTATGCTCCATGCAGCCAAAACGGAGAGGTGGCAGCTGGCTGGTAGCACAGCTCTATATGAGTCAGCAGCTTATGCACCTTCGTTACTGAGATAATCTTCAGTAGCGAAGGTGCAAAGCACAGGCGCACCAGACTGCTGTCAGGGCTTCCAGCGACGCAGAGAAGTATGGTCCTCATACGGAAGCTTTGAAGGCAGAGAAATCAGTTCAATGACGCTGCCCCACGGGGTACGTCCATAGCAGAAAAAGTTATTCTCTCCGACCTCGGTCGGGAACATCAGAGGCTGAGGAGAGGTGAACATTTTACCGCCTGCCCGCTCGAACAGGCTGACAGCCTCGCTGATGTCATCAACGTACACGGCAAAATGCTGCAGGCCGTAATCGCTGGGCCGCACGGGCTGGCTTTGCTCCGGCCCCTTCATTTCAAAAAGCTCAAGCCCCGGGCCGTGCTTGAGCTTCATCATTCTTACCGTGGTAACTTTCGTGCCCGGGAACAGATTAAGAATGCTTTCCGTATCTTCGCCTTTTACGTCGTCATCTGACGGCGACACAGAGTCGTATATAACTTCCGCGCCAAAAGCCTCAGAAAAGAAGCGGGTGGCCTCATCAATATCGGAAACGGTAATGCCGACGTGGTCCATACCGCGGATAATACCGGTAGACATAGTTTTCTCCCTGTGGTTTTACAGATATGTGTGACGTTGAAAATCAACCCTGCCTGCCCGCCGTATCTGCAAGCGCAGTGAGCTGAGCCGTAATCAGGCTGCGGGTGTCCGCATCCGTTATGCTGCCGGTTTCCGGGTCAAGCCGGGATGCCGCCTGTCCAATCATGACCTCTGGCTTGTTAAGCACTCTGCCATCCAGGAAGACCAGAATCTGACGCAGATGATACTGCGCCCGCGCACCGCCTATGGCACCGGGTGAAGCCGTGAGTATGGCAACCGGCTTACCGGCCACAGGGGTGTCCGGCAGGCGGGAAAGCCAGTCCAGCGCGTTCTTCAGCGCACCCGGCACGGAGTAGTTATATTCAGGCGTCACGATAATCAGACCGTCCGCTGCCGCTATCGTTTTTCCCATTGCCACAACCGCTTCCGGAAACCCCTGAGCCTGCAGGTCTGCGTCATAGTGGGGTATGTCTCCGACAGAGCCGAGCGCGCTGACTTCCACGCCTTCCGGCGCCAGCAGGTCAAGATTACGGGCCACAACGGCGTTGAAAGAATCTGTACGAAGGCTGCCCAGCAGCGAGACAAATTTCAGAGGTTGTGCCTGAGACATAACTGCTTCCTGTGCTTTGAATGAATTTCCGGCTGCGCCGGCGGTTTGCTTACGGACTGAATCAAGCCTGGTATAGAATTACACATCGATAAACGCGTTATGAGTCGCCAGAGAGTCAACTTTATGTCTACCGGATTTACTGCCGAATCCCTGCGGGGAATTACCAATTTCGTTACGACGGCCAAATCGAGCAGCTTTACTGAAGCTGCAGAGCTGCTGGGTATAACCAAATCGGCCGTGGGAAAAAGCGTGGCACGCCTTGAGGAAAGGCTGGGAACTCGGCTGTTTCACCGCTCAACCCGCAAGTTGAGCCTGACCAGTGACGGTGAGGCTTATCTCGCCAGCTGTCTGTCTGCGCTGGAAATTATGGATTCAGCGGAAAACACGCTTAGCAGGCGCCAGGATAACCCCGCCGGAACGGTCCGTATAGACATGCCGGCGTCATTCGGACGCAATCTGATGATGCCCGTGCTACTTGAAGTGACAGACCGCTATCCTGCTCTGCGACTGGCGTTGACCTTTAACGACCGACTGATTGACCCTGTGGAGGAAGGCGTTGACCTGGTGCTGCGCCTAGGCGACCTGCAGAGCACCGATGAGCTTATTGCCCGTCGCCTGAGCCGGCAGCGCCTCATGCTATGCGCCTCCCCCGCTTATATTGAGCGGCACGGTCAGCCCGGAAATATCGAGGCGCTGAAAAAGTACAGCTGCATAATGGGCTACCGGCGCGGGGCGCCTCTTGCCTGGCGTCTGCGACCGGCCGGGGAACGGGAGATGAAGTTTATCTCCGGTTCGGCGCACCAGATAAGTGATGGAGACGCCATGCTTCAGGCCTGCCTGGCGGGAGCCGGTATTGCTCAGTTTCCGGAGTCGATGGTGAATGACCATATTGATGCAGGCAGCCTCGTTGCCGTTATGCCCGATCATATGCCCGTACCGGTCGAGCTGAACGTCGTCTGGCCCCGAACAAGGCACCTGATCCCCAAAGTCAGGCTTATCGTGGATGAGCTGCTCAGGAAGGCCGGCGAGGGATATTTCGGCGCGATGAGGTAGAATTTTTGTCCCCACTCAGGGGATTTCAGGGTTATTTATCAACTTCCGGCAAACTTATATTCTGCACGTCTCGCTGCTGCCAGTAAGTTCCGCACCGGTTTTTAACGGAAACCAGCCGGTGTAATGCGCAGTTCAGACACAACCCTATTTGACTGACAGGATATTTGTTATGCCATTTGCTCTCTGGGCGCTGGCAATAGGTGCATTCGGTATCGGAACCACTGAATTCATCATTGCAGGCCTGCTTCCCGTTATTGCCGCTGATTTCAATGTCAGCATTCCAGTGGCCGGAAACCTGGCGACGTCTTACGCTCTGGGCGTTTTTGTCGGGGCGCCGGCCCTGATTATTCTGGGCTCAAAAGTGCCCCGTAAAGCGATGCTGATATTCATGATGCTGCTGTTTGTGGCGGGTAATATCGTGACGGCCTTTGCGCCGACGCTGGGTATTGCCATCCTCGGCAGGATAATCACGTCCATGACCCACGGCGCCTTTTTTGGCATAGGATCGATTATTGCTGCAGATATGGTCGCGCCGTCTAAACGTGTCAGGGCTATTGCGTTTATGTTCATGGGGCTGACCGTGGCGAACCTCATCGGGGTTCCCGTCGGCACCTGGATTGGACAGCACCTGTCATGGCGGGAAGCTTTTATGGCAATTGCCGTAATTGGAGGCATTACCGTTATCAGCGTCGGCATGCTCATCCCACATCAGCCCAGACCGGAAAACCATAATTTTGCGCATGAGTTTAATGCCTTCCGTAACGTTAACGTTCTGCTGGCGATGGGCATCACGGTCTTTGGGCCGGGCGCATTTTTTACCTCAATCACCTATATCGCCCCGATGATGACGGAACTTGCCGGATACAGCGAAAGCAGCCTGGCCTGGCTGATGCTGCTGTTTGGTCTGGGTCTGTTTGTCGGCAACCAGCTGGGCGGCAGATACGCCGACCGCGCCCTAATGCCGATGCTGTACGTGACTCTGGCCGCTCAGGCCGTGGTATTGCTGGTATTTAACTTTACGACTCACAGTCAGCTTATGTCGGCGCTCTGTATTTTCCTGATGGCTGCTTTTGGTTTTGCGACCGTATCTCCCATCCAGAAACTGGTCATGGACAAAGCGCGGGCAGCTGGCGCGCCAACGCTGGCCGCTGCCGTTAACATTGGCCTATTCAATCTCGGCAATGCCGTCGGTGCCTGGCTGGGTGGAGCTGTCATTGCTGCAGGGTTCGGTCTGCAGTCGCCTAACTGGGCTGGTGCGATACTCTCTGTGATAGCGCTGATTCTGGCGGTTATATCGGGACTCACTGACAAGACAGGGCATATTGCAGTAGTACATCCGACTGGCAAAGCTTAAGCGCAATAAATCCTCATCTAAATAAGCCTGCCAGCATTCTGCTTTTCACAATAAGTAACGTCCGCTTCTGGCACAAAGCGGACGAAGTTCGATGAACGTCCGCCAGGAGCGAAAAGCGGACATCCAAGAATTGATGAAAAGTACAACATCTTCAGGTAATAAATAAATTTCGCCGAAATAATGTAATTACCGACCCGAAGGCCGGTAATTGTTAACACTGATAACCTTTTACCACGCGTAAGCTTCAGGTGCCTCTCCGCCTGGCCCCGGCCAGATGGTATCCAGCCTTTTGAGCGTATCGTCTGAAAGAGACAGCGTCAGGGCATTGAGATTCTGACGGAGCTGTTCAACTGTACGCGGACCACTGAGCACGGCGCTAACCACCGAGTTCTGCAGTAGCCAAGCCAGCGCGACGTCTGATGGTGTTTCTCCCAGCTCATCACACAGTGTTTCCCAGGCCTCCAGTTGTGGCCGCAGGCGGTTGATTTGTGCCTGCAACTGCGGTGATGCCCGGCGGCCACCGGCAATTTTCTTCAGAACACCGCCCAGCATCCCCATCCCGACCGGGCTCCAGGGGATCAGGCCAATGCCGTAATGACGCAGCGCCGGAATGATTTCCAGCTCAATCGTGCGCTGAGTCAGATTGTACAGGCTCTGTTCCGATGCCAGCCCCAGCAGGTTGCGCGCGTCGGCCTTGCACTGTGCAGTGGCAATATCCCAGCCAGCAAAGTTACTGCTGCCAACGTAGCTGATTTTACCCTCACGGATCAGCTGTTTCATGGCCTGCCAGATCTCCTCCCAGGGCGTGTTCCGGTCGATATGGTGCATCTGATAGAGATCGATATGGTCCGTTTTCAGCCTTTTCAGGCTGGCCTCACAGGCCCGGCGGATATGGTAGGCAGACAGGTATTTGTCGTTCGGCCCCGTGTCCATCGGCTGGTAAACTTTCGTGGCCAGCACTATTCGGTCACGCTGACCACTACGCGCCAGCCAGTTACCGATGATTTCTTCGGATGTTCCGTAACCCTTTGCCATATCCGGCGACTGCGGCCCGCCATAGACATCAGCGGTATCGAAAAAGTTGATACCTGCATCCACGGCTTCATCCATGATCCTGAAGCTGGCCGACTCATCCGTCAGCTCACCGAAATTCATGGTACCGAGACCGATGCGGCTCACCCGCAGACCGGTACGCCCCAGATGTTTGTAGTTCATGTCAAATGCTCCTTAACTGAACGTGTTATTGCAGATTCTTACGGAAAAAGTCTGTCAGCTTGCCAAAAGGGATTATGTCGGTACGGTCATACAGATCGACATGCCCTGCGCCCGGTACGATGTACAGTTCTTTAGGCTGACCGGCGCGTTTGAAAGCGTCCTCGCTGAACTCTTTTGAGTGTGCCTGATCGCCGGTAATAAACAGCATCGGGCGCGGAGAGATGGTTTCAATATCGTTGAACGGATAGAAGTTCATAAACTTGCCAATACTGCTCAGCATCGGTTTCGTCGTCAGTTCTTCTTTCTGACCCTGTGGGGTGTAGCCGCCGCGTTCGGTGCGGTAGAAATCAAAGAACTCGCGCTGAATATCAGGCGTTGAAGCGTCCAGTGTATTCACGGTACCGGGAATGTAGGCCGTCTCGCCTCCCTGAAACTCTGCTAAACGCTGCTCTGTGGCTGACCGGATAAAGGCCTTTCGTTGTTCCGGCGTCTGGGAATGGTTGAGGCCGTTGCGAAATGCAGCCCCCATGTCATACATGCTGACGGTGGCAATGGCTTTCATACGCGGGTCAATCTTGGCGGCACTGATAACAAAACTTCCGCTGCCGCAGATACCTAATACACCGATGCTATCCGGATCGACAAACGGCTGTGTGCTTAGATAATCAACCGCCGCGCTGAAATCATCTGTGTAGATTTCCGGTGAAATCAGGTGCCCCGGTTTGCCCTCGCTTTCTCCCCAGAAAGAGAGATCGATAGCCAGCGTGACAAACCCCTGCTCCGCCAGCTTCTGCGCATAGAGATTCGAACTCTGTTCCTTAACGGCTCCCATCGGGTGACCAACGACGATCGCCGGGTGTCGGGTATTCTGGTTCATCTTTTTCGGGATAAACAGGTTGCCGACCACGGCCATCTGGTACTGGTTTTTAAAGGTGACTTTTTGCTGCGTCACCTTATCGCTTTTATAAAAATTATCGGCCCCACGGGACATATCCGCCGCAGAGGAAGCAAATGCACTGATCAACAGCCCCAGCGCTAACGTAAATTTTTTCATGATGGTCTCCTTATCATTAAGCCAGGGTGGCGTTATCAATGACAAACCGGTAATGCACATCGCCCCTGAGCATGCGCTCATAGGCATCGTTAATCTGGTCGGCGCGGATAAGCTCAATGTCGGCGACAATGCCGTGTAGGGCGCAGAAATCGAGCATCTCCTGCGTTTCAGGAATGCCGCCAATCATCGACCCGGCAATCGATCTGCGCTTCATGATAAGGCTGAACACTTCTGGCGAGTCATGCGGCGTGGCCGGCGCACCCACCAGGGTCATCGTGCCATCGCGTTTCAGCAGCGCAGTGAACACGTCGAGGTTATGCGGCGCAGCAACGGTGTTGAGGATAAAATCGAAGCTCTTTGCATGGGCTTCCATTTCGCTGGCATGACGGGAGACCACCACCTCATCTGCACCAAGCGCTATGGCGGCGTCACGTTTGGACTCAGACGTGGTAAAGGCCACGACATGCGCGCCCATGGCGTGCGCAAGCTTGATCCCCATATGTCCCAGTCCACCGATACCGACCACTCCGACCTTTTTGCCGGGCCCCGCCTGCCAGTGACGCAGTGGTGAGTACGTTGTGATCCCCGCGCACAGCAGCGGAGCCACGGCGGCCAGTTGCGCTTCCGGGTGAGTGACGCGCAGGACATAGCGCTCATGCACCACAATCTGCTGCGAATATCCGCCCAGCGTGTGGCCTGGCGCATCCGGCGTCGGGAAATTGTATGTCCCTGTCATATGGTCGCAGTAGTTCTCCAGTCCGTCGTCACAGTCACTGCAGTGCCGGCAGCTGTCGACAATGCAGCCGACCCCCACCAGGTCCCCTGCACAAAAACCGGAGACGTGATCGCCAACGGCCACTACACGACCGACAATTTCATGTCCCGGTACGCAGGGATAGAGCGTTCCAGCCCATTCAGCGCGTACCTGGTGGATATCCGAATGGCAGACTCCGCAGTACGCGATATTAATCTGCACATCATGGGCACCGGGGGCGCGACGGGTGATATCCATCGGCTCCAGCGGCAGTGTGCCCGCATGGGCGCCGTAAGCTTTAACTGTCATGGCATTACTCCTGGGTTTATGAATGGTCTGCGGCAGAAGTGTCTGACCGCGAGGTCAGAAAGATCAGCACGGTTGCGATAATCAGCATCGCGGCGCTGGCCAGGAAGGTGCTCTGGTAGCCGTGATGGTCGAAAAGCAGGCCGCCCACCGTCGAACCGAGAGCAATGGACAGCTGCACCATCGCCACCATCAGTCCGCCGCCCGCTTCGGCATTCTGCGGGAAGGTACGCGGAACCCATGCCCACCATCCCACCGGTGCGGCAGTGGAAATCAGCCCCCACAGCCCAAGCAGCGCCGTCACGATGGCTACCTGACTGCCGAAGGCAATCAGTGCCAGCGCGGTGATGGCCATCAGTACCGGGATGGCCATCAGGGTCGGGTAGAACCCGCGTTTTAACACCCGGCCAATCAGCGTAGTGCCGATGAAACCCGCGACACCAATAACCAGCAGGACCAGGGTCACCGTTGCGTCATCCACCCGCGTCACCGTCTCAAGGAAAGGCCTGATGTAGGTAAAGAGCGTAAATTGCCCCATAAAGAAGATCCCCACACCCAGCATGCCCAGCGTGACCACCCGGCGACGAAACAGCGTGAAAACGTTGCGGGAAGCCGCCTGACGGGTGACCGACATGGAAGGCAGACTGAGTAATTGCCAGACAAACGCTATGATGGCGACCGGCACCAGGCAGAAGAAGGCGCCCCGCCAGCCAACAACCGATCCGAGCCAGCTGCCCAGAGGGGCAGCCACGACGGTAGCCAGAGCATTGCCGCTGTTGAAAATAGCCAGCGCCAGCGGAACACGATGCACCGGGACCAGACGCATTGCCGTCGCGGCCGACATCGACCAGAACCCGCCGACCACAATGCCAATCAGGGCCCTGCCCGCCATATAGGTCAGGTAATTGGGTGCCAGCGCAATAACAGCACCGGAAATTGCCATAATGCAGGTCAGGCCGAGCAGCAGCGTTTTCCGGTTAAGCGTGCCTGCCAGCACGGAAATAAACAGGCTGGTTACCACTGCAAATGCCCCGGAAATGGCGATGCCCTGTCCGGCCATGCCTTCGGTGACACGAAGGGTCTGCGCCATCGGTGTCAGCAGGCTGACCGGCATGAATTCGGAGGCGATCAGGGCGAAGACGCACAGCGTCATGGCAAAGACACCACTCCAGTGCGCAGGCTGTTTCCCGCTTCCGGTGTTTTTTTTTCTGTTTTCGTCTGTCTTATTACTCATTCAGGGATTTCTTTTCAGTAGATAACATGAAGTCTGTGCCCCGGAGCCTTCAGCGCTGCAGGAAGAGCTGAAACGGCATACGGGGACGGGATAAGAGGGATAATCGCGGTACGGAAGGTGCTGCGGGTCAGTTGGCGACCCTGATCTGCACCGCAAGAGGTCCGTGGCGCTGCAGGACCGGCAGTCCGGAATCCACTTTCCCTAACGGGATCAGTGAACGGGCGTAAGCCCTGCCCCGGGCAAAAATCGCCAGGTTGCCCCAGGGCGCGTAGTAAGTGATATCTCCGGCTTCCGGCGTTATGCCGTCCGGTGCCTGCACCGTGGAAAGCCTGCGCGGCAGGTCGCTTATACGCTCAATATCGTCATAGTCTTCCAGCGTCAGGCTGAGGGGAAGCAAAGACGCAAAGTCCCGGCCTGTCGGCGTATCAAAGAGGGTGGCGGTGGCGGTTTCTCCCTCCACAATGATCTCAATTTTCATAAGCGTCTCCTGCGCCACTCCCCGGTCGTTGTCACCCGCCATAGCGGACTGCGTGATGAAAAGCAGGCCGGCAAGGAGCAGCAGTGATGTTCTGCAGTAAGCGTTTTGCATAAGGGTTAGCGTTGACTTTTTCATCGCATTATTGTTACCAATATGCAGCGGGTTAACTAGCTAATGAATACTTAATACCCTTATAAGTAAAATTTATAAATGGACCGGAAACGAGCATGGCCAGACGCAATCTCAACGACTTACTCTCTTTCGTCACCGTGGCGCGTGAGGGCAGCTTTACGCGCGCTGCCGCCCAGCTCGGCGTGACCCAGCCCGCACTGAGCCAGGCGATTTCCGGGCTGGAAGAACGGATGCAAATCCGCCTGCTGACAAGGACCACGCGCAGTGTGTCAGTGACGGCTGCCGGGGAACGACTGCTGCAGTCTGTGGGACATCGTATTGATGAGATTGAAGCCGAGCTGGACATGCTGACGGCACTGCGTGATAAACCTGCCGGGACCGTCCGTATTACATGTGGACCTAATGTTCTGAAGACCACACTGCTGCCAAAACTGACACCACTGTTACGCGAATATCCTGATATTCATATTGAGTTTGATGCCAACCACGGGTTCCGAGATATCGTTGCGGATCGTTTTGATGCCGGCGTGCGGCTCGGAGACACTATCGACAAAGATATGATAGCCGTACCCATTGGCCCGAAACTGCGCATGGCGGCTGTAGCTTCCCCTGAGTATTTCGCCCGGTGCGCCGCCCCTCAGACGCCACGCGATCTGATGCAACACTGCTGTATTAATGAGCGCATGGTTCAATCGGGGAAAATTTACGCCTGGGAGTTTGAGCAGGAAAACGGTAAATTTCACGTTCGGGTTGAAGGGCAGCTGACGTTTAACACATCGGAACATGTCGTTGACGCAGCTCTTGCCGGACTGGGCATTGCCTTTTTACCTGAAGAGGAGTTCGGCACACATCTGCAGGAAGGAAAACTGATCCGCGTGCTTGAAGAATGGTGCCGTCCTTTTCCCGGCTACTATCTTTATTATCCCAGCCGTAAACAGCCTTCCCCAGCGTTTTCACTCGTTGTGGATGCGTTGCGTATTAACCGGAAAATTTAACGCTGAATTATCGGGCCAATATTTCTAGAACGGACGTGAAGGTCCGCTTCTGGCAAAAAGCGGACGAAGTTCGATGAACATCTGCTAAGAGCGAAAAGCGTGCTTTATACGTTTATCGTAAAGTTTGTCATTCAGGCAGAGCGATGCCTCTGACTGGTCTGCGGCATGAGAGGCGAGCGTGTAGTTTATCCGTAACGGTGAAATGAGTAGTGCCGGGATTATCATAAATGCTAACCGATACAGACAGGTGGAAAAAGGAGGCGCCTGCCCTCTTTTCACCCACATCAC
>Ga0157361_1000853_pt1 | contig 11035 bp, 8 predicted proteins | sample AttlaeALBM2_FD_111481 | JGI IMG/M metagenome (GOLD analysis project Ga0157361, IMG submission 111481) | Fungus gardens microbial communities from leaf cutter ant in Ribeirão Preto, State of São Paulo, Brazil - Atta laevigata ALBM2 | ecosystem: Host-associated > Fungi > Mycelium > Unclassified ...
GGTACTGGCGTAACGCTGTTTGCCGGCTTTCTTGCGCTAATCCTTGCGCCGGAGTTTTTCCAGCCGCTGCGCGATCTGGGTACCTTTTATCACGCCAAAGCGCAGGCGGCAGGCGCAGCAGATGCGCTGGAAACGTTTCTGCAGGCGACACCGGATGCCCGGCCACAGGGGCCAGTTCGCCCGTGGTGTGACGAGGCTCCTCTGACGCTGACCGCAGAGGATCTGGTGGTAATGAGTCCTGGCGGCCACGCGCTGACGCAGCCGCTTAACTTTACCCTGCGCGCAGGCTGCCGGGTCGCGCTGGTCGGTGAAAGCGGCGCAGGCAAAACCGTGCTGATGAACGCGCTGCTCGGTTTCCTGCCCTGGCAGGGCGTGCTGCGGGCCAATGGCGTGGATCTGCGCCATATCGATCGTGCAGAGTGGCAGCGGCAGCTTGCCTGGGTGGGACAGAATCCGCAGCTGCCTGCACAAACGCTGCGCGATAACCTGACGCCGGATCGACCCGTTGAGGAGAGCAGACTGCAGGCTGTATTAGCCCAGGCTGGCGTAAGCGCATTTCTGACGAGCCTGCCGCTGGGGCTGGATACGCCGACTGGCGAGGATGGTGTCGGGCTTTCTGTTGGTCAGGCTCAGCGGATTGCGGTTGCCCGTGCGCTGCTGAAGCCGGCAAAACTGCTGCTGCTGGATGAACCGGGTTCAGGTCTGGACAGCACCAGCGAATATCACGTCATGCAGGCGCTTAACCAGGCGGCACGGCAGCAGACAACGTTAATGATTACGCACCAGCTGCACGATCTGGCGCAGTGGGATGAAGTGTGGGTCATGCAGCAGGGTGCGCTGGTACAGCAGGGAAGCTGGCAGCAGCTCAGCAGGGAGCCCGGGCTGCTGCAGGAGATGATACGGCAACGTCAGCAGGAGGTTTCACTGTGCGCTCAATAATGCCTTTTCTGCGTCTGTTCCGGCAGCACCCCTGGCGCCTGGGATTGGGGATCGCGCTGGCTATCCTCACCCTGCTTGCCAGTGTGAGTCTGCTTACGCTCTCGGGCTGGTTTCTGGCTGCCTCCTCGCTGGCAGGGCTGGCCGGACTCTACACTTTCAACTATATGCTGCCGGCGGCAGGCGTGCGCGGTGCCGCGATTATACGTACCGCCGCGCGTTATTTTGAGCGTCTTGTCAGTCATGACGCCACTTTCCGGGTGCTGCAGCATCTGCGTGTCTACACCTTCAGCCGCCTGATGGCGCTGGCACCTGAGCAGCTGTCGCGCTTTCGTCACGGTGAGCTACTGAATCGTTTTGTCAGCGATGTCGATACGCTCGATCATCTCTACCTGCGTATTATTTCGCCCCTGGCCGGTGCGGCAGTGGTCATTATCGTCGTAACCTGCAGTCTCTCTCTGCTCAGCCTGCCTCTGGCGCTGCTCTTAGGCGGCAGCATGCTGCTGACCCTGCTGCTGCTGCCCGCCCTCTTCTGCTATTTTGGTCAGGCTTCCGGCGCGCGTATCGCCCGCTCTCAGGCGAGCTGGCGGCTGCAGCTTGCTGGCTGGCTCATAGCTCAGGCTGAGCTAAAAATCTATGGTGCGGCAACGGCCTGGCGTCAGCGGCTGGACAGCACAGAGCAGCAGTGGCAGCACGCGCAGCAACAGCAGCATCACCTGCAGGCGCTTGCGCAGAGCCTGCTGCTGCTGATAGCCGGTCTGACCGTAACGCTGTTGCTGTGGGTGTCAGCTGCTTCTGTCGGGGGCGCAGCGATTGCGCTGTTTCTGTTCTGTGGCCTGGCGGCATTTGAAGCGCTGGCACCGGTTGCCGGCGCTTTTCTGCCGCTGGCGCAGGTCAGCAGCGCCGCACGGCGCGTGCAGGAGATTATCGACCAGCCGCCTGCCATCTATTTTCCGCCAGCCATGCCGAATACGGCGCCGGGTATCAGCCTCACGCTGGATAACGTTTCATTTAGCTATCCGCAGCGCCCGGAGCCGGTATTAGCGCATTTTTCACTGCAGCTGCGACAAGGCGAACGTATCGCTCTGCTCGGCCCGACCGGCTGCGGTAAATCGAGCCTGCTGGCGCTTATCACCCGTAGCCGGGAAGCCACCGCGGGAAGTATTCAGCTTAATGATACTCCGCTCTCACAGTGGGATGAGACCAGCCTGCGGCAGCGTATCAGCGTGGTGACGCAGCGCGTGCATCTTTTCAGCCAGACGCTGCGGGACAACCTCTTACTGGCGCGCCCCACGGCCAGCGACAGTGAGCTGACAGCCGCTCTGACACAGGCCGGGCTCGGCTTTCTGGCTGAACAGCCTGACGGACTGGATAGCTGGATGGGTGAAGGCGGCAGACCCCTTTCTGGCGGCGAACTGCGGCGGCTGGCCATCGCCCGCGCCCTGCTGCACAACGGCGATCTCTGGCTGCTGGATGAACCCACTGAAGGGCTGGACGCCACGACCGAGCAGCACATTCTGCAATTACTGCTGCGGGTCAGCAAGGGTAAGACGCTGATTATGGTGACACATCGCCTGCAGGGTCTGGAGAAGATGGATCGCATCTGCGTCATGGATCAGGGCGCCATTGTGGAATCAGGTTCTCATGACGAATTAATCTCAAAAGCGGGTCGCTACTGGCGTTTCCGTCAGCGCTTTGCGTTATAGTCTGGAGATGACGCTTCTGAGTAGCTGATGCCATGAGACTGGTACAACTTTCACGTGATTCACTGCACTTCCCGCCGCCGGAAATGGCGCTGCGCGAACCAAACGGTTTGCTGGCGATGGGCGGCGATCTCTCGCCTGCACGTCTGATTAACGCCTATCAGCACGGTATTTTTCCCTGGTTTTCGCCCGGCGATCCGATTCTCTGGTGGTCGCCCGATCCGCGGGCCGTGCTGATGCCAGACGCCTTTCATCTCAGCCGGAGCATGGCGCGTTTTCACCGTCGCTCTCCCTATCGCGTGACCATGAACCACGCCTTTGCACAGGTACTTGAAGGCTGCGCGACCGGACGTCAGGAGGGAACCTGGATCACCTTTGAGGTCAAACGCGCCTGGCTGCGCCTGTATGAACTGGGGCATGCGCACTCTGTTGAAGTGTGGCATGAAAATAGCCTGGTCGGGGGTATGTACGGTCTGGCGCTCGGCCAGATGTTCTGCGGAGAATCGATGTTCAGCCGGCAGGAAAACGCTTCAAAAACCGCGCTGTGGGTATTTTCGCAGCACTTCCGGGCTCATCAGGGCAGGCTTATCGATTGTCAGGTGCTTAATCCCCATACGGCATCGCTCGGCGCAACGGAAATTCCGCGCGCTGACTATCTGCAGGAGCTAAAAAAGCTGGCGTGGCAGCCGGTTGCTGAAGGATGCTGGCAGACGCAGACCCTTTTTTAGCCCTCTCCGCAGATGTTTTGCACACAAATCCACATAAAAGTGATACAATAAGCGAGTTTGGTATGTCGTCCGCGCTTCGCTGTGGCGAGCCGGAATTGCCAGGCTGGGAATCTCACCTGTTTCCTGAAACTGTTTCATCCACCCCAGCCGGGCCGGTTGCTGCAGATTCTTAGCCCGCTAATCCCCCGCAGACGTCAACAACACCCGAATTTATCCGTACTGCACGCGCGACAGCGCGACGCACGGCGAAGCGTTGGCAAAAACAGCCAACGTTTCTTTACATAAATCATGGAATTCGGCATTATCTTGCCGGTTCAACAGTTTGGTAGTTCACCCAGAGGATTCGATGGCCAAAGAAGACAATATTGAAATGCAGGGTACCGTACTGGATACGTTACCTAACACCATGTTCCGCGTAGAGCTTGAAAACGGGCACGTGGTTACCGCTCATATCTCCGGTAAAATGCGCAAAAACTATATCCGCATCCTGACGGGTGACAAAGTCACTGTAGAGTTGACCCCGTACGACCTGAGCAAAGGCCGCATTGTCTTCCGCAGTCGCTAAGCTGCTGCACACGTCGCGGGCTGGTTAAGTTTCCAGCCGCAAAAAAAAAGGCCGGATAATTATCCGGCCTTTTGTTTTATTGCCCTGGCATTAGTGCACAGTGCCTTCCGTTTTGCGCTTCTCTGCGCTTAGGAAGTGATAAGTAAGCTGGTTTTTTTCTTTATCCAGCGCCACTGACACAGAGCCACCATCCACCAGCGAACCAAATAGCAGTTCATTGGCCAGCGGTTTTTTCAGGCTTTCCTGAACCGTACGCGCCATCGGACGCGCGCCCATCGCCTTATCGTAGCCTTTTTCTGCCAGCCAGTCGCGCGCGTCGTCGCTCACTTCCAGTGAGACGCCCTTCGCATCCAGCTGCGCCTGCAGTTCAACAATAAACTTATCGACGACCTGATGGATCACCTCAGTAGAGAGGTGACGGAACCAGATAATGTTGTCGAGACGGTTGCGGAACTCTGGCGTAAAGATCTTTTTGATCTCCTCCATCGCATCCGTACTGTTATCCTGCTGAATCAGACCGATTGACTTACGTTCAGTTTCGCGTACGCCGGCATTAGTGGTCATGACCAGCACCACATTACGGAAGTCCGCTTTACGCCCGTTGTTGTCGGTCAGCATACCGTTATCCATAACCTGCAGCAGCAGGTTAAAGACATCCGGGTGCGCTTTCTCAATTTCATCCAGCAGCACCACAGCGTGCGGATGCTTGATCACCGCATCCGTTAACAGACCGCCCTGGTCAAAGCCCACATAGCCAGGAGGTGCGCCAATCAGACGGCTGACCGTATGGCGCTCCATATATTCCGACATATCAAAACGCAGCAGCTCAATGCCCAGCGCTTTCGCCAGCTGCACGGTGACTTCTGTTTTACCTACCCCGGTCGGACCGGCGAACAGGAAGGAGCCGACCGGCTTGCGATCCTGACCCAGACCAGCGCGACTCATTTTAATCGCTTCGGTCAGTGCCTCAATCGCATTATCCTGGCCAAATACCAGCATTTTCAGGCGGTCGCCCAGGTTTTTCAGCGTATCGCGATCGGTGGCCGATACGCTCTGTTCCGGTATACGTGCAATTCGTGCCACAACCGATTCAATATCGGATACGTTAACGGTTTTCTTACGCTTGCTCACCGGCACGAGACGCGCCCGCGCGCCCGCTTCATCGATGACGTCAATGGCTTTATCCGGCAGATGACGATCGTTGATATATTTGACCGCCAGCTCTACCGCGGCACGCACCGCCTTCGCGGTATAACGCACGTCATGATGCGCTTCATATTTCGGCTTCAGTCCGTTGAGGATCTGCACGGTCTCTTCAACCGAAGGCTCAGTAATATCAATTTTCTGGAAGCGGCGCGCCAGTGCGCGATCTTTCTCGAAAATATTGCTGAACTCCTGATAGGTTGTGGAACCCATCACGCGGATTTTACCGCTGGAGAGCAGTGGCTTAATCAGGTTAGCGGCATCCACCTGCCCGCCCGATGCTGCACCGGCACCGATGATGGTGTGGATCTCATCAATAAACAGGATGCTGTTGTTATCCTGCTCCAGCTGTTTGAGCAGCGCTTTAAAGCGCTTTTCAAAATCGCCGCGATATTTGGTGCCCGCCAGCAGAGAGCCGATATCCAGTGAATAGATAGTGCACTCTTTCATCACCTCAGGTACATCACCCTGCACAATACGCCAGGCGAGCCCTTCAGCAATCGCGGTTTTACCTACGCCCGATTCACCCACCAGCAGCGGATTGTTTTTACGCCGGCGGCACAGCACCTGCACGGCGCGCTCCAGCTCTTTTTCACGCCCGATAAGCGGGTCGATACCGCCAACGCGAGCAAGCTGGTTAAGATTGGTGGTGAAGTTCTCCATACGCTCCTCCCCGCCTGCCTGCTCTTCATTGACCGGATTGTCCGCGTTATTCTGCGACTGGCCGGGCTCATCTTTACGTGTGCCGTGAGAGATGAAATTCACCACATCGAGACGGCTGATTTCATGTTTGCGCAGCAGATAAGCCGCCTGCGACTCCTGCTCGCTGAAAATGGCAACCAGGACATTGGCGCCTGCAACTTCACTGCGACCGGAAGATTGAACGTGGAATACCGCCCGCTGCAGCACGCGCTGGAAGCTGAGCGTAGGTTGCGTATCGCGCTCAGCTTCGCCGACCGGCAGCACCGGCGTGGTTTGTTCGATGAAGGCTTCGAGTTCCTGACGCAGAGCCACAATATCCACCGTACAGGCTTCCAGTGCCTCTCTGGCCGACGGGTTACTGAGCAGTGCCAGTAACAGATGTTCGACGGTCATAAACTCGTGACGGTGCTCGCGCGCTCTGGCGAAAGCCATGTTTAAACTGAGTTCCAGTTCTTGATTGAGCATTTGGCACCTCCCCCAATTATCGCTCTGACTGCCTGTTTCCTATATGGAGACAGGTTCAGGCTTTTTCCAGCGTACACAGCAAAGGATGTTGATTCTCTCTGGCATAGTTGTTCACCTGCGCAGCTTTTGTCTCTGCTACTTCAGCGGTGAAAACACCGCAGACTGCCTTTCCATGATAGTGAACTTTCAGCATCAGTTGCGTGGCGCGTTCAATATCATAAGAAAAGAACTTTTGCAGAACGTCAATAACAAATTCCATAGGTGTATAATCGTCATTATTCAGGATGACTTTATACATTGAAGGCGGCTTTAACCCTTCACGTACTTTGTCTTCGGCCAGGTGTTCAAAATTAAGCCAGTCGTTTGTGTTTGCCATAATCGTCCATTGGAATTCTGCGTTGCGGTCATGCATTTTAGCCTGCACTAACCTGAAGTTTAACACGTCTGTCAAGCCGGGTTTGCTATCGCTGCTATCGGTACGAAAAGCAGATGCGCGACCTGTATCACAAAATTCTCAATAGCGTTAACTGCCTCAAATTTTGGTGATTTTCTGCCCATGCATCCGGGTCGATTGCTTGACGATAAGGTCCGTTTCTCTACATTCTACATGCACAAGCTGATTGAGTTTTAAACAACCTCGACTCACAGCTGCGATGACCTCACCTACTTATCAGAATGTCTTGCGAGGGAAGTAAAAGCATGGAGACGGGTACTGTTAAATGGTTCAACAACGCCAAGGGCTTCGGCTTTATTTGTCCGGTTGGCGGTGGCGATGACATCTTTGCGCACTACTCCACCATTCAGATGGAGGGTTACAGAACGCTTAAAGCGGGTCAGCACGTTCAGTTTGATGTTCACGAAGGGCCAAAAGGCAACCATGCCAGTCTGATTGTCCCCTGTGAGGCGTCGCTGCATTCCTGACCGGCGCAGCGCGCGGTTATTCTGACCACTCCGCCCCTGAAATGCCAGCCGGTAACGCTGGCATTTTACTTTTCATCCTATCCTGCACGCCGCTGTGCCAGCATTTTTACCTGACTAAAAAGCGTTCTGAACAGCGGCGGAATCGCCTGCGGGCCGCGCTCCCCGGCTGCCAGCGCCACGGCAATGGCCAGCTCAGGCTTAGAGCTGTGATGGATCGCCTGCGTAATAATACGCCGTGGCGTCATCGCAATGTTTAACGGCAGGTGCGCCATCTGATGATAGACCGCGCGGAATCCGTGCTGATAGAGAAAGTGTTCAATGTCAGCTGCCGGAAACTGCGTCAGGTGCACCTCTTCCTTTTCGTGGGTCAGCAGCTGGCTGCGGGTGGTCGCCGCATATTTCTTTCCTGCCTCATCGCCATCGGTCAATACGTGCCAGGCAATTCCCATACGCCGGGCAAATTTCAGCAGCGGCTTCAGGCCTGCCTGGGCAAACTCGATCACCCGGATCCCTTCTGCGGCAAAATGATCGCCCTGCTGTCGCGCCAGCTCGTTAACGATCCACACCTCCGTCTCGCCCTCTACCAGCAGCCAGCAGCGGGCAAACAGCGCGGCGGGTCGATTAACGCGAATATGAAACGCGATGCGGCGATGATCCTCGGCGCTCAGCCCCGCTTCGCCGATACGCCACGCCGCTACGCGGCTCGCTTCACGCACCAGACGGCAGAGGTTTTCCAGCGGCGTCTGGGAAACCAGTTCACCTGAATTGGTGGTGACCAGCCGCTGCAGCGGCAGCAGCGTCAGTAAATTCCAGGTAACCGAAAGCATTATCGGGTGCAGCCGGGTTTCAGGATCCTCGACCAGCAGAACAGGCTGGGCGCCGTCTGGCAGCGCATTGCTGCCGGGCAGCGCATTGCTGCCGGGCAGCAGTGCCAGCAGCCGCAGCTGCACCTCGCGACGATGCTCTGCACTAGCCCCCGCCAGCAGCCGGTTAAGCGCATCCAGCGCCTGCCAGCCTGCGCTGCCGTCGCGCAGTTCCGGTGCCATTCGCGGGTGACTGACGCCGGGTTGCTGAACGAGAAAATAGTGCGCCATCAGCTGCTGCATTGTCTGTACGCCCTGCAGCAGCACCTCATCGCTCACCGCCCGGCCGCCCGCCGCGCGATTGAGCTGCTGTAACACGCTCTGCAGCGCCTGCAGACCCGGATCCCGACCCTCACCGCCTGGTTCATGCGTCCGATGGCGCTGTCCGAACCGCGCATCGCGTAAACGCAGCACCGGATGGTGCTGCCGCAGCCAGCTTATCGCCGCCGCCGTCGGCTCCGCTGCCAGCAGCTGATTACGCGCGTCAATAAAACGCCAGCTGCTTTTCACGCCGTCCGCTTTGCAGGTAGCCCGCAGACTAAAGCGCAGATAACTCCCCTGCTCATCGTGCTGCCAGAAAGGCTGCAGCAGGGTGTTTTCCCGCTCTGCTTCACAGGCGCGAAAGCGCACCACTATCTGTAGTGTGCGCCAGCGTGCCGCGGGGGCCGCGGCGGGGAAATGGAAATCCTCTTCGCTGAGGGTGGCGTGCGCGCTGGCCGGATCCAGCATGAGTGAGAACGCGTCCAGCAGGCTTGATTTGCCCCAGGCGTTTTCACCTATCAGAAGATTCGTCATCGTAAGCGGCAGCGAGAGCTGATTAATGCCGCGAAAGCCGCTGATATCAATATGATCCAGAATCATAGGGTTATCCTGTACAGAGGTTGCCTGAGCATGGTGTACGGTGGCGTATGGGTCAAGGCGCAGATTATCCGCAGACGGTGATTTACAGCGTGCGCTTTTTTGATTAGCGTGGCGTCCTTTTCCCACGGACGGATGTTCGCTATGTATGGTCTGATGATTATTCTGCTGCCGCTGATTGCTGGTTATCTGCTGCATCTGCAGCAGCCGGTACTGCTACGCGCGGTGGCGCGGCTGCTCAGTGCGCTGGTCTATATCATTCTGTTTTTTATGGGCGTGAGCCTGGCATTTCTTGATAATCTCAGCACGAATTTGCTCACCATTTTTTATACCGCTTTTATCTCTGGTCTCTTGATTCTCGCCTGTTCGCTGCTGGCGTTCTGGCTGCTTGAGCAGCGTCTGCCGTGGCGGCATCAGCATAAAGCGCAGGCGCTGCCGTCGCGTCTCGCGATGGCGCTGGACTCACTCAAGCTGTGCGGCTCGGTGCTGGGCGGATTTCTGCTCGGCCTGACGCAGTGGGCTCCGCTGCGCCATGCGGCCACCGTCAGCGAATATGCCCTGATCCTGATGCTGTTTCTGGTGGGCGTTCAGCTGCGCAGCAGCGGCATGACGCTGCGGCAGATTACGCTTAACCGGCGGGGTGCGCTGGTGGCGGCCGTGTCGCTGGCTGGCGCACTGGCCGGAGGCGCACTCGCCGCTGTCTGCCTTGGACTGCCGCTCAAAACCGGCCTCGCGCTGGCCAGCGGCTTTGGCTGGTATTCGCTTTCCGGCATTCTGATGACGGACGCGTTTGGTCCGGTTATCGGCAGCGCAGCGTTCTTTAACGATCTGCTGCGTGAGCTGATCACAATTATGCTGATCCCGCTGCTTATTACCCGGCACCGCAGTATGACGCTGGGCCTGAGCGGTGCCACCTCCATGGATTTCACCCTGCCGATTCTGCAGCGTGCCGGCGGCATGGAGATCGTCCCTGCAGCCATCGTGCACGGCTTTATTATGAGCCTGCTGGCCCCGGTGCTGATCGCCTTTTTTTCCGCCTGACGGGTCTGCAGCGCACTTTTTCACGGCTGGCGCGCAGCGGCTTCGTCTACGCTTTCTGACTGACAGATTTTTGCCATCAGCATAGATGGCCCCCCATCAGAAAGGAGCAAATGATGAAACAAACTGTGGCCGCCCTGCTGGCGCAAACGCTGGAGAGCGCAGGCGTAAAACGTATCTGGGGCGTAACCGGTGATTCGCTTAACGGCCTGAGTGACAGCCTGAATCGCATGGGTACGATTGAATGGATGCCAACGCGACATGAAGAGGTGGCCGCGTTTGCCGCCGGTGCAGAAGCGCAAATCAGCGGCGAGCTGGCGGTCTGCGCCGGCTCCTGCGGTCCCGGTAACCTGCACCTGATTAACGGGCTGTTTGACTGCCATCGTAACAATGTGCCGGTGCTGGCGATTGCCGCGCATATTCCTTCCAGCGAAATTGGCAGCGGCTATTTTCAGGAGACGCATCCGCAGGAGCTGTTTCGCGAATGCAGCCACTACTGTGAGCTGGTCTCTAATCCGGAACAGCTGCCGCAGGTTCTGGGCATCGCCATGCGTAAAGCGATCCTCAACCGCGGGGTCTCTGTGATTGTCCTGCCGGGTGACGTGGCGCTGCAGCCCGCCCCGAAAAGTGCGCGCAGCGAATGGTATCCGCCGCAGCTGCCACAGGTCGTGCCGGCCGCAGCGGAGCTCGCTACCCTGGCGGAAACGCTTAACGGCGCGGGCAATATTACGCTGATGTGCGGCAGCGGCTGCGCCGGTGCCCATGCTGAAGTTGTCGCCCTGGCGGAACGGCTTAAGGCGCCGGTAGTGCACGCGCTGCGCGGCAAAGAACACATCGAATATGACAACCCGTATGATGTTGGTATGACCGGGCTGATTGGTTTCTCTTCCGGCTATCACGCCATGATGAATGCCGACACCCTGATCCTGCTCGGCACGAAATTCCCCTACCGTGCCTTCTACCCCGCCAGCGCCCGCATCATTCAGATCGATATCAACCCCGGCAGCCTGGGGGCGCACAGCCATGTCGATATGCCGCTGGTGGGTGACGTTA
>Ga0157361_1000854_pt1 | contig 11030 bp, 7 predicted proteins | sample AttlaeALBM2_FD_111481 | JGI IMG/M metagenome (GOLD analysis project Ga0157361, IMG submission 111481) | Fungus gardens microbial communities from leaf cutter ant in Ribeirão Preto, State of São Paulo, Brazil - Atta laevigata ALBM2 | ecosystem: Host-associated > Fungi > Mycelium > Unclassified ...
AGTCGTCAGGATAAAAATCCTAAGAGTTAACTGAAGGAGTCTGAGTGGACAAGGCAAGAGTAGGACCAGAGGACGTTAATTTACAGACTGAGGAATTACACTGTAACTACTTAGTACTTATAGGAAGTCCGGAATAGAAGAAGAGTAGTCTACTATGCTATCCTATTATTATTAATATTAGGAGAATAATTAAGAGAAATAAATTATATAATTATCATATTTCTGGAATATGACAACAGGTAGAAAGAAACTTGTGGTTAAGAGAGGAAAAAAATTGGGTGATTATCACAAAAGGTCACTTACTAATCTATGATGGGGGTTTTGATACTTGAATAGTTCAAAAAAGTGAAGTTTAGACAATGACAAAAGATGTTGTTAAGTCTGAGGTCTAATCCTCAGACATGGAGTTCTTATATACAGGATTGTAATAGTCTGTATACTAGGACAGATCATCATATGCTACTACCTATTGTTCCACATATAGTAGTGCCTTTGTGCTTAATATAGTGATAAATTAACCATATGAAGGCTGTCCTTTGTTCTAAGAAAAGAACAGATAATTATCTATGAATAATTAATGAAGTTTATGTACAAACATTGAGGCCTTCATATCTCCACTAATATTAATTGCCTTGAGGTTGTTCTAGGCTCATTCTGAGCATTATGAAGAAGATTTCTGCTGAGCCTAGAACCAAAGCATTGATCATGGCAGTTTTTGAGATATTAGCAATTTAATAAATAGTAACATAGTGGTTACTAGTTGATCTGCTTAATATTTTGACCAATATTGATTGCCTTTAAATGTGACTGGCATTGATCAAAAGGTCTTTTTGAGGGCTTTTTGTAGCCTTTGAGACTGTGAAAATTGTTGAAGAATTGATGGAGATATGGCTGAATGAAGTTTGTGATAGCAATGTTAAATGCTATAACACTAGTATGGCATTGCTTGAGCTACCCTGTGCAAATAAGATGAGTAAGGTATATTTCCATATCAGTAGTGGATCTTTGTCTAATGCCTCCTAGTTGATTAGGGTCCAAGAAACTATTGGCTAACATATAAAATTAAAGTCTATTGCTGATAACCTTTTCGACTAATTTGCCAGTTGTGTTGAGTAGTACAATGGGTTGGAAAAAACTAGGTATGTTATGTGATGTCTTATTTGGTTTGGGAATAACAACAGTGTTAGTAGATTTGAAGTGGAAGGGCCAGTACTCTAAATTAATGCAAGTGTTAACAATGTGCACTAGTCTCTCAAGACATGTATTCTATGAAATCAGGGATTTGAGATGTCTCCATGAGATATGATCTGGTCTAGGAGTAGAGGATGATAAGCACTTAGCTATCACGTCTCTAAATTCTTGGTTGGAGAATAGGGGCCATTCTATAACATTTGCTTGGGGAAGTTTGTTGAGAAACCTAGTGTTGATAGGTCTATTTTCTGCTGAATTGTAAGATTTGTATAGAGCATTCCATAGGTCTGGAAGAGTGTTGCATGAATAGTTTTCATATGAGACAGATTTAATAGCTAGCAGGGATTTTTTCCTAACCTAGTTTATTAAGTCCCAAGGCCTCTTATTTGATAATGCAATTTCATGGATCTTGTCAATGAAGAATGTTCTCTTAGCTATATGTACTACCAATTTGAATTCCTTCCAATGTTGTAAATTACCTGATTCACAGTATCTATTTAGACAGTTAGTGCAATCTTGATTCTACTACTCTTTGGAGTGTTTCGTGATGTACTTTAGTTTGGAGTAAAGATACCATACATTTTCAAAGATACAAGCCAATTGCTGGACTATGTTTTCTAGATTCTCCCTGCTCCTAATTGCTAATGTGTCAAAATTTTGTATATCTTAAACTAGTGAGGTAATGAAGTTCTTTTCTTCTTTACTATCCTTCTTAATAGACCATATATTAACATCAGTATTTACTTTACTAATACCTATTTCAATAATGGGTGGGACATGGTCAGAAGGTTTATGGATTTTGGGGTAAAGTGTATATCAGCCAAACCCTGTGTTATCTAGAAGAAGAAAAACAAGGTCTATAACAGAGTTAGTATCATATAGGTTATCTACAAATCTGGTGGGACTAGGGTTTAAGGGAGAAGAAAGCTCAAGGCCTAAGCTATCTGTAATAGTAATAAGGTCTTCAGTGTAGAAGGAGTAGTGTTAGAAATTGGGATCCTAGTTGCTATCTCTTATATTAAAATCCCTTGTTAGGATTATTGTGTTATCTATATTTGTCATATTTTGTCAGAGAACTTGGAGGGCAGTTTAATTGTTATCTGAGTATATGTTAATTATATAGTTTGTGTCTCAGTCATTATAGAAGACCAAGATGTTAATATTGTGGTAGTTGATGATGTCAAGTCACAGAGTGAATCTCATCTTTATAAGGTGTTTATTGATGTAAGTGGTGACTCATGCATAGTTTTCTTATGTTGGATCTGGACAAATGAATAAGGTCCATTCTGGATGATTGGGGTACTGTAAAGTGGGTCTCCCATGGGATTTGAGTGGCTAGGAATATGTTGTATGAGGAATCTAGGAGATTCCTGGATAAAGATAATATCAGCTGAGTTTTTTTGAGTTTCTAAAATGATATCAGTTAAGACTTTGTTTTTCCTAACATTCTGAGAAAAGATTTTTAGGTTGCGTTTAATCATACTTTGTTACCACCTATAGCTAGGTAGGTTGAGTTGGCCTTGGTTTCCCTGGCTTCCTGAGCTTTCTTTGAGTACTATTTGCAATTGAATCTGTGTTTTCAAAAGGGGTATTTATTATCATCTGCTATGTGTTTGCCTTTGCAGTTGACACATTTGAAGGTGTAGAGGTATGGTTTATCTTGAGCAGTTTCAAGCCTAGGAGGGTTAAGCTTTGAATTGGTCTTGCAGTACCATGCCAAATCTCTATGGTATTCTAACTTATGAGGTCTATTGCATTTTTGACATTTTGAACCATGGGCACAGTACGAGAATATAGAGTGATCCCATTTCCAGTAGTTGTGACACTGAGAGACCCTAGGGTTAATATTAGTGGTCCTAATAGTAGCGATGGACCTACCAAAATTAAAAGAGTGATTTATTAGCAACTTTGCTTTAAAATCATTTTGAGAGTCCCAAATATCAAACCAAATGATAGCTATATCAGATTTGGGAAAAGCCTTGATGATCCTAGGTTTAGTTACAAAAGTCATATATTCAAATAGTTCAAGATGTTTCATGATGTTTGTGATATCATCACTAGTGAGTTTGTTACCATTGGGTTGTATATAAGAAATACTGGTGATTTTCAGATAAGATTTAGATTGAAAAAGATAAAGAGCAAGTATTTTGTTGTTACCAGCACTGTTAATTAACTTAAGATATTGTTTCATAGTGGTAAGGTTACTTGGATTCAGGACATTATTTGTATTGATGGCAATACCTCCAGGGCAAGAATAGATGAACTCGGCTCTCAGCACTGATTTGATGTTTCTTAGTAATATGTTGATCTGGAAAATATAGGTATTAGCTTCTTCCATAATAGTGTTGTTATACTGTATAACTGTTTAGACAAAATAAGTGACTATTTGCACCCTAATAACAAGAACAACTGGCTCGAGAGAAGAGTTTGGCCCCCTAAAGATATTTCCTAGATACCTAGTTGTAGACTTGAGTATCTTGCTTAAGTAGCAGGGTAGTAGCTATGACTACTACTATATATACCTCATAGATGCTTGTGCAGACACCCTATATCAGATTTCTAATGGGTTTCCCTTCTAAAAGTACTCTTGAGGACAAAGGCAAACTTCGAGGATCTAGTGCTACCAGAACGACATTATATCTCAGCAGCCAGTAGTGCTATTTTTAGAAGAGTTATGATCAGATCCAGGCTATTATTACTGATAGCTAATTATATCAAGATCAAAAGGGCCGAGTCAACATGGAGTCACATTGCAATGGCAAGGGAAGGAAACTAAGTTTTGGAGGAATGAGAAGACATAGAGGAGATAGAGAAAGAAATAGAGAAGTTAAAGAGAGAGGTAGAAAAGAGGTCAGACAAAGATAATGCACTCAAGAATAAGATAGCTTGAGATTGCTATCTCTTCCTACAGCTCAGCAAGAGGCTCAAGACCTGCCTATTGTATGAGGGAGGATTCCTGGAGTAGGACTAGAAGAGTAGAGAGCAGTCATCTTATCACAAACAAATTTGGCCATATCTCTATCAATTCTTCAATGATTCTCACGGTCTCAAAAACTAAAAAAAGCCCTCAAAAAGACCTTTTGATCGATGCCAGTCACATCTCGAGGCAATCAATATTGGTTGAGATATTAAGCAGATCAACTAGTAACTACCATGTTACTATTTATTAAATCGCTAATATCTCGGAAACTGCCATGATCAATGCTTTGGTTCTAGGCTCAGCAGAAGTCTTCTTTATAATGCTCAGAATGAGCCTAAAACAACCTCAAGGCAATTAATATTAGTGGAGATATGAAGGCCTCAATGTTTGTACATAGACTTCATTAATTACCCATAGATAATCATCTGTTCTTTTCTTAGAACAAAGGACAGCCTTCATATGGTTAAGTTATCACTATTTTAAGTACAAAGGCACTACCATATATAGAACAATAGGTAGTAGCATGTGATGATCTGTTTTAGTGCACAGACTATCACAATCCTGTATATAAGGACTCATAGTCTAAGGATTAGACCACAGACTTAACAACATCTTTTGTCACTTGTCTAACCTTGCATTTTTGAACTCTTTAAAGTATCAAAGCACCCATCACAAATAGTAAGTGACCATTTGTGATATGCCTAGTATCTGGAAGGAGTGCTGTCTCATCATTTCAGCCTTGCTATGTTTGGGAATTTGGAGATTTTCTTTGTTTCACTTTCTTTGTTGTCTCATTGCTTTGTAATCCTAATAAAATGCTCTAGGGCACAGAAGGGAACTAAAGTATCATACCCCCCATCATCATTCCTTTCTATGGCTCTAGAGCTTAACAGCTATTTGAGTGATTTAAGTCTCTGTTTTTTTAAGTATTTTTCTCTACTTTATAAAAACTACCAAATCTCTACCTCAACAGAAATTCAAGCCCCAACAGACTTGGGCATTCACTTACACTAGGAGTTAACCACTCACTATGTGTTTTTGGAGTCAGCTTCTAGTTATATAGTCAGCTGAAGAAGAGCCCACATGACGATATGGGAGTTCTAGGTAGTTCTGCTGTATTGATGGTAAGCCAGACTACTAGACTAGGTAAGGACAGTAGTATCACAACACGAGATAAATATGCATCTTAGAGATCCTATTACAATAAGATCTACCTTGAGTGGATTTATAAAAACTTTATTATCAATTTCTTTTGGTTATTCAAGTGTTTTCTCTTTTTATTCCTCTCTTTTAAGTTCTCTTTGTGATTTGATTATCTCCCCAGTACCTACTTGTTTAGTGCACAATTGTGAGACATCTTAGAGGTCCCCTTTTACTTTTATTTGTTATCACTTTTGTTTTGTGATCAATTTCCTTTGATCCCCATCAGCGTCCATGAGTTTGTTGGAGGCAGGTATAATAGCCTGTTTTCTAGATAGACCTTTTGTGATAGGTTGTATTTTTTGTTCCTTGTTGACTGGTTTGGGAAAAGCCATATTATAAATTTTGAGGATTTTCTTATTTAGCAAAGCTAAGAATGCTTTTTTGATTTTGAGGATGTTGACACTAGAGTTGGTGGCTTAGGCATAGGACATAGGGAAAGACAAAGAGTTTTTACCCTTGAGCATGCATACTTCCTGGTACTTCTTTGAATTTTCTATTTGTTCCTTAGAAGGGCAAGATAGGATAGGTGGAAGGATTTTCCTAATCATTGATGCCTTAGGATAGGTGGTGTTCTTTTTAGCCTTATTGTAGATCTGGATGTTTCCAAAGTGAGTAGATACATTGTCTTGAATAGAGGTGTTCTCAGATGAGTACAGCTAGTCCCAACTAGACTTGAAAATCACAGATATGAAATCCCAAGTGGATTCGCTGAATAGTTCCAGTTAGGGAATAGTGTTGCTGTTTTATTTTTCTAGACTACACTATTTAAGGAAACATGCCATATGTTATAGCGAGTATGCCATATTATGTACATTGCTTTGTAAGAACTCGTTAGTACTAAATAGCAATGTGGCTATAAAGTTGCTATCCTACAGGTTAGGGTTGTATAAAACTCTAGCTATAATGACTTAAGTCCACTCCAAGTCAGAGTTGACAAGAAGAACTCGATAGAGTTTCTATTTGATTTTATATACTACTTATATATTTTACTACTGTGGCTGTGCAACATCCTCCCATAGTCCTTATGTTATTCTCGTCATGTGTCTACCTTCTCACATGTTGTGACTGTGACTGTGACTATGACCAAATGTGACTGATATGTAACCAATGTCACATGATGCTTTCCTATGCTCTATCTTAGTAATGATCTAACTAAATAAAAGAAAACAAAATAAAAAGAAAAATAAAAAATGACTTAGCCATTTTACCAAGTCATGACAGGTCAGCTGGAACATTAGTGCTATAAGGAATAACCATAGGTGGGGAGGGTTCCAATGACATATTGATATTGTCAGTAGGGGAGGAATTAGATGCTCTCTCGTGGGGGACATATAGAGTTTGCAAAGAAGACATGGCAAAGTCATATATTAAAGAGCCAAAGTTGGAAGGAGTGTTGTTTACCTCTATGTTCATATTGTTTTGAGCTGTGACTTGCTTAGCATAGTTGTATTCCAATAGTGGTGAGTCATCCATAAGGGAGAGGAATGAGCTGCAAGAGCTCTTAGAACTTATACGAGATGAGAGGTGGTCACATTATATACTAAGAGTAGTGTTATCTGGCCTGGCTTTGGTGTTTTCGACATTTGGATTCATAGTGGGTTTATAAGAAACTTGTATATTCACTATAGTACTCTCAGGTGCTACCATACAAAATGGTGGTATTGGAGTAAGAAATGATAGGACTATAACATGTATCTAATCTTTAGAAACTAAAAAAAAATAATAATAAAAAAAAAGAAAAAAAAAAGAAAAAAAAGAAAGAATAAATATTGACTTCACCATTTTGCTAAGTCATGACAACTTACTAATTTGTAATAGGTGAATTTTGTATTCAAAAAGCAAAGTTTAGATTGTAGCAAAAGATATTGTTAAGTCTAAGATCTAATTCTTAGACTATGAGTTCTTATATATATAAATGTAATAGTCTGTCCTAGTATACAGACTATCATATGTTACTACCTATTGTTTTATATATGATAGTACTTTTGTACTTAAAATAGTAATAATCTAACTATTTTAGGGCTGTTCTTTGTTCTATTCAAGAACAAATAAGTATCTATGGGTAATTAAGTCTAGTATCTTCATTGATATAAATTGCCTTGAGGTTGCTGAGCATAATAAAGAGTACTCTAATGTCCCTAAAAGCAAAAAATTAATTATATCAAGTTCAGACTTCAAACAAGCTATTGGGCATAGTAATAGAGTATTCTCTATTAAATTTCATATTACTTTTTGTCATCTGCTCCATTTGCATATTTATAACTAACTGCTCTATCTAAAGACCTTTGCTTATTACTCTTATTACCCTTATTATTCCTTTAGTAATAGATGGTCTCCAAATTACTCCTTTGCTGAGTAGATATTAGTATATCAATTTTCATATATAAAGTGTCTATCTATAAACCTAAAAGCCAGTTGTTCTGTTGGCTTTTAGGTGCATATACTTGTAAAACTGTCTTACTCACAAATACTCAATACTAGTTGTTTTGTTGGCTTTTAGTCTAACCTTTTCTTAGCTTTTGAAAATGTTACTGTGTACTACTCTGTCAGGTTGTGGTACCCATTGATAAGATGTTTTATGCTGAACTTCCCAAAACTGAATGGAAATAACTATCATACATGGTCAGACAATATGATGTTTGCTTTACAAGCTTGACTTTTCTAGCTTATTGTTGATAGCCAGCAACCTTCTTCTCCTAAACCCCCTGCTGACCCTCCTATCAATAATACAACAAATAAACTATTACCTTTCAGCTCTGATGACTATAAAAAGTAGATTTGCTTATGGAATGAGTACTTTTAGTGGCTCAAATTTGATTTGGCTGCTATAGAATTAATGTATAAGACTATTAAATGTGGACAGTAAGAGTATATTCAGTCTACTATCTCATCAAAAGATATATAAGACTGCTTATGCCAATTCCACGTCACTCAAAGGCAAAACACTAATATTTATTATTACTTTTAAGAGCTTTACCTCAAAAAATAGGACGAATGTACCTCTATGTTTAATTATATTAGTTTTTTTTTGAACTTAAAACGTTACATTACTGAAGCTGGTCATAAACTAGATAACATACTCATTATTCATGCTATTCTCCACTCTCTTCCTTGCTTCAACATCTAGGATATTATCAAACAAAATCTTTTAGACAAAGGAAAAAGCTTTACCTTAGATATTCTCACTGTAGAACTTATTTCAGTTCATAACTATGCTAAACATGATTATTCTGCTGATGAGAATAAAAAGAAAGCCAAATCCAACTAGGTGGTCTTATTCACTAAGTTTATGTCATCTTCAAATAATCCTAAAAAAAAGAAAAGAAAGTCAAATACTTTGATAAAGAAAGAAAGTCTAAAACTCAACCTTTAGGTACCAAGTGTCATGTTTGTGACCAAGTAGGGCATTAGGCCCTTGAGTGTTCATCTAGATCTAATAAGGGAGACTCACATTAATCTGGAGAATCAGCTAACCTAGCTGTTGAATGTCTATAGTTATTAAAAGAACATAAGGTTGGAAAAATGCTCATAGTATTCAATGATACCATTTCAAGCACTAGTATCCTCTTGAACTGTGGTGTTACATGACATATGTTTACAAGCCAGAAACACTTTACCACTTACAAAGAATTCTCTAATGAATTTATTATAGTCAGCAGTCACAATCATGTATCTGTCTCTGGCCAAGGATCAGTTCTTTTCTTAACTAAACTCCCTGATGGTCAACTCAATATCACTCTTTACAATGTTCTCCATATTCCTTATCTAGGTACAAATCTTGTTAGCCTTGGTGCTCTATATCATCAAGGGGTGTCTATGAAAGACTTTGACAATAGACTTATATTCTCTAAAGACAATGAGAAATTATTTAGGACCTCTCTAACAGGCTCAACTAGGACCTTGTATTATATTCAGTGTACTACTTCAGTTACTAGTGCTACTTACTTAGCTGGTAGTCTTCTCAGTATGCATTTCTAGCACTGATGGATAGGGCACTTGAGCTCTCATACTATTAATTCTATAGAACACCAAAACTTGGTCAATAGTCTTGAAATAAGCATACCTTGAGAGTTTGACCACATTTGTAGTGGTTGTATAAATGCCAAGTCCTATCATCTTTTCTCTCCCAAATCCAGCAATACTTGTTACTTCAAAATGGAACTTGTTGTGATGAGTCTTACTGGTCCTATGTTGGTTCCAACCTGGGATGGCTTTCTCTATGCCCTTGTAGTAGTTGAAGTTAGCTGTTGATATCCTATAGGAAGACTCTTACACTGATAGGAATCAAAAGAGAATTGATTACAAGACAAAAGTGATAACAAATGAAAAGAACAAAGTCTCCAAGATGTTTCACAATTGTGCACTAAACAAGTAGGCACTAGAGAGATAATCAAATAAGAAAGAGAGCTTAAGAAAAGGAGGGAAAACTCAAGTAACTAAAAGAAGGCAAAGTAATATTTTCAATAAATCTACTTGAGGTTGTTCTCATTATAATAGAATCTCTAAGACATGTGTTTGTCTCACACCATGACACTATTGCCCTTACCTAGTTTAGTAGTCTAACTTACCATCAATACAGCAGAACTACCTAGAACTCATGTGCCTTCATGTAAGCTTTACTTCAGCTGATTATATAGCTAGAAGTCTACTCCAAAAATACATAGTAAACTATTAACTCCTAGTATAAGCAAATGCCCAAGTCTGTTAGGGCTCAAATTCCTGTCCAAGAGAAGGTTTTTGGTAGTTTTTAGAAAATAAACAAGCTTAGAAAATAAAAGACTCAATTACTCAAATAGCTATTAAGCTCTAGAGCAACAGAGAAGAATCCAAATTCCCAAAGATAGTAAGGCCAAAATGATGAGGTGGCCCTTCTCCTGAATACTTGGCAACTACTCCCCACTCCTCTAATCCTACTCTGGGAATCTTAATAGGTAGCTCTCAAGCCTTTTGATAGATAATAGAGAGAGGCAGTAATCCTGAGTCATCTTGCTCTTAAGCACATTATCTTTTTCAATTCTCTCTTTTACCTTTCTTCCCAACTTCCCTAGTTTTCCTACTGTCTCTTCTATACCTTTGTACTCCAGTTTCCTGCTGTTGCTTTTGCAATGTGCAGTCCTTATAATGACTTGGCTTTCCTGTTCTTGCTATAATTAGCCATCAGCAATGATAACTTGTATTTGATAGTAACCTAGAGTTATAAATAAGCAATGGGCTGTTAATACTTGACATCATTTTGTTAGAGGTAAGCCTCCTAAGGTTCTTTCTACTCTTGATAGTATCACAAATGGCCACTTACTGATTTGTGATTGGTAATTTGGATATTTAAAAGGCTCAAAAAAGCAAAGTTAGATAAGTAGCAAGAGATGTTATTAAGTCTAAGGTCTAATCCTCAGACAAGGAGTTCTTATATATAGAATTGTAATAGTCTATGTACTAGGACAGATCATCATATGCTACTACCTATTGTTCCACATATGGTAGTGCCTTTGTGCTTAATATAGTAATAACTTAATCTTATGGAGGCTGTCCTTTGTTCTAAGAAAAGGACAAATAACTATCTATGGGTAATTAATAAAGTTTATATGCAAACATTGAGGCCTTCATATCTCCACTAATATTAATTGTCTTAAGGTTGTTCTAGGCTCATTCTGAGCATTATGAAGAAGGCTTCTGCTGAGCCTAGAACCAAAGCATAGATCATGGCAGTTTTTGAGAT
>Ga0157361_1000855_pt1 | contig 11025 bp, 11 predicted proteins | sample AttlaeALBM2_FD_111481 | JGI IMG/M metagenome (GOLD analysis project Ga0157361, IMG submission 111481) | Fungus gardens microbial communities from leaf cutter ant in Ribeirão Preto, State of São Paulo, Brazil - Atta laevigata ALBM2 | ecosystem: Host-associated > Fungi > Mycelium > Unclassified ...
ATTTCACTCCTTTTGAGTCTGACTTTGTTTCTATGACTCAAGGAAATTATGGTCGTGTTGAGACAGCCAATTCTAAAGCACCTCTTTTTATGATTGCTGTAAGAACTGTCCTTATAGAACACAAAATCATTGACCCTAAAAACAGGACAACTAGAATTGCTATCTCTAAACTATGGCCAGTATACTGTGTTCCTGGTATGACCATGTGCCTCCTTTCCACTGGACAGCTACTCCAATCTGGATTGAGTATAGAAAACACAATGGATGGTTCAACCTTCTGTGATTTATCTGGTGATACTGTCCTCTCTGCCCTACCTAACCTTTGGGGGAGCATCTAGGTTGTAAGAACATATATCATTAAGAATAATGTTCCTAATTCTGTGAGCCTTGTTACAAGGCACCCAGATTATGAGACAATTCATCATCATCTTGGGTACATCTCTAATGAAGCCATGAGACATATTTCAGACAATGTTGAAAATACTAAAAAGATCTGCTTCCCTAACAAGAAGTATATATGCCATGGTTGTGCTTTAGGAAAGCTGCACCAGCACAGTTTCCCTAAGAACCCTAAATGTTCTAGTGAGACTCTTGGATTGATTCATTCAGATCTTCTTGAGCTTCCTACTTTATCATACTCTAAGTATAAGTAGGTGATTATATTCCTTGATGACTATTCCTTCTATTGCAAAGTTGCTTTCTTGTGCAAAAAATCAGATGCTGCAAAAGCAATTAAAGCTGTTTTTTGGCTATGGTCGAATACTACTTCCCACTCTGTTAAACGCCTGCATACTGATAATGGGAAAGGATATATAACATCGGAATTGCAATTCTTCTTATGTGAGCAAGGAATTGTCCATGAGACAAGTACACCATATGTATATCAACAAAATAGTTGAGCAGAACGGTTAAATCGGACACTGTTAGAAAAGGCACAATCTATGCAACTTGAAGCATGCTTACCTGATTCATGGTGGGAGTTTGCTTTTGCAACTGCTACTCATGTCTATAACTGTACTTCCATTAAACGTCTCAAATGAAAAACACCTCAGAAGATCTTCACAGGTAAAAAACCTAAAATATCACACCTCTATGTCTTTGGCTGTGGAGCATATGTGTATCTCCCTAATAAAGTTTGCACAAATAAACTTACACTGCGCTCTGAACTCATGATATTTATTGGGTATGAGGATAATGGCTATAGATTTATTTACCACACACAAGGGAATATTATATTCTACTCCACCCAAGCTATCTTTGATGAAGAATACTTTCCTAGATGTCTATCTGCTCACTCCAAAGAGCAAATACCTCCTGGTAGACTAATCCCAGAGATAGAGTCATCAGCACCTGAACCTTTTGGTGTAGATGAACTTGCTCTAACATCCTTTCCACCAACACTTGCACATCCTAGACCCTTTACTCCTCTAATCTCTCCTAATTTGCCAACTCACTCAGAATCTCCATCTCTCTCTCCTCCACTGACACTACCTAAATGGTCCTCAGTAAAAATTGAAGATAATGAAGATAATGAAGATGAAGATGTTAAAATGCATTCCCCAAGCCCCTCTCCTTCTGAAGCTGGTCTCTCACAGTATACTCCTTCTCAGGTTCCAACTGTAATACCTCAAAAATGAGGTAGTGACCCACAGCCAGGAGAAGATATTCCTCCTCTGAGATATGGCTTGAGGAGATCAACCCATGAGACTAGAGTCCCTCATAGAGAAGGCAATATATATGGAAAGAATTGCCATCTCACAGATGTTTTGAGGTGCCCTGAGTAATGACAATATCCTGGCAAGGCTGATCTAGATATGGTGCACAGAATGCTTGAGAATGCTTGCAGACATATTCAAGTGCAGCCTGAGACTATTCCAATTGGAGAAGTATACTATCTATATAGTCAATAGGACAATACCGTTGAAATTAATGGAATCCGCTATGAAGTTGATTGGGTAGGACAACAACCTATCATAATTGACATAAAGGGAAATAGGATGGATACTCCACCTCCAGCAGGTGAGTCAGCTACCACAGCTATTACCAACCACATAGTATGCCTTACAAGAGAAGAGGAAGCAGAGCATATTTGCTTTCTCTTGGCACTCAGAGCAACTGAGACTCATGTTCTACCAAAAACCTTTAAAGATATTGCTAAACTACTAGCTGACTCTAAGAAAAGAAAAGGTGGCTTGAGTCCTACCTTAAGAAGTTAAAATCGCTCAAAGACAGAGATATTTATGAAATTGTGGACCTCCCTAAGGGAAGAAAAGCAGTCAAGAACCGCTGGGTGTTTAATATCAAGCCTGATGGTCGTTATCGATCTCGTCTTGTTGCCAAAGAATTTTCTCAAGTCGAAGGCATTGACTTTGATGAATTATTCTCTCTAGTTGTCTGCTATGAAACTATGCGACTGCTTCTTACTGTTGCTGCACTTGAGGATTTAGATATTCAAAGCATTGATGTCAAAACAGCCTACTTATATAGCGATCTGGATGAGAAAATCTATATGGAGCAACCTAAAGGTTTTAAACTACCTAGAAAAGAAAACAAAGTCTGGCAACTTCGCAAAGTATTATATGGCCTTAAATAAGCTGGCTTATCTTGGTAGCGTACAATGACTAAGTCAATGCTTGTCCTAGAATTTAAGAGATGTAAATCTGATGCTGGTATATATTACTATCATAACAAAAAGACTAAAGTGCTAGTTATAACCATTGTCTATGTTGATGATGTTTGCTTTATGGGTACTAAAGGTTCCCTGCTCCTTAATGAGTTGAAGCATAAATTTATGGCTAGATGGGAATGTCATGACCTTGGTGAAACCACAGAGTTCCTAGGCATGCATATAAGCCGTGATTGTAAAAATCGAAAGATTTATTGATCAATGTGAGTATTTGGAGAAGGTACTGGTGCACTTTAATATTGTGACTAATCCTACTCATACTCCACTGCCATTTGAGTTTAGCTTTAAACCAAATGAAAAGTAGTGTGATCCCAAATTCCACCAAAAGTACCAACAACTGGTTAGTTCTCTAATATACTTGATGATTGGCTCAAGACCAAATATTAGCTTCATAGTTGTCAAGTTAGCTCAACAGATGGCAAACCCTTCTAATGATCATTATTGAGTTGGGTTACACCTCTGTAGATACTTGCTTGCCACTCGCAGATATTGGCTTGTCTATAATAGATTAAGCAATAAATCGCTTGTAGCATACTCTGATTCTAATTGGGGCCAAGACTATGAGTATCACAAGTCAACTACTGGCTATTTCACTATGCTGGCTTAAGAAATTACTTTCTAGTTAAGTCGCAAACAGAAATTAGTAGCCCTTTCCTCTATTGAGGCTGAGTATATAACGCTCTCTGACTACAGCTGCCAACTTATCTGGACATCAAATCTCCTGAGTGAGATTGGTTTTGATATTCCTATTCCTCACCTCTATGGTAATAACCTTGGATCACTCTTCTGGAGCACTAATCCAGTACAAGAAAAGAGGTCCAAATACATTAACATCTAATATCACTATGTCAGGGATGCAATAGAGGATGACAAAATCAAACCATACCACATTGATGGAGCCAGGAACCCTGCTGATATCTTGACTAAGAATCTTGGTCAGATACTGTTCCACTAGTTCTGTCCACTCCTTGGTTTGGAGGTTCTATGAACTTTTCTTTAATTTATATTGTCACTCAATGACTACTACTTTGAGTAAGGGAGAGTGTTAAATAAATTATTATATTGTGTATTACTATAGTTTAATATACAAGTTGCACTTACCTAAGTACAGTGCTTCTTCGTCTCAACTGCCATATCATGAAGTCTCTCTGCTTCTCTTAAGATCTCTCTTTCCTATCAGGTTGTCTATTATTATCTGCTGGATAACTTAGTGAGTAGGCCATCATTTGTCCCCACTGTAATTGCTACTCTCTATCCTTCTAACAGAAAGTACAAGAGGTAGAATTTCTGGGAGTAGTAATTGGTCCAAAGGGAGTGGAAATGTAGAAAGAAATAGTAGAAGGAGTGTTAAGCTAGCTAGTACCCAGAAATATCAAGGAAGTGCAAAAGTTCTTGGGCTTAGCCAACTATTACAGGAGGTTCATAAAGGACTTTGCCAAAATAGCTACACTGCTACACATACTGGTTAGAAAGGAACAGAAATAGAAGTGGAAAAAGGAATAGGAGAAATTGTTTGGAAAACTCAAAGCAGTGTTTACTACAGAACCAGTCTTAGCTATTTTGGACATAGATAGGAAGATGAGAGTAGAAGAAAATGCCTCAGACTATGCAATCAGGGAGTATTGTTGATGAAGTGTGAAGATAGAAAAATAGAGGCTAGTGACCTTTATCTCTAAGTTGTTAAACACTACAGAGCGAAACTACAAAATACACAACAAAGAGATGCTGGTAGTTATTAGGTGCCTAGAAGCATGGAGGCACTACTTAGAAGGAGCAAAACTCAAATTTAAAATCTAAACAAACCATAAAAATGTTGGAATATCGAATGCTATACTAAATGAGTTTTAGGTTATTTCTTATTGTTTTATGTTTTATTGTTCTTTGTGTATAAATAGTCTACCTAGAAATGAAGAATGTTGCGTATTTTCAATAAATTTTCCCTGTTGTTGCATTGATTGTTTTCTCCCCAAATTCAACAAAAACCTCTAGTATTTTATGACAAGTCAAAAATTAAACCATAGACAAGCAAGATAGGCCCTATACCTATCGTGATTTAATTTTATATTAAAGCATGGTCCAGAGAAAAGCATAGAAAAGGCAAATAGGTTAAGTAGAAGACCAGACTGGTAAGAAGGAGTAGAAAGGGATAACAAAGATCAGAAATTGATAAATCCAGAATGGGTTAGAGGAACAGAAACATTAGTAGAAGAAGGAAATCTAAGGAAAAGAATTAAAAAGACACAAGAAGGGGACGAAAAGGTGATAAAAGCAGTAGAAGAATTGAAGAAGACAAGAATAAAAACACTGAGGGATAAAGAATGGGAAATAGAGGATGGAATAATAATAAAGAAAGGAAGAATATATGTGCTAGAGGGGAAATTCAGGAGGGAGATAATACAATTGCATCATAACACTCCAGTAGGGGGGCATGAGGAGAGATAGAAGACAACAAAGTTGGTCACTAGGAACTACTGGTGGCTAGGAGTAACAAAGGAAATGGAAAGATACATAGATAGATGTGATATCTGTCAAAGATACAAGAATTGAAGTGAAGCACCAGCAAGGAAACTAATGCCTAATACAATCCTAGAAAAACCATGAAGTCATATTTCAGTAGACTTCATTACTAAACTGCCACTGGCACAAGAATACAATGCCATCTTAGTATTATGTGATCAATTTAGTAAAATAGTGCATTTTATAGCAACTACAGAAAAAACATCAGCAGAAGGTCTCACAAAGCTATTCTGAGATCATGTATAGAAATTGCATAGACTTTCAGAAAGCATCATATTGGATAGGGGAGTGCAGTTTATAGTGGGAATGATGAGGAAGTTGAATAACTTATCAGAAATCCAAATGAAACTCTTGACAGCCTATTACCCTCAAACAAATAGACAGACAGAAAGGATAAACCAGAAGTTAGAACAATACCTGAGGGTCTTCATTGGCCATAGACAAGAATAGTAGCCAGATTGGCTAGGAACAGCAGAATTTGTATACAATAACAAAATTCACATGGCAACAAAAACATTGCTATTCAAAGCAAACTATGGTCATAACCCAAGAATGGAATTTGAAGGGAGAAGGAGAGGGAGATATGAAGCAATGGGAAAATTCACAGAGAGGATGAAGAAAATTCAGGAGAAGGCAAAAGCAGTGCTAAGGAAAGTGCAGAAGGAAATGAAAAAGTTTGCAAATAGACAACAAGGAGAGTAAGAAGAATACAGAGTAGGGGACTTAGTACTGCTAAGTACAAAGGACTTGAAATGGCAAATGAAAGAAAGGAGATCAGAGAAATTGACAGAGCATTTTGTAGGCCTCTACAAAGTCAAGGGAATTATCTCTAGTAATGTGATAGAGTTAGAACTACCCACATCTATTAAAATACATCCTGTAGTAAATGTAAGTAGGGTATAACTCTATAAACCACAGGTAGAAGAGCAGAAGAAGATACTGCCAAAACCAGTCATTATCAAAGGAGAGGAGGAATTCAAGATAGAAAAAATCCTAAACAAAAAGACAGTTAGAGAGAGGAAAAAGTTTTTGGTAAGATGAAAAAAATACATGGCAAAAGAAGATACTTGGAAAAATAGAGAAAATTTAGAAAATACAAAAGTGTTGGTAAAAGAGTTTGAGAGAGAGTACAGGAAAGAGGCCAAAGAACTAAGGCAACAGAAACTAGAGGAAGAAGAGAAGGAATTTAGTCAGGAATTGCCTAGGGAGTTGATGGCAAAATTATTATATAGTTGGGAAAAAAGGAGATACAAAAAAGAAAAGGAAAAAAGGTAGGATGAGAACTAGAGTTATTGGAAAAATTCCTTGGGATGAGGAAACTTGAAGGGGGGGCTATATTATGAGAGCCCCAAAAAGAAAATAACTTCCCATACATTTAAATACTTAATTCAAAACATTAAGTCATACAATGGGGTCAAGATATAAATAGCATGGGAACTTAGGTAATCAGATCATATAACAAGGTCAGGTGGTCATAGAATATTCTGGAAGGACATATGATCATGGACTAGTAGTAGTACAGCTACTGTAAAATAGTATAAGTAATAGTCCAATCCAACAAAGAACCCTATTGAGTTCTTCTTGAACATCTACCTAGGGTAATCACTAAGAGCTATCACAGTCCTTTGATAACACTGATGTTTGCTTCTTAGAACCCTATGAAATTGCCCCTCCATCCAACAATACTGCAAAATCCAAAATTGACTTTCTGTCTATGTAGTCTTCTTCCCAATCTAAATCAACATGAACTATTAGCGAAGTGTCATTTGAGTTGTTGGCCTGGAACTCAAGTCTATAGTAACTTGTTCTGCAAAGATACTAGAAAACATGTTTGACAGCTTGTATGTGAGTTTTCCAGGACAAGCAACATGATATGAGAGTACCCCAACTGAATATGTTATATTGGGATGTGTACATATCATTAGATACATCAGAGATCCAATGTATCTCTGATATTCTGTGATGTCAATCTTAGCTTCTGTTAATGTTAGAAGTTATAAGTTGGCTGCCATTGAAGTCTTTGCTGGTTTGCAGTCTGCTATGCTGTGCTACTTCAGTATGGTCTCAATGTACTGTTCCTGAGAAATTGTAAGTTTTCTTATTCTATTGTCTATGTCTGTCCTCTCAATTTTTATCTGTAATATCTACTTTTCTTCTCCCAGATCTTTCATCTTGAAGTGCCTCTTGAGGTCTTCCTTGACAGTTCTGATATGACTGATGTTGGATAAAAATAGAAGAAAGTTATCAACATAAACAGCAATCATAAAGAGCTTTTCATTGATGATCTTTGTAAAGACTCTATGGTCAATATCACTCCTTTTGAAGCCCAGCTCCTCTAGCTGTCCTTTTAACTTCAGATACTATTCTCTAGATATTTGCTTCAAACCATAGAGTGTCTTGTGTAGTAACCACACTTATCCTTCCTTTGCCTCAACTCCTGGCAGTATCCTCATGAAAATCTCATTCTCAAGGTCCCCATTTAGGAAAGCCAATTTGACATCCATCTGATGAATATACCAGCGATAACAATTTGCCAATGCAAGAAGTGTTCAAAATATTTGGTGACATGTGACTGGTGCAAAAGTCTCATCAAAGTCAATTCCAGAAATCTACAAGAATTCTTGGGTAACAAGCTATGCCTTGTAGCATTCTACCTACCCATTCTCATTGAGTTTAGTCTTGAAGATCTACTTGCACCCTATCACTTTGTATCCTACAGGTTTTAGAACTGTGCTAAACAACTCTTATTTGACAAAGGCCTTTAATTCCTCTGTACATGCTTTCTTCCAATAAACTACATTATTTCTTAACATGGCTTTTTCATAGGTAACTAGGTTCTTCATTACAAGTATTGTATTTTGTGGTTCCTCTGATTCTCCAGGTACTTTCCATCTTGAATAGAATATCACAGAGTACCAGAGATCATCATCTTGAGTTGGAGTATGTTTTACTCTTGTTGATCAATGAAGTTAGATAGGTACGTCCTTCATAGTTGTTTCTATAATGCTATTCTTTCCAACATTGTAATCCCTAGCAACTAAGTTCTCAATCTCACTGTTCCTTCCTTCTATATCCATGGGGAACCCATCAGACTCAGGCACTTTTTTATCAATTTAAATTGTCATGTGCTCAAAGGTCTCTGAAGTTTCAATAAATATCACATCACAAGAAACATATACCCTCAGTGGATTTTGACTGTTGCTGACCATGTACCCCTTTCTATTTTGAGGTAAGCCAATGAAATAACCCTTTACCATCTTGGCATCTAACTTTCCTCATTTGTTGTCAGGTACATGAACATATGCTTGGCATCCAAAAATTTGAAGATGTTTTACTAATAGTTTCTTGAGGTAAAAGGCTCTATATGGAGTTTTGTTCTCAGATAGTACTTGTGTAGGTAGTCTGTTCACAATTTCTTAGTATATTGTACTGTAAATGACCACAAATTCCTGGGTAAATCTGATTCATACATCATGGTTCTTATCATTTCCAAGATGGTTCTATTGAGGTACTCTGCTATCCCATTCTCCTATGGAGTACTTGTATTTGTCACCTCGTGATGTATCTCTCTGGACCTTAACCATTCTTGAAATTCTGTATCTATGTATTTGCCACCTCCATCAGTTCTCAGAAGATTAGCCTTTTCTCCTGTTTTTATTTTGGAGCATGTGATCCATTCCTTCAGAACTTTAGAAGTCTCATCTTTGCTTCTAATGGGTTTTACCCTGATATAATATAAGAAACCACCAACAAATGTCATGAAATATTGACTCTAGGAATAGCCTTTAATGTCAAAAGGTCCACAGATATTGGAATAGATCCTATATAATCTCCTAGGATTTTCCACATTGGATTTCTTAGAAATCACGTTCCATGTTATCTTCCCTTTTATACATGCTATATATTCACCATCTACATAATTTGTGCTGTCATCTATAAGTTCCATTTCTGTCACCATTGATGATTCAAAAAGCTTCTTGACAAAATGCATTATCGCATGTCCAAGTCATTTGTGCCATATACTGAGTAACGCCTTCACAAAATATACAACATGAGGATTGGACACAACAGAATTGCCATCTAAGACTCTTAGTCCCTTCCTATTTTCAGCTCTTCCAATAATTGATCCAGCCTTTGAAATCTTGCACATGTTTGTCCCAAAGTTGACAGTGTATCTCTTCTGGACTATGTAAGTGACTAATAGCAGATTGTTTGTTTCCATATCTAGGATATAGTATACATTTTAAAGTTCAAACAATCTTGATATTCCATCAACTGTCATTGAGATCCTGACCAATCCTGACCCAACTGCCTTGATGATGCTATCATTGCCTAAACCAATTGAAATAGGTGTTCTAAATGAGGAATAGTTGATAAACCATTCCTTCCTAGATATTATTGGTAATGTCGCTCCTGAGTTAATAATCTATTTGCTTGTTAGATCTGAGGTTGCTTCCTATACCATGAAAAGATGAATAACACTTTCTTTAGTGGTTACAGCAACCTTTGTAGTCTGGGTTTTTGATCCTTCTACTCTCTTATTCTTAGGAACTGTCCTAGCTGTCTGATCGGCCTTTAACTTTCTATACTCCAATTTTACATGTTCCTTCTTTTTACAATAGTAACACTTCATGTTTTTCTTCTTTGCATCACTATTAGTAGAAGGACCCTGAGAAGGCCTCTTTCCCTTGCCATCTCCCATCAATACAACATGTGAAGCATTACCACAAGAATTTTCTTCTATCAAGATCTGTTTTGTTACAAACTCTATCATTAACTTGCTCTTCTTCTTTATGTATAGATGTTATTGAAGTGAGACATATGAATCTGGCAGTAACATGACCATCACTGCTGCAATAAGGAAGTCCTTTAGATCATGTCTAAGAACCTTGAGTCTATGAACCTTTCAATGCATTTGACTAAGCTAATTTTCCATTGAAACAGTATCAAGAAAGATACACCTGAGGATGTCTCCAAGTAATTGAACCATCATATATTGTCCCTTTCCTTCATAGCACTCTTCCAAGTAATTCTATACCTTTGATGCCAAAGTGTATAGAATGACAGCACTGAGTGGTTCCTGTGACAAGTTTATAGTAATTTCTGCTTTTGCCTAATAATTATATGCCTGCCATTTTTCATAAGTAGCAGTAGTGACAGGTTGGTCCTTTGGATCAAGGGCTATTTGTGGTAGACATTGTTCAGCTCCTTCAGCAATTCCAGTCAGATCTCTCAGATACAGAACAGTTGAGACTCTGTACTTCCAATCATGGTAGTTTGACCCCATATTATCCAAATGAGAGATGTTGTATATGTGGTCTAGTTTTGAGCTTATCTTGGTCTGACATGAGGTTTAAAATAACTTGAGTTCTTGTGCTTCTCTTCTGTTAATGGTTTAGACAATGGGGCCTATAACCTATTATTGTAGTAAGATGAGTAAGCAACTTATTAGAACATGAAGTCTTAGTCTGTAGTGTGCAGAACTAATTTATTGATATACCTATTAGAACACAAAGTCTAACTATATCAGCATGATATATGAAATAGTCTAATAAAAGTCTTTACCTCAGTTTGTAGTGTGCAGAACTAAGGTATAAGAAAAAACTGCACTGGCAGACATACTTGCTTACTAATCAATCAGAAGATAATGATGAGAGAAAAAAGAAATGAAATAATAGTTCACAGAGGACATATTCAACAGTTTCTTCAACAACTTAATGGTGGTGAATTACCTCCTGCTTTACTTCATTTCAAGGTTGGCTGTCCAGTTATCTTATTAAGGAACTTGGATCCAGGAGAAGGATTTTGTGCAGAAACACTAC